>ERZ772971.324-NODE-324-length-30940-cov-6.810102_pt1 | contig 30940 bp, 26 predicted proteins | sample MGYA00511943_ERZ772971 | MGnify/ENA primary metagenome ERZ772971 (study PRJEB29015, sample SAMEA2737929) | human oral metagenome | biome: human oral; feature: human-associated habitat; material: dental | place: China | collected 2144 ... | reverse complement strand
CTAAATTCCAAATCATCATCGCGTTTCGCCATACATCTATTATACGTCATCACGACCAAGGTGCTATACTAAGGCTATGAAAGTCATCCTAGCCCTCGGTAATCCTGGCGACAAGTACACCTACACCCGGCACAACGCTGGCTTTCTAGTAGTTGACCAGTTGGCAGCAGGGCAGAGTGCACAATTTAGCAATAAGCCCAAATTCTTTGCGGATATTGCCGAGCTAAATAGTGTCAAGCTAGCCTCAACTGCTGACGCAAAGTCGTCAACCGCTAGTCCGCAGGAAAAAGTTCTCTTGGTCAAACCAACGACGTACTATAACGAAGTCGGCGTTGCCGCGCGAGCACTCATGGATTTTTATAAATTGACGCTGGATGATTTACTAATTATTCATGACGACACTGACCTTGATTTTGGTAAAATCCGTATCCGTAAAGGCGGCCGCGACGCTGGTAGCAACGGCTTAAAATCGCTTCATGCTCACATTGGCTCCGACTTTTGGCATATTCGTATCGGCACCGACAATTTACTGCGGCGGCAAGTCTCAACCGACCGTTTTGTTATGATGAATTTTAATAGCGATGAATTAAATATTTTGAAAAATTGGACTATCCCAACGGCGCAAATAATGATTCATGACTTCTTATCCGATCAAATTTCAGCCATAAGCGTCAAGCTCTAACCCCGACACATCACTACACCACTACGCTTGCGACATCAAACCAAATAAATTCTTATTGCAACAATGTCGCAATAAGTAAACGCTCCCGCCCGAAAATAAAAATCCAAATACTAATTACTGCCGCTTCCGCGGCACAATTTTCGCCGCGCTCTGTTTTAACCGCTGCTCAGCGCTATGTAATTTCGCTGCGGCTGCTTCCTGCAGATTAATCGCTCGCGCCTCCAGCATACTGCTACCTACCGCCAAGCTCACAAATAACAGCCCTAAACCGCCCGTCGCCCATTCTGGCAGCTCCAGATGAAACAACTTGGCAATCATCATCATACCCAGCGCCATGATCGCCCAGTGCGCGCCATTTTCCAGATATTTATATTTGCCGAGCACACCCGTCCGCAGCAAATACACCGTCAGCGACCGCACCCAAATCGCGCCAGCGCCCAAACCCGCCACGATCAGCAGCACGCTGCTGGTGATAGCAAAGGCACCGATGACGCCGTCAAAGCTAAAACTAGCATCCAACACTTCCAGATAGAGCAGGCTAGCGAACGCCGCCCAACCAACCTTGACCTTGACTGATTTAGCATCATCCTCATGGAAGAATGAGCCGAACAATTCCAGCCCGATATGCAGTATAATCCCCAACACCGACGAGATCAGTACCAGCGCTCGATGCGGCGGCTCGACCGTAAAATACAGCACCGCCGCCACGCCCAGCATCAAACACACCTTGAAATTCTCGAACCGCCCAGCCTTGGCCAGCCACGGCTCGACATGCCGCATCCAATGCACGCGCTTGTTATAATCAATGAAATAACTGAGGCCAATCATAATCAGAAACGCGCCGCCAAAAGCATCAATCATCGGCGAGGCTTCGTGCAAAATATGGCCGTATTCCGCCGGCTTATTCAGCGCCAGATCAACCACTTCCATAAACCCATGGCCGCTCGCCACCATCACGATGATAATCGGCAGCACGAACCGCACCACGAACACCGCCACGAAAATCCCAACTGTCAAGAATACCTTTTGCCAAACCTGGCTCATGCCGGCTAACACCTTGCTGTTGATCACCGCATTATCAAAGCTAAAGGTGACCTCCAGCACCACTAAAATTACGAACAACCACAGACCATTAAGGCCTAGTTGGGTGAAAATCAACCCGCCCAAAGCCAGCGTCAACAACGCCGAAAACCAAAAAATCCGAAATGGGTGATGTGAGTGGAGCCAATGTTTCATACTGAGTTTTAGTATAGCATGCTAGGCGGGGAGTAGTATAATAGAAACTATGCCGTCACTACAGACAATATATCAGCGCGCTGGCGCCTGGTTCAAAAACCACAGCGATGCAATCCGATGGACTATCGTCGGCTTGTTTGGGATCATTGTCATGCAGTACGGCTTGCAAATTGATCTCTGGCTGATCGCGCATCCGCCACAGACGTGGGCCGGGACACTAGCGCCGCTGGCACAAGATTTCCTGACGCTAACCTGCAGCGTCATCGTTGAAGCCACACCATTTCTCATCATCGGCATCATCGTTTCTGCTCTCATTCGCCGCTTCCTACCGCCAGACCGACTGCTGAAAATCCTACCCAAGCACACGCTCATTCGTCGCATTCTCCTCTCGCTCGTCGGTATCGCGCTGCCAGTCTGTGAGTGCGGCAATGTGCCGGTCGCCCGCAGCCTCCTAGCGCACGGCCTCAAGCCCGCCGACGTCATCAGCTTTCTCTTAGCCGCGCCGATCCTCAATCCGATCACTATCATCGCCACCATGACCGCCTTTAGCTTCGAACCGCGCATGGTCTGGTGGCGCATCGGCTTTGGCTTTCTGATCGTCCAGCTGACCGCCCTGATCGTCAGCTTTATTCACCCGAGGCACGTCCTCCAGCCGTCATTCGCTGCTTCTTGCACCGACCGTCATCCAACGACTTTTCGCCACATCCTCGCTGATTCCCGCAACGAATTTTGGCAGCTGACCACCATGCTGGTCCTCGGCGCCATGATCGCTGCCGCCACTCAAGTGTTTGTTCCGCGCTCCATTATTAACGCCGTCGGCGGCGACATTATTCTATCGGTCATCGCCACGATTGGTCTCGGCTTCGTCGTCTCTATCTGCTCCAGCGTCGATGCGTTTTTTGCGCTGGCTTATGCCCGTATCTTCACCAATGGCTCCGTCCTCGCCTTTCTACTGACTGGCCCGATGATTGACATCAAGCTCATTCTCCTCATGAGAAGCACCTTCCGCCCGCGATTTATCCTGCTGGTTATGCTCATTATTTTCAGTCTGTCGCTGGCGGCAGGGATCGGAGTCAATCTCTATGCGCGCTAAGTTCGGCCCACTGTTACGCGCTAGCGGCGGGCTACTCGCCTGTGGCTACATCATCCTCATCGCCGTCCGCGGCCAGCTCGGCTTTTACATTCATCCGCGCTACCATTTGCTCGCCGTCGTGGCGACCATGGCTGGTGGCATGTTACTCCTTATCGATATTGTTCTACAGCTGCGCCATAACCTAGCAGGGAAGCGACGAGCCTCCGCCCGCCCGGCACCCACCAAGCACCCAGAAAAGCCGCGGCGTAAAATTTCTCTACTTTCAATCATCACCGCCGGCATCCTCATCCTGGCCACCGTCCTGCCACCGCGCCCGTTGTCCTCGTCCAGCGCCGCCAATCGCGCCACGTCCGGGCCGACCAGCACGACCGGCCGCTGCGACAAACCAGAGCCGCTTGATGGTAAGCCCGTTTCCATGAACCGCTGGCGTAGCGCGTTTGATGACTGCCCGAATGACAGCTTTTTTGACGGCGTAACCATTGACGTCACCGGTTTCGTGGCGCGCGACCCGAGCGGCTTTTACGACAACCGCTATTTCGAACTCTCGCGCTTCGTTATCAGCTGCTGCGCTGTCGACAGCACCCCGATCAGCATCCTCGTTAAATCCCCAGACGCCGAGCGTTACCGCAACAACCAATGGCTACGCCTAAGCGGCCAGGTTAAGCGTGAGCTATCCGGCGGCAAAGCAGTCTACGTCCTCACCAATCCCACCATCACCCCAACCACCGAGCCAGCCAATCCATACGAATTCCTCGGCGTGTAGCTATGTATCATTATTACGACAATGTCTCAATTAGTGCTACGCTTCGTTACTGCACGGGCTTGTACACAAAGACTGAATTAATTACCTCATCTGTCGGATGGTGTTCCTCCATCAACTGCACATTCTCAAGGGCATCAGCATCAAACCCTGGGTAGAGCAGGGTGCGCGCCCCATACGCCCCGCGCGCGAGGAGTCGCCCGTCTGGCTTGAGCGCTGGTCGTACATGATCAACAATTACTTGCTTTTCCGCCAGCGTCTCGCCAGCCAGCCCCGCCACATATATCGCATCGTATCGCCCCTCATCCAGCGCCACCGACTGACCCAGACCGGTCACAAATTCACCCGGCCAATCAAGCGCTGTCGCAAGGCCGCGCGATAACTCAATCGCCTTGTCCGACGCGTCAACATGCGTAATCCGCGCTCCCGTTAGCTGATGTAGCCACCATCCCGTCAGCGGCAACGGCCCACTACCAATCATCGCCACTTCCGACGAACAACCACATAGCTGCAGCCCAGTCCGTCCCAGCAGCCCAATCTCACGCCGCGTCAACTCCTTATAATTTTCATGATATGGAAACACTTCTAGCTCCGCCCACGGGTTATCCGCCTCTGTGATACGCCCCGACCAGTGTCGTTCCAACTCTCCTTCGGCCACTGCACAGCACCGCTGCACCTGATGGCGAATATCCTCGTCACACAGTAGCGGCTCTTTACCATGCGCCACCACTTTCTCAACTAATTCGGTAAACGCCGCATTAACTTCCTCAGAAGGCGCGAGCTGCGGCAAGCTCAGCACTCGTTCAATACATTCATTCATAGCTCATCAGTATGGCGTATTGTGTAGCTTATTGCAATTTTGTCGCAATAAGTGCTACAATTGCGACATGGATACCTTACGCGACATCTTTCGCCAAGCCGACCTTCGCCTGACCAAATCACGCTGCGAAGTCTTTACAGTACTCGAATCTATCGACGTACCACTGACCATCGCCGAAATCGCCAAGCGTTGCCCGAACACTAACCGCACCAGCATCTATCGCATCCTCGAAACCTTTCACGAGCTCCACGTCATTAACACCATCCACATCGGCTGGAAAGTCCGTTATGAGCTCGCCGAGCCATTTATCACGCATCACCACCACCTCTACTGTACGCGCTGTCATAACGCCGAACCGCTGGAGACACCAGAGCTAGAACGGCTCATTGCCTTGATCGGCCGGCGACATCACTTCCGTGTCGAGCGCCACCACTTTGAACTCGAAGGAGTGTGCCAGGCCTGCATGGCAGCTGGTGATACGCAGCCTGGCTCAACCAAGACGCGACGAGCCAAGCCTAACTAGCCACCCGGCAGCAGCTATCTCAATTCCAACGAACCACACGGGGCCCGATATCTCTCTTACAAACTATACCTCGAGCTTTGCCCGTAGCATATCCCGCTCGCGCGTCAGCGTCCGGTAGCGCTTAAACGCGCTCATCAGTTCGTTGCGTGCTGTCGCGTCTAGGTCAAAAATCGCCAGCAGCACCGAATCAATTTCCTTGACCGCCCGCTGCGCCTCTGATAAATTCGCCACACCCGGCACCGTGTCGAGGTATTCCTCGCGAATCGCTTCGGTCTTTTTCTCATATAGCGCCAGCCGCTTGGCCGGGCTCTCGGCCGCTTTTTTACTCAGCCGTCCCAGCGCCTTTTCGTACTCCTGTCGCGCTGCGAGCACCGTCACATAATCAATATTCAGTCCGAACAGCCGAGCCGCCAAGCCGCCGCGCTCCTGTTCAATCGCCGCCATTTCTCGCTCAATTGCCGCCAAGCGCCTGGTTACCTCGCGCCGTAGCTTCTTGACCTGGTGCCCAGCTCGCAGCCGCTGCCAGCACCGCACCAGCCCCCGGGCCCGCTTATCCACCACAGTCATACCAACCTCACCGAGCACCGCCCGGTACAGTTCATACCTCATAAAATCTTCAACCTGCTGCCGACAGACATCAATTGGCTGCCGGGCAAACGCCAGTGTCCGCTGATACGGCTTTTTCTCTCGCCTTGACGTAAACTGCGACCCCGCAAAGGCCAGTTGCTCCTCCCCGAGCCGCACCGGTATCATCATGGCGATCAGCCGTTGCTGCGACGACGTCTCGGCTAGCAAATCCTCCCGCAAGGCTTGCTGCAACATTGTCGCATTATGCGCCGAGGTGATCGTCTCTAGCCTCGGTAAACATTCATCCCGCCACGCCGTCAGCATGTCGTGCATCGTGCGCTTGCTACGATTCAGCATCCGCGCATCTCGTCGAAATCGTCGCGGCACACGCGCCAAGACGGCGGCCGCTTGGGCTCGGAACACCAACGGGCGCTCTTGGCTTAACTTGACTAAGGTGTCGTGCTCAATTATCTGCGTCATATGTATTCACTATACTATTTTAGAGACAAAAAGTCAATATTATGCTCACGCATATCCACCCAAAAATTCACTTTCTAGCAAACCATCCCACGCCAATTCGCACCCAATCCTCACTCAGATACTACAAGCTCAGGTCAAAACCCAACTAAAAAAGCGCCAGGTAAGGGTGGGCATCACCTGGCGCTTTGTTACCCTTCAACCCACCCGAGCTCCCGTCTCAGTGAAGCGTCGTGACTAAAACTCCAAAAGTCCGCGCCTGATTATAATATCAACACCATCCAGTGCTCACCTTAACAGAGGTCGCCTTCAAAAAAGGGCAGTTAAAGGGGTTAGTATGCGCGTAACGTTGAATCGCAAAAAGTGGAGGGTAAGAATACTTAATGCCATTGCGCGCAACCTAACATATTAGTTAGAATAGGGGGTATAAGGTGCTTTTGATTAGCACTTCGGCTAACCAATCGCTCCTGATTATAGCAAGCATTTGACAACATGTCAATACTTTTTATCACAAAAGTCATGGAAATCAATAGAATCCGTCCAGATGAGCATAACTTTACCCAGAGGTTGGCAAGTATTGCTAATCCGCCGAAAAGCTTGTGTTTCATGGGAACATTGCCGACGAGCGATGCACCAGTCGTGGCCATCGTTGGCTCGCGCAAACCCTCGGCGTACGGCCGGGAGGTGACCGAGCAGCTGGCAGGCGACCTAGCCACAGCCGGCTGCATCATCGTCAGTGGCCTAGCGCTCGGCATCGACGGCATCGCCCAAAAAGCCGCCCTGGAGGCTGGCGGCACAGTCATCGGCGTCATCCCCAATGAACTACCTGACATCTCGCCACAAACCAATTACAAACTAGCCATGACTATCATCGAAAAGGGTGGCGCTATCCTCTCTGAGTGGAAAAAAGGCGACGGTAAAGTCGTCAATCGCTGGAGCTTTTTGGAGCGCAACCGCTTGGTCTCCGGCCTGGCTGACGCCGTCATCATCACCGAGGCCGCCGAGCGCAGCGGCACGCTAAACACCGCCGCCCACGCCTTGTCACAAGGTCGCGACGTCTTTGCTGTGCCGGGCAACATCACCAGCCCGCTGTCTGCCGGCTGCAACGCGCTGCTCAAACAAGGCGCCCTCGTCGCCACCACCGCCACAGACATTCTCGATGTCATCGCCCCGTCAACCACTCAATCTGCCACCGACCAAGCCGTCATCCCCCTCGGTGAAACGCCAGCCGAAAACACCATCATCGACTTACTCCGAACCGGCCTCAGAGACGGCGACCAGCTGCAGCAACAATCTGGCCTCAACCCAGCTGATTTCGCCACGGCGCTAACCATGCTAGAGATCAACGGTGTGATCAAGCCGCTCGGGGCGAACAATTGGGCACTGCGATAATTGCGATAATGTTGCCAATTTGACAAATTGATGATAGGCTACAAACTATGAAAAAGGGCCGGAAACTGGTACGTAGTAACGAGGCGGTTAGTGACAGTAGTATCGCTACCTTTACTAGGGATGTCTTGACCATCCCTAATGCGATGAGCCTAACAGGCGGCAAGTTGACATGGGACGGTGCGGAAAACCTTGAGGAGGTTTCTGGCTTGGTACGGGTAATCATCGGACGATCAATTGATGTTGCCGACGGAGCGGTCGCCCGCGCAACAGGACAAACGAGTAATGTTGGCGCGGCCGTTGACGCGATCACCGATAAAGTGGTCACGCTCAAACTACTCTATGAAATGCTAAAAAAGGGTGCAGCACCAAAATCAGTTATCGGCACCATCGCCCTATTGAACACGATAAACGCCGCCGCAACGGGCATCGCCAATTATCGTAGTAAACACAAGGGTGAAACGCGCCCAACAAAATCCGGCAAACTAGCCATGGCCGGCGAGACGCTGGCGTTGTCTGCCTACGCCAGCGCCCACACCGCCGAACAGAACGGTAAACCAAGGCTAGCCAAAACCCTCCGCAGAGTTGGCCACACCGCATTTATCGCCTCATTGCCGCCTGCTGCTCATGCCTCATGCATATATATTAAACGAGCTATTTTTGGTGGTAATAGTGATGATGATACGCCAGAGACTTGACTTTTTATCCAATAATTGATATATATCAGATTTTCGTTGAAAAACGAAGATTCGTCCACCCAGAAAGTCTGGGTGTTGACAATTCGGACAGAGAGAGAGGGTCTGACATGGCGAACTATGATGATTTCTTCGTCATCAAGGCTATGAATGGTGACATCACCATCCGTACCAACAGGGAGCTCTATAATGAGCACCTGTGGCAAATAATCCAAATCAACGGTGTGGAAGCCGCATGGGCCATTGATGAGTCTACTTTTGGCTTTAGGGCTAGCTATAGCGACCCCTTGGTTGTGGCCAATGTTCTGCTCGGCTGTTTCGGCACTGGCGCCTGGCGAATCACTGGTGATCTCGCCGATGAAGTCAGGAAGTGGTGCTATACTATGCGCAAAGCACAGTACGAGAAGCATTTCCACGAGGCCGTTATTACAGGGGATGGAGATCAGATTCTGAAATACCATGATCTCCTCGAGGAGTTGCTCGAGGAAGAGAGTATTGTTAGACTTGTCTAGCGCTCCCCGCGAGGACAGACCCATCTCTCTGTCCTCGCAACCAGAGCCACCGAGAAACACCCTCGGCGGTTGTGGTTGCGAGGTGATTTGATATAATATAGAGTTATGAAAAATCTCGTCATCGTCGAGTCACCAGCCAAAGCGAAAACCATTGAGAAGTATTTGGGCAAGGATTTTCATGTCTTATCAAGCGTGGGGCACATCCGCTCGATTGTCAAAAAAACCAAGGACGGCACGCCGCCGATTGATGTGGCGAATGATTTTTTTGCCGTCTACGAAGTCGATCCCGAGAAAAAGAAAGTCATCAGCGAACTAAAGAAAAACGTCAAGGCCGTCGGCAAAGACAACGTCTGGCTGGCAACCGATGAAGACCGCGAAGGGGAGGCGATTGCCTGGCATCTCTGTAAAGTGTTGGATTTGCCGATCGAGACGACCAAGCGCATCGTCTTTCACGAGATCACCAAAGACGCCATAACCAATGCCATCCAGAATCCGCGCACCGTTGACATGAACCTGGTGCAAGCACAGCAAGCCCGGCAAATCCTTGACCGACTGGTTGGTTTTGAGCTCAGCCCAGTAGTCTGGCAAAAGGTGCCGGGCGGCAAGTCAGCCGGCCGCGTTCAGAGTCCAGCAGTGCGGCTGCTGGTCGAGCGTGAACGAGAAATTATGAAGTTTGCAGGCAGCTCGCAGTTCAAGGTGACTGCCATCTTCATCCACGACAATCAAGAATTCAAAGCCGAGCTTAATCAAAAATTTGATTCTGAAGCAGCCGCTCACGAATTCTTAAATAGCCTCAAGCCAGCCATATTCACCGTCAGCGATATCTCGAAGACGCCTGGCACCCGCAACCCAGCCGCACCGTTTACGACCTCGACTCTGCAGCAGGAGGCCAACTCTAAACTTGGTTTTAGCTCCAAAGCTACCATGGCCTCGGCGCAGCGGCTGTACCAAGACGGTAAAATCACCTACATGCGTACCGACTCGGTCAATTTGAGCGGGCAGGCCATCGCCAGCGCCACCGACTTTATCAAGCGGCTGTACGGCCCAGATTATTCAACTGTGCGCAAATTCAAAACCAAATCCGCCTCAGCTCAAGAAGCCCACGAGGCCATCCGCCCAACCGACATCACCCGCGAAACCGTTACCTCAGATGAACGCGACCAAAAACTCTACGACCTCATCCGCCGCCGCACCCTGGCATCGCAAATGTCGGCAGCGAAGTTAGAGAAAACCACGGTGGTAATTGCTATCGACGGCACTCAGACGTCTCATAAAACAATCCGGGACCCGAGACAATCCCAGATTTTTTCTGAGACGCCACTCGCATCCAACGCGTCGACTGCGGCACCTCCTGCGCTGGAGGCTGTGGAGCATTCGCGAATAGCGAGTGCTCCAGCCGAACGCTCGCGTAGTATCTCCAGTGGAGATGCAAGCGAAAAGAGTACTCCAGCGCAGGAGCGTGGCGCTGGTGATGCTAACTTTGCTGATGGTGTCCGGGAGGCGGCTACCGCAGACTTACACTTCGAGGCCAAAGGCGAAGTCATCACTTTTGACGGCTTCTTGCGCGTCTACGGCGGCGGCAAGGACGAACTCTTGCCAAAGCTCCACACCGGCGACGCACTTGAAACGCATAACGTCACCGCCCGCCAAACCTTCGCCCGACCGCCGAGCAGATACACCGAAGGCTCACTGGTCAAGAAGCTCGAAGATCTCGGCATTGGCCGGCCAAGCACCTACGCCACTATCATCGACACCGTGCAGACCCGCGGCTACGTTGAAAAAGGCGATAGTGAAGGGAAACCGCGCGACGTTATCATCCTGAATTACAACGGCGAGGAAGTCAGCCGCGACGTCGTCCAAGAAAAAACCGGATCCACCCGCGGCAAGCTCATCCCAACACCAAGCGGGGAACTGATCGCTGACTTCTTGACCGACCATTTCACGCAAATTGTTGACTATGATTTTACCGCCAATGTCGAAACTGAATTTGATAAAATCGCCGCTGCTAACCTAGCCAAAAGTGCCATGCTGCACGGATTTTACACGCCGTTTCACAAACTGATCGAACAGTCAGGCGGCATCGACCGCAGTAAAGTCGGCGCCAACCGCGAAGTCGGCATTGATCCAAAATCTGGCAAACCAATCTTGGCGCGCTTTGGCCGCTTTGGCCCAATGTTGCAACTCGGCGCTACTGACGATGAGGACAAGCCACGCTTTGCACCGCTACCGAAGGGGGAGAAAATTGAAACCGTCACCCTGGAGCAAGCGCTGGAAATGTTCAAATTGCCGCGGGTCGTTGGCCAAACCGAAGACGGGCAAGATATCAAAGCCAACATCGGCCGCTTTGGTCCATACATCCAAGTCGGCAAGCTCTTCGTCTCCATCAAGCCCGAAGATCCACACACCATTACTCTAGAGACAGCTCGCGAACTCTACGCCGCCAAACTCCAGGCCGAAGCCGAGAAAAATATCGCTGACTTTGGCGATGGCATCAAAGTCCTTAACGGCCGCTTTGGTCCATACATCACTGACGGCAGCAAAAATGCCAAGATCCCCAAAGACACCGACCCGAAATCCATTACTCACGAGCAAGCCTTGGAGCTTCTGAAGGCCGCACCCGCCAAGCCCGCCCGCCGCGGCCGCACCTCAACCAAATCATCCAAATCCCCGAGAAAGAACAGCCGTGCAAAGAAATAATTGACCCACAAAATAACCCAATCAAGCCACATTTTATTAGTGCTGTATAGACCACATCCCCATAATTCACCAAATTAAAAACTATCACACCATTTCATTGCAAAAATTGTTAAATACATGCTATAATTACGGCGTACTACACGACTTGCTTGACACGAAAATATTTTATTGTATAATAGCAATATCGTCATATATCAACATAACTTCTGAGGTGAGGCAGAGAGGATTTAACATAAAGCCATGAGCGACACACAAGAACAGAGCGCACCAGACAAGCAGCTTCGGCAAGCGGCCGAGGATGTTTTGGCGCAAATTCCGCAGGAGCGCGAGAAAGAGATTATTAGCCGTCGCTTTGGTTTATACGGCAGCAAAGAGACGCTGGAGCAGATCGGCGATATGCTCGGGATCACTCGTGAGCGTGTCCGCCAGCTAGAGAAGGCTATCCTCGTTCGCCTGCGCCTGTTGGTGGCTGATGGCGGTATACCAAGTGCCTCGGCTGCTGAAAAGATGGTCACCTCACACCTGTCAGAAATGGGCCGAGCCGCACCACTACATAATCTCGCCAAGCACGTCCTCGGCCGAGACGTCACCGACAGCGAACGATCACACGTCGCCTTTATCGCCGAACTCAATCCGTCGATCAACATTATCACCGAGAACGATGACTATTACCACTCAGCCATCATCGGCACGCCGAACGACGAGAAGAATATCAAGAAGCAAGTCGAAGAAATTGTCAAAGCCATCAAGCAACATGGCCAGCCAGTCACCGCTGAGGAACTACACAAAACGCTCAATTACGAGCACCCATCCAACATCGCCGCGCTCGCCTCAATCAGCAAGAAACTAGCTCACCTCCGCGGCCTGTGGGGCCTGATCAAGTGGCCGCTCGTCAACCCAAAAACCATTCGTGACAAGATCTTCGTCATTCTTGATAGCAACGGCCAGCCAATGCACTTCTCGGACATCGCTAAAGCCATCAAGGACAGTGACTTCAAACGCAAAGATGTCACCATTCAAGCCATCCACAACGAACTCATCAAGGACAAACGCTTCGTCCTGATCGGCCGCGGTATTTACGCCCTCGAATCGTGGGGTTACGCTCGCGGCACCGTCGCCGACATCATCGCCAGCGTCCTACGCGAGGCCGGCAAGCCGCTGCACCGCGATGAAATCGTGAAGCGCGTCCTCGACAAGCGTCAAGTCAAAGAAACCACCATTCTGCTCAACTTGCAAGCCAAACCGCAATTCCAACGCTCCGCCAAGGCCACCTACATTCTGGTCAGCGAAGCCTAGGTTTGCATTTATCTATAAGGGGTGAGATAATGAAATAGCATGGAAATTATCTCTTCGATGATTAGTTTTTTAACGCAGTGGTACGTCTGGATACCCGTCACAGCCGTGCTGTCATTTTTGACGTGGCGCAACTATCAGCGAGCTGACGAGTTTGAGCCAACCGAGAGCGTGTTATTAGTACTGGAAATCCCCAAAGCCAACGACAAGAAAGAACTAGCCGCCGAGCAATTATTCGCCAGCCTACACGGTATCTTGCGCGACAAACGCGAACTTAGGTTATCGGGCGGGCGACAGGAGCATATCAGCTTTGAAATCGCCTCGGTCAACGGTCAAATTCGTTTTTACGTCTGGGTACCCCGGACGCTACAAAGTTTCGTCGAGGGACAAATTTACGCCCAGTACCCAACCGTCCAAATCCACGTCGCTGGCGAAGATTACACCGAGCACGAGCGCGAACACTCCACTGTGTACACCACTGAGCTAACCTTGACAGCGCCAGAATTCTTGCCAATTCGCACCTTTCAAACCTTTGAAGTCGATCCGCTGGCGGGGATTACCGGCACGCTGGCCAAGCTAGAATTGACCGGCGAGGAACTCTGGGTGCAGGTACTCATCAGGCCGATCGCCGACAGCTGGCAACAGTCCGCTGATCGCTGGATCGCCAGCGTCAAGAGTGGGCATAAACTCATCCCCGGGCTCGGCGGGGGCGGCTTGCAGTGGATCGGTACGCTGCTCGAGGCTCTCTGGAGACCACCGGGCCAGGGAAGTGATGGCAAAAAAGCGCCCGAGCTGTCTGAGCGTGACAAGACGCGCGTCTCTGAGGCGGAGAAGAAAGCCACTAAATTGGGCTACGACGTCAAGATCCGCCTAGCGTATCTTGGTGAAGATCAAACCAGCGCCAAGCTACATATGCAGGCGCTGGTCGGTGCTTTCAAGCAATTCAACTCAACCAACCTCAACGGCTTTCGTGCTGTCAAGGGTGCGTTCGGCAAGGAATTCCTCGACAAGTACCGCAAGCGCGCGTTTTACGGCGATGGCTACATCTTGAATATCGAGGAGCTGGCCTCTGTTTTTCACTTACCACACACCAATGTCGAGACGCCAAACATCGTCTGGGCCAGCGCCAAAACCGCCGAACCGCCGTCCAAGCTGCCCGTCCTGACCGGCAGCGACGCCAATGACGACCAGATTTCCGCCTTTGGCGTCACCAATTTCCGCGGCATCAATCACCAATTCGGCATGCTGCGCTACGACCGCTCTCGTCACGTCTACATCATCGGCCAGACGGGAGCAGGTAAGTCGGGCCTGCTCGAATTATTCGCGCTCAGCGACATCTTTCATAGTCAAGGTTACGCTATCATCGACCCGCACGGCGACTTCGCCATCAACAACATGAAATTCATCCCTGGCTCACGCCTGAACGATGTCGTCTATTTCAACCCAGCAGACACCGCCTATCCACTCGGTTTCAACCCACTAGAAGTCACCAACCCGAACCAAAAAACCAATATTTCATCAGAGGTCATCGGCGTCCTGAAGCGCATGTTCGGCGAAAGTTGGGGACCGCGACTAGAGTACATTTTGCGCTACACCATCCTGGCACTGCTCGACCGGCCAGAGACAACCATGCTCGACATCACTCGCATGCTGACTGATAAAACCTTTCGCAAAGAAACGCTGGGCTATTGCCGCGACACCGTGGTCTTGCAGTTTTGGAACGTCGAATTTGCCAGCTGGAACGACAAGTTCGTCGCCGAGGCTGTCGCACCAGTCCTCAACAAAGTCGGCGCCTTTACCGCCAACCCCATCATTCGCAACATCATCGGCCAACCCAAATCCACCTTTAACATCCGCCAAATCATGGACGAAGGCAGAATTCTCATCGTCAATCTATCCAAGGGTCTCATCGGTGAAGATAACGCCGCCATCCTCGGCTCGTTCCTAGTCACCAAGATTCAGCTGGCTGCCATGTCGCGCTCTGACATCCCCGACATCCGCGACCGCCGCCCATTCTATCTCTACGTTGACGAGTTCCAGAACTTTGCCACTGACTCATTTGCCACCATCCTGTCCGAAGCCCGCAAGTACGGTCTCAATCTGACCGTCGCCAACCAGTACATCTCGCAGATGAACGAAACCGTGCGCGATGCAGTCTTTGGCAACGTCGGCACCATGATATCGTTCCGCGTCTCCGCTGACGACGCGCCGATCCTGGCTAAGCAATTCGAGCCGAATTTCGAAGCCGTCGACCTCTTGCAGATGCATAATCGTAACTTCGTCATCAACATGGTCATCGGGGGAGAGAAGACGCCAGCCTTCTCCGCGCGCACGCTGGAACTCCCACCAAGCCAAGCCGATAACACGCCGCACATCATCGAACATTCGCGGCGCATGTACTCGCGAAACAGGGAAGACGTCGAGCGAGAAATTGCCGCCGTCATCATGCCGCCACGCCCGCAAAAACAGCCCAGCCAGCCACGCCCGCAAGCCGTCGCCGCAGCTGCACTAGCTCAGCCCGTTCGGGCGGCCACTAGTCAACCGGCACAGGGAACCACGGCCACTAACACCCAACACCCCGCACCACAACCCGAACCCGTCGCACCCGTCACAGACAGTGGCGAAGTCATCTTGCAAATCCGCGGCAACAGCGCATTTGAATCAGCAGCCACCGACACCACCACACCGAAGAAACGCCGACGACGACGGAAGAAGAGTGCTGCATGATATATAATAATTAATTAAGCCTCTCGACAAAAATAGAAAACTTCTACACGGTAAAACAGCCCCAAAGACAGTATAAAAACTGTAACTATTCAAATTTTTATCCTTTATTGATATACTGAATTCGTCTAGATCTGACTGGGTACCGCATGGTCTGGTTCACTTTGCAAGTGGGCAACCATTGTGCGGATAAAGTGGACGCATGCGTTCCCTTGTCAGGTCTAGACAGTCAGCAAATGGCTGTCCTTTTTTATGACAGCTCGGCAGGCAATCCATATTATTAATAAAATCCTGAGGGGGGATTATGGGCAAAAACGAACAAAAGAAATCTGGGCTAGTCACAACAGGATTAGTTATAGGTATTATCGGGCTGGTGCTATCGGCAATCCCGATTATTAACAACTTCGCCGCAATACTTGGCGTGCTCGCTATATTTTTTGGCATAGTTGGCATTGTTGGCGCTAAGAAGCACGACGGCGCAGGCCGCGGAATGTCAATTGCCGTTTTAATCATAGGCTTAGTCTGCGTTGGCATCGTGCTAGCCAGTCAAGCGATGTACGGCAAAGCAATAAACGATGCTGGTAAGGCCATCCAGGATTCAGTGGATACATCAAGCGGCAAAAAGACTGATGAGCTGCTCAAAAACGATGTTAGTGTTGAGGTTGGCCAATTTTCAGCAACTACTGATGCATATGGTATCAATAAAACCCTGTTAAGCGTTAAGGTTACAAATAAGAATGCCGAGACAAAATCATATACTGTTAAAATAGAGGCTGTAGATGCTAGCGGCACACGACTTGCAGAAGATACGATTTACGCTAACGACCTCAAAAGCAATGGGTCTGGATCATACGAAGCATTTAAATATGTAGAGGCTGGTAAAGTAGATAGTCTAAAAACCGCAACATTCAAGGTTTATTCTGTTGGTCAAAGTTAAAGTTAAAATATAAAACTATACAAATAACTAAGCCAGATTAAAAGCTGGCTTAGTTATTTATTTTTGGTACTAAATGCGTTATTTATGCTTATCGCAAGCTATGCCGTCGCCGTCTCTATCAAGGTGCGGTGCGTACCCTGGTTGACCACGATGCATGTGACTATAGCCAGCGGCACGTACCTCTTTACAGTTACGAAAGTGAAGCTCTGTCGGGGCGGTCACTGTCACTGAGTTTGGTTGTGACTGCGGTTGCCGTGCGCGAGCGTGCTGTTCGAGAAATATATTCACCAGTTGGCTGCTCTCGGCATTTCTAACTGACTCCTCAGCGCGCTTGAGTGCTTTTTCCAGCTCTTTGCGCATCGTAATCAGCTTTCCGCCTGACGATGAAACTTAATAGTTTTATTACCGCGGCATCTACCGTCAATAACGGAAATGATAACCTCACTGTCGCCCATATTTGATATTTTTGATCTTACATTTAACATTACCAGTCGAGTCTTTATGTTCGCATATACTAGCTCTATCATCAGCCACTTTCACTTCAGCGAGCAGGTTTTGAACCATTGGTAATCCCCAAAATACCACCATTTTATTTACATTGGCAGAATAACCTCCATGTAACTCCTATAACCATACCACAAAGCAATACAGCACGACAATCCTAAAACCCATTTACTTAACCCGTCATAACATATTATAATTCTCCTTATGGAAATAATCATAATAGCCCTCGTCATCATTGCCATCTTAGGAGTGATTGGGACAAAAACAAGCAGACGAACTACCTTTCCTAAACCAAGGGTAGGGGAGTATATGTACGCCAAAAAGGAGCATATCATAACACGGCACGAACTGGCCTTCTATCAAACCCTACACGAAGCAGTCAGCGACTGTATCATTATTCCTCAAGCCCATCTGAGCATATTCTTGAACCATAAGGTGCGCGGACAAAACTGGAGCAGGGCATTCTCAAGAATCAATGGTAAATCAGTAGACTTCCTCATCTGCACCAATGACATGCGGCCATTTCTCGCCATAGAGCTTGATGATATCACTCACAGTCGCCCTGACCGTCAACAGCGAGACGCTTTTGTCAATACAGTTATCACTAATGCACACATACCCCTGCTACGGTTCACCGCCAGCGGCTGGAATACCGACACCATCAAGCAGCAAGTTACCCAGGCCCTGCACGCATCAGTATCCGAAAAATAATAGAACAAAAAGAGAACTTATCACATTAGCGGTTCAAGGCTTTAGGCTGCCAAGATTACGCATATACAGGCTGTATCGTTGTATCACAGTCCATATATAGCAAGCCTGGGTGGATACGGCAACAGGTGCGACAACGACGGGAGCGCTCAATCACCATGAAACACAAAACGCGCCAAGGTAAGTAAGACAAATCTAAATTGTATAAATTACGCAAAATCTCATCAATAGTTTTATCCATACATCACGGCATAGGGACGTCCAATAAAGGGCAGTCAAAGCTAAGCTAACATTACATACAAAACAAAAAATATTATCGCGAAGAGACGATAGAGTATGCGTCTTTTCGTAGATAATTTAATGTCGCACAAGGTAGCTTTTACGTATTATAGTTATTTTGATACACTGAACTTCGTTATGCATACACTTAATATACCATTTATAACTTTTTCGCCTAGCATCTCTTACGAGCGGGGGATCTCCTCCGGGTTTTCACCGCACTACGGTGAGTGCTAATACGGGATACGTTCAAGCTACCATAAACAAAACAGACCCCCATACTAATCACTTTCGACTTTCAATCGGGGGAGTTTGGGATACCTCCAGCGCCAGCGTCGTCTCCGCCTCTCAAATAAATATCGAGCTAGGCCTTACCAGACTTGAACGTCGTTACGGTCTAAAAAGCAACTCGTAGACTTTTCCACATCATAAGACACCGCCCAGCATGGGCATATGGCACTTGTGTACGAGGCGCGCACGACAAACACAGCGTCCCGCGCTGGTTAAACCTACAAATATTTGACTTTTTCCTATTTTATTCCCCTGCTCTATTTTTTCCACAAGCACCCTATTTGATTTTTTACTATTTTGATATTATAATTATGTTTTTCTTAATCATCTGATAAACGAACAAAAAACGAACTAATGTCGTCGGGTAATCTCGTCTCTACCCCGTTGGCAGTGTAGCGCCATACGACCCGGCGGGACAGAGCTCACCCCTGCCTGCTACTGATTAACCTGCTACCTATAAAACACTCGCTGATTGACGCGCACATCAATATACGCAGGGGTCGCGCCGCTACCCTGAAAGAAAGCCATGGCCTTGACCGTTTGCGCCACCTGTGCCGCCGCTTCCCTGTCGGTGGTCATTTTAATGCTATATGGACGGCCCTTGATTGATAGAAGCGCCTGGCGGATGGTGTTTTGCGGCAGGATAATTTCTGTGACTTCGAGCTGGTGCTCACGAAAGCCGGCGACAGCTTGACCAAGAAAGCTAAGGAAATGGCGATTGATGACCTCCTGGCCAGCGGCAGTCGGCACACCGCTCTGGTCTTTGACGATGACTGACGGCGAGCTCACGTAGATGGTCGAGAATGTCACACCTGCGTCGTCAACAAAATAGCTTTTATCACCAGAAGTCCACTGGACAACTGGCTGGCGAAAGGTAAGTTTGAGGCGCGGCCTGGCGAGCTGGTCGGCCTCGAGGCGAACCGTCTTGACCTCCGGGGCTTTCTCGAGGAAAAAACTAGCCAGCGACTGGTGATTCAGCACAAACAAGAATCGCTCGACCGGACGTGCACTGAGATATTCATCGATAAGACGGTGGTAGCGATCGGCCTCTTTGGCGCTCGCTGCGTCTGGTGTTTGCACCGATACCGTGACGGTACATTGCCATGCGAGTAGACCAATGACGATAAGCACCAGCGCACTGCTGAGTAACATAATCCACCGCGTCCGGCGACGCCGAGATTTCGCATGCTGAACCGTGCGCTCTGAGGTCTCGACCGGCGAGGCGGTGTGGCGGGTGTTGAGATTGCGATTGCGGCGATAGGCTGTCTCGAATGAACTATCCTCGTTAATGAGCGCCGCTTGACGACGAGCCGCAATTTCGCGGCGTGTGGTCGGCGTAGATTTTGCCCGAGAAAAGGGTAATTTCACCGACGTCTCCCCTGCCGACGAATGACGGTGAGGAGCATCGCTGCCATGTCTTTGGCGGCGTTGGGCTTCGCAAATGTACCGATATTTCGCCCGAGACCAGCCAAGATCCGCGGTGACTTAACAAGACCAATGACCTTCTTGCTCAGCACCTCTGGCGTCTGCTCCAGCGTCGACTCCTCAACGATCACTGCCGCCAGCGCATCCTGATACACCTTGGCATTCTTGAGCTGATGACCAGCCGTCAACATACCATTCGGCACGATCACCGCTGGTTTATGCAGTGCCGCCAGCTCCAGCAGCGTCGTCGCACCAGCCCGCGCCACCACTACATCTGCCGCCGCTAGCACTTCGGCCATACCGTGATGGACGAACGCCTCTAAGCGCCAGCCCGCTCGCTCGTCAGTCCGCTCTTTCAGCTCGTCAAACTGATGCTTACCAGAGATCAAGAACACCGACGCCTCAGCCAGCAGCTGCTCGCGCGTGGCTACCACCGCCTCGTTGAGGCGCGCAGCCCCCAGTCCACCACCGGTTACCACCACCAGTGGCCGCGCCGGATCGAAGCCAAACTTGGCCTTTAGCTGCCGCCGTTCGGCTACGCTGTATGGTCGAAATTCCTCAGCCACCGGAATGCCGACATACTCCGCCTTGACGTCAGGATAATTATAATGCTCCAGCGGCGCCCCGGTACCGATCTTGGCAGCAAATGGCGCCAGTAGTCGATTGGTCAGTCCTGGATGCGCATCCGAATCATGCAGCACCAGCGGAATTTTTAGCAGCCGCGCTGCATAGCCAACCGGCAGACAGACGTAGCCGCCCTTGATAAAAATCACATCCGGCCGCCACCTGAGCAACTTACAAAAGCTCTGAATAAACCCAATACCAACCAAAAAGATATCGCGCAGATTCGGTAGCAAAATTGACGGACGAAGATGAAACGTCATACTTTTACCGTGATAGCGGCGAATCTTGCCAGCGATAATCAGCTCAACCGGGATCGTCTCGTCAAACTTACCAAAAATACCGCGAGCACTAGCGCCAAACTTCCGATCACACCAAAACCGCAATTCGTGCTCACCCGATGAGCGCAACTCCTTACACACTGCCACGACTGGCGTAACGTGTCCGCCCGAGCCGCCGCCGACCGCCAAGATCTTTGCCACTTCCCTCTCCTTCCGTTAATGGTTTGTGCGCCGTATAGCCCGACAGTTGAAATGCCAGACCCAGCGCCGCTGCGATAAATAACATGCTGGTGCCGCCATAACTGAGCAGCGGCAGCGAAATGCCAGTCATCGGAATAATCCCCGTCATTGAGCCAATATTCATCAGCACATGCGACGCCACCCAGCCAAACACACCCGCCACCACTAGCCTTAGGTGCATATCAGCCAGCCGCGACGTCACCTTGAGCAGACTCAGCAGCAGCGCAGAAAACAGCGCCAAGATAACCAACAAACCGACAAATCCAAATGTTTCGCCCATCACCGCAAAAATCGAATCATTAATCGCCTCCGGCAGGTAGCCCGTCGCCTGCACGCTTTTACCGATGCCGAGGCCCAGTAGGCCACCCGAGCCGAGGGCGATGCGCGCCTGCTGGATATGATAATTATTTTCATCCCGGCTGGCTGATTGATGCGTATCACCCTGGATAAAGGTCATCACCCGCTCGATGCGGTGCGGCGATGAGAACGTCAGCACCAACGCCGCAGCCGCGATCACCAGCACGATGCGTCGCAGTAGCCGAGCGTCCATCCCCGACACCGCTAACACCGACAGTACCAGCGCTACGAGCGACACACCCGTCCCCAAATCTTTCTGCAGCACCACCACCACAAACATTGACACCGCCATAATAATACCAAGCGGGATCAGCGTCTCGTTGATATCGTTGAGTTTGCCTTGGCGCACCCGCTTGGCCAAAAACCCGGCCACAAACAATAGCAAACCAAATTTCAATAACTCCGCCGGCTGAAAACTACCCAGTCCACCCAGATAAAACCAGCGGTACGCGCCGTTGGTGTCCGATGCAAATGGCAGATGCAGCAGCGCCCCGCAAACCACCAACAAGAAACACGCCGCCAAGCCCGCGATGAACAGTCGCTTGGCCCACGTCTCGGTCAACCACCGATACGGCAATATCGCCGCCACACCAAACGCCACCACAGCAGTGATGACGCTGGCCAGCTGCTTATTGAAAAAGAAAGTGTCGCTATAATTTGCACCGTGCGTATGATTTAACACATTCGCCCGCTGCGGCCCCAACGCATACATCACCACCAGCCCCAACATCAACAACAACCCCATGTACAACACGATCTGATACATCGGCCGGTGGCGACGCACCGCCTTGGCGGTTGAGGTGGCAGTGCGGTTACGCAATATGACCCCCCGCCAGCGCCAGCATCACGCCGATAAACGCCATCACGCAGCCAATCACCCAAAACCGCATCGTCACCTTGGTCTCTGGCCAGCCGCTGGCTTCTAGGTGATGATGGATCGGCGCTGACAAGAAAATCTTGCGCTTAAAGAGTTTCTTGCTCACAATCTGGATCAAGCTCGAACCCGCCTCAATCACAAACAACAACCCAATCACCGGCAGCAGCAGCAATGAATTAGTCAACATCGCCACTACCCCCAAACTCACCCCATAGGCAAAACTACCAACATCGCCCATGAAAAACCTTGCTGGATAGATGTTAAACCAGAGATAACTCAGTAGCACACCAACTACCGTGAAACAGAATCCCGCCAGCAATACTTGTTGTTGTAGCAAGGCAATCACTCCGAACGCCCCAAAGCTAATCCCCAACAACCCGCCAGCCAGTCCGTCCATACCATCAGAAATATTAACCGCGTTACCAGTCGCCACCACTGCAAAGGCAAACAGTGGGATGATCAGCCAACCAATCGCCACGTCGCCCATGAACGGCACATGAAAGCTGGCCACGCCCAGCTTGACATAGAAAAACCAGCCAAGGACGATGCCGATAAGCATAATCAGCGCAAATTTCACCGGACTACGTAAGCCGGCTGCACCACCACCCAGCCCGCGTAGATTAATAACGTCATCAATAAGCCCAACCGCGGCACCGCCAATCAACGCTGCGAGTGGCAGCCATGTCTGCGCTCGATCTAAATTACAAAAGAACGTCACCATAAAAATCGAAATAACACCGATAACTCCAGCCATTGTTGGAATATTTCGCCGCAATTTTGCCGCTTGGAACTTAGCAAAAACCTTCAACTCTTTGCCGTCGGTACTCTCCGAGCGCTGCCGCTTCCAAAACCGATACCGATAGGCAAAAAACGTATAAATCGGCGTCAGAAACATCGCCAATAAAAACGCCCCGACGCTCAGCAAAAATACGTGTGTCAATTCGTTGGTCATTGTTTGTAAAGCAGTTGCCATGGCTATCCCTTCGGTGCTAATTTCATATAATCAATCATCCAGTTGGAGATATCAGTAAAAATTGGTGCAGCGTGAATGTTACCCTGTAAGTTCTTGCGCTTGCCAGGCGCCGCGACACGTACCATTATGACATACTCGGGGCGATTTGCGCCACCATAGCCGATATACGTCGCTACCGTTTCGTCCATAGTATAGCTGCCATTAATGAGCGTCTCTGAGGTGCCAGTCTTGCCGCCGACATCATAGCCCGGCTTGTCTTTGTCGGGCATGCGCTGATTGAGAACTGCCCGCGCCGTCGACAACATGCCCCGCATCGTGGCCGATGACTGCTCAGAAATAGTCCTGCGCAGTAGCGAAGCAGCTGTTGGCTTCAGTCCGCCATTCACATCCACCGTTCCAGCTACCACCGTCGGCCGAAAATATTGCCCGCCATTCACCACCGAACAAAACGCACTGGCTGCCTGCACCATCGTCGCATTCATACCCTGCCCAAACGTAATATTCGCATAATTCACCTCCGCTCCCGGCCGATTCGGCGCGTAGAGCAGCCCCGGCGCCTCCGCTAGCTCAATCCCCGTCGCCTCACCGAACCCAAATTTGTCGTGATAATACTCATACAGTGTCTGCCGCGCACCCGGGGTGATCGTCGATCCATCGCCCAGCCGCCGCGCGATCGTGATCATACCGACGTTGAGCGAATTATTAAACGCACTCTGCATGCTCGTCGTGCCGCTAAGCCCCCTTAGGGCGTTACACATTTTCCGATCGCCCACCTCAGTACAATCAGTGTTCGAGTACGTTGACTGCGGCGTCACCACACCCTTATCAATCCCCGTCGCCATACTGAACGTCTTGACAATGGAGCCCGGCTCAAACGGCAGCATCGTCGTCGCGTTGCTAAACACTGCTGCGTTTTTTTGCTTGGCGTACTCGGCTGGATTATACGTCGGATAATTAGCCATCGCTAGCACCTGCCCATTATTCGGATTCATCACTATCACGCTACCCTCGGTCGCGCCGGCCTTTTCGATCCCTCGTTTGAGCGCTTCTTCGGCGTGACTCTGCACATTGCGATCAATCGACAGCGCCACATTCTCGCCCGACTTCGCCTCAACGCGCACGTTGTCCTTACTCAGCGTCAGCGGCACATTACGCACGTCCGCCACTGTTTTAAGCAAGCCATCACGGCCTTTCAGCCTATCATTCAGCGCCCCTTCAACCCCATACTGACCCTTGCCCTCGGCATTAACGAAGCCCAGCACCTGCGCTGCCAACTGCCCCTCCGGATAGTTACGAATCGACCCCTTTTGATACAAGATACCGACAAAATCCTTGGCCTTTAGCTTCTCGGCCTGGGTGCGCGTGATGTTGCGCGCCAGCACTTCGTAACGAGAGGTAGTGCGCTCCAGCCGCTTGGCCGCGTCACTCACTACCTCGCCGCCCGCGACTTCCTGCAATGCTGCGATAATTTGCTGACGCTGCTCTTGCTTGACCGTCTGCGGATCAGCGATCACCGTATAGACTGTCTGGTTAAGCACCGTGGGGACGGCCGCGCCGCCATCCATCATATATAGCTTGCCACGCTCGGCCGGAATGACGAAATGCCGCTGCTGACTGGCCTGAGCCAGCGACACGTATTCGCTGTGTTTAATGATCTGTAGATAAAACAGCCGCATCACAAAAATCGCCATCATCCCCAACAGAATGATAGCGAGTACGCCGGTTCGAGATTGCGTTAAGTGACGTTTCATACCGCTTGTCCTATTGTACCACTTTTACCCCCAGGCTAGCGAGCGTAGTTCGTTTGCGTCGGTGTTTTCATCGCCGATGCAACATTGCTATGCTTGACCTTTTCGAGCGCCGTCAGCCGCGCATTCTGTACCTCTAGCTCTGACTTTTTCGTCGCCAGCTCATTCAGCTGCGAATCCAGCCCCTCCGCCTCGTAGCCATAGGCCGTCGTCTTGGTCGCCTGCGTCAAGTACACCAGCCCCAGCACCATAATCATCAGCGCCACCAACACCGTATGCGCCACTGGCCCGAGCTTGGTCTGTGATCGAAAACGGGTGGCGTTCTGGTTACGGCGAAGCTGCGGCCCAGGACGACGCGGCGTAAATGTGGTGGATGAGCGTGTGTGCATAAATAATTTCTGTGTGTTTACTGTGTTAATTTTGGTACTTTTGGTGGCGCGTCATCAAGACACGGGAAAATACAGCCGGTCGGCCCGCCCTTATCGTGGAAGAACGAGCCGCCGAGCTTGCATACTTTTTCCGGGAAAACTATCAAGCGAGCTTACTTAGCCGCGGCGTACCGCAACGGTCTCAGCTACTTCTGCGTCCTGGAATTGTACTTTGATGTGGATTGGCATGGTGTCGCCCTCCTTCTTTTTGTTTTATGTTTTCACGGCGTAGCGAAACTTGGCGCTTCGACTGCGCGGATTGTGAACATCTTCTGTTCCAGACACCGGTCTTTTCTCTGGAACGCTCAGCTCGGCCTCGTAGCCGGCAGCTGCTTGCTCCCAGAAATATCGCTTGACCAATCGGTCCTCCAGGCTGTGAAAGCTAATTATTCCAACGCGCCCGCCCCTGTTAAGAAGGCGTGGCAGCAGCGGCAATAATTCTTCAACCAGCCGAAGTTCGTGATTGACTTCAATGCGCAGTGCCTGAAAAGTGCGAGTCGCCGGATGGTGTTTCATCCCGCCGCGACCGACAGTGTGCTTGATCAGATCAGCCAGCTCGGTCGTTCCCCGAATCGGCCTGGCGCTAACAATTGCCTGTGCAATCCGCCTGGCCCGTCCGGGATTTTCCTCACCGTAACGAGTAATCAGCCGCGTCAGTTCATCAACCGAATACGAATTGACGATATCCGCTGCCGTCGTTTCCGTCCGATTATCCATCCGCATATCCAGCGGCCCGTCAAACCGAAACGAAAAACCTCTCTCTGCTCTGTCAAGCTGCGGTGACGACACCCCCAAATCAGCCAAAATCACGTCAAATGTACGTCCCTGCTTGACCAAATCCTGCGCTGCGCTCACAAAATCCTTGTGAATCAGCATAGCGCCTTTTTCAGCCAAATCGCCCAGCGTGTTAATCGCGTTATCATCACGATCAACCAGCACTGCGCCCAAGTAATTATCCGTCCTCTGTAAGAATTCCCTGGCATGGCCGCCGTAGCCAGCCGTCAGGTCGAGATACCTCTCGCCTCTGGCTGGCCGCAACCTATCCAAGGTCACCTCAAGGAGCACGGGAACATGAATCGGTTCGCCTACCTGAAGCGCTTCCGACTGTGGTGGATGTTCTTTAATACTCATCATTGCTTTATTGTAGCAGTCAGGTGCAAGATTTTCGAGATTTATCTCCGTACAGCGATTGCAGCCCAAGCGACCTTGAGTCGCCTGGCGCGTAAAGAGGAGTAAATCTCGACAAATCGCCGCGGCTGACACCACAACGTATAGCAATGCTCGAGATCACCTAACTGGATATTTAATTCTGGCCGTTTTGTATTTGTGTTTTGTTTGTTTTTTGTCTTAAGAGTGGAAAATGGATGATTGTCAGTGACAACCATAGTTTCCAAAAGAGACTTATGTGTGAGGTGGAGTTTTTTGGGAGGTGTTTTGAGGAAAGAACGTTGCCGTTTTTACCGTGGAGCAAATTGCCACCCGCCATCTTCAAATACCCAGATAGTTGATCTCGAGAGGTTTTCAAATTGTTAAAGTACTGACCCCGACTAATCAATCCGCATTCTCAGCCGCCATCAGCCGAAAATACGCGCCCGCCCGCACCGCCACGACTTCCCGGTCAATGCCGGCATAGTCGAGTAAATGCTGCTCAATCGTCACTCGCCCCTGTTTCTGGTCGAGCGCCGAGGCGGTTTTACCGCGGCGAAACTTGACATTCAGGTCGGCCACCCGCTCATCCAGAATACTTCCGGTCAGCGCGCCCTCCACTTCCCGATCCCAGACTTGCTGTGGATACAAGTGAAGGTAGTTGCCAAACCCGCGAGTCAACACGACGCCGGACGCAAACTCTGCTCTGAGCTCGGCCGGGATCGTCAAGCGCCGCTTGTCGTCCAACTTTCGCTCAAAGTAATCTGTCTGCACGTCGTCCTTCCTCCGTGGTAGATTAGTTGGTTTTTCGTAGTGGATGTTTGTTTTGGTTGGTGTTACCGCCAACATTCGTTCCACTACCTCCACTATACTACCCACAACTACCCACATGCAAGCCCTTTTACCCACTTTCTACCCATTTCCCTACTAAACAAAAACTTTTCCACGATTCTGTGGAAAAGTCTAGTGGTGCGGCATGATAGCGGAGCGCTACTTTCCCTAGCGTACCGCCCTGCACTGCGCCTAACGAGTTATACAGAATTAATTATACTATTTCCGCAGCTTCTTGATCACCGCCGTAAACCAGCGCGCACTTGGCCGTACCGTCCGGGTCATAGTTTGCCGATCGACTGCCACCAGACCAAACTTTGGCCAGTATCCCTTGTCCCACTCAAAATTATCGAGCAGACTCCAATGTAGATAACCAATCAGCTTGATATCGCGCTTTAGCGCCTCATGCATCGCCTTGATCGTCTCGGTCAGCCACCACTGCCGCTGGCTATCAGTGCCATCCGCCAGCCCATTCTCAGTAATCATAATTGGCAATTGATAGCGCTCGGCCACATCCTCCAGTAGATACTGCAATTTATCCGGCTGCATGTCCCAGCCAAGATCACTGACCTTCAGATACGGATCATGCGCCCGATAGCCATAAATTCGCCGGGCAAAGTAATAATTGATCGCCAAATAATCACTATGCCGTCGTACTCGACGCAGCACCCACGTATTCAGGAGATAATGTGCCACCCGCGCACTAGCTCGGCTGAGAATCGCATCATCGCCAGGATAGCAATAGATCAGATGGTGCGCCATCGACACCTTCCATTTTTTGCGAGTACGCGTCAATTTATACACTTTTTTATGCGCCGTAACGAGGTTATAGAGCACGCGCAGCATATCACGCTTACGAGTTTTATTTGGCGGCCAATGCCCCTCGAGATAACTCTCGCCAGCATAGACAGTCGGCTCGTTAATCGTCACGATCCACTCGATGTCGCGCCCCAGCTCGCTCAAAACTTTCTCAACATAATACACGAAATATTTGATGTTGCGCCGCTTTTCGAAGCCGCCCTTAGCTGCAAACCACTCTGGTAGTGTAAAATGAAACAGCGTCACCACCGGTGTAATACCCATCTTTTTCAGCGTCCGTAGATACGTCCGATAGTGGGCAATCGCCGCCGCATCCCACGCGCCCTCTTGCGGCTCAATTCGTGCCCATTCAATACAGAACCGAAAGGCATTCATGTTGAGGCTTTTGAGAATCGCGAAATCTTCCTCGTAGCGATGGTAATGATCGACACCCCGCCCCGATACGTAGTTGTCCGGCCTGGTCGCCTCTTTTTTGATGCGCGGCCAGCTGTCAATATCACCAAATTGATGCGGCGCCTGCACGGACAGCCGCTTGGCATGCTCAAGCTCCCACGTCGTCCACTGATTCACCAGGCCGCCCTCGACCTGATGCGCCGACGTCGCCGCACCCCATAAAAACTTCTTTGGAAACACGATGCGTTCAGATTGCTTCGTTGTCATCAAAGTATATTATACCAAGTTATTGGCCAAACTGCCAGCCTGGGGCTACTGCACCACATTCTCCCCAAAATGTTTCTGCAGCCGCATCTTAATTGAACCTTCGTGGCGGCCAAGTTTTTGGCTAAGTTGCTGGATGGTCGCACCCTGCAGGAACTCCTGTTTGAGAATGTCGTCGTCGGCTTTTTCCCACGGCATATAGGCCTTCGGATGCGTTTCACGCATTTTGGCAATTTTTTGCTGCCAGCTGGTAGACTGAGATTTCCTGCCGGATTTTTTCGGCGCTGGCTGTTTTCGCTTCATTTCCTCGAGCATCGGACGATAGTGCTTGGCCGCTTCACTACTTGCTCGCTGCAACACCTCATCAATCGCCAGCGCATCCGGTGAAATTTCCAGTGCCTTACGATTAATTCCATATAGATATAAATTATCCAAATCACGCACCCGACTGAGCGCCACATAACCCATACCTTCGACAAACGCTTTTCTCAGGTCAATTCTTGCCGCATCAAGCGTCATGCCCTGGCTTTTATGCACGGTGATAGCCCACGCCAGCCGCAGCGGCACCTGCGAGATACTGGCCCGCTTACGCTCACCGTCGCGCAGTTCCCAGACATCCGGTACCATGGTCACCTGCTGACCACTGCGAAACTCTACGATTGGATAACCGGTCAAGGACTCAAAATCCACCACCGTGCCGATACTACCGTTGGCGTACAGCTTCTGCGGCGAATTTTTCACCGCCATCACCAACGCGCCCGGCTTCAGTACCAGTTCACTCGGCGCCAGTACCGACCGTTGCAGGCTCTCAACATACACCTTTGAGCCGGTCGTCGTCTGCTGATACGTCTGCTCCTCGCCCGCCAGCTCCGCCAGCTTCTGGCTGTTGATAGCATCAACATCAACATTGACGGTGTGTAGTTCAGTGATATCACCATCAGGCAGCTCGACTTCCGTCCGCGCCAATAGCGTCTCGGCATGATGCCGCCTGATATCGTCATTTCTCAGTGCCGTTAAAATCTCCAGCAGCTGCTCGTCATTTTGCCGATACTGCCGCTGCAGGTACAGCACCGCCGGCTGTAACTCCTGCCACGCTTCCGAATACACCACGAAGCCGCCGCCCTGCTCACCCGGACGATTGATCGGCGGCAATTGGAAAAAGTCACCACTCATCACTAGCTGCACACCGCCAAATGGCTGGTCATTTTCCCGGACACCACGCAGCACCCGGTCAACCATGTCCAACCGAAAATCATGCAGCATGGAAATCTCGTCAATCACCAGCACATCAGTCTTGGTAATCACTTCACGCCGCGTTTTTGACAGCCGATCAAAAAAGTTGTTCGCGAGGTGATCGCTAACGCCAATACCACTCCAACTGTGAATGGTATTGCCGCCCAAATGCGTTGCCGCCAAGCCAGTTGTCGCTGTTACTGACACCTTTTTACCCTGGTCACGTGCCTGTGCAATAAAAGTATTCAGCAGGTGCGTCTTGCCCGTCCCAGCCGCACCCGTCAGCAGCGCCGACCGACCGCTCATCAAAATCGCCAGCGCCAATTCTTGATCCATAGTTAACCTCGCGGCGGTTCGCCTTCTGGCTCGCCCAGCAGTTTTTTCGACTTAATTTCGTAGCGTTTGCCGGTAATTTTACTCTCGATATAGTCCTCGTTAATCAAGTTCACAAACATGTCGAGGTCATTACCGTCCATAATGATAATCGCGCCGTTATCATCACTCATTAGCTCTAGTTGCATCTCGTCAGCATAGTCCAGTACCTGCTCTTGTTTAACCTCGCCAATCTCTAATTTCTGTAGTTTATTGATGGTCTTTTTGCGCTCCTTGACCAGTGCATTCAGGTCCAAGCCCTCGGGGAAACTCAACTTATATTCCTTTTCAATTTCCGCCACTTTCTTATCGGCAATCACTTGCTTCTTGTATTCATAGCCAAACATGCGCTCAAATTTCGAAGGATTGAAGGCAAAAATATCCTGACCGATGATCAGTACCTGGTTATCATCCGGCACTTTAAAGCCGACTTCCGCCTTAAACGCACCAAACTTGCCGTCAGAAAACTCCCACGCCAGCGCGCTTTTCAGAGTCTGCCCCTGCTGGATCAGCTTGGCGGTATAAAAGACCTTTTCTGGATCATTCGGATCAGTAAACCGCGCTATCACGCCTTTCATCCGCTTAAACTCATGCTCGGTTTCCGAAAATTCCACGATATCATCACGCTCGTGCTCAATCAAATGAATCAAGGTTTCCGCTCGACCGACCTTGGCGAGGTCTGTTCGCAGCAGCACGTTTTCTTCCGCTTCGCTCAGCTCATAATCGCGCACACTGAGGCCAGTGC
>ERZ772971.323-NODE-323-length-31001-cov-7.054708_pt1 | contig 31001 bp, 27 predicted proteins | sample MGYA00511943_ERZ772971 | MGnify/ENA primary metagenome ERZ772971 (study PRJEB29015, sample SAMEA2737929) | human oral metagenome | biome: human oral; feature: human-associated habitat; material: dental | place: China | collected 2144 ... | reverse complement strand
TTGCCGCCCTCGATCCGTTTTATCAAATCGATATGATGGAACAACTGAAATCCCTCACACCAAGCCACACCTGCGTGGTGGCAATTCATCATCTTTCTTTAGCCTATAAATTCTGCGATGAAGTAATTTTATTGAATCAAGGAAAAATCATTGCGAGCGGAGAAACGACAAGCGTATTAACGGTTGAGCATTTGGCAAACGCGTTTCATATTCATGCGGATATTAATCAAGAAAACAAAGTATTGGATAACATCACTAAATTAGTATAATAGCGTGCTTTTTAAGACAAGAGAGAGATGATGAAATTTTTATTTATTCTTTTATATTTTTCTTTTATTTCGGCTTTCGTATCTGCTGAAGTTGGGAAAACGTATTCACTTCGTTCCAGTGAATTTACTTACCGAAATGAAGGCGAAAAAGAGAAAGCCGAAAGCCAAGCATTAAAAATGTTACAAAAAAGCTATCAACGTTTTCCGGATGTGGATAACTGTTATGCCGGCAAGGTGACGGAATTAGAGAAAAGACGGGCATTGAAAGAACTCAATTTAATTCGTCAAGCTCACGGTTTAGAAGCCGTAGGCTATGATGAGACAAAAGATCGTTTTACCACGGCCTCTGCATTAATTTCATCGGCAAATCGGTTATTGGATCATTATCCTTCTTCTCGTTTGAAATGTTATTCGAAAGACGGATATGAAGGAAGTCGCCATAGCAATATGCATTTAACTTCTGATTATATTGTGTTTCTACCGGAGAATTTTGCCGAAAAAGTCATTGATGAATTAATTATTGACGATAATGTGTTTTCATTAGGCCACCGATTATGGTTTTTAGATCCTTTTTTAGGGGATATTTCCTATGGACGTGTTACTCATGTTGATAATCATCAGCGTGTGGCCGATGCGGTAAGTATTTATATTAGCAATACAAGACAAAATATTATAAATACCAAAGCCGATTATATTGCTTATCCGGATAAAAACTACCCTTCAAATTGGTTTACTTTAGATTGGTTTCTTCATTTTTCAGTCATTGCAGATAAATCTTCCAGAGAAAAGAATATTACTTCGGTAAATTATGCCAATGCGAGTGTTTCTGTCAGATCAGCAGATGGAAGAACGATGCGTGTGCATAGCATAAAATATACAGATCCTAATAAAGATAAAGACTATATGGGGTTAGGGAATCATATTCAATGGCGTGTTGATGGTCTTCAAAAAAATAAAAAATATTCTGTTAAAATTAAGAATGTGATGATCAATGGAACAGCAAAAGATTATGAGTATTGGTTTAATATCACAGATTAATTTAGAGAATATTTATGATTGAATGGTTAATTAGTTTCAAGTTTTTTTCCTGGCTTATTCACTGGGATATTTTACGCTACCTGATTCATTGGAATGAGTGGCATTGGTTTATGTTAGGCAGTGTTTTACTTGTCGCAGAAATCGCCGTGCCCGGGATGTTTTTATTATGGTGGGGACTTGCGGTAGCGGTGATTGCCGGGGTGATGAAATTGATTTTACCGATTCCTCTTTTTGTTCTTGTGTCAATTTATATTGCGATCATTCTTGTTTTAAAATAACGTATTATTCAGCCAGTTTGATTAAATGCGATAAAATTTAAGGAATAAAATGAAACATTTGATTATTTTTGCTCACCCAAATTCACAGAGTTTTAACCGCACTTTAGTGGAGGAAGTCATAAAAGCGACCCGGCAAATCGGTGTGGAAGCAGTGATTCGTGATCTGTATACATTAGATTTTAATCCGGTGTTATCTTGGTCTGAATTGAGTGCAACAATGGATGGCATTGTGCCGGCTGAGATTAAGTTTGAGCAAAAATTGATTGCAGAAGCCGAATTAATTACCTTTATCTACCCACTTTGGTGGATGGGATTCCCGGCAATATTAAAAGGGTATTTAGATCGTGTGTTAAGTTACGGCTTTGCCTACAAAAATGAAAATGGTGCGTCTGTTGGTTTGCTGGGAAATAAAAAAGTACAGCATTTTATTACCATGGGAAATAGCATAGAAAAATATCAACAACTGGCTTTTGATAAAGCCTTGCAATCTTGTTTGGTTGATGGATTGTTTAATTTTTGCGGAATAACAGACATCCGACATGAGTTTTTTGGCAATATTCATTTATTAGATGAGGTGGGGTATCAGTCAGTTTTAACCTCCGTCTTTGAAAAAACATTGGAAAATTTGACCGCACTTTTGCCTTCTGAGAGTGAAAATTAATGCAAGAGAAAATTCAATTAAATCATTTTTCTTTAATTAGCCGATTGTTTGGAAATTTATTTTATCGCCAGCCAACAGATAATATTCTTTCTGGCGTATTTACATGGTTACAACAACAGCAATTATCTGAAGTGTGGCCATTAACGGAAGATGCAGAAAGTCAACAAGCCTTAGATGCATTACAAATGCCGATAGATTTAACGCTTTTGGAGAAAGAATACCAAAAGTTATTGGGTGAGAAAGGCGCGGTGGCAACGCAAATTTCTGCTTATGATATTTCAGTGGCGGATTTTGAAAACTTTCGTCAAGAACGTAATTTACCGCCAAGTGATAACCTTGATCATTTTGCCATGTTGCTTTTAACGGCCTCATGGTTGGAAGACAATGCCGATTCATTATCCGCGCAACAGGACTTGTTTGAACAGTTTTTATTGCCTTGTGCAGCGAAGTTTTTAAACAAGGTGGAACAATCGGCAGGACTGCCATTTTATCGTGCGTTAGCGTATCTTACACGCGAGATATTGTCCGCCATGGCAGATGAATTGGAGTCTGTTGACTTGTAATTAGAAAGGATGAAAACTCAACTGATCCTTTTCGGCAAAAATCCTGACGGAACGATATAAAAATTCCGTTGGGATTTTTTCTTTATAGAGAAAACGGCTGTTGACGGCGATAAATTCCGCATCTAAATATTGTGTATAAATCGCACTGGAACTGCTGTTGACACCTGCCATGGCACGTCCTAATAATTCGCCATAAATATGGATATTGCCGTCTGCAGCGACTTCAGCACCTTGTTCCACATCGCCATGAATAATCAAATCACTGTTTTTTGCATAAATAACCTGTTTGTCGATAACATTATGCGGCACAATTTTTGTGGGTAAATCGCGTGGTTCCGGAAGGATTTCAGAGAGGTTATTAATATTGCCAAGAATGGAGAGGTTGGCGGCAAGAATGAGCTCTCTTTGCAGATGATTTTGCCAATCTGCCACGCCAATAAGATGAATTTGATATTCTGCCAATAAGTCTTTTAATGCGATAAGATTGACTTTTTCCAGCATCGGATTGAACTGCAAAATCACCTCAATATTTTTAAATAATGATGGTGAGGTTTTGTTTTTCTTTGCCAGTGCATGCTTAATGGCAGTCAAGCTTGAACTATTAATACTGATAAATACCGCAGAAAATTGACCTGTTCGTAGTTCGATAATATCTTGAGCCATAAGCAAAATTCCAATGAAAAGAGTTGCTTAATGATAATGAATTATTGCAAAATCGGCAACTTCAACCTAATTAAGGAATCCGATTTATGCTCTGTGCCATTTATAAAAGCCCAAAAGAACCGGGCATGTATCTTTATATTGAAAAACGCGATCAATTTGATGCGCTACCTGACGCATTGTTAACGGCTTTTGGCAAACCGATTTTTGTGATGTTGTTTAATCTTGCTGGCAGCAAACCGTTAGTCAATGCGGATAAAACGGAAGTATTGCAGCAAATTAAAGAAAAAGGCTTTTACTTACAAACGCCGAAAAAAGACGATTGGTTGTTTCGTCTATAACGGTTTGAGTTTAGTGAGTTTTTCATTCTATTGATTACTTCCCGTTCTTGATGAGAGGTATCTTTAAATAGAAAAATTAAGCTTAAATAAATCTGACAGGCTCAAATTTTTAACTAGAGAACTGTCAGATTGGCTTTCTGCTATTACATAATCTTAGTTAGCTTCAGGTACTATAAGCTCATTTTCATTTTCATAAAATTCTGTTGGTTCAACAAACTCTTTACTTTCTTTTTCGGTATCTAGTAATTTTGATGGTAATCTGAAATTACTCAGCATATTACCGAAGAATGGATTTGAGTCGCTTTCTACAGTAAGTCGGTAATTGATTGCACCACCATTTAGTTTAAATGAAAGATCAACAGATTGACCGTTCGCTTTCTTAGTTGCTTGATCTAACACTCTAAATAATGACCATTCTCCAGTGCGGCGAAGTGTTGATGTTTCACCTTGGGATGTTACGAGTGTTAAACTTGTTTCCACATCTCGGCGAGTTGTGTTTGGCCAAATTAGACGACTTGCTGATGGAATTTCATGGCTATATTTCAATAACTGACCATCAATATTAAATGTTGATGCTGTAAATTTTCCAGAGAGTCCTAGAGGTTTCATGCTAAAAGTAATATTAACATTACCGGAATTATCAAAATAATTTCTCTGAATATTTTGTAAATCCTGGAGTGTCGTTAGAAATTCTGAAGAAATTATACTTTCACCATTAACAACAGAAAGTTCGGCATTATCTTCTAGAAAAATTTTTAGATAATCATTATAGAAGCGTTGTACACGCCCATGTGGTCCAAAAAATTCACGAAAATCATCTAGGGAAATATTTTGTGTAGATTTATGATTTAATGGGTAGCGGTTTGCTATTCTATTCTGATAGAAGCTATATACATTACGATTCCATAATACATTAATTTCACTTAATGCTGTTTTCAATTCGATTGCCCAAGCCTCATCGGCTACACTATTTAGTAAAACAGAAAGAGGGGCTGCCATCCCACTTGCTAAACGTTTTAGATCGACCGTTGGGTTGGTGCGCTCTAAGTTAAGCTCAGACATAATTGTTTTTAATGCTGTCTGTGATGGTTCAGGTGATTTTTGAATTGTTTGCATATAAAACTTTAATTCAGATAATTTTTTCATTACTTCTTCTATATGGGGACGCTCTGCATCGGACGAAGATTTCACTTCATTAGTCAAAGGTGTAAAATGCTGACTAATTTGTAATGAAGCCATCTGATTTGCCGTAGCTACATTTGTGTTATTAATATTTTTTTCAGTATTTACCCCTGATAAGCTTGGGTAAATATCACTATTTTTATCGACTAAATTAATTATTTTTTGTAATGGTTTTTCATTACTCGTTAATGCATCTAATATGTCTACTGCATGAGTTAAATCAACAAAATGAACAATTTCCAAATTGTTTAGAGCCTCCTGCCAAGATTGAATGTAGTCTGTTATATAACGTTTACGAATTTCTTCTGATAAACGGGCAAGCTCTTCTTTTGAATAATTTGTTGTTTGTTGTTTGCCTAGAACCCAAGCATCGATTGCTGCCAGATGTAATAAATCTTGCGCTTTTGAATCATAAAAATCTTTATATGCCCAATCTGTAAATAGTGGGCTAATTAATGTACCATACCAACCAATGTTTTTATCTTTAAAGAAAGTTTTAGGATCTTCCGATATTAAATCTGTTTTAAAGATAGTGGTGAAACTTTGACCAATCTCAGCTTTTAAATCGGTTGCCGGTTGTAATTCGGTATTTGCCAAAATTTTAAAATTTTGATAGACACGATCTGCTAATGGCAATTTACTATATTCTTGCTGTTTTTCTGAAATTTTTTTATCAAACATACTTAAATCAGGATCAACGTGCTTCATTGCGTAGCTAAAATGAGCGATTAGCTGGCGTTGAATATCCGGATTTTTTGGATAATTTTTTTGCAAATATTTCATCATCCATTGTTCTGGAATTTTCGCTTTTCGGTTTGCCATATCATCGATCATCCGATAAACGCGTAATAGCTCCAGCCCCTCGTTGCTATCTTCAGGAAGAGTATCCATTTGCTCAATCAATCCCATAGCAATCTCAGGTAAAAAACGTTCAGCAAGAAATTTCTTATAAGCCTCACTCACTTTTCCACCAATTTTCTTGCCCTGGTATAAACCAAAATCTTTAAATACAGGTAATGCATCCTCATAATCACCATAACCATAAGTCGCTTGGCGCAAAAGATTTAATGGTTTTAATAAATTACGACCTGTTGGATCCATTGATTGACTAATATTCATTTGGCGAAATTCTTCAGTTAATTTAAGAATTTTTACAGAAGTTGTTTTATTCTTATAAAAGTAATTTTGCCAGGTTGCTAGAATACAAATGCTAGAGATAATTATAGCCACTGAACCAAGTATAAATTTACGTTTACTGCGACGAATTTCCTTTTTATTATCACTAACAAGTCCAGCCTCTGGATAGATGATATTTTGAAAGAAATTATGAGTGAAATATGTTTTCTGAGTACGTTCAGGTAGACAACTTGGAATAACATGAGGTAGCTCAAATTGTTTAGAAATTGCAGCTTGATAGAAGTCTATAGGAATTCCCTCTTGGAAGATAGAAGAGAAATAAACTCCACGAACATAAGGTGTTGTTGTAAAACTATCACTTTCTAAGACATCACTAATAAACTGCAGAAGGATGTCTTTCATTCCGCCTAATTGACGAGCATACATATAAAGTGATTCGCGTTCTTCTTGAGAAATGGTAGAGGCTAATTTATCAAAAGTTATTTCCTCAATTTCTTTTACAAATGCGATGTAGCTATCAGATAATTCTTTTGTCCATTTATCTATTTGCTCATCTGTATTTAATGTAAAAGAAAAACCTAGATTCTTATAGCGTTCATCTTGTTTTAAATCACGATAAAATGTTTCAAAGCCCTCAATAAGATCTGTTTTATTCAAAACAACGTAAACTGGTACACGGGCACCAAATTGTTCTGTAACTTCACGAATTCGGTTACGTAATAAAACAGCCAGGGCTTGTCTATCACTGTGATTTGAGGCAATTAATTTAGGAAGATCAATAACAAGAATGATACCATTAATTGGTCTTTGAGGACGAACATCACTAATCCAATCAAGCAAATGTAGCCATAATTCTTTTGCAATTTTACCTTCAAGATCTTTTTCTGAGCCTAATTGTTGAATCATTCCGCCTTCAGGATCGAGTAGAATTGCATCATCGCTTGCCCACCAGTCAATTTTATACAAGCAATTCTCACGCATATAACGTTTAGATGTTTTTTCTGCTGTAGTCAGTGTAAATTTCTGATTAGAACGATTAATAAAGCTTGTTTTTCCAGCTTCATTTGAGCCTATTACCATATACCAAGGAAGCTGGTAAATATAATCTTTATGAGATAAATGGTTTTTTAATGCTTCAGACATTAATTCAAGATTATCGTCCTGTTCTTTGATATAAGGAAGAATGATATCTTTCTCTTCTTGCTCTTTCTCTAGTGCATTCTTTTCTTTATTTAAACGGATATTTTTAAGTTGAAGCTTTAAAATAACAATAACAGCTAAAGTAAGTAACACCACAACGGTAGCCATTATTCTGCTTCCCATCTTTACTTGTTTGGCTAGCTCATAATCCCAGCCTTCCTCATTTGAAATACCACTAAAAGTCCAAGATGAGCCATAAGTCCAAATACCAACAAAAAGAAGAATAAATCCAAGCGTAAGTAGTACAGGGAGTGAATTCTTAATATGTGATAAAACCGGACGAGTAAATTGGCGAAAGATACTCAATAATTGGTTCAAGTAATTCATTCATTATCCTTTAATAATTTATCTTTTAATTGTTCTAATTGAGTAAAGAAACTACCATCCCATTCCTCTACTGTATATTTTTTACAGTTATCAATAAGTTCAGAAAGCTCATTAAGCGCAATAGAAATCATGTCTTCTTTTAAGAAAAAACGTATCTTTTCAAACTGTAAATAATGTCTTTCTCGTATATCAATTACTGATGTTAACCGAGTATTAATTTGTTTTAATACAGATAAAAATCCTTCAGCTAAATAAATCTCATCAAAATTATTATCTGCTTGATGTTGAACCGCACTTTGCTCGCTTGAATAAAGAGGGATGTCTTCAAAAAGCCACTCAGAAACAGTTTCAGTTAAGAATGGTTCACCATTTTGGAACTTCGCTAAGTGAAATGTTGGAAATTTTTCAACAAATTGTTTTGTTACAATTTTGATAGATCTGGCAGCTTCTTGAAATTTTAATATTTCACAGCATTTAGCAGACAAGTAACTTCCTTCAATCCAATATGGGCTAGTTGTTAAAGTTTTCTCTATTCGAACTAATAATTCAATGCTTGGAGATGAAATCACTTGCTCCCGATAATCACTTACTTTATCAATAGGAACAGCTTGCATGGTTGTAATACCTTGTGCACTCATCTCTGGTAGCTGAACAATACTATGCCACAATCCAAAGCGCCGACTGGTGTAACCTAGAGTGGATGATGGTTGTAATTCACAAGTGACATCTGCCACTTGTAAGTAAAATTGTTTTAACTGTCTTGCGTTTGTAAGATCAAATTTATTTATCTCTGGGATATTAGAAGAAACTTTAGGTTCTGTAGGTTTACTTAAAGAATTTGGTTTATCTCCTAAAATAGGATTTCCTGTTAATTCATTTCTATTATCAAGTGTAATATTCTCACTAAAATCTGACCGCTCTTTTACAAAATGGCATAATCTTAATAAAGTAGATTTGGCACTCGGAACATATTCAGATAATTGAAGTAAAATTTCTTCTGTTAGATGCTGAACTTTTTCATTTTCACTTGCAGTAAATTTGATTTCCTGATTATTAGATAAAGCATTATCTATACGTTCAAGGATAAGTAAAATTGCTTTCTCTTTAAATCGATTAATTGTATTATTTGCTGATGGTTTAGGATAAGCATTAAAAAGAAATTTCCTATTAAATCCTGAAAATAATGATAAGAAATCAATTAAATTAGGCTTAAATTCTTTATAAAATAGAGCGTAGCTTAAATATTGTAGGACTTTATAATCTTTACAAACTTCTGCTAGATACCGATGGCAGTTTAAAATAAGATTGTCCCAATCAATGGTATCATGCTGTAGAGATCCAAATTTCATGATCTGTTCATCAATAGCTAAGAAAGTAGGACATTCTTCATCAGGATAACCAGCAGGAAAATACTCTCCTACAATATCGTCTAAGATATTATGATATTTCATATTACCAACCACATTCCTTTCTTATTGGTGCTACGAGAGATGCAAGTCCATTATTTTTGAAAATGTACTTTCTATTTTCTTGAGCAATAGATACAGAGAAAGTATCAATATACAGAATTGATTTTAATTGCTGTATTGCATAAAGACCTCTACCTGCATCAAGTAAATAACCTCGCTCAGCACTTTGCCAATTAATTCTAGAGGCTACTTGATTTGTTTCATTATTAACAATATGTATATCTAATACATTATTTTTTACTGGTTTATCTAATGCTATTTGGAAACGAGTGATATTATCCTTACAAGCAATATATATTGAAGCATGTTCATCATTACTTAATAAGGCTAGTTCTAGATTATTTTCAATAGGCGTATTTTGAGAAGTTTCTCTTGCTAATGTAAAAATATCTCCTATTAGTTTAGGTAAAAAATTGTTCAAGGCTCGTTCATCAACAATTTGTTTTCTAATTGGCGTATTAAATATTTCATCAAAACAAGCTAGTCTATTAATATTTGAGTTTATATAAATACATTTTTCCGCTTTCTCAAGCTTAACCTCAGATAAACTAGTTACAGAGTACATTAATAGGAAAGAAATAATTGATACTTTACATAAAATGGATAAGCGTATCGTCATTAGAAAATTCCTTATTATTACATATTATTAATAATGTCATTTATATTATTAATAATTTCGGTTGAATATGAATCTAAGAGCATACTATATAAGAAGTAAATAAGTGAAAAAATAAGTAAACTCCACCATATTACATAGTTTAATGATAATGGTTTCTTTACTGTATAATCACTTTTATAGAGATGTACCTGTTTTTTTCTCTGATAATCATATCCTCGTAGTGGTCTAAGTGTTTTTTGTAATTTTATTAGTATATTCTGAATATTTTCTTGCCCATGTGGATTAAGTGCATATTGCCCTTTAAATCCTAGAGCTAAACAAATATACATAAATTCTAATAATTCATGATATTTTTCAGGTTCTAGCATTATTCTTGATAAAATAGAGTAAAACTTTTCACCTCCCCATGTCTCATTATGGAAATGGGCTAGTAAAGAACGCTGTCCCCAAATAGAAGAACTTCCCCAGGGAGTGGACATTACCATTTCATCAATAAATGTACATATACAATATCTAAATGATAGTTGAAAAGCACTATCATAATTTAATTCTTTTACTTTTTCACTGAGCACTACTATTTCATTCTGCATTCTAGAATATAAATTCCCAATATTTTCTAAATGGGATATTTTTTTTAATCTAAGTGCTATTACTAGCAACGGATTAGCCAATTCAATTAATGGGTTGTAAGAATGTGTTTGCAGTTGGAAGTCATAGTCAATATCAAAATCAATACTTCCTACTTGCTTGTATAAAAGATCTGTTTTTTCATTGATTATTGGCACATTATTTGTTATGAAGATACGATCTGAGTGAGTATTAATTGTTGGATCATATGAATTTGATAATTCATGGCTATTCATTATGCTAAATCTCCTCGAATTGCCCAAAACTCAATTTCTAAACCTGGGTAGGTTCCTGTTATATGGAAACCAAATCCAGATGAAGTTAATAAATTTTCCCAATATGTAGACGTTTTATCCAACTGAAAATACATAAAGCCTGAATGATAAGGCAAATATCGGGGAGCAACAGGTAAAGCATTTATAGGTACACCAGGTAATTGTAGATGAACGAGCTGATTAATTTGTTCAATACTTGATATCTTTGTTTGTTGAATAAATTGATTTTTTAATAGTTCTGGTTGTAAATGCGCTTTAATTGCAATAATGAATTCTGCTGTTGTATAGAGTGATGGATCATTAATTTGAGTAGTATAAATACCATACTGCTGAGCAACCACAGGCAATGGTACAACTTTTGTATTTGTTATAACACTTAAATAAGACTTAATATCATTAAATAATGGATTCAACGAAGTACTTGGATTTTCATGAAGATAATCATAAAAAGTTTCTGAGAATCGTTCTTTTAGTACAAAAGTGGTCAGCTCACTACGTAAAGATGCAAGTAAATTATAAACTGATAGAGGGTGAGATTTTCCTAATTTAACAATACTTTTTATTAAAGGAGAAACTCTATTAAGGGTTAGAAGCATAAGGAAATCATTAATATCAGCAACGCCTGATTTTTCTGGACTACTAATTCGACTTACAATGCTTTGTGCGCGTGATGAAATTAAATCGGATAATTCAGATAATTTCTTAATAAATATTGGCATTGCATTGATATGTAATGACATGGGATAGAATTCTTCATCTAATAAAATTTGATGATCCAATGCTATATCCTTGATTCTTGCAATAGGTATGGAAAGATAGTTACTTAAATCATCTAATGATGATTTTATAAAATATTGATTTTTTAACAGTTCAATTTGAGCATAGCTCCCATTCTCACTATGAGAGTCCTTCACTTCAGTAAACGTAATCTCACTTCGAGAATCCATTGAATCGGAATAGGTTGTTGAATACCTGACTTCGCCTTCTCCATTAGAGATGATGGGTAAGCAAAGATAAATTGTTTTACCTATAAAATTATTACTTATATCAATTGGAGAGGGGAGACTTTCTGTTAAAGGTAAATTAAAAAGTGTTCCATCAGGCATGACCCCCTTACATTCAGTAAGTCCAAGCTTTCCGAAGGAGAGCAGTTCTTGGTCAAACGTGATTTTCTCAAGGCCAACGTGGTAAGCCGATATATCAATCACTTGTTTCAATTGCGACATTAGAAAACGGCTTTCTTGCTGGAAATGCTGAGGCCTAATAAATAGGCCTTCCTTCCATAAAACACGATTTGATAGAGACATTAATTATCCTTATGAATTTCAACTTTGGAATCTAATACACGGATTAATAAAGGATAGCTTTCCCCTCCTTTTGGATTAACTCGTACAATACCTTTCCATTTACGATTTTCATAGCCATTAAATAGGGCAACTACACCAATGTAATGTGTCTTATCATTCATTGGTTCAGCATCAATAAATCTAAATTGATTTGGCGCTACAATTAAATCAATATTTGATACATAGGTTTTTCCTAATGAATCGGCAAAATCATTTCCACGAAAATCATCATATGTACTACTTAAAAATAATGACTTATCTGTTAACTGAAAAATTTTTAACATAACAGGAGTTGCTCTTGCGTCGGCTTTACCGCTTTCCTGTTCAATGATTTGCTTATCTGAATTTGAGCTATTAGCCATTATATTTTTTCTATATTCAGTAGTAGTAATCGGGCGCTTCATCTGCTTTTTGGATGCATCAAGCACTTCCTCAACTTCTGCTGCTGGGACTTCATCACTTACGACTGTAATAGCATCATCCTTAGGGGAGTAAACGTTAATATTAGCACGATCTGTAGCATAAATAGAAAGTGAATATGTAGAAGGCTTGGATAAACGAGGATTGATATTGGGTTCATTAGAAGAACATCCTGCTATAGTTGTTGTTACTACAGTAAGTAGAAATAAAGATTTTAATTTCATAAATTTTCCTTAATTATTTAATAAAAATAGAGGATCTAAAGTTATCTCCTCCCGTTTTGCATAATCATTCTTATTAGAAGATGATGCGATATCCTTTGACTTATCATATTGAGAATCTGAATTCAACATTTTAACTCTTATACTTTTCTCAGTAGACATAAAATTAGGTGGTGTATAGTATTCTGAAACACTATTAATATTAGGATTAAAAAATTTATACTCCATATTAGATATACTTTGATAAGGAATTATACCGATTTCTTCTAAAGATGGTTCTTTATCTACCTTTAGTGCTAAAAGTGGATCTAAATTTATCTTTGGTTCAAGTAAATCATTCTGGTTGGTATTATTAATTGTATCATAATTATTATATTGATTATCCAGATTTGGAATATTCATAATAGCTCTTTTATTAAGAAGGCAGGATAATTCATCTTGTAAACTAACTATCTCAGCCTCATTAGTAAAAATTTTTGCTCTTATTTTATAATTGTATAAAATAATAAGATCATTATCATTTAACCTAACAATCCCTCCCTGAGGAAGAGAGCTGGTTGTGCTATTAATAAAAATATTTTTACTATGAGAAATTAAGCAGAAACTAGAATTATAATATTTTACCTCAAATTCTATCCCAGAGATTTCATTTCTCCAATTATTAACTTTCCAACTCACATTAGGTGCCGAGCCAACAAGTCCACCTGCAAAATCAAAATAGCAATAGGGTAGTGTTCCTTTCTCAAGCATGGAAGCATCAGTTATTGTTAATAAAAGCTTATGCATTTAGGATGCTCCTTCAATAATTATTTGATTTAAAGATTGACTTTTTCCTGAATTAATATTAATCAACGTTGTCCATCCCAAAAAACTCGAATTATCTTTTCCTAAGATAAATGTAGATTTTGTATCCGGGTGCAAGCCAAGTAAAACATCGTAAGGCAAAGGATCCTTTAGTAAAAAACGAATTAATTCTTGTAAATGTTTATATTTTTTAGTATTAGGTAAAAATTGATGAAATTCATCTAATTTGAGATTATTAATATTGACTCGGAACTTATTTGAAAAAGATTCAATCTTATCACCTAAGATAAAATTCTCTCCGAGCATAACATTCTTTATGCCTACTTGATTTTTTTGTTCTACTTCTACTTCAACAATCTTCCTTACATGTTCCTCAAGTGAAATATCATGTAAGTCAAAATAATGTTGAATAATACTCGTTAATGCCTCTTTTGTTCTTATTCCAGATTGAATAATTCCTAAATGGTAAAAAATTTTATGCCAATTTAAGTGAGTAAACTCTATAAAGTCTCTTGATACTCCCAAAAGATTCATTATATTACGAGAATAATTATCAGAAAAATTAGGGTTAAATTTTATATAATATTTATATTTTCGCCAAATTTGATGAAATACAGTAATTAAATGATGGTTAAAAAAATCTAAATATATAGATTGAATAGGATTATTATTATGTTCCTCTGCAATCTCGTTCAAAACGCTACCAGGAAGAGGTCCGGATGAACCTTGTAATCCAAGAAAATTCACAAGAAATTGAAATACTTCTCTCCCATCTTCTTCCAAGATAATAAGCTGTTCAATATCACCTACAGGAAAATTAATTTTAGGATTAGTAAAAAAGTGAAATATTGATTCTCCAATAAGAGTATTTTCTAATTCATCTAAATTAATAGAAGATGCCTCTGCGATTGACTCAACAAGTTGATGAAATCCAAATCTATTTAAATCACTCTTTGCAGAGAATTTTTTTGTTCCCATTTAAATATCTCATTATTACTTGTATTGACAACTTCTAACAAGTGAAACGAATTTATCGTACCATATAATCTAAAAAATTCAGCAAGAAGAGAACCAAATAAAAATAACTCACCTTCACACAGGAAATTATTACTATCTATTTTTAATATCGATTTTTGACCTCTATATACAATGCCTTTTATTACTTTATCAATAGGATAGGTATAAATTGATTCTATTCCCTCTAAGCGTTTCTGAGTACGCCTTAGTGACTGCACGTCATACATTGCAGAAAAATCATAAGTTAACAGAATTTCTTTTAATACATCTAATCGAGTTAAAGATAGATAATTAAGAGAAAGATTAGAAACTAATTTCCAGTGAATAGACTCATCTAAGGCCGGTCTAATACTTTTGATAGGTAAAGTAATATTTTTAAAATCAATATAAGAAGGCGTATTCTGAGATGGAATACAAATATCGCCAATACCGAGTAGTTCTGGTAAATTATGATTTGTACAATATAAATCTATTGATATAGTCTCTCTTAATGTATCTATAAGCTTATTTGAATTAGATATAAAAGAGATAAAATGGTCATATCTTGTCTCCTCTATATTATTTTTAATAATTGATTTATAAAATCCTCTATCTCCTATCTTTGTAGTATGCGCAAACGATTCAAATTTAGGATAATTATAAACTTTATTGCCAGATTCCTTTATAGGCTTTGTCCCAGAAACACTTTTGATATCAAAGATCTCAAAGTGTTCTCTATTAAAACCAGATGGAATAACTGGATATAAGTCTTTTGTCCCATCAAAATTTATTGGAATAGCATCATGTTCAAATAAATTAATTATAGGAGTACAATATAGTGAAAAATCAGATTTCGTTAATTTAATATCTTTTGGGAAAGAGCGGTTAAACTCAAAAAATAATGTAAATTTCTTAGTGGTTAACTTACCTAAATAAAGATATAAATTTTTTAGTTTAAAAAAATAAAATTTCTTAGGGAAAAAGAAAAACTCTTGTAATAATCTATATCCATCAAAAGCATTATTTGGATAAGGAATTAGTAACTCATCCTTGCTTAATCCAATAGAAGAGATGATATCAAGAGGTAGATTAATGATTCCTTCTTCTGATTTTATATATATTTTAGTTAAATAGTTAAACAACCATTGGTAAGAAGTTAATGCACTATAATCACTTCCGGATAAATAGAATGATAATTCATCACATTGTATAGACGAGAAATTACCATCTGTAAGATTTTCTAAGTCTATTTCAATAACTGTTAATTCATTTCCTGAAGTACTTCTTGCATCATTTAAAACAAGGGGATAAATAGCTACATCCATTGTTGTTTGAAATTGGCAAGCGGTACCACTTACCGACTTCGAGGAAACAAAAGTCCCTTTAGGTATAATATGTTTTGTCGTAATCGATCTTTCTTTGGATATAAAATTTAGAATTGCGCAACTAGGCAAAGGACGCAAGTAATTAGGCCAAAGAAGTTGAATCATCGATTGAGTTATCTCAGGTAAATTATCTTGTACTTTTTCCTTTAATCTAGCTGTTAAAAAAGCAAAAGATTCAATAATTCTTTCAGCTTCGGGGTCGATAATCTCATCGGATAGAAATCGAGATAAATGTGGATAAATCTTTGAAAAATGCTGCCCATCTCTTTTTAGAAAATCTAATTCAGCTCTAAAAAATTCTTTCAAAGACATTACACAACCCTAAACTTTTTATTTGAACTGTCTAAAATAATATTTAACTCAGTTAACTCATTTTTTTGTCTTAACAATACAACACAAGTTATTCTAAAATTAAGTTGAAGCGGATTATATGCATCATGAATATATTCTATTCTTGTTATGTGAACTCTTGGTTCATAGCGTTCTAAACTAGACAGAATATCTGCAATAATTGTTTGACTTAGGCTTCTTGTCGTTGCTGTTGCATCATTAAAATCCTTTAGACCAAAATCAGGTGCACATAACGTACACCCTTCTTTTGAATTAAGCACTAATTCTATGTTCTTTTTTATTGAACGGATTAAATCACTTACAATTTCTGCGTCAGTTTTCTTTTTAATAACACCTGTATCTTGTGAAGCAGTTTTAATCCTATTCCAGAATCCCATAAAAATAATTATTTATTATCAATATCCAAGCGACCAACAAGAGATAAATCAAAGCTTGCTCCCATATATTTAAAGTGCGGTCTAACAGATAAAGAAACTTTATACCAACCTGGTTCACCCGCTACACTTGATACTTCAACTTTAGCTGAGCGTAATGGACGGCGGCTGCGAACCTCTGCAGGTGGGTTTTCTTGGTCTGAAACATATTGTTTTAACCATACATTTAGTTCTCGTTCCAGATCTTGACGTTCTTTCCAAGAGCCAATTTGTTCGCGTTGTAACACTTTTAAATAGTGAGCTAAACGATTAACTATAAACATATATGGTAACTGAGTACCTAATTTATAGTTAGTTTCTGCTATTTTACCCTCCTCGGTATTAGGGAATTTCTTAGGTTTTTGAACAGAATTTGCTGAGAAGAATGCGGCATTGTCACTTCCCTTACGCATTGTTAAAGGAATAAATCCTTCATCAGCCAATTCAAACTCTTTACGATCAGTAATTAATACTTCTGTTGGAATTTTTGCTTGTAATTGGCCAAATGATTCAAATAAATGGACGGGTAAATCCTCAACGCTACCACCACTTTGAGGGCCAATAATATTTGGACACCAGCGATATTTAGCAAAACTATCCGTTATTTTTGAGGCCAGCAAAAATGCAATGTTACTCCATAGATAGTTATCATGTTTACCATCAATGCTTTCATTATAGTTAAACGTTTTTACTGGATTTTCAACGGAATCATACGGTAAACGAGATAAGAAACGTGGCATTGTAAGCGCCAAGTATTTCGAGTCTTCAGATTCTCTTAAAGCGCGCCATTTTGTATAGCGTGGTCCTTCAAAAATATCTCTGACTTCTTTGATCTCAGATAAAGAGGCATAACTATCTAAACCAAAAAACTCAGGACCAGCAGCTGAAATAAATGGTGCGTGGGACATTGCGCCAACAGATGAGACATATTGTAATAACTTAATATCTGGCGCAGATGGCGTAAATGTATAATTTCCGACAATTGCTGCAACTGGCTCACCACCAAATTGACCATAATTAGCAGAATAAACATGCTTATATAAGCCACTTTGAGTAATATCTGTCGCATACTCAAAGTCATCGAGTAATTCTTCTTTGCTTACATTTAACACTTCAATCTTAATATTTTCACGGAAATCTGTTCGTTCAACGAGTAATTTCAATCCACGCCAAGCAGACTCCATTTCTTGAAATTTCTCATTATGTAAAATTTCATCTACTTGATGGCTAATTTTTTCATCAAGACGAACAATCATTTCATCAATCAGCGTCTTATTTATAACAGAATCTGTACTCTTTGATTTCAATATTTCAGAGATAAACTCTGCAATACCACGTTGAGCAATAGCATAATCTTCATTCTCAGGTTTAAAACGAGTTTGTTCCATTACCTGATCAAGCAAGCTTGTTGTTTGAGCATTTTTTTCGATCTTTGTAGCTTGATTCTTAGCAACCATGATTTATCCTTACTCTTTTTCTAAAATAATAGCTAATTCTTTTTCTAGAGCTTCCCTCGCATTTGAATCCACGATCAATTCTTGTAATTTATTTCTAAACGCAGGAATGTTTCCCATAGGTCCTTTCAGCGCAATAAGCGCTTCGCGAAGTTCTAATAATTTATTAAGTTGTGGAACTTGCTTGGCGATATTATCAGGTGAAAAATCTGCCATGCTTTCAATTTTAAGACTTATACCTATGTCTTGATCTTCAGCATTATCCTCTAATCGATTCGGTACAGCTATATCAATTGCTAAGTTTGATTGTTTCATTACGGCATCAAAATTATGCTTGTCAATAGAAACAGGCTCTCGTTCTTCAAGGCTTGATACCTCCGCAGCACCTTTAAAATCACCGGTGACAAGAAGCTTTAATGGCAATTCAACATCATCTACTTGCCCTTCAGTGGCAGGCGTATATTTGATATTAATTCGCTCTTTTGGGGCGACCGAACCTGTTTTAGACATATGAAATCCTCTTTGAATTGAAAACCGTTTTCTATTTACAAGCAATAGGCTATTAAATGCATAGATTATAAAAAAGCACTCTAACTAAATCAATGATTAAGACTACTGTTTGATAAATGTATCACAGTCAAATTAGAGATACCACAACAACCCCACAGTCTTTACGCAATTTTACAAAAATGAATTTTTTTAACGCATAATTTCATAAGAAAGTTTGATCATTTTAGTTTAGAATGAACAAATGAAGCGATTGTAAATAGGAGGAAATATGTCAATTCGTGCAGTTATTGTTATTGGTGACAAAACCACCCATGGAGGGACAGTCCTCCAAGGATCTCAAACTATGACAGCGGGGGATAAGGCCGTGGCTCGTCGCGGAGATTTAGTCGCATGTCCACAATGTAAAGGCAACTTTCCTATTATTGAGGGATCTTCCAAAATGTCGGCTAATGGACGAGGCGTTGCCCTTGAGGGGATGAAAACCGCTTGCGGTGCAGAGCTCATTGCCTCTCAATCCATGATGAAAGCTGAGGGATAATTTACTTAGCTTTTTATTTATCGCCATGTTTTACTGTGGGTATACATTTTATAGGAATCTCAAATGGCTGTTCAATCTGACTACCGTTATAGCCTTAACGCTAATGGCTCAACCCAATTCGATGTAGTGCATTTTGTCTTAAAAGAACATCTCTCCTCTCTTTTTTGCCTTGAACTTGACCTTGCCGGTTTTGGTGCTGTTACCAATTTAAATGAGTTTATTGATCAACCAGCAACCCTTACATTCTGGCAAGGTATGCAAGCTGTGCGTCATATCAATGGCATTATTACCTCATTTAATCAAGCCGAAACTGGTTTTACTCGCACTCGATATCGCATGGTGATTGAACCATCTCTTTCTCGAGCGGCTTTGCAAACGGATTTACGCATCTTCCAACAACAAGATTCTCAACAGATTATCAAAACGCTGCTCAACAAAAATCGGGTCATGCAAAACCAATTTCATTTACAAACGCCTTACTGGACACGCGAATATTGTGTGCAATATCGTGAAACCGATTTGAATTTTATTGAACGTCTCGCTGCAGAAGAAGGTTCTTACTATTATTTCTCACATACACATGACAGTCATCACCTTCATTTTTCTAATAGTACCTCTCTCGCTGAGAAAAAAGGTGATCTCATTTATAACGCGATGCCTGCCGGAGAACGCCCACAGGCTGCCGTATGGCATTGGGTATATGAAGAAAAACTCGGTTCTAATCATCAAACCCTGCGGGATTACACATTCACGAATCCGCGCTACAACCAAGAACATCAAGCGACTTTGCAGATGTCTTCGGGGAGTCATCAAGGTGACTATGAACGCTATGATTATCCGGGACGTTATAAGCGAGATGCGCAAGGTAAACCGTTCACGCAATATCGTTTGGAATATGAACAACGTGAGGCAAAGATCGCATTTGCGCAAAGTGATGATTTACGCATTCTCCCTGGTTATGTATTCGGCTTGACTGGACATCAATGCGAAGCTTTTAATCGTGATTGGTTAGTTATCGGAGTAGAGCATTACGGCTGGCAATCTGGAGTACTGGAAGAAGAGGCCGGAGAAGAAGGGAATCGTTATGAAAATCACATTAAACTTATTCCCAACACGATTCAATGGCGGCCTAAACCGCAGCCTCGCCCGGTGGTAGAGGGCGCTCAAATGGCGCACGTGGTTGGTCCGGCCGATGAGGAAATTTATTGTGACGAATGGGGACGGGTGAAAGTTCAATTTCCATGGGATCGAGAAGGGAATAATGATGAACACAGTTCTTGTTGGATTCGGGTGAGTCAAGCTTGGGCGGGGGCACAGTTCGGACATATTGCCATTCCACGTATCGGGCATGAGGTAATGGTGCATTTCTTAGAAGGTGATCCTGATCAGCCAATCATTATGGGAAGAACTTATCATAGCACCACCGAACCGCCTTATGCGCTGCCTGAGCATAAAACTCGCATGACAATAAAAAGCAAAACCCATAAAGGGAATGGTTTTAATGAATTGCGTTTTGAAGATGAAAATGGCAAAGAGGAAGTTTTTATTCATGCCGAGCGTGATCAAAATAATGTCGTAAAACACGATGAAACTACGCAAATCGGTCACGACCGTAGTGAGCAAGTGGGGCATGATGAAACTATCCATATTGGCAACAATCGCACTGAAAGCGTGGGACAAGATGAATCCTTAACTGTCGGTCGCGATCAGTTTAATAAAATCAATCGTAATCGCATCACAAAGATTGAGAAGGATGAGATGCTGAATATAGGAAACCATCTTTCAATCGATATTTATGCTAACCAAAACGTTAATACGGGACGAGATTACACGCATCGAGTAGAAGCAAAAGCCAAGTTTGAGGTTGGACAACTACTAAAACAGCACAGTAAATATGTCAATGTCTCTTCCGAAGAAAAGGCACGAGTTGCCGGTCCCGGTGGCACGATTATTATTGATGCGCAAGGCATTATCTTAAAAGGCAAAGTCACTGTTAAAGGTAATCTGGTTATTCGTGGCGGCTCACCGGAAAAAGTTGAAACCTCGGTTCTTGAGACAAACCAAGGTGATGACCTTTGTAAGGTTGGTGAGGCTATGAAAAATAAGAAAGCGGAAAGTGAGGTGTCTTAAGTATTGTTAACAAGACAATCCCGAGGACAGATAATCACCTGAAACAAAGTGCGGTTAATTTTTTAGCTATTTTTATCATTAAAAACACGACAAATAAACAGCGTTATAACAATAATGAAATCACAGCAAAAAGTGACCGCACTTTATCTCTCTTTGCTGTGTGCATAACGAACTCCGAAATATTCCTTGTGATGAGAGAGAAAGATGTTTATTACAATACAAACGCCCACCCGGCAAATTTGGGTAACGCATTATCATTTAACGTCCAAAGTGACATCACGTCTTTCCTGCACGGCTTATTTGCTTTGTCTTGCTGAAAATACGGAAACATATTTTCAGCAAATTGAACATTATCTTGAACAACATCAACTCACCGGCCAAGCACAACTTACCCCCCTACCGATTCAAACTTGGCTCACTCGTCATGGATTTGAGGCGATACTTTGGCGAGCCGCGCAACAACTTTCACCAACACATCCCATACTTTGTGTATATGACCAAGAGGAAATGCAGCAAGATGAAGCTCACATTGACATTTATCTTCATCAGCAATCCAAACGCTTTACGCCCTTTACAGAATTTAGCGAATCGGTCGTTTTACCGGAAGAAGTGCGGTCGATATTCTTTGCAGATTTTGAAGGGCTTGGTGAATATCATAAGGTATCGAATCGACTTGCGCATAAAGAGGAGAATGCAAAAAAACGCAAAAAATCACCGCACTTTTATGCGGTGGTTGATTGCGCCAAAGCCGTAAGCTTTCCTTCCCGTTTAGCGCAGGCAGGAGAAATGGCAAATCTCTATACCGGCAAAATTGGTCAAACCTTGGAGGCGCAAGCGCCTTATCTACTCGAATTTGACCCCTATCAAGCAGAAACCGTATCGTTTTTGCAGCGATTATTCCGAAAATCCGACAATAAAGTGGTCAGCCACTGGGCAATTAATCCGGTGATTTTCATTAAGAGTGAAAAGCCGTTTAATGAGGTTTATCATCATTTACGAAAATGGACACATCTTCAACATACGGAAACCGGAGAATGGTATTTTTTCCGGTTTTACGACCCTTTGGTGCTTAATCGCTATTTGCCTCGGCTGGCGCACTATCCGGCACAGCTTGCCGCATTGTTTGGGGTGAACCTGAATCACCAAACGGAATCACAAGATAAAATCATTGAAGCGTTTGGCGTACGCGTGGAGGAAGACTTTATTCGATTTAGCGTAACGCCCCTACCGGAAGAAACCCGACCTGCGAGGATTGCGCTGGGGGAGGTTGAACAACATGTCATGGAGACAATGATTATTGATAAATTCAAACAACAACTTATCCGTATGTTTGAGCAAAACCATCCAATCCGATTCCGAGCACTTAAAGCCGAACATAAGTGCGCCTTCGTCAACCATCTTTATCATGCCGCACTTGCTCACCGTTTTGTTCATCCTCAAGATATCGCTTTTTTCGGACACTTAATGTTGTATTTAGGGGCGCATTGGTATGAAGACCCAATTTATCATTTTATCGCACGTCATTTGCATGCGGAAAATGAGATTATCGATCGACGAATAGAACACATTACGTGGATATTTAACCAATCAATGCCCCACATCCTTGGTGAAAATTTAGAGAATAGCCTTAATATTATCCAAACCTTGCTTGCCTGGTATGTAGGACAGTCCAAAGCATCGCTTTCGGTAAATGTCATTGTGACCAAGCTTGCTCAAACAGCGAAACCTTATTTTTCACGCTATGTGAATGAAAAACATGTAATGACACATGTTCGTCTTTCTTTAGAGAATGCCCAAAAACAATTTGGTGTCACCTCAAATTATCAGCAAAGCGCATGGATTTTACTCAGTCTTTTACTGGGCATCGGTTTTTATCGAGACCCACTTATGCCGTGGGCAAGAGACATTCTTATGGCAAATAACAGGCTTGATGAAAAAATGGATGCTTTACTGAAAATGCTCCAAAAGCGAGCGAATAAAATATTGAATACCTTAAAGGAGAAAGCGTTAGATGTATAAAATTTCGGAAGAGACCAAAAGAGGAATGCATGCCACACCGGAAGAACTCGGTAAACAGCTCGAAGGGTTGCCTGATGACATTACCCGTTGTAGCCGGGATTGCCCGTTTTCGGTTAAGATTCGGATATTACCGAGCACGTTGACGCCGCTTGAGCTGGAAGCCTTTAATCTTGAGGCTTGGGAGGCGTGGTATAACGACAGCAAAAATCTTAATCCTTATGTTCCTGTGCCCGGAGAAAAAGGTGAAGAAAAGATTAATATCGAAATCATGGTACCACAACGCGATGTAGAAAGCCTTTATGTTGAGATTATCCGACTCGCCCCAGACACCATAAAGAGCGGTCAATTGTTAAAACGTTTCCAGTTGGCGAAAAGTGGTGAGAAAAAACTGAAAGAAGGGAAAGGCAAAGTCGAAGTTGGCACTTACCTTTGGGAATGGGACGGTTATATTGATGACGTACTGGATACGAAGCTGTTGAAAGACGAAACCACGTATATTCGTGCGGTGGGTGTAATTGGTTCTGCGTTTAAAGATGACGCCGTACAACTTCTTGCCCAACCTTTCAAAGAATGTGCCGAGCCGGTGGATTGGTTGGATGTATTGGTTAACCGTAATACCAAAACCGTGAATGTGGAATGGCGTGTGGCGTTTGATGATGGCGGTGTGTCGGGAAAAGCCAATGCGGATACACCGTCTTTTGACGAGTTAAAAGGTTTGGCGCTTGAGGGAATCAAAAAACACTGGGGCGGACAGATTAATACGACTAAAGGCAGTTATACTGTGACGGTTAATCCTGTATTGGCCACGAAAAAAGCAGCACCTTCGTTGACGTTGCAAGTGGAAATGGGAAGTTCTTATAATCGTTCTGTGAATGCGTCTTGCGCTTGTGGGACATTGGCTAAACTAGGACGAGGATTGGGAAATCTGTTTTCTGATGTGACGAGGGTTTGGTATCTATTAGGATTCTATGGTTCTAATGCAAAATATAAGGCTAATAATGATTTTATGATGACTGCAGCGCATGAAGCTGGTCATTCTATATTAGCTAGCTATGCTTATAAAAGTACTGGACTCAGTAATTACTCTTGGGTGCATAAAGGGAGTTCTAAAGGTATTGGTAGTGGCTATTCTACGCCTAAACGAGGAGAGAAAGGGTATGAGTCCTACCCTGGTATTGGAGCCGATCTAATGAAATATTATGATTATTCAGATTCTATATATGGCCGAAATCCAGAAGATTTTTACTCAATTGAATATGATGTAAAAACTTTGTTATGGTTATCTAGAGTAAATTTAGGGAGGAAAATTAAATGAATAGTAAATATATTTTTATTTTTTGCTGTTTTCTACTTTCATCTTGCTTTTTCAATCTTGAACAAAAAATGGGAGCTATAGCATATGAAAATAATTGCTTATCAAATATAGATATATATGATACAAATACCTTAAAATACGCTTTCTCTCTAAAAAAACATGAAAGCAAAATTGGAACATTTATTATAGAACAGGGTAATCACGCCATAGATAGCCCACCCTTTTTTATCGATAATGGAATAAAAAAATACTTTCTTTTAAAAATATACTCTAATCATAGATATAAATTTATTGCTTGCCCTGAATACGCCTCCCCCGTAGATGATAGCAACTGGATAAAAGCTAATTAATTAGGATACTTGAGAAATTTAAAGAGCGAGAGATTTTTCATAAAACAATTGGAAAATTGACCGCTCTTTTTGTATTTTTGGACCTGCGTCAGGAGACGCACACCATTAAGAGGTATTAATAAAAATAGGAAATTTAAAATGAGAAAATTTGTACTATTTAATATTTGTCCATTTTTAATATCATGTTTACCCATTGAACCGCTACCTACCACAGGGTATTTTCTTCATAATCAATGTCCATATGATATTGAATACCATACTTATACCCCAAATTTAAAAAGTTCAGAACAAGGATATATAAATAACAAATTAACCATACCCTCCGGAGATAGAAAATCGTTTCTAGTTTATTCTAACTATAGTCCTAATGAGAAAGGATATACAGAATTTAAATTTATAAAAGGCAACATAGAAGTGCCATACAATAAAATAATTGATGAGACAAGCAATGTAAAAAGAATATATATAACAACATGCCCAAATGATAAAAGTTAATTTTTTATTAAATAATAACTATTAACTTTCATTTTAATTTTAACTGGCTGCCTACTGTTAGAATCTAATATCACAAGGGAATTTGTCAATTATAAATTATATTTTCATCTCATTGAAATTAAATACACTAAATTATCAAATAACTATGAAAATAAAATAATATTAACTATAGATGTTAATACTCAGAAGATAGCTAAGTCTTTTTCAAGTGAAGAATCAATAGTACAAGAAAAAATTTACTTTCTCGAAAATAGAGTTAAAAAGAATTTTAAAATTGATATATATAGAGAGCGTAGAGTAAATCTTATCGCTTGCTCAGAAAATACTAAACCCACAGGCGATGGCAACTGGATAAAAGCTAACTAATTAGAAAGTTTAAAAATTTAAAGAGCGAGAGATTTTTCGTAAAACAGCTGAAAAATCGACCGCTCTTTTTGTATTTCTAAATACATGTCAGGAAGCGCGCACCATCAAGGGAAATTTAAATATAAAAAATGTTATTATCTATATTAGTGCGTAGCGTGCATCTTGATGCACGACCAAATCATGCACGGAACGTTATTTAATCCTTTCGGGTGTTCCCGATTTCGTGCAACAAGTTGCACGCTACGGTTTACTAATCATGAATATTATGCAGATGAAAATGATGTTAAAGGTCTAATATGGCTTTGTAGAATGACTTTGGGAGAGAGAGTATGAAACGTTTTATAATAATTCTAGGGGCAAGCTCCCTTTTATCGTGTTTACCACTAGAACCGATTCCAGGCTCGTCTATTTGGTATAATTTTTGTTCAAATCCAATTGAATTAAGGCGTGATGGTATTCCAGAGGAAATTTATAAAAAGAAAAAAAATTAGTTATAGATTCTGGTAGTAGTATATCCGGCACATTTTTCCCAAATAAAAATACTGAAAAAGAAGCAATAAAGAATTATTTTATTGAAAATGGAGTAAAAAAACGTTTTAAAGTGGATCTGTATAATAACGAAAAACTTAACCTTATTGCCTGCCCTGAAAATGCTAAACCGACAGGCGATGGCAACTGGATAAAAGCTAACTATTAGGAAACTTGAGAAATTTAAAGAGCGAGAGATTTTTCATAAAACAGCTGAAAAATTGACCGCTCTTTTTGTATTTCTGGACACGCGTTAGGAGACGATTGCCATCAAGGGGTAATCACGCGATATAGAAAACCTTTATGTTGAGATTATCCGAATCGCCCCTGACGCCATAAAGAGCGGTCAAATGTTAAAACGTTTCCAGTTAGCGAAAAATGATGAGAAAAAACTGAAAGAAGGGAAAGGCAAAGTCGAAGTTGGCACTTGTCTTTGGGATTAGGCCGCTATCATTCATTTGCTTAAAAGAGAAAATACCAATGATATTTCCTCTTTTTATATAGCCATTATTGACAGAAAAAGCTAAATAGAAGAACTATTTAGCTTTTTATCAAGATTATAAAATTAAACTTGTGGTCTACGCCAGTCATCAGATCCGGATGTTCCCGAGATAGTGTGATCCCAATTAATTTTACGATAACTCAAACTGACTTCTAATAATTGAGTATATGGTGCGTTGCTTGGATCTTGTGCATTTGGCATGACTAAATTCATATCAACGATCACGGCATCTTCTAGTACAGTTGAGAAGAATTTTTCTTGACGACCATCAATAGAGGTACGGAACCAAGTCACTTCAACTTTTGGCAACATTTCGCCGGAAGCTAGCGCATTGTACATTAAAGGTACTGCTTTATTTAAAGAGCAAGTAAATTTAAAGGCTTTATGAACGCGTTGACCGGCTGGCTGGCCTGATTGAGGATCTGTTGGCACTGTAACAATATGGCTAATTGCTTGTGCCATGATCTCATCTTCATGACCTTCAACATAAACATTACCGACGGAATCTTCGGTAAATGCACCTGCCGTGATTTTTCCTTGATTACTACCTTCAATGGAAATAAATGCTGGTGTTGGCATAGTATTCTCCTGATGATGTTAAAAATTAAATAGTTTTGTCTTGGTAGACAGGTATAACTATATCAAATTTTAGACTGTTTAACATTTGTATTTAGTAAAAATAAGTAAAGTTTTTTAATCGTTTGAATTTACACTTTATTTGCCTTTATGATGAAGAAGCCAAATTATTCAATATGAATTTGATATTCATCATTTTCAAAGTTTAGTGCAATGTTTGTGAGTTTCTTACCGTTTGCTATATTTTGAAGTAGTGCCAATGAAAGCGGTGGCAACAGTTGCCCTTCTAAAATCGCATCTACTAAACGAGCACCATTGGCATCGGCTTCACATTGTTGTTCAATATGTTCAAGTATGTTGTCGGCAATCGTAAATGTCACTTTGTAACGTTCAGAAACAAGTTTTTTTAATTTCTCAAGTTTTGCTTTCACAATACGCTTCATTACGTCCGTACTTAAATAGTGATATTGTATAATTTGCATACGGGCAAGTAATGCCGGTTTAAAGAAAGAAAGCAACGAGCTACGAAGCTCCTCATCACTTTTTAGCGCAAAACGGTCATTTGCTGTATCAAAGCCACAGTTTGAGGTAAGCATAAACAGAATGTTTTTACAGTCAATCAAACGTCCTTCGCCATCTGCCAGCTCCCCTTTATCAAAGGCTTGATAGAATAAATTCAGTACGTCAGGATGGGCTTTTTCCACCTCGTCTAACAACACGATTGAGTACGGTTTTTGGCGAATTGCTTCGGTGAGTAAACCGCCTTCGCCATAGCCGACATAGCCCGGAGGCGAGCCAATTAGACGGGAAACCGTATGTTTTTCTTGGTATTCGGACATATTAATGGTGGTCAAGAATTGTTTCCCACCGAAGATATGTTCAGCGATTTGAATGGCGGTTTCCGTTTTGCCAACACCACTTGGGCCGACAAGTAACAGCGCGCCCAAAGGTGTGCCTGCACGGCGTAAATCTGCCATGGCGGTGAGCAAGTTCTTGTGAATTTGCTCAATGGCTTGAGATTGCCCCTTAATATTATCGTTAAGTATTTCCGGAAGTGCGGTGAGTTTTGTGAGTTCATCACCGGTCATGTTGTTTACCGGTATGCCGGTTAAATCTGCAATCACAGCGGTAATTTGTTTGCTACCGACTTCTGCATGAATTAAACAATCTTCTGGCTTAATGGCTTCATATTCGGCTTTCTTGCTTTGTAATTGGGTAATCCATTCTTGGCGTTCTTCTTCGGTATATTCCGTTTCCGTATCAGACAATTTTTCACGTAATGCGATGATTTCATCCACAAGGGTTTTTTGTGCTTCAAATCGTATAGAAAGTGCGGTCTTTTCTTCAGCCAATTTTGTAAGTTGAGCCTCCAATTTTATTTTCACACTATGATCAACGGCTTCGCCGAGCAGGTAATCACGCTCAAATTCAGCAATCGCCACCTTAATCTCATGAATTTTATTCTCTAAATAACTTAAACGTTTTGGTGGTGTCTCCTTCGCTGTTGAAACACGGGCACACGCAGTATCTAAAATATCGATGGCTTTATCCGGCAGTTTTTTGGCCGCAATATAGCGGGCAGATAATTTTGTTACTGTTTCAAGCGCTTCTTCTGTAATGTAAACGCCATGTGCCTTTTCATAAAGCGGTTTTAACCCACGCAAAATGACGATGCTTTCTTCGATAGATGGCTCGTTTACTTTTACTAATTGGAAGCGGCGAGAGAGTGCCGGATCGCGTTCGACATATTTTTTATATTCAGACCAAGTTGTTGCGGCAATAGTACGAAGTTCACCTCGAGCAAGAGCCGGTTTTAAAAGATTTGCCGCATCATTTCCGCCTTCATTGCCACCGGCACCAATCAACGTATGGGCTTCATCAATGAAAAGAATAAGCGGCGTTGTGCTATTTTTAACAAAATCAATTACTGATTTTAGACGCTTTTCAAATTCTCCTTTAATTGAGGCACCGGATTGTAACGCAGCCAGATCTAGGCTCCAGAGTTCAACATTTTGTAAATGTGGTGGAACCTGTTTATTGACGATGCGTAATGCCAACCCTTCAATTAATGCGCTTTTTCCTACGCCGGCATCACCAACGACAATGGGATTGTTTTTTCTTCGGCGAGAAAGAATATCAATCATCAAATCAATTTCTTGATCGCGCGCAAGCACTGGATCGATATTTCCACTTAGGGCTTTTGCCGTTAAATTTTCAGCAAAACGAGCTAAGTCAGATTGATCAGTTTGTGTGGTTGTCGAAGAGTCTGTGTTTTTAATTGCGGTTTGTGATTCTGCCGAACCCTGAGCAAACTCAAGTAAAGATTGGCGTAAGGTTTCTTTATTAATTTGATTTAAAAAACTGGCGATAGAAGTCGGTAAATAACGAGGAGCATTTAAAGTCAGGGCTAAGAAAATGGTTGCACTACGAATTTGTAATTGCTCAAATTCAAGTGATCCGAGTAGCCATGCCTCTTGTAAGACTTCAATTAATAAAGGGGAGAAACTCGGGACAGAACCAATGTTGTTGTTTGAGTATTGATTATTTTGCAATAAAAGTGCGGTCAATTCTTCGTGAGAAATTTTTAGTTTATTTAAAATGAAACGCACATCGGAGAAGGGGTTTTCCAGCGATTTTAGTAGAAAATGACTCGGAAGCACTTCCGATTCACCGCAACTTATCGCATAAGCTGCTGATTCTTCTAACATTAATTTGGATACATCATTTAATGCATTTAAGGTGGCACTTAAATTAATTTTTATCATTTATGGGATCCTTATGCGTAATAACGCATTTTAGATAAATAAAATGTCTATATTCTATTTTTTTATTGTCGTCTTGACGACAACTATTTTAATTATTTAGAAATAGCAGCATTTGCATTATACTGGTACTGTTTTATAGGTTAAATAAGGGATCATCATGACAGTTCAATCCGACTACCGCTACACCCTTGACGCCGGTGAGAAATACCTTTTTGATGTGGTCAGTTTTACATTGAGGGAAGGCTTATCCGAGCCTTTTCATTTGACGCTGACATTGTCGAGTTTTAATCCGAATATTCCTATTTCTGCCTTGCTAGACAAACCGGTGACGTTGAGTTTCTGGCAAGGGGATAATGCGGTGCGGTATGTGAACGGGATTGTGACACGCTTTGGTGTGGGGAAAACGGGTTTTTTGCGTACGCAGTATAACATGGTGGTGGAGCCTGCCTTAATCCGCGCGTCCTATCAATCGGACAGCCGCATTTTCCAACATCAAAACAGCGAAAAAATCATCCGCACGTTATTGCACAAAAATGGGGTTGAAGACGTGGCATTTGAACCCTTGCCGACAGATTGGGTGCGGGAATATTGCGTGCAATATCGTGAAACGGATTTGGCCTTTATTGAGCGTTTAGCGGCGGAAGAGGGCTGGTATTATTATTTTGAGCACCAAGCCGGCAGCCACCGATTGCACTTTGGGCACCGGAGTTTGTCTTCCCCGATTTTAGGCACACTCACCTACAACGCCACGCCTGCGACAGACCGACCTGTTGCCTGCCTTTGGCGATTTGAGCATCATTTCAAACTCACCACCAATCACCAAACCTTACGCGATTACACCTTCTTAAATCCGAATTACAACCTCGAACAT
>ERZ772971.321-NODE-321-length-31154-cov-6.083443_pt1 | contig 31154 bp, 18 predicted proteins | sample MGYA00511943_ERZ772971 | MGnify/ENA primary metagenome ERZ772971 (study PRJEB29015, sample SAMEA2737929) | human oral metagenome | biome: human oral; feature: human-associated habitat; material: dental | place: China | collected 2144 ... | reverse complement strand
AACATCATCAGCTCGACATCGGTCGGGTCGCGGCCCAGGTCGCTGTAGGTGCGGGCCAGATAGTCGATCTCGTCGGCCGACAGGGCCAGGCCCAGGCGGGTGTTGGCGGCCCGCAGTGCGGCACCGGCATCATCGCCCAGGGGCACCGCGATCAGCGGCACGGGGGCGTGTTCGGCAAAGAGCTTCGCCGGGTCCGGTGCTTCGGTGAACCAGCTCTCGGTCATCGGATCGTGCAGGCAGGCGGCCAGCTGCGCGAGGCGTTCGGCCGGATAGTCCCTTGCCTTGCTGCCCCCCAGCAGGCCGTGTCTGAAGCCCAGCTGGTAGCGGATGCCGCGCTCGATGCGTGTCACGTCGCCAAAGCCCGCATGCTGCAGGATGTCGATGGCCTTGGATGACCAGGGTGACAGCGTGCCCTGCCGGGCCGTGACCCAGAGGGAACGCTGGTGTTTGCCGTCGGCTCCCAGAGGCGCGGGCTGGTCGTCGACCAGCTGCTGCAGGCGGGCCAGCCGGTCACCTTCGAGCGGTGTCGCGGCCGGATCCTGTCCGGAGCATGGGGTGCCACCCTGCCCGGCCGCTGCGGCCTTGCCGCCTGACCCGGTCCGGATTGCGAGGGGGTAGAACCATTCGGCCCCGATGCTTTCGATGTTTTCGTCGATGGCCTGCAGCCGCGCAAGCAGTGCCTGGGCGCGGAAGGGGCTCAGGGCCTGCCCACCGGGCAGCGTTTGATAGGGTGTGGCGCTCATGGATCCGGACCGGGTGGTGTGTGCAAAACTCTGCAAACGGGGATTATAGAGCGTGTCATGGGCTCGTCCGGTCCCGCATCGCCCTTCTCCCGGTGTGCGCTGCCCGATACCCGGGTCGTGGAATTCCCAATGGATTCAGGGTATTGCCAGCCCGGAGGGAAACCACCTCCAGACGCGCATGACTGTGCTGGCAGTGCCTTGACGCCGTCAAGGATTCTGCGGTCCTGCCGCCCTGTCCTGCACGCCCGGAGGGGCGCGGGGATGATGGGTTCTTGACACGTTCAAGGCTCGCCCTGGCCGTGCGCTGCCGGTGCTGGTTGCCCTGTCCGGCAAAAGGCCAGCCTCTGCCTGTGCACGGCATCTGCCAGCATCCGGCGCGTCTGTCGGCATCACGGCGTCTGCCGGCAACATGGTCGAAGCCGGTGCGCAGAGGAACAGGAATGCGCATCGCGTTACCAGAAACGCGATGCCAGAAAAAGACAGCTTCCCGAATGGGTCCGATTCGCGGGATGCTTCATTTCGCGGACAGCGGTAGTATCGTGGTTTTCAACCACTGACGATGGAGACATCATGTCGAAGCTGTCGTATCTCAGGCCGCAATCTGGCAGCCCCTGGGATACCTATCTGGCACAGGTCGACCAGGTCACGCCCCACCTCGGGCCGCTGGCCAAATGGGTCGAAACCCTGAAAAAACCCAAGCGTGCCCTGATCGTCGATATTCCGATCGAGCTGGACAATGGCACCGTGGCCCACTTCGAGGGCTACCGCGTGCAGCACAACGTCTCGCGCGGGCCCGGCAAGGGCGGCGTGCGCTACCACCCGGACGTGACGCTGGAAGAGGTGATGGCGCTCTCGGCATGGATGACGATCAAGAATGCGGCCGTCAACATCCCCTACGGCGGTGCCAAGGGCGGCATCCGCGTCGATCCGAAGAAGCTGTCGCCCAATGAGCTGGAAAAGCTCACCCGCCGCTACACCAGCGAGATCGGCGTGATCATCGGGCCGACCAAGGACATCCCGGCGCCTGACGTCAACACCAACGGCCAGATCATGGCCTGGATGATGGACACCTACTCCGCCAACCAGGGTGCCACCGTCACCGGCGTCGTCACCGGCAAGCCGGTCGAACTGGGCGGCTCGCTGGGCCGGGTCAAGGCCACGGGGCGCGGTGTGTACTTCACCACCCGCGAGTCGGCCCGCGAACTGGGCATCCCGCTCGAAGGGGCGAAGGTGGTCGTGCAGGGCTTCGGCAACGTGGGCGGCGTGGCCGCCGAGCTGCTGTCGCAGGCCGGTGGGAAGGTCATTGCGGTGCAGGATCACACCGGTTCGGTGAAGAACGACAAGGGTCTGGACATCACCGCCCTGGCCGAGCACGCCAGGAAAACCGGCGGTGTCAAGGGCTTTGCCGAAGCCGAAGCCATCGACAATGAAGACCTCTGGGGTCTGCCCTGCGACATCCTGGTGCCGGCCGCGCTGGAAGGCCAGGTCGACGAGAAACGCGCCGAACGCGTCAAGGCCCGGCTGGTGGTCGAGGGCGCCAACGGTCCGGTCACCAAGTCCGGCGACAAGGTGTTCAACGACCGCGGCATCACCGTGGTGCCGGACGTGATCGCCAACTCGGGCGGCGTGATCGTCTCGTACTTCGAATGGGTGCAGGACTTCTCCAGCTTCTTCTGGGGCGAGGACGAGATCAACCAGCGGCTGGAAGTCATCCAGCTCTCGGCCTTCCGCGACATCCAGAAACTGGCGAAGGAAAAAGGCGTCACGCTGCGTACCGCGGCCTACATCATCGCCTGCCAGCGAGTGCTGCAGGCCCGCGCCGAACGTGGCCTGTATCCATGATCCGCGTGGTGGCCTGAATCCTGCCAGCCGGTTCGCAGCCGGCTGACGGACACGGTGCATCCCTGCCGGTTCTGTTCCGGAAGACCTTGGGTCATCCGAGACCTCGTGTCATCCGGACGTGACCGGCCCCGGGCCCCTGCCTGGACGCGCCCTCCCCCGTGGGGGCACGTTCCGGGCAGGGGCTTTGTGCCTTTGCGTTCACGGCGTGCCCAGGGGCCTCGTGTCTGCCTGCGGGGGGCCGGGACCGTTGCCGGCAGTGGCATACTGTCAGGATGAAGGAAAAGCGCCTGCCGGTTTTTCGGCGGGGGTGTTTTCCGGTGTCTCTCTGGCGTCCGAATCATGAAACTGCATGCGATCACCCCGGCCGTTCACCCCTGCCTGCGGCCCCTGCCGGCCTCCCTGCTGAGCCTGGCCACCATCCGGCGGCTTGAGGCGCACTGGCTGGAAGAAACCGGTCCCGGCGAGCTGATGGCCTCGGCCGGGGCGGCCGTGGCGAAGGTGGCACTGGCCATGTGGCAGGACATGCCGGCGCAGGCGCCGGTGATCCTGCTGGTGGGGCCGGGCAACAACGGCGGCGATGCGCTGGTGGCGGGCCGGATTCTCCGGCGCGCCGGGCTGGATGTTCGGGCCGTGGGGGTGGCGGGGCTGGAGCAGTCGCCACCTTCGGCTGCCGATGCCCGCGCCGCATGGCAGGCCTGGCGTGATGACGGACAGGTCATTCATCCGCTGGCACAACTGCTGTCGTGGCTCTGGCCCGACGGCGATGCGCCTGTCGTGCCGGACGCTCATGAGGCACGTGATGACCAGTGGGTGTCCAGCCATGATCCCGCGGGCGATGACGCGTCTGCCCAGGGGGCCGGGCGCGAGGCCGTGTGGCCGGATCCGCTGGCGGGACAGGGCGTGCCGGGTGGACTGGATGCGGCCGGGCAGACACCGGCTGCGCCGGCCCTGCTCATCGACGGACTGTTCGGTATCGGTCTGGACAGGCCCATGCGCGGGGCGCTGGCCACGCTGGTGCGGCAGATCAACCAGGGCCGCGTGCCGGTACTGGCCATCGATGTCCCCAGCGGGCTGGATGCCGACCGCGGTGCGCCGGTGGGTGATGACGATGCGCCGGTGCTGATGGCCCGCCAGACGGTGACGATGATCGCCGACAAGCCGGGGCTGCACACGGGGCTGGGGCTGCGGGCCGCAGGTCGGGTCTGGGTGGCACCATTGTCGGACCGGCCGCTGGAAGCGGAGCTGGTTCGCATCGGTGAAGCTGCGCCGGCGGGTGGTGGTGCATCTGCCCGTTCTGCCGGCGCTGGTGTATCTGCTGCTTCGGCCGGTGGTGATGTGGCGGGTGCGGATGACGCGGCCGTAGGCGACGTGGCCGGTGTGCTGCTCAATGGCCCGCTGGCTTCGCTGCTGATGCCGCCGCGGGATGTCGATGCCCACAAGGGATCGGCCGGCGATGTGCTGGTGGTGGGTGGCCGTCTGGGCATGGCAGGGGCTGCCCGGCTGGCGGCCCGAGGTGCCGTGATGGCCGGTGCCGGCCGGGTGTGGGTGACCACGGAAGCGGCCGATGGGCAGAACATGGCAGCGGGCGCAGATACTGCTGATCTGGCGGACGGGGCGGATCGTCCCGGGCATGCTGCCCCCGTCGATCCGCAGCAGCCGGAGATCATGCGCTGCGACTGGCCGGGCGCCGGGGAAGCACAGGAGCCTGTTTTCTCCCATGCCGGAGATGAAGACGGGTTCTCTGACTGGCCCGAAGCACCGAAGCCAGCGAAGGGGGATGCGGAGGGCGACGGACCCACGGAAGATGGCGGGAAAGCGCTGCCCCCGCCCTTCCCCGGCCGCGACCCCGTGCTGGTGCTGGGCTGTGGTCTGGGCCGTGACGATACCGCCTGGCAATGGCTGCAGTGGTCGCTGGAGAGCGCAGCACCCGTGGTGATCGATGCCGACGCCCTGGGGCTGCTGGCCGAGGACCTGTGGGATCTGCTGGACCCGGATGCCGCGGATGAAGATGCCATGGAGGCGGAAGCCGCGGGTGCCGGTGGTACGGAGAGGAACGTCCGGGCTGGCGATGCTCCCTGGTCTGATGACGCACCCTGGCCCGATGACGATTTCTGGCCCGATGAGGACGATGATGCACGCTCGCCCGGCCGCGCCCGGCCGCTGGACGTGGCGCTTTCCGAGGCCTACGGCACCGTGGAAGACAGTACCGGCACGGCTGCTGCATCCATGCTGTCCAGCGTGCTGTATGCGGGCGTGGATGCAGATCTCGATCCGGAAGCCGAACTGGATGATGATTTCGTAGGCCCGGAAACCGGACCGGATGATGACTTCGGCGACGACCTGCCGGAAGACGGCGGGCCGGCGCCGCTGATGGCTGATGACGACGGACTGGAGCCGCTGATCGTCGATTATCCGGACGATGACGATCTGCTCCTGCCTGAAGAAATCGCCCGGCAGGCAGCGCTCGATGTCGCGGAAGCACCGTTCGATGATTTTGCCGCGCCGTCTGCGGCAGATCCGTCGTGGGGTGAATACGGCGATGGCGACGATGGATACGCCAGCGCTGCCCCCGAAGACGAACCGGTGGTCGAAGAGGTACCGGCTGTCGAGGTGGCCCGCATCATGACCCCGCATCCGCTGGAGGCCGCAAGGCTGCTGGGGGTGCCGGTCAGTGTGGTCCAGACCGACCGGCTGGGCAGTGCGCTGCAGCTGGCGCATGCCTTCGATGCCGTGGTGGTGCTCAAGGGCGCCGGTACCGTGGTGGCCACACCCGACGGGCGCTATGCCATCAACACCAGTGGTCACCCGGTGCTGGCCACGGCGGGCACCGGCGATGTGCTGGCCGGAACCATTGGCGCCCTGCTCGCTGGTCTGCTGCGCGCCCAGTGCCCACCGGCCGAGGCCGCCTGGCAGGCGGCCTGTGGTGGTGTCTGGCTGCATGGCCGGGCAGGCGAGCGCGTGGCGGCGCAGTTCGGCCCGCGCGGCGTGCCGGCCAGCGCCCTGCCCCGGCAGTATCCGGCCATCATGGGGGCGCTGGCGCGCCTGCGGCCCACCTTGCCGGGCTGATGATGGGGCGCCCGCCAAGCGCCTCCTGGCTATGCTATGTATGGCGTCCTGTTGCTGCGCGGATTCAGGCCAGTACGGAGGTGAACACGTTCGGGATATGCGCCAGCCTGCTCGATCCTTCAGGAGAACACCATGGAACATGACACCGCGTCCATGACGCGCATCTACCGGCAATGGCACGATCATGCCCGGAATCGCGATACGGCCGCCCTGATCGGCCTGTACGCCGACGACGCCGTGTTCGAGAGCCCGCTGGTGCCGGTGATCATGCACACGGACAGTGGCATTCTGCGCGGCCGGGAACGGATTCTGGCCTTTCTGGAAGAAGGTACCCGTCGCCGCCCCAACGAATTGGTGCGCTGGTACCGTACGGGCCAGTATCTGGTGGCGGGAGATACGCTGGTCTGGGAATACCCCCGCCAGACGCCCGATGGTGACCAGATCGACATTCTGGAGCTGATGCAAATCCGCGACGGCCTGATCTGCCATCACCGCATCTACTGGGGCTGGTTCGGCACCCAGATGCTGCTGGCTTCCGCTGCGGCCAAGGCGTCTGGTCAGGGCTGACCGGCGACCAGGGCTGACCGGCGCCGTGATGTCTGGCAGCGGGGGCACGTGCCGACGCGACGGCCGGTTCAGCCAGTGCCATCTTGCCTGCCCGGGCCTGCCTCATGCCCTCAAATGACAGAATTTCCGTCAGGCGGAATCTGACTGGTCTGTCTGACTGATCAGCCGTCCGCGGGTGATTTCCAGCCGGCGGCCGCAACGGGCGGCCAGGCGCGGATCGTGCGTGACCAGGATCAGCGTGGCGCCGAAGTCGCGGTTCATCTCGAAGAGCAGATCGATCACCCGCTCGCCGGTGGCATGATCGAGGCTGCCGGTCGGCTCATCGGCAAACAGCAGCCGGGGCGAGACGGCAAAGGCACGTGCCAGCGCCACCCGCTGCTGCTCGCCGCCCGAGAGCGTGCGCGGATAGTGCCCGGCCCGCTCGGCCAGCCCGACCCGGGCCAGCAGGGCCTCGGCCGTCTGGCGTGCCCTGGGGTGAGCGGCCAGCTCCAGTGGCAGCATGACGTTTTCCAGGGCCGTCATGGCCGGCAGCAGCTGGAAGGACTGAAACACGAACCCCACTTCTTCGGCCCGCCAGCGGGCACGCTGCTCCTCGTCCCGCGCAAACAGCGACTGGCCGTCCACCTGCACGTCGCCGCTGCTGGGCAGGTCCAGCCCGGCCAGCAGGCCCAGCAGCGTGGACTTGCCTGAACCGGAAGCGCCGATGATGGCCACGGTTTCACCGGCCTGTACCGTGAAGCTCACATCGTCGAGAATGGTCAGCAGCCGGCCACTGTCGGGCACGCGCCTCGTGAGGTTCTGGACTTGGATCAGGGCCATGGGAACGGGGCCACATCAGGTGGCTGGGAAGTAGAAGGGGCAGTGCCCGGTACGGGGTGTTCCGGTTCGACCGGGCAGCTCGCACGCGGGCTGGCGGCACATGGTAAACCGGGATGCGCCGGTTGTGCATCGGTTCCGCTGTGCATCGGCGCCGGGGTCCATATATACCTATATGGCCTTTCGTCAACACGGCAGGCTGGTGTTGCGTTTGCTCTTCGATGATGTGCGGCAACCCGGGTGTACATGGGCGGGGTGTGCCGGACGGCGTGATGCTGGACGGAACGTGTCTGGTGAGGTGTGCCGGTGCGGTTTGGAGGTCGATGACATGGTATGCCAGTATTCTGCCCGTCGGGCTGCTGCTGAATGTCCGGGCGCTTCCTGCGTTTTTTCTGTGTACGGTTTTTCTGGATGCTTTCGATGAACAGGTCTTTCCTTGCGGATGGGCGTTTCCCGTCCGTTAATTTTCCTGCCCGCCGGCGTTTGCTGATGTCTGGCCTGACACTGACGGCGCTGGGCGTGGCTGCCCTGCCCGCCCGGAAGGTCCGGGCGGCCGGACTGGGAGAGCCCGGTGCCGCCTTCGAGGACACCGGGAACGCAGCGCCACGTGCAGGTGGTTCGGCAGAAGGGACAACGGGCAGCCCCGAAGCCATGGGGCATGCGGGGGGGAAGGATACGCCCGCCGGCCCGAACGCCACGGGCAGCGCGGCCGCGCGTGGTGGCGGTGCGGATGCGCCCCGCAGCGCAGACGCCACCGGCAGCTCGAACGCTGGTGGCCCCACCCTGCTGGTGCTGGGCGACAGCCTGTCGGCCGAGTATGGGCTCTCGCGTGGCCAGGGCTGGGTGGCCCTGCTGGAGAAACGTCTGGCTGCCGATGAAAGGACCCGGCGCTGGCAGGTGGTCAATGCCAGCATCAGCGGCGAGACCACCGCGGGTGGCAAGGGGCGGCTCCCTGCCCTGCTGGCGCAGCACAGGCCGAAGGTGGTGGTGATCGAGCTGGGCGCCAACGATGCGCTGCGTGGCCTGCCCCTGAAGGCCACCACGGCCAACCTGCGCCAGATGGTGGCTGATGTGCAGGCGGTAGGTGCCCGTGCCGTGCTGGTGGGGCTGCAGGTACCGCCCAATTACGGGCCGGCCTACACGCGCCAGTTCAGCCAGATGTTCGGCAGGGTGGCTGCCGACACGGACAGCCCGCTGGTGCCCTTCCTGCTGGAAGGCTTTGCCGATGACCCGGACTGGTTCCAGGCCGACCGCATCCACCCGCAGGCGAAGGCCCACCCGCGCATGCTGGACACGGTGTGGGCGGTGCTGAAGGATGTGCTGTAGCGCCGTGTGGCGCTGCGTCCTCACGGACGCAGCGAAAGGTAGCTGACAGCCCCACGGCTGCCAGTTTGATATGGCTGGGACTGTATGCCCACCAGCTCGGCATGCAGCGCAATGGCATGACGCCGATGCGGTGCAGGGGCAGCGGCCACGGGTGTCTGGCCGCTGCGAGATGGTTGGTGCCCGAGGCCGGAATCGAACCGGCACGACCGAAGGTCGAGGGATTTTCATGCCACTGCGGCTTTCGCCGCCCGCTGTGCCGGGCACGACGGTTTGTGGTCTGGAGCACGCCTTCACCATGGCCGTAGCCGGTCAGGTCCGATGCAACCGCAGTGCGGTACGCCATGGGGCGAACTGCAGGGCCATCCGGCCCGGGTCGTCAGTCTGCCGGCAGGGCGACAGGTGCCCGCCGTCTGCTCTCTACACCTTCCCGGGGAGGCGCTGCCCCGGCCTGTTCGGGCCACGGGCTGCCAATGCGCAATGCCGGCCGCAAGCCTCGGGCTGCTGCCTTGCAATGCCTTGCGGCAACTGCATGATGCCCTTGCAGCTGCCCTGCCTCTCCCCGGGCTTGGCTCGGCGTTGGCTCGAAGGTGCGGCAGGCCGGGGCCGCCAGCGCCTTCAGGGCGTTCGCCGAGTTTGACGGGGTTCATCCCGCAGGTTTCCCCACGGGCGCTCAAATTTTCAAGTCCCTTGTGTCTACCAGTTTCACCACTCGGGCAGGCACAGGGAGCAATTACACCACACAATGCCGGTGAGCTGGGAGGGAGCGTGCCCTGCCAAATCTTATCGGTAGCAGACCGGACCCGTGTTTACCATTCCTCCTGTCAGCGCTTCGCAAGCTTCCACATTCATCCCGATGAACATCCTCTATCCCCTGATGGCCCTCGGGGCCGGTGTCGGCACGGCGTTACAGGCGGCGGTCAACAGCCGGTTGAGCGCGGGTCTTGGCGGGCAACCGCTGGCCGCCTCGTTCTTTTCCTTTGCCATTGGCACGCTGTGTCTGGGTGTGGTGGCCGCGTTTTCGGCGGACTGGTCCGGAATGGCGGGCAGTCTGGGCCAGCAGCCATGGTGGCGCTGGCTGGGCGGGGTCATTGGCGCGGGCTTCGTCTATACCGCCGTTTTTCTGGCGCCACGCATCGGGATCACCAGCGTCATGTTCCTGTTCATCATCGGCCAGCTGCTGGCCGGGATGTTCATCGATGGCTTCGGGCTGATCCAGATGCCGGTGCGGCCCCTTCACTGGTGGAAGTTCGTCGGGCTGGGCGTGATGCTCCTCGGTCTGGCCTGCTTCATGTTTGGCGACCGGGTTTTTGGGGATGGATGAACGGGGGCATCCATCACGCGGGCGGAGGGTTGCGGCTGGGTGGCAGCAGTGACGGGCTTGCCCCGGTCGCTTTCATCGCGCGGGCAAGGAGCGCCGGAAACGGGCGCGAGGATAGCCCAGGGCACTAACCCTCCCAATGGAGGCACACCTGATGGAAGCACACATCGTGAAAACGAAAAGGCCGCCAGCGGCATGAACCGGGCGGCCTTTGAAAATCTGGAGCGGGAAACGAGTCTCGAACTCGCGACCTCAACCTTGGCAAGGTTGCGCTCTACCAACTGAGCTATTCCCGCGTCGAAGAAGACGTGATTATAGGGAAGTTTTGTCCGGGTGCAAATCTGTTGTGTCAGTTTTTGTTAATTCTGGGGCGTGTCACGGGTCTGCCTGCCCTTTCATCTTCCCATCCATGGCCGGAACCATTGGACTGAGAGCTTTGGGCTGGGGGCGGTATGATCTCCCCAACCCGTTCCCTGCCCCGACCCGTCCCGATGAAACCGAGTATCCCCACCCGGCTCTTTCTGGCCGTGCTCTCGGCCTGTGCCGTGGTGCTGGCCGTCAATGGCGTGGCCGAGCGCTTCAGTTTCGAGCGGGTGTTTCTGCAGTATCTGAACGAACAGGGCATGCAGCGCATGCAGCAGCTGGCTGCGGTGGTGGCTGGCGAGTACCGGTCGCATGGCAGCTGGGATTTCATGCGGGCCGATCCCGACGAGTGGTTCTGGAACCGGATTCTGCCCCAGCTGGTGGAGCATGTGAGCCCGCCCGGAACGACAGCGGCGCCTGCCGGGCATGCCGGCTCGCGGCCGGAGGCGCCGGCCACGGGGGCATCCACGGCAGGTGGGACGGATGCACCCGCAACAGGCGGCCCGTATGGCCCGGAGGATGCACCGGAACCACCGCTGTCCGACCTGGCGGGCGTGATGCTGCGCATGGCCCTGATGGACACGCAGGGCCGGCTGCTGATGGGCAATCCGGCGGCGGCCACACCGCGGGGTGTCCGGCTACCCGTGCGGGTCGATGGGCAGACGGTGGGCTGGCTGTCGATGCTGCCGCTGGAAAAGGCGGTCGAGCGCAGTGACGTACGCTTCTACGAAGCCCAGCAGCGGGCGCGCTGGCTGAACATCGCGGCCTCCATTGCCGTGGCGGCGCTGCTGGCGTGGCTGCTGTCGCGTGCCCTGCTCTCGCGGCTGAAAGTGCTGGCCGGGGGGATCCGGCGGCTGGCGCGTGGCGATTATGACAGCCGTCTGCCGGCTGGTTCGGACGATGAGCTGGGGCGTCTGCGCGATGACGTGAACCATCTGGCCCAGGTGCTGGAAAGCACCGAGGAAAGCCGGCGCGATTTCATGGCCGACATCTCGCACGAGCTGCGTACCCCGCTGGCAGTGCTGCGGGCCGAGCTGGAAGCCATGCAGGACGGCATCCGCCCGCTGACGCCCGAAGGCCTGCAGGCGGTACAGGGACCGGTACAGCAGCTGGGCAAGCTGGTGGAAGACCTGCACGAACTGTCGATGGCCCAGGCCGAGGTGTCGTACCAGCATGAGCCGCTGGATGTGGGCGTGGTGCTGGCGCAGGCGCTGGCGGGCATGGCGTCACGCCTGGCGGATGCCGGATTGCAGCTGCATCAGGTACTGCCGGCCAGCCCCCTGCCGGTGCTGGGCGAGGCCCGCCGCCTGGAGCAGGTCTTCGTCAATCTGCTGGAGAATGCGGCCCGTTATACGGATGCCGGTGGCCAGGTACGGGTCGTCGCCCGCACCGTGTCCGGCCGGCAGGTGGAAATCGTCGTGGAAGACAGTGCTCCCGGCGTGCCGGCCGACAGGCGGGTCCGGCTCTTCGTGCGTTTCTACCGGGTCGACAGTTCCCGTGCCCGGGCCCGGGGCGGCAGCGGACTGGGCCTGGCCATCTGCCAGCACATCGTGCAGGCGCATCGGGGTACGATCACGGCGGATGATTCGCCCCTGGGAGGGCTGCGCATCACCCTGACCCTGCCGCTGCAGCCATGATGCGTGCATCCATCCGGCCCGTCTGGCATGCTTGCGGCATGGGCGCCGGCATCTGCCCGCTGCGCCGAACATCCACATCCCGTTCCCCGATCATTCCCACGACCGTCCTGTATCCCACGGGTGTCATGCGCCGGATGGGGCCGTCTCTCCATGAATCTGTCTGCCGATGAATCCACCCGAGTCCTGGTGGTGGAAGACGAGCCGCAGCTGGCGGCCGTGCTGTGTGACTATCTGAAGGCGTCCGGATACGAGACCTGTCATCTGGCCGATGGCGAGGCGGTGCTGGACACCTTCACGCGCTGGCAGCCCGGGCTGGTGCTGCTGGACCTGATGCTGCCGGGCGCGGATGGTGTGTCCCTGTGCCGGGAACTGCGGGCGCACAGCGATGTCAGGCCACAGGCATGCCGGAGGCCGGCATGCCCGGGACTGCACCGGCTGGTTCCGGCGTGCCGGGGAGCCTGCCGGGAAAGAGCCTGTACGTGGACGTACCCGGCTGTCGCGCCGCGCTGCATGGGCGCTGGCTGGACCTGACCCCGGTGGAATTCCGCCTGCTGCGCACGCTGGCCGGTTCACCGGGGCGGGCGTGGTCGCGGTCGCAGCTGATGGATCATCTGTACGAGGATGACCGGGTGGTGACCGACCGCACGGTGGACAGCCATGTGAAGAACCTGCGCCGCAAGCTGGCCGAGGCCGGTGCCGGAGAAGATCCGATCACCTCCATCTACGGGGTGGGCTACCGTTTCGAGCTGGGGTGAGTGCTGCGCCGTTGTCATGAAGTGCAGGGCCGTGCCTTTGCCGACGCTGCCTTGCGTGCAGTCGGGGGTTTCCGGCGCCCTCATGACCTCATGATGTGCAGACCCGGGCATGTTTGTGCAGACCCGGGCATGTTTGTGCAGACCTGGGCATGTTTGTGCAGACCTGGGCATGTTCCGCTGCGCTCACGGTACGCCACGGTCCGGATGTTCTGGCGTCCTGGCCAGAAATTTTTCATCTCGCAGCGTGAATCTGCCCAATTGCTGCACATTTGCATGTCACCATGTGACGTATCGGGATGATTCCGTGCCTGCGACCTTGCCGGTGGCGACAGCCCCTGTCCGGCAGACGCTGTCCAGCAGAGGCCGTTTCCGGCTCCTCCCCGCGCCGGCCGTACCGGCTGGAATCCATCCTTCCCCTCTCAGGAGATCCCCGCATGTCCGCTTGTCCTGCTGCCGTGTCCCGGCCAGCTGCTCACCGACGCGTGTCGCGTCGTGCAACATCCTGCGCACGCAGGCCTGTTCGCGCCCTGCCCGGTGCCCACCTGCTGATTGCCACCGCCGTTGCGCTGGCGCTTGCCGGTTGCCAGAAGGCCGGGGCGCCCGCGCCTGCGCCAGAGGAAACCACCGTGGTGGTGCAGCCCATCGTCACGCAGCGCCTGGCGGTGGAACAGTCGCTGGCTGGCCGGACGGTGGCGCACATGAGCGCCGAGGTTCGGCCCCAGGTGGGTGGCATCATCCAGAAGCGGCTGTTCACCGAAGGCCAGGAGGTGAAGGAAGGTCAGGTGCTCTACCAGCTGGATGCCGCCAGCTACGAGGCAGCCTACGACAATGCGAAGGCATCGCTCGTTCAGGCGCAGGCCGTGGTACGCGCGGCCAAACCGAAGGCGCAGCGCTACCGTGATCTGCTGGCCATCGACGCGGTGAGCAAACAGGACGTGGACGATGCCGAAGCCACCCTGCAGCAGAACCGGGCCGCCGTGGTGGCCGCCCAGGCTTCGCTGCAGTCGGCGAAGATCAATCTGGACTATACGCGCATCAAGGCGCCCATTTCCGGCCGTATCGGCACCTCCACCTATACGCCGGGGGCACTGGTCACGGCCAGCCAGGACACGGCACTAACCACCATCCAGCAGCTCGACCCCATCTACGTGGATGTGACGCAGACCAGCGCCCAGCTGCTGGCGCTGCGCAAGGCCATCGACAGTGGCGCGCTGCAGGCCGTCAACGGCAAGGTGAAGGTGAAGATCTTCCTGGAAGACGGCAGCCTCTACAACCACGAGGGAACGCTGGAATTCGTGGGCACCTCCATTTCCACCAGTACCGGCAACATCACGCTGCGGGCGGTGGTGCCGAACCCCGACCATCTGCTGCTGCCGGGTGCCTATGTGCGCGCGGTGCTGCCGCTGGCCATCGACGAACAGGCCATCCTGGTGCCGCAGACGGCGCTGACCCGCAATACCCGCGGTGAGGCCGTGGTCAAGCTGGTGGGCAACGACGGCAAGGTCGAGGAACGGGTGATCGGCGTGGCCGACACCGATGGCGACCAGTGGATCGTGACCAGTGGCCTGAAGGCTGGCGAGAAACTGGTCATCGAAGGAGGCAGCCGGGCATCCGGTGGCCAGACCGTGAAGGTCGAGGAAAAGCAGGCAGCCCATGGCCCGATTCTTCATTGACCGTCCCATTTTTGCGTGGGTGATCGCCATCGTCATCACCCTGGCGGGGGCGATGGCGGTCTTCTCCCTGCCGGTGGAGCAGTACCCCAACATTGCGCCGCCCAGCGTCTCGGTCCGTGCCACCTATTCCGGTGCCTCGGCCGAGACCACCGAGAACTCGGTCACCCAGGTGATCGAGCAGGCCATGACCGGCATCGACAACCTGCTGTACATGTCGTCGAGCAGTTCGTCGGATGGCAGCTCGGAAATCGAGCTGACCTTTGCCTCGGGCACCGACCCGGATGTGGCGCAGATGCAGGTGCAGAACAAGCTGCAGGAGGCCCAGTCCAGCCTGCCGGAGTCGGTGCAGAATGATGGCGTGACCGTGACCAAGTCCTCCGGTGACATGTTCATGGTGCTGGCTTTCACGTCCGAGAACGGCAGCATGACCGAGAGCGACATTGCCGACTACATGGTGTCGTCGGTGAAGGACTCGATCAGCCGTGTCTCCGGTGTGGGCCGGGTGCAGGTGATGGGGTCGAAGTATGCGATGCGCATCTGGCTGAACCCGGAGAAGCTGCGCCATTATTCGCTGATGCCGTCGGATGTGACCTCGGCCATCACGGCGCAGAATGCCGACGTCTCGTCCGGCTCGCTGGGGGCGGTACCTTCAGTCCGGGGGCAGCGGCTGGATGCGACGGTGTCCTCGCGCAGCCGCCTGAAGACGGTCGACCAGTTCCGGAACATCATCCTCAAGTCCGACAGCAGTGGTGCCGTGGTGAGGCTGTCGGACGTGGCCACCGTCGAACTGGGTTCGGAAGACTATTCGGCAGCCAGTACCTTCAATGGTCAGCCGGCCTCCGGTGTGGGTATCGAGCTGGCCTCCGGTGCCAATGCCATCAGCGTGGCCAGTGCCGTGCAGGCGAAGCTGGACGAGCTGGCGCCCTTCTTCCCCACCGGGCTCAAGTATCACGTTGCCTACAGTACGACCCCCTTCGTGAAGATCTCCATCGAGGAGGTGGTCAAGACGCTGGTCGAGGCCATCGCGCTGGTGCTGATCATCATGTACCTGTTCCTGCAGAACTGGCGGGTCACGCTGATTCCGGCGGTGGCCGTGCCGGTGGTGCTGATGGGTACCTTCGGGGTGCTGTCGCTGCTGGGCTATTCGATCAATACGCTGTCGATGTTCGCCATGGTGCTGGCCATCGGCCTGCTGGTGGACGATGCCATCGTGGTGGTGGAAAACGTCGAACGGGTGATGAGCGAGGAAGGGCTCTCCCCTTATGAGGCCACCCGCAAGTCGATGGGCCAGATCACCGGCGCACTGGTGGGCATTGCGCTGGTGCTGACAGCGGTATTCCTGCCGATGGCCTTCTTCGGGGGCTCCACCGGCGCCATCTACCGGCAGTTCTCCGTCACCATTGCGTCGTCGATGATCCTTTCGGTGCTGGTGGCCATGACGCTGACGCCGGCTCTGTGCGCCACCATCCTGCTGCCCATCGAAAAGGGGGGGCATACCACGCCGCGCGGGCCGCTGGGGCGTTTCTTTGCCTGGTTCAACCGTGGGTTCGACCGCATGGGGCGCGGTTATCAGGGCGGTGTGGGCCTGATCACGCGCCACCGCAAGACCGGCATGCTGACCTATCTGGCCATTCTGGTGGCCCTGGGGTTCCTGTTCTGGCAGTTGCCCACCTCCTTCCTGCCGGAAGAGGATCAGGGCGAGCTGATGGTGCAGGTCAAGTTGCCGTCGGGGTCCACACAGGAGCAGACGGTGAAGGTGATCAACGAGGTCACGGCCTGGGTGCGCGAGCAGCCCGAGGTGGCGTCGATGATGGCGGTGGCGGGCTTCAGCATGGGCGGCAGCGGGCAGAACTCCGGCATGGGCTTCATCGAGCTGAAGGACTGGAATTCGCGCAAGGCCAGTGCCGGCGAGATTGCCGACCGCATCACGGCGGCCATGGCCGGCAAGTACAAGGATGCCCAGATCTTTGCCTTCTCGCCGTCGGGCATTCCCGGGCTGGGTGAAAGTGCCGGCTTCTCGATGCGGCTGCAGGATCTGGGCGGCGCCGGCCATGAAGCACTGGTGTCGGCCCGCGAGCAGCTGCTGAGTCTGGCCAACCAGAATCCGAAGCTCAATGCCGTACGTTATTCGGCGCTGGAAGATGCACCGACCTTCGATATCAAGATCGATGATGCCAAGGCCAGCGCGCTCGATCTGAGCATCAGCGACATCAACAGTACACTGAGCACCGCGCTGGGCGGCTCCTATGTGAACGACTTCGTCAACCGGGGCCGGATCAAGCGGGTGTATGTCCAGGGTGAGGCCGGCGCGCGGATGGCACCGCAGGACATCAACCGCTGGGCCGTGCGCAACAGCAGCAATGCGATGGTGCCCTTCGCCTCCTTCAGCTCGACCGGCTGGAGCTATGCACCGGCCTCACTCGCCCGTTTCAATGGCTATTCCTCGATGGCCATCACCGGCGAGCCGGCCAGTGGTGTGAGTTCCGGTGACGCCATGAATGAAATGGCCAGGCTGGTCAGCCAGCTGCCCAACGGCTTCGGTTACGCCTGGACGGACCTGTCCTATCAGGAGCAGCAGTCGGGCTCCCAGGCACCGATGCTCTACGCAGTGTCGCTGCTCTTCGTGTTCCTGTGTCTGGCCGCGCTGTATGAAAGCTGGTCCATTCCGTTCTCGGTGATGCTGGCGGTGCCGATCGGCATTCTGGGTTCGGTACTGGCCACCACGCTGCGCGGTCACGAGAACGACATCTACTTCCAGGTGGGCCTGCTGGCCACGGTGGGTCTGGCTGCCAAGAACGGCATCCTGATCGTCGAGTTTGCCAAGGAACTGGAGGAACAGGGACGCACGCTGATCGATGCCACGCTGGAGGCGGCCCGCCAGCGCCTGCGCCCCATCCTGATGACCTCGCTGGCCTTCATGCTGGGTGTGCTGCCGCTGGTGGTCAGCACCGGCGCCGGTTCGGGGGGGCGCCAGTCGCTGGGGACCGGTGTGTTCGGTGGAACGCTGGTGTCGACCGTGCTGGGCATCTTCTTCGTGCCGCTCTTCTACGTGATCGTGCGGTCCATCTTCCCGGGTCGCCGGCGCAACACCCCTGCCGTGGAGCAGCTCTCATGATGAAATCCTCGCACATCAGGCTGAAGCCTTCGTCCATGAGGCTGAACCCCTCATGCCTCTGGCGGAAACCCTCGACCACCCGGCCTGCCTCGCAGCAGCCGTCCCGTCTGGCCGTCGCCATGGCCGTGGCCTGTGCCGCCGTGCCGGCCGGATGCAGCAGCATGGCGCCCAGCTACCAGCGCCCTGAATCGCCGGTGCCGGATACGTTCCGGGATGGTGCGGCCGCAGCAGATGCGGTGCGCGGCAGCCAGGTGGCCGGTCATGGCCAGAGGATGCAGGACAGGCATCATGGCGGCTGGGCCGATGGCATGGTGGCCTCCCCGCAGGCCGGCAAGGGCGCGGGTGCGGCCAGCCGTACAGGGGCGGCTTCTGCCGGTGCCCCGGCGAATGACACCATGACCGCCATGCCCGACTGGCAGCAGCTGTTCGTCGACGAACGCCTGCGGCAGGTCATTGCCCTGGCCCTGAACAACAACCGCGACCTGCGCGTGGCCATGCTGAACATCGAGAAGGCCCGGGCCGAGTACCGCATCCAGCGTGCCAGCCTGTTCCCGGCCGTCACCGCCACGGGCAGCCATACGGCGCAGCGCAGCAGCTCGGTGGGTGGCATGAGCGGCAGCACGGGCACGCAGGCCGGCGGGACGGGGGCCGCGTCCGGCGGCCTGTCGGGTGATTCCCGCACCAGCCGTACCGCCAGTCTGGACGTGGGCATCACCAGCTGGGAGCTGGACCTGTTCGGCCGCGTGCGCAGCCTGAAGGACCAGGCGCTGGAGAGCTGGCTGTCCATGAACGAGACCCAGCGCAGCACCCGCCTGAGCCTGGTGGCCGAGGTGGCCACCGACTGGCTGACGGTGGCGGCGTACCAGCAGCGGCTGGCGCTGGCGCAGGAAACGCTGGCCAGCCAGCAGCAGACCCTGCTGCTCACGCAGCGCAAGCATGCGCTGGGCGTGGTGTCGGGCGTGGACCTGGCCTCGGTGCAGGGCAGCGTGGAGAGCGCCCGGGTGGATGTGGCCAACTATGGCAGCGAGCTGGGCCAGGCCATCAATGCCCTGGAGCTGGTGGTGGGTTCACGCGTGCCCGATGCCCTGCTGCCCGAGCCCGGCGCCCATGTGGATGCCAGTGCCGTGGCGCTGGCGCCGCTGCCGGCCAACCTGTCGTCGAAGGTGCTGCTGGAGAGGCCGGACGTGCTGGCGGCCGAACATACGCTGAAGGCCGCCAATGCCAACATCGGGGCAGCACGTGCGGCCTTCTTCCCGACCATTTCGCTCACGGCCACCACGGGCCGCTCCAGCGATTCGCTCTCCAGCCTGTTCGACGGTGGGCGCGGTACCTGGACCTTCATGCCCAGCATCAGCGTGCCGATCTTCAATGCGGGCTCGCTCAAGGGCTCGCTCGATTCGGCGAAGATCGCCAGTGCCATCGAGGTGGCCAACTATGAAAAGGCCATCCAGACGGCCTTCAGCGAGGTGGCCAATGCGCTGGCCGTCCGGGCGCGCGTACAGGAGCAGCTCGATGCCCAGAAAGCCTACGTGAACACCATGACCCGCGCCCACCGGCTGGCCGAGGCGCGCTACCGCCATGGTGTGCAGAGCTATCTGGAGGCGCTGGACGCCCAGCGTACCCTGTACAGCGCCCAGCAGAGCCTGATCACCCTGCTGCTGCAGGAAGCCAGCAACCGGGTGACGCTCTACAAGGTGCTGGGGGGCGATGCGCAGGCGCAGGCGGGCGCGGCTGCCTCGGGCACTGCATTGCGGTGAGCCGGATGCCCTGGTCAGGCTGGTGGCCCCGGATCTTCGGGGACCACCAGCATCTGCTGAAAATGTTGCCTGGAGCGCCCCGCCTGCCGGCCTCTCAGCCGGCACAGCGGGGCGTTTTCAACCAGCGCAACGGGTATCCGGGTCCTTGCCCTCAGAAATTGCCGTCGATGTCGGTCACGCCGATCAGCTTGTGATTGACGAACTCCTTCAGGCCCAGGTCGATCAACTCGCGACCGAAGCCCGAACGGCGGATGCCGCCGAACGGCAGGTCAGCCTTCACCGCTGTGGGATGGTTGATGTAGACCATGCCGGTGGAGATCTGTGCCGCCACACGGCGGCCGCGCTCGATGTCCTGCGTGAACACCGAACCACCCAGCCCGAACGGTGAGTCATTGGCCACCGCGATGGCTTCGGCCTCGTCCCTGACCCTGAACACCATCGACACCGGACCGAAGAACTCGCACTTGAAGGCGGGGTTCTCGAGCGTGACGTTGGTGAGCAGCACCGGGCGGGCAAAGGAACCCTTAGACGGTACTTCGGCGCCGATCACCTCCAGTTTGGCACCACGGGCCACGGCCTGGTCGATCTGTTTCTTCAGGTCGTCGACGGCCGCCTGCGACGACAGCGGGGCCAGCGTGGTGTCGGGATCCATCGGGTCGCCGGCCTTGAGCGCCGCCACGCCGGCCCGGTATTTTTCCATGAAGGCGTCGTAGACCGACTCGACCACGATGATCCGCTTGGACGAGCAGCAGACCTGGCCGGCGTTCCAGTGACGGCCGAACACGGCCCACTTTGCGGCCTTCTCGATGTCGGCATCGTCCAGCACGATGAAGGCGTCGGAACCGCCCAGTTCGAGCGTGGCCTTCTTCATGGCCTTGCCGGCCTGTGCGGCCACGATGGCCCCTGCCCCTTCCGATCCGGTCAGCGCCACGCCGTGCACGCGCGGGTCGTTGATGATCGTCTCGATCTGGTCGCGCGTGGCGTAGAGGTTCGTGAAGCCGCCCTGCGGCAGGCCCGCGTCGAGCATCAGTTTCTCGAACAGCGCGGCGCACTGTGGCACGTTGGAGGCGTGCTTGAGGATGACCACGTTACCCGCGGCCAGCTGCGGCGCGATGATGCGGGCAATCTGGTAGTACGGGAAGTTCCATGGTTCGATGGCCAGGATGATGCCCAGCGGATCGTGAACCAGTACGGCGTCGGAGACGGCCGGATCCTTGCACGGCAGCTTCTGCGGGGCCAGCTGGGCCTCGGCGTTGTGCACGTAATACTCGAAGATGGCGGCCGACAGTTCGACCTCGCCCTTGGCCTCGGTGAGCAGCTTGCCCATCTCGAGGGTCAGCATCTTCGCGTACTCGTTCCTGTTGGCCCGCAGCAGGTCGGCCGCCTTCTGCAAGACGGTCACGCGCTGGCTCACCGGTTTTGCCTTCCACTGCCGGAATGCCGCGTCACCCTGCTGCAGTGCCTGCTGTACCTCGGCATCGGTGGCATTGGGGAAGGTCTTCAGGGTCTCGCCCGTGAACGGGTTGGTGGTTGCGTAAGCCATGGTCATGCTCCTTCGGTTGAATGAAGGGGAAAACGCACAGGCGCGTTTCCGGACATCACTTTCGGGGCCGAAGGCTCGACACCCGAACGGGAGCCGGCATGACTGTGGCCTGCGCGAAGTCTCCGCCGGCGGTCTGTCCCGAAGTGTGTCATGGCCTCATCCAAACCCTTGACCCCCTCTTTGGGCGCGCAGGACGAGGCGGCCCGCCCTGCCTGCGCAGCCGCGCCCTGTCGGCACAGGGCCGGGGTCACGCGGGGATGAATGAGGTCATGACACGCTCCAGCGGCCGTCACTGGTGTGTCTGGGCATCATAGTACAAATGACAAACCCACGTTCGGGACAGGCCCTGTTGACCGTGATGGTGGTGCGGGAAAGGGGCTGGCGCTGGATGCCCAGCCCCCTTGCGAAGTCATGACGAAGATTCTCGATAACTACGCCAGCCCTCTCGTTGCACTTGATTCTTGAGATTGCCCGATGCTTCGGATGGCTACAAAAGGGAAAGGTCCGGCAGGCAAGACCGGATCCGCTCACGGAAGAGAAAAGTCCGGCAGAGAAAAGCGATCGACCATGAAAAAGGCCGCCAGCGGCATGAACCGGGCGGCCCCTTTGAAACCTGGAGCGGGAAACGAGTCTCGAACTCGCGACCTCAACCTTGGCAAGGTTGCGCTCTACCAACTGAGCTATTCCCGCATCGAAGAAGACATGATTATAGGGGGTTTCCGGCTCCTGTGGATGGGTGTTGCAAATAAACGTCACGGGCGGCGTCGTTCACCCACGCGGGTGCGAGTCTTTCGCGCTCATCAAAACATGTCCACTGCGTCAGAGCGCGTCATTCGCCTCTGCCAGAACGCGTCATCCACCCACGCACGTCATCCATCCACGCGCCAGCGTGAGCGGGCGGCGCGCTCTGGTGCAGATGAATGACACATGCGGGTCGAGCGAACGACACGCGCCAACGTGCCATTCGCTCACGCCGGTGTCCAGCTTCCCGCCAGCAGGCGCTGTGCATCCGCCGCCGGCAGCGGGTGACCGTAGAACAGCCGGAAGAAGTGCTGCACGGTCTGTGGCAGTGGGTTCTGTCCCCGCAGTGCCGGATGGCCGGGGTGCAGGTGTTCCAGCAGCCAGCGGATGCCGATCAGCCGGTTGACGCCCGGGGGGCTGTCCAGCCAGCCAAAGGGCAGCGCCGGTGCGCAATGCACGCGTCCCGTGCGCACGGCGCTGATGTCCCGCCAGAGCGGATCGGTACGTACCCGGCGGGCAAAGGCTGCATCCTGCGTGACGATGACCTGTGGATTCCACTGCAGCAGCTGTTCCATCGATACGCGGGCCAGTGAGCCCTGCTTCATGCCGGCTGCCACGTTGTGGGCCAGCCCAGCAGTTTTTCGGGGGCGAGCACGGCTACCAGCACGCCGGCGGGCGGGCCGGCTGCGAAGACCCGGCGGATGTGTCCGGGGGCCGGCAGCCCGGCACGGCCACCGAACCGGGCCACGATCACTTCGCCGGAGGCCGTTGCCGGCTCCTGCACCTGTCCCTGTGCCCGCCTCTGTGCCCTTCCCTGCAGCCGCGCCCGTTCCTGCCCTTGCTTCTGCCCCTGCCTCTGTCCCTGTTCCATTCCTGGCGCCTGCGCCTGTCCGTGTGCCGGTCCCTGTTCCTGCGCCTGCGTCGCGGCGGCGGTTCGCAGGTGTGCGAACGAGACGGTCAGACCCAGCCCGGCCAGCAGCTGCAGGCAGTGGCGCCGTTGCGGGGGGATGTCCTGGTCCATGGCGGGAGCCTCAGAAGCGGTAGGTACCATTGATGAACCAGGTCCGGCCTGGCATGGGCAGGCCGTCGGCCAGCTCATACCACCGGTTGCCGATGTTGTTCACGCCAACGTCCAGCGACACGTCGGAGCGTGGCGTCCAGGTGGCACCGAGGCCCACCACGCCGTAGCCGCCCGGGTCGCGCCACGTATTGGTGCGCGCGGTGGCAAAGGATACCTTGCGGCCCTGTTCGGCCTCCACCGTCGACATCAGTGCCCACTGGGCGTGAACCTGCCAGCGTACGGCGGCAAACAGGCGGTGACGTGGCGTATCGAGCAGCACGACGCTGCGATCACTCAGGTTGGTGCGGTCCAGGTAGGTATAGCTGGCATCTGCCTGCCAGTCATGTCCGAACTGCTGCGACAGCGACAGCTCCACGCCCTGGTTGCGGGCGCGGCTGATGTTCTGCGCCTGTTCGCAGGTGGTGCCGCCACAGCTCGTGGAAGGCACGACGGCCGTCTGTATCAGGTTGCTCACACGGCTGTGGAACACGGCGGCCTGTCCTGTCGCGCCCGTCCAGGGTTGCCCGGTGATACCCACTTCGAGATGATTGGCCGTTTCGGGCCGGAGATCGGGATTGGGCAGCGCTCGGCCCATGCGGGCGGAGTAGCGGTCCTTGATGGTGGGAAAGCGTGTCCGGTGCGAGAGGGCCACGTACACTTCATCGCCCTGCGGCGTGAGACTCCAGCCCAGCCGGGCCCGTCCATTGGTGGCGCTGGCCGAACCCGTGGGCCACTGCCAGACCCATTTGGCATCGCGCTTCTCGTGGCTGGCTCCCAGCGCCAGATGCAGCCGGTCGGAGAGCGTGAGGGTGTCTTCGGCCACCAGCGAGGTGGTCACGTCGCGGTAGTAACGGCCGGTGTCGTCGTGGGTGTCGGTCTTGTAGTGCGCGGCCAGGCGCAGGTCGTGCCCTTTCCAGCGGGCGTTGGCCCATTCTAGGGTGGCGCCCTTGCTGGTGTCGCGGTAGCTGCTGGTGGGACTGTGCTGGCTGTACGTGGCGTCGGTGTACATGTCCAGCCCGTTTTTGTAGGTGTCGTGATAGAGGCGCACCCTGAGCGCGTTGTCGGCGTTCAGGCGCGTGCTGCTCACGAAATAGACGCTGTCCTTGTCCCAGTACGGCCAGCGCCAGTAGCGCACGGCGTTGCGCTGGGTGGACCGGCCGGTGTAGACCGGATTGCCCTTCTCGCCCCGCTGGCGCACATAGCCCAGCGCGTATTCATCGGTGGCATTGGGCGTCAGCCCCAGCTTGAACGACAGGCGGTTGTCGGTGCGCGCGGCGTTGGCGCGGCTGTGGCCCGTGTCGGTGGGCGTGCGCTTGTAGTCCCGGAAACCGTGTGGCAGCGGGAAGGTGTCGGCATCCAGCCGGGACGCACCCAGCTGGTAGTACCAGCCTTGCTGCCTGCCGCCCAGATTGACGGCTGCCTTGCGGGTCTGGCCCGAACCCAGGCCCAGACGTACATCGCCCTCGAAGGGCCTGACCGGCTTGCGGGTGACGAGGTTGATGGCACCGCCCAGGGTGTTGGGGCCATAGAGCAGCGAGGCATCGGCACGGGCCACTCGGATCTCGGCCAGGTCGAAGGTGGTGAAGCGGCCGAAGTCCACGTAGCCGTCGTAGGGAACGTACAGGGGCACCCCATCGACGAACACCGGGACCTGACGGGGATCGAAGCCGCGCAGGTTGATCATTTCCTCGTTGCGCCCGTTGCGCGACAGGCTCACACCCGGCAGCAGGCGGGTCGCGTCGGCCACGGTGTCGGCGTTGTGGCGGGCGATGGCCTGCTGGCGCAGGGTGCTCTCACCGGATGTCTGCCCGCCGTCCCGCGTGTCCGACACCGTCACGGTGCCCAGTGCGAACACGCCATCTGCGGCCTGTGTGCCTGAGTCCTGCGTGCCCGCCGCCGCCTGCATGTCTGCCCTTTGCATGTTTGCCGTTTGCATGTCTGCAGCGGGCGCGTCGGCCATCCCGGCGCGGGTGGTCTGTGTTTCTGCCGCCCGCACCTCGTCTGCCGGCGTGCCGCTGGCCTGTACGCCGGCCGCGTGGACGCCCGTGGCCATGAACCCGAGCGTGGCGAGCAGCAGCAGGCGGCCGGCCTGGTGACTGGTATGGGGGCTGTTGTGATGGCTGATGTGGTAGCCGTTGTGGTGGCTGGTGTGGTGGTTGGTGTGGTGGTTGGCGTGGTGGTTGGCGTGGTGGTTGGCGTGGTGGTTGGCGTGGTGGTTGGCGTGATGGCGCCGTTGAGGGGATTTTTGTGGGGTGTGTGCCTTGTCTGCCATGTCGATGCGTTATGTTCGAGGTTATATAACGGTGACAATGCGACTATAAGCGATGAGGGCCGATGCCGGCGCTGACCCGGGTCAAGGCAGACGGCCGATGTGTGACGGGTCACACGCAGGGGCATGCGCAGGGCGCAGGTACTCGTCATGGCACCGGCATCCGTACATGGTGCGGATGTCTGCATGGCACGGGTGGTCGCAGGGTGCAACGGGTTCCTGTCCATGGCAGGGCGCAGGCGCCCATGCACGCAAAAAGGCCGCCAGCGGCATGAACCGGGCGGCCTTTGAAAACTGGAGCGGGAAACGAGTCTCGAACTCGCGACCTCAACCTTGGCAAGGTTGCGCTCTACCAACTGAGCTATTCCCGCATCGAAGAAGACGTGATTATAGGGATGTTTCCGGAGAATGCAAGGCCCTGCACGCAGGGCCTGATCAACGCTCAGCCCTGCAGGTACACCACCTGCGTATGGGTGTACTCGTACAGCCCGTGCTTGCCGTCGGCACCGCCCAGGCCGGACTTGCGCACGCCGGCGTGAAAACCCTGCATGGCCTCGAAGTTCTCGCGGTTGATGTAGGTTTCGCCAAAATCCAGTTCGCGCATGGCCTGCATGGCCTTGCCCAGATCGCGGGTATAGACCGAGGAAGTCAGGCCGTAGTCGCAGTCGTTGGCCAGTGTGATGGCCTCGTCCAGATCGTCCACCACCTGAATGGGAACCACGGGCCCGAAAATCTCGCGACGCATGATGTCCATGCCATTGTGGCAGTTGGTCAGCACCGTGGGCTGGTAGTGAAAGCCCTGCCCCAGGTCGGCAATGCGGCCGCCGGTGACGACGGTGGCGCCGTCGTCCACGGCCCGGCGCACGCTGGCCGCCACGTTGTCCAGGCCCTTGCGGTTGATCAGGGGCCCCATCTCCACCTCGTCGTCGCCCCCGAGCGGGTCGCCGTAGCGGGTGGCGGCCATGGCCTCGGCCAGGCGGGCGATGAATTCGTCGGCCACCGGCCGCTCCACATAGACGCGCTCGACGCAGTTGCATACCTGGCCGGTGTTGATGACGCGCGAGCTGCGAACGGCATGGACGGCCAGTGCCAGGTCGGCATCGGCCAGCACGATGGCGGGGGCCTTGCCACCCAGTTCCAGATTGAGCTTGGTGATGTACGGGGCCGCTGCTGCCGCGATGCGTTCACCGGTGGCCACGCTGCCGGTGAAGCTGATCATGTCCACGCCCGCATGGGAGGCCATGGCCGCTCCGGTCGTGCCCTGCCCGTAGACCACGTTGAAGACGCCGGGGGGCAGCTCGCACTGGGCCAGCAGCTCGGTGAACAGGTGGCAGTTGATGGGCGTTTCCTCGCTGGGCTTGATGACGAGGGTGTTGCCGGTCACCAGGGCCGGTGCCATCTTGCGGGCGATCAGGAAGAACGGAAAATTCCACGGCAGGATGCCAACCACCACTCCCATCGGCTTGCGCAGCAGCAGGATCTGTTCGTCGGGACGGTCGCTGGTGATGATCTCGCCCTCGATGCGGCGTGCCCACTCGGCCATGTAATCCATGTAGTCGGCGGTGAAGGCAACCTCCACGGCGGCCAGGCTGCTGATCTTGCCCTGCTCCTCGGTCAGGGTGCGGGCGATGCGTGTGGCGTTGTCGCGGATGCGGCTGGCCACGCGACGCAGGTACTGGGCCCGTTCGATGGCGGGCCGGCGTGCCCACGCCTGCCGGGCGCCATGGGCCGCGGCAATGGCCCGGTCCACATCGCCCTGGGTGGACCGGGGAGCCCGGGCCAGCAGGGCACCGGTGGCGGGGTTGGTCACGTCGAGCAGGTCGGCGCTGTCGGTGAAGGTGCCGGCGATGTAATTGCGCAGCACGGGGACGGCAGTCATGTGAAGTCTCCTTTAAAAAGCTGTCCGTAACATGCGCTGGTCCCCGGGCCAGCGGCTACACGGTGCATGAGGCGAATCCTCTGCGGGATCTGGCCTGCCTCATTTTTCCTTCACATCTTACTCCTCCAGGGCCGCCGTGGGCGGGTCTGCCGTACCGGCAAAAAAATCCCCGGAAGTGGACCGGTGTCCGGCTTCCGGGGCGTGTCTGGCGCGTGTCATGGTTATGTTTGCCCACGCGCTTCCCTGTTTTTGGGCGTACTCTGCCCTACCCCGCCCACAGCAGCACCGCCAGTACCTGCGGCAGGATGATCCGCAAAAACATCACCAGTGGGTAGACGGTGGCATAGGCCAGGGCCGGTGCCCCGCTCTCCTCGCGCAGGCCGTTGGCAAAGGCCAGGGCCGGGGGATCGGTCATCGAACCGGCCAGCAGACCGCAGAGCGTGAGGTAGTTGAGCTTGCCGCGCCAGCGGGCCAGAAAGCCCACGACGAGCAGCGGGATGAGGGTGATCAGTGCACCATAGCCCATCCAGGTCAGACCGTCGTGGCTGAGCAGCGTCTGGAAGAAATGCCCGCCAGCCTTCAGGCCCACCACCGACAGGAACAGCACGATGCCGATCTCGCGCAGCGCCAGGTTGGCGCTGGGGGGCATGAACCAGTACACCTTGCCGATGGTGCCGATCCGCGCCAGCACGATGGCCACCACCAGCGGCCCGCCGGCCAGACCCAGCTTCAGCGCCACCGGCAGCCCCGGCACCGACACGGGAATGGAGCCCAGCAGCACGCCCAGACCGATGCCGACGAACACGGGCAGCATCTGCACCTGCTGCAGCTTCTGCTGGGCGTTGCCCACCAGCGCCATCACGGTCTCGATGTCTTCCTGCCGGCCCACCAGGTTGATCACGTCGCCGAACTGCAGCGTCATGCCGCCGGTGGGCACCAGTTCGATACCGGCCCGGTTCAGGCGCGAGATCACCACGTCGTGGTTGGACTGCAGGTTCAGGTGACGGATCTTCTTGCCGATCACGGCCTCGTTGGTGACCACCGCCCGTTCCGAGCGGTAGGCCGTGTTGTGGATGGGGGTGCTGTCGACGAACTCCTCGCCGATGATCATCTGCATGCGCCGCAATGCCGGTGGTGCTCCCACCAGATACAGCACGTCGCCCAGCGCCAGCCGCGTATCCACACGGGGAATGAAGAACTGCTCGCCCCGGCGCAGCCGCGAGTACATCACGTCGTGCCGGTCGAAATCGGGAATGTCGGAGATGCGCACCCCGTCCAGATTGGTGTTGGTGATGCGCACGTTGCAGCTCTCCAGCCCGTGCTGGCGCTTGCTGAGGCTCTCCTCGTGCTCATGGGCCTCGGCGGCGATGTCGATGCGAAACACCAGCCGGATCAGCCACATGGTGAACAGGATGCCCAGAATGCCGATCGGGTAGGCAATGGCATAGCCCATGCCCATCACCTCGGTGGCCTGCTCGCCACCCAGCTCGGCCAGCGTCTGCTGCCCGGCCCCCAGCGAGGGCGTGTTGGTGACCGCCCCGGAGAAGATGCCCAGAATCACCCCTAGTGGCACGTCCATGCCCAGGTGCAGGGCCACCACCAGCACGCCACTGAGTGCCACGATGGCCATGGCCACCCCGTTGAGACGCAGCCCGCTGTGCCGCAGCGACGCAAAGAAGCCCGGCCCCACCTGGTTGCCGATGGTGTAGACGAAGAGGATCAGGCCGAATTCCTGGATGAAGTGCAGCGTGTGCTCGTTGAGCACGAAGTCGTAGCGGTTGAGCCAGTGCCCCACCAGAATGCCGCCGAACAGGACGCCACCGATACCCAGGCTGATGCCGCGGATGCGGATGTGTCCAATGGCCAGGCCGAGCACGGCCACCAGGGAAAGCAGGCAGATGGTGAGGGCTACGTCGCTCATGACAGGGGCCCGCGCAGGCAGGCCGGATGCAGTAAGGGCCGTGGACAGCCCCCATCATGCGGGCGGCCCGGCAGCATGCGCCGGATGGCTGGCCCGCAGGGAGACTGAACGGCACGTCCCGGTAAGGTGGAGGAGAAAAACCGTCGGCCCATTCTATAGCCGTTGGCGGAGGTGTTGAAGATTGTCCCACCGTATATGCCCGGTGCTGGCGTGGCTGGCCGTGCCTGTGGCAGGGCCGTGAATGGGGCCATGGCACGCGCCGACACGGGACCAGGGGCGCCGCTGGCCCGGCCCGCAGCGACCGGCCGGCAGCCGGTACGGTGAGCGTGTGACTTTTTTCCGGTATCAAGGGTGTGTCATGGACGCATGCGTCCCAGAGTCACACCCAGCCCGACACGCTCTCCGCGAGGCCCTCCGTTGGAATTTCTGCCTGCTTCCTACTCCCCCGGTGTGGTGACGGCCTCGGTGCTGATCGCCATGTTTGCCTCATATGTGGCGCTCGATCTGGCCAAACGCGTGCGCAACCACGACCGCCGGGTGGCCATGACCTGGCTGGTGGGCGGCTCGCTCACCATGGGCACCGGCATCTGGTGCATGCACTTCGTGGGCATGCTGGCCTTCTCGCTGCCCATCGAGCTGGGCTACACGGTGGGGCTGACCGTGCTGTCGTGGGTGACGGCCGTGGGTGTCTCGGCGGTGGCACTGTACGTGGCCAGCCGCGGGCCGGCCTCGTGGCGTGATCTGGGCGGGGCGTCGCTGCTGATGGGGATCGGCATCTGTGCCATGCACTATCTGGGCATGGCGGCGCTGGACATGACGCCGCTGATCGTCTGGGATCCCTGGCTGATCGCGGCCTCGGCAGTCATTGCGGTGGGTGCCTCGGCCGGCGCCCTGCTGATCTTCGGCTGGCTCGGCACGGTGAGCGAGGCACGCAGCCTGTTCCTGCAGCCGGTGGCGGCCGTGGTGATGGGGGCAGCCATCAGCGGCATGCACTATACCGGCATGGCGGCCGCCAGCTTTCCGCTGGATTCGGTGTGTCTGAGTGCCGGCGCGCTGGCAGGCACCCAGCTGGGCACGGTGGTGGCCTTCTCGTCGGTGGCGCTGCTGACCATGACGCTGTTCACCTCCATTCTGGATGCGCGCATGCGCAGCTCGCTGTCGCTGGCCAACCTGAAGCTGGAATCGGCCAACGAGGAACTGCGCCAGCGGGCCTTCATCGATCCGCTCACCGGCCTGCCCAACCGCCTGCTGTTCGAAGATCGCCTCAGCCACGCCCTGCAGCGCTACGAGCGCAACCTGGACAACCGCCTCAAGCGCGAGCCCCGCAAGATGGCGGTGCTCTTCGTCGACCTGGACGGCTTCAAGCCGGTCAACGACCTGCTGGGCCATGCCGTGGGGGACGAGGTACTGAAGGAAGTGGCCCGTCGCCTGCGCGTGGCCACCCGTGACAGCGACACCGTGGCCCGCATCGGCGGGGACGAGTTCGTGCTGCTGATGGAGGATGTCTCCGGTGTGGCCGACTGTGCCGCCCTGGCCAGCCGGATCATCGGGCTGGTGGCCGAACCGCTGGAGGTTCATGGCCACAAGGTGTCGCTGGCCTGCTCGGTCGGGGTGGCCCTCTACCCCGACCATGGCGACCGTCACCAGCTGGTGATGCATGCCGATGCCGCCATGTACACCGCCAAGCGGGCCGGCGGGCACACCTATGCGCTGTTCGAGTCGCGGATGAACGAGGGCGTGCAGGAGCAGCTGGCCCTGCAGCACGACCTGCGCCATGCCGTGGAGCGCAACGAGCTGCTGCTGCACTACCAGCCCAAGATCGATGCGCGGCTGGGCCGCCTGCAGGGGGTGGAGGCGCTGCTGCGCTGGCAGCATCCCACACGCGGCATGATCGGTCCCAATGTGTTCATTCCCATTGCCGAGCGCTTCGGGCTGATCAACGGGCTGGGCAACTGGGTGATCGAGGAGAGCTGCCGGCAGATGCGGGTCTGGGCGGATCAGGGCATGCTGATGAGTGTGGCCATCAACCTGTCGGTGCATCAGCTGCGCACGGAGGATCTGGTGCATCGCATCGAATCGGCCCTGACCCGCCACCGGGTGATGCCCAGCCAGCTGCTGTGCGAGATCACCGAGTCGGTGGCGATGGAGGACATCAAGAGCACGCAGCGTGCCTTCGAGGAGCTGCAGCGCATCGGGGTGTATCTGTCCATCGATGATTTCGGGACGGGCTATTCGAGCCTGAGCTATCTGCGGCAGCTGCCGGCGCGGCAACTGAAGATCGACCGCAGTTTCGTGGCCGATATCGAGGTGCGGCCGGATGCGCGGGCCATCGTGGGGGCAGTGATCCAGCTGGCGCACCAGCTGGGGCTGCGGGTGGTGGCCGAGGGGGTGGAGACGGAGGGCCAGCGCGACATTCTGCTGGCGCTGCAGTGCGATGAGCTGCAGGGCTATCTGCTGGCGCGGCCGATGCCGGAGGCGGCGCTGGGGGTGTGGATGTCGCAGCAGGCGGTAATGGTGCCGTCGGTGCCGGCGCCGGTGGGAGCACCGCGGGCGCTGATCGATTCCACGGATGTGGAGGCGGTGGTGCGGGAAGGTGCCTGTGCGCTGCTGGCGCGGGAGCTGGAGGGGGGGCGGAAGGAGCGGGTCGAGACGGCTTTGTCGTGAGATGCCCTGGACGGCGGGTTGCTTCTCTTTCGCCCGACATTGACCTTGTGATTCCCCACAACTTTCTCAATGAAATCAACATGACAAGAGAGAATCGCC
>ERZ772971.319-NODE-319-length-31494-cov-3.684277_pt1 | contig 31494 bp, 40 predicted proteins | sample MGYA00511943_ERZ772971 | MGnify/ENA primary metagenome ERZ772971 (study PRJEB29015, sample SAMEA2737929) | human oral metagenome | biome: human oral; feature: human-associated habitat; material: dental | place: China | collected 2144 ... | reverse complement strand
CAGGACTTTTCGTTGGAATTGCAACGTTTCGTCTCGTTTTGGCCCACTTTTGAGGAAAATGGCCAAAAACTTTTTTGAAAAGATACGCTGTTGCGGAGGCTTCGTCACGCCCAGATGTGGCGTAGATCACTATATATACTACTCTATCTTTTTAAAAACTTTATAGGGTATATGCTCAAAAGTGGGCCACGACATCGAGATTTCGTTGCAATTCCAACGAAAAGTCCTGGCCCACTTTACTGGGCCATTGGCCCACAAAAGTGGGCCAACCCTCACTGACATTCCGGCGTAATCACATTCCACGCACACCAGCCCCATCCGTCACTTCCGTACCGTTACCGTTTCGTTACCATATCGTTATACAACCGTTACATTACGCCGACAGCGAACAGACACTGATGCGCCCGCCGAGTAACACCAACCCCATCCTTCACTTCCGCGCAAAAACCCTGATCCGTGTGAATCAGGGCGACAGACCTTCTTGAGGTCACTTGACGGTCTTGGCGACCCTCTTGAAGACGACGGTCTGGGAGAATGCCATCATCGCATACGGGTACTTGTACCTACGGTCGAGGGTGACGTCCCCCCACTGGCTGTGCCAGGTCAGGATTCCGTTCTTGAATGAGTGGGGTTCCTCGGCCATCGCCTTTCGGGCCGTTCGGTCCTCCAAAGCAATGGTGAGGTTCGCCAGCACGTTCTTGCCGGTCCTTCCCTTTCTGATGAGCCAGAGGAGGTAGTCCTCGGAGTGGTACCACGCCATCGCGACGATGTAATCCTGCCAGAGCGATCCCGTGTTGGGGGTGCCGAAGGCGAAGATGTCGGGCATGGTGAGTCCTTTCAAGTGCAGGTGCTTGTCACTATGGCCCATGGCGAAAACGTATGCCCCGTGTGGGGCATACGCCTGAGAGATCAGTCGATCCAGGGGACGACCTTCTCAACGTTCCATCCGTGCAGCATCGCTTCGGTGTCCTCGTCGAGGTTGTACGCGGACACGAGCTTGGCTCGGATCTTCCTCATGGACGCGAGCATGCGCTCATAGGCGACATAGGCGGACCTGTTGTCCTTCATATAGCTGGGGCGGATGATGGGACGGAAGTACACGTCGTCGTCCATGTCGGTGAGCTTGGTCGCGGGACCATAGAAATCTCGAGCACACGTCGCGTCCACGAACTCCCTGAAGGAGAGCTCGGTAACGTAGTCGGTGCCGGCGAATCGGATGAGAGTGAGCATGGTTGTGCTCCTTTCTGATAGGGGTATCTCACTATCCCCCTTGCGAAAAACTCATACCCCTTGCGAGGTATGAGCGAAGGGTCTCAGAGGTGATACCTGAGGAGCCCATTCACATAGGTGTAGGCCCAGATCTTGCGATGCCGGGGCGACAGGGTGTCCGGGAACGGGACGTAGAAGGGCGCACTGTCACGCCCCTCGGCCACGTCGACGTACGCGCAGTCCTCCGACATGCGGAGGCTCTTTCCGAGCATCCAGCCCGCCAGCGTATTGCAGATGGCGTAGAGGGGCCCGGAATAGAGCTTCCTCCACAGGGGGAGGCGTTCGTACTTGAGCATGGCGCGCAGGGCGCGACGGAGGTCCTTGTCGGTCAGGTTGTACCGGACGATCATGTCTCGGTGGTCGGCACGGCAGGAGCCGCAGAGCCAGTGTTCCATGATGGGGTGTCCTTTCAAGTAGGGGTTTCCTTCACTATGACCCGGGCGAAAAAAGGTAGCCCGTGCGGCTACCGAGCTCGACTCAGGCGTAGGGGTTGAGTGCCATTGAGTTGAGCTCGTGGAGTGCACGGGCCCCTTCCTCTGTGAAGTCACGGATCATGGTCTTGAGCTCCTTCCGGCGCTTGATGCGAAGCACACTGGTCATCTCGAGCTCATCTCGAGCCGCCTTCGTGGCGGTGGCGAGAGAGTCAAGACGAACGATGAGCACGCAAGCGCGGGGGCTGAGCTTGATGGTGTTGTTCATGATAGTGATCCTTTCGAATTGAGGTTGGTGGTTCACTATCACCTTTGTTAAAATTGTGGTTTTTGGTGCGCGTTTGGCGAAAAACAAGAGCCCATGCCACTTGTGGGCATGGGTTGAGTGTCAGAGGTTGTTGACTTCCCTCTTCATCTTGGCCAGCTCGAGGCTGAGAATCGCGTAGGGCCACCTCTCCCGGTTGGAGAGGACGAGGGGCTTCACAGGAGTCAGCCACACGAGGCGCCGGTCTGCGGTCCAGACCTTCGGCTCGCGTCTCATAGCGAACTTCGCCAAGAGGTTGAACAGGGCGAAGTAGATGAAACGGAGAGGGGTCTGGAACCGCGCCCGGGCCTGCGTGAGCAGGCTCCAGAGCGAGTCCTCGTCGAAGTCTCGGGCGAGAGAGGTGACGAAGTCGATCCAGGGTGCGGAGATGACATACATGGGAGTTTCCTTTCTGATAGGGGTATCTCACTATCCCCCTTGCGAAAAACTCATACCCCTTGCGAGGTATGAGCGAAGGTCTCAGAGGTGATACCTGATGAGACCACTGAGGTAGACGTAGATCCAGTAGGACCGCACGAGGCGCGAGACGTCCTTGGGGATCGGGACGAAGAGCGGGTCCTCGTCCACGAGGACGTCCGCGTACGCCCCGCCAACGGTCGGGCGGATCCATCCCCGCATCTCCCAGCGCAGCCTCAGCGAGGTGAGGCCGGCCATGAGAAGCAGGTGGAGGTGCCGCCAGTCGTGGCGGGAGTGACGGAAGTTCTCGAGGAAGAGTTCGACGAACAGCACGTCGTCCCATCCGAAGCGGGCGAACGTGTCCTGCGCGATCCTACGGCGATTGCTGTCGAGCCAGCGGTTCACGGTAGGGGTCCTTTCGGTAGGGGATTCCTTCACCATGCGCTGTGCTGAAACCTCGGGTACCCCCTGTCGCTGTGGTTCCTGCTGACGGACCAGACGTTCCCGGGCTGCACCCACTCCCTGATCTCGTCCCAGTCGAAGGGGCAGCCGACGGCGCGGATGCCCAGCTTCTCCATGGCGCTCATGAAGTTGTTCTTGACCTCCATGGCCCTCCGGATCTCATCGGCGTTGCCGACGCAGTGGGCGGGGCGGAAGTGGACGAAGGACGTCCACCGCACGTCGGTGACGGGGAAGTAGTGGAAGACCCTGGTGAGGGCCGCCTCCTCGCCCTCGGTGAGGTAGGCGCCGAACTGCCCGGCGTCCGTCCACAGGTAGACCCCGTTCGTCATCTCGTTGTCGCGCATCATGTGCTCCTTTCGCTGTGCGCGGTCTCAGCCCTTCCAGGCTGCTTCGTTGAACTTCCCCTTCCTCGCCTGGCAGTCCATGATGGCCCTGCCGATCGACGAGTCGGAGAGGAGTCTGTGGCAGTACAGCGTCCTGTACGCGGTGTTCATGCGGTCGATGCGTCCGAACGCCTGTTCGGCCATCCACCACGAGTACGACGGGGAGTAGAACATGACCGTGTCCGTCGACACGCAGTTCCACGCCTCGCATGACGAGTAGTGCACGATGTGGAAGTACTCGCTCGAATCCGGCACGGGATCGTGCCTGTGCCCGTTGCGCTCAGTGACCGTCCGACCGAGCTCCTCCCCGATCTCGAGGAGGATGTCCCGCTCGTACTCCCAGGAGTAGAAAACCAGTATCCTGGGCGTCTCAGAGACGATCTGACGGGCTTTCTCCCGCCGGTCGTGGGAGGTATTGACTATGCGCTGCTGGACCCTGCAAAGGGCCGCTGCGTCCCTCTGAGGGGCATCCTCGTAGGGGTCCCACCGCTTCTTGGTCATCTTCTCGTAGAACTCACGGTCGTAATCGCACCAGTGGTCCACGAAGCGGCGCTCGGTCGCACGATCGTCCCCCATCTCCACGAGCAGACAGGAGCGCAGTCTCCGCAATCGGGCCTCGTTGACGTACCGTTTGATCTTGGGGTACTTCGCCCAACGATCCCAGATCACGTGCTTCTCGTAGAAGTCCGTCTTGTTCTCGTACCAGCCGTTGGCGAGGAACAGGGACAGGTAGTCCTTCCACGAGTCCCCGGGCGTCGCCGAGAGCATGATCCAGTCGTTCTTCGAGGAGATCTTCAGGAAGTTCTGAGCCCACTTCCCGGATCCCCTCAATTTCTGCTCATCAAACACGAAGAAACAGCCGGTCCTGTCCTTCACGTCCGAGATCTTGTTCCAGGACACCACCTCGAACGGGGCCTCATAGGCCCCCATCTTAGCGATCTCCCCCTCCCACTCCATGGAATCCCGCTTCGCCGGAGTGGTGACCACGACGAGAGCACGATCCGGGTGCGCCCTCCGCCAATAGACGACGGCCGTGATTGACTTGCCGGAGCCCACCCCGCCCATGAGGACGCACCCGTCGTGCATCTTGTCCAGAGCCTCACGCTGCTTCGGACGCAGCCTCACCCTCGATGGGGAGGTCGTCGGCATTGGCGTACTCGAAGTGATACGTGGGGTTCTTGTACATCCCCCTCAGGGTCTTCCCGACCATGCTGGGGGAGAGGTAGAGGGCCTCGGCGGCCGCCGACTGGGACGGGTAGACGACCCCCGTCTCGAGGCACCTGACCGGCCCCCTGCGCTCGGGAGGGTCGCCCTTCTCGCTGGGAGCCCAGTCGTCGGGGAGATCGCAGCCGAAGAGCCTCTCGACGAGGGCCTTCAAATCGTGCTCCTCCCCGTGGTACTTCACCACCCACTTCCCATCGACCCGTCTGGGGCGGATGTGGCGCGCACCGCGGAGGTGCCAGGCCCGCCCCTTCGAGGAGAGGATGATCTCCCCGCCGGCGACGCGCTTGAACTTCTCCTCGCTCATGCTCGGGCCTCGACGGGGGCGAACGCGAGCCCGTCGCCGAGCTCCTCCCCGTTCTTGACGAACGTCGGCTCCCTCCCGTCGTTCCAGACGACGATCCCCCCGTGGTCCCTGACGTGGAGGTTCACGTCATTGCCGATGACGCCGACGGAGAAGGTCGTGAGACCCCCCTCGTGCGTGATGTACGCGATGTTCGGGTCCTGGGCCATCCTCCGGAGGTCCCCCACGGTCTGAGGGGCGTAGTAGCGCCCCATCTCCTTCTCGTGAACGATGGACACGCGGCACCCGTACCCGTCGAAGCCGTGGATGTACGCCCTCTCGCTCTTGAAGGCCCAGTGATCCCCATCCTTGCAGACGACGTCGATCCCGTGCCCGCGGCGGATGTGGCGCATCTCGCCCCCGATGAGAACGACCACGACATCGTCGTCCTCGACGTCGCGTCCGATCACGAACGGCGTCTCGGGGAGCTCGAAGAGATCACGGGCGAACTCCGACGGGGTCTCCTTCTTGCCCCTCCTGAGTGAGAGGGTCTTAGTGGGGTGCCTCTGAATCACGTTGGCGGCGCTGACGCCCCAAACGGAGTTCATGATCTTCTTGATGCGGGTCCTCTCCTCCATCTCGTCCCCGCGCCCGGAGTGGTCGTGCTTCTCCAGCAGCTCCCGGTAGGATCCGATCTCGATCTCCCCGAAGGGGCTGCGGTGGAGCCCGCTGTCGGGGGTCACCTCGAGGTTCTCGGCGATGCAGTCGTCCTCGTTCCCCCAGATGGACACGGTCCCCCTCTCGCAGTCCACTCCCACGAAACCCGTCCAGAATCGCGAGGAGATCTCGCGCAGGTCTCGCAGATCGTAGAGGTTGTAGAGGACGCCGCCGGGCTCCCACCCGCTGCGCCACATCTCGCTCTCGGTGAACTTCGCGGACCCCCGCATGAACGAGAAGTGCGCCCTGGGGCTCTTCGAGGGGATCTCGCCCCGCTCATCCAGCTCGACGACGCGCTCCAACTCGTCGCCCGGGCGGATCACCCGGTCGTAGACGGACCTGCGGGTGAGGGACATGTGGTGCTCCTCCTCGCAGAAGACCGAGAGCTCGACCCCCCGGCCGTCCTCCGTCACCTTCCCCGTGGGCATGACGGGCCACTTCCGCATCTCCTCGAGGAAGGTCTCGGGGGTGCTGCCGACCCCCCAGCTGACGCTGACGTGGTCCTCGGTCGCAATGGCGCAGCACTTCATGATTGTTCTCCTTTTCCGGTCAGTGCTTGTCGAAGACGAACTTGATTCCGAAGCGCTCGGCGAGCTCCTCGCCGCTGCCGGCGGCCCCGGGGAAGACCCCGTGGAAGCCGATGCGGTCCGAGAAGATGAGGACGTCGGATCCGTTGTACCAGGTCCACCGGGCGCCGTCGACGACGATCGTCATGACTCCCTTGGTGGGGTTGATGGTGATCTCGCTCACCCCGCGCTCCTCGTAGAGCCTCCAGAGCTCGCCGAGGTTGACGCTCTGGTAGAGACGTCCCCTGCCTCCGGACTCGGTGGTGTAGTTCAGGACCGCCATGATGTCTCCTTTCCAAGACGGTGACGTGGTCTCTTGATCTTCCCCGCGACGGTCATGCTGACCATCGACGGGCTGATGTGGAGCGCCTCCGCCGCGGCGCACATGTTCTTGTAAACGATACCGGTGTCCAGGTCCTTCACCGGACCCCGGTACTTCCTGCGACCGAACGGCGGTTCAGTCGATGTCGGCGGCGTCCAGAACAGGTCGAGATCCTCTCCGTGGAGGAGCCTGACCAGGTCGTTGACGTTCCGCCACAGGCCGCCCCAATGGACGTGCCAATCGAACCCCTTGCCCAGATCGAGCATTCGGGGTTTGAGATACGCGGACGCCCGGACGGACCACACACGCCCCATGTTCGAGACGTACGCGAGTCCGTCCGGGGTCTCCACGAACACTTCGCCTATCACTCGGTCATCCAGACCAGGTGGTAGACGTTGTCCTCCTCCACCATGGCCTGGTTATCGGCGAGGGCGACATCGTCCGGGTGCTTGTACGACGGGACGATCCACCGGACCCCGGGGCAGATCATCCACCATCCCCGCGGCCCGACCCGCCCGACGAAGCCCATGTCCTCGATCCTCATATCGAAGAGGGCGAGGATCTCCGGGATCTTCTCCATCTCGCTGGCGGAGACGTAGATGGCAATGGTGGTCTCGTCCATCAGAACCCCCATTCGAGGTCCAGCTCGTCGGGCACGACCACGACGATCATCTTGCGGATGTAGCCGCTGACCCCCATGCGGTGGTGGTAGTCGGCGAACGAGACATCGACGCGCGCCACACGGGCGGTGTCGATGTTGCCCACGGTGTCAGCCGTGAGCTTGATCTGCTGGCACTCCCTGGGGTCCTCGCCCGGAGGGCACGGGACCATGCGGATGTCGGGGTCGGCGAGCCCGCCGAAGGAGCACTTGAGGTTGAGGTAGTGCTCGGGGACGTACTCGACGTCGTCCTTCGGTTTCGTGGTCTTGACCCTGAACCCGGCGTCGAGGAGCATGGCCGCGGTCTCCTCGTCGAGGACGATGTTGCAGTTGGGCTTCTCCCCCTTGGGGTTGAACTGACTGGGAGCACCCGTGAAGTTCGTCGCGAAGATGAACCTCGTGTTCTTAACGGTGTACACGGTCGCCATGTCAGCGATTCCTTTCGATCGTGGCGTTGAGGATGATGTAGACGACGATTCCGGCGACGCCGAGGCCGATGCAGGCCCCGATGAAGCCGTGGATGAGCCAGCCGAGGCTCATGCAGAACGCGATTGCGCCGACTCCGAGGAGAAGGGCCGAGAACATGACCATGATGACGCACCAGGTCACCGACCTCTTAATGGGCCTGGCGGTGCCCTCCTGTAGGAGAATGGCGCCGATCGTCATGAGTACGAGCTCGCCCAGGAGAGCGAGAGGATGAAGCATTGTGGTTCCTTTCGTTCGATCGTATGAGATACCCACCCCGAAAGGCCCATACACCGGGTGGTGTATGGGGGTTGAGAGTCACTTGCGGGGGCTGTGAGAGTCGACGATGATGACATTGCCGCGCACGGCCTCCCGAACGGCCCTTCCTCGCTTGCCCATGAGGACAATCGAGAAGAAGACGCCGATGCAGAAGATGCCGGTCTTGGCGATAGCCATGATGAAGTCGATCATTGGAGTTCCTTTCGGGGTGGGTATCTCACTATCCCCCTTGTTAAAATTGTGACTCTACCGCTGACGCATCTCCCGCACGAAGATCCAGATCAGCCAGAGTCCTCCGCTGAACATCGTCAGGATGGCATCTCCGATGAAGTTCCAGAATCCGTATCGGCGCATGTCTCTTCCCTTCTTCCGCCGTTGATGAACTCCTCGGCGTCCCCGTATTTGGAGATCGCCGCGTACGCGTCATCCAGGAGCTTCTCCGCGTACCTTCTGTCGACGAAGGACATGGGGTCCCTGTCGCTCTCCTGAGCGTACCGCTCGATCACGGCGCGCTCCTCCCACAGATACCCTTTCGCCCCGGAGGCCGAGACGAACTTCTCATCCCGCTTCACCAGGAGAGCGCCGCCTCCACCCTCCTCGTTCACCGGGATGAACTCTCCGACCCGTCCGACGAAACGCCTGTCGGGCGCCTCCTCGGTTCCGTGGTCGATGTAGAGAGTTCCCTTGACCACCTGCTTCTTCTCGACGAAGTCCTCAAGACGATCCGGTCGCCCCTCGCACAGGTGGTTGTACACGTAGGGCTGCTGGAACTGGGCTCCCGTGGCGTGCCAGCCCGTCTTGTCATGGGCGAGGTACACGGCCCGGTTCACGAGACACATGCGGTCGTACGTGGTCTCGTGCTCGAACGTGTACCCCCACTTGCGTCCGTACTCGTTGACGAACTCGATGATCTCCGGAGTCGCCTCCGCGATCTTGATGGAGTCCGTCTTGATGTGGACGACGATACCGCCCCGTTCCTCGACCGCGTGCTTGAGGTCGATCATGAACAGGGCACCCCTCTTCGCCACGATGTTGTCGGGGTTGTTGGCCGGGTTCATGCCGTTGCAGCGCGTCGGGAACCTCGCGGAAGTGAGCCCGTACACGCTGTTGATCGCTATCTTCAGAGAATATGCGAGCGCCTTCAAATCGCCCTCGAGGAAGGGCTTGAGAGCCCCGTCAAGGGCCTTTCCAGCGGCCTCCATATCCCCGTGCTTGATCGCGATTCTGGCGTCTACAATCGCCTTGAAACGCGCCGTATAGGTGTCTCCGAACGCGTTCAGGGCGATGAGCGAGTGCGGGTGCATCGACGCGATGTCGAGCAGCGCCACATTCCTGTAGATGCCCGGTTTCGCGTGGACGTACCCTCCTTCGCCCGGATCCTCTCCTCGGTACGACGACTTCCCGAAGGAGAACTCGTACCCCGGGAAGTCCTTCGAGAGATCCCGGTGATGGAACGCCGGACGCCGATCGTTCCCGAATATGATCTGCTGGGTGCACTGGTTGGTCGTGTGGTTGACCGTGAGGCCGGCCACCTTCGCCAGCACCTGTCGCGCCTCCCAGTCCGCCTCGAGATGGTGGAACACCTCTCGAGTGGCCCGCACGTCATTGGCGCAGTACTCGATCACGTGCGGGAGAATATCGTCGGGCACGGGCTCGTCCCAGGGGTGGTCCATCTCCTTGTGCGGGAGCCCGAGCTCGATCTCCCACGCCTTGAGCGACTGCTTCTTCGTCGAGAAGTCGTACACGTCCGTGTACGACAGGTTGTACGCCTCGATGAAGGTGGCGTTCCTGTCGTTGTGGACGAGTCTCTGCGACAGCCGATAGCACGACGCCACGGACTCTCCCAGGTACCGGGCGTAGATCACGTGGTTGTCGTACTTGCGGTTGTTGAAGCCGACGAGCTTCTTCTGAAGGAGCCTCTCGATCTCCTCTTTCGAGGGGTTGACCATTGGGACGACTTCGGCGCCGTCGCGATCGACCATCCAGCAGACGAGGAGGAGGTTCGGGTAGACCTCGATGTCGAAGAACACGATGTCGTCCGTGCTCGTGTTCTCGATCGGCTTCGAGGCGTACTCCCCCTTCTCCACGTCCTTGCTGCGCAGCTTGAGGCGCATGAGGATCTTGAGGCACTCCTCCTTCTGGTTCGTCGACTTCATGGCGAACCACATGATCTTCCCCCGCATGTCCGAGACGTCATACGAGAGATCGCTGGCATACGCGTCGTTGAGGATCTTCTCGATGAAGTCCATCGACGGTTTCGTCGCCGGATGAATCTCCTTCCTGAGATTGCGGATGATGAGTTCGCGCAGCGCCCGTTCGCTCTTGACCTGCGCCTGGTCGAGCACCTGCTTCTTCTCCTTTCTCGGCAGCGCCCCCGAGGAAAGAGTCGCCACCGGAATGCTGTTGCATCCGTTGAGCATCCTCCGAAGGCTCGCCCGTCCTCGGAAGGTCTTGACCTCGATCCCCTCCGAGTACTCCGGCGACAGCTCCGAAATATCGCCGGAGTAGGTGTAATGCAGATGGATGCCGGCGCCGCTCTTGCTGAACTCGGCGTAAGTGGGCGGGAATCGGCTCGCGGCCTCCAGGTTCAGGGCGCGGTCCTTCTCCCCGTTCTCGCCCCGAATATCGAGGTCGATCACCACGTGGTCAAGTGGCGGTCGAACGAAATGAAGGCGATGCGGATCGAGCTCCTTCAGAGTCGTCCCGACGTCGTCCCATTTCGTGGTGGGATTCCCGTCATCGCCCGCGTACTGTGCCGGGCGATCGGCGAGAATATCATCCAGTGCGCCCTTCTCCTCGTCGAGGGAGAGCCAGTACTTCTCCTTCGCGAGTTCGGGCGCCTTCTCCCGACCGTTGAACTTGTCGTCGCGGAATCCGGTGTAGTAGTTCCGAATGCGCTCATCGCCGTCCCGGTAGCGCTCGTGGAACTCCTTGAAGTAGTTCTTGAGCTCCTCCCGGAAACGGTACTTCGGCATGCGGTACTCGACCAGGGCCTCGTCGCAGTACTTCTTGTAGAGGTCGTACGCCCTCTGCAAGGAGACCCCGTCCTGTATATCGAACTGCACGTCCTCCACGAAGTTGTAGAAGACGTCCGTCTTCAGGATCATCTCCGTAGGGCGGTACGGGTCGTAGTAGTGAGCCCCCATCGACCGGAACACCTCCCGGCAGTGATGAGCGATCGCCCCGAGCTCCTCCGGGATCCTCCTCTGGATCGCCATGTACTGCTCGGCGGGGAGTCGCCGCCCGCTGGGAGTCACGTCGATGAGCCGACGGATGATGCCGCTCTTCGCGTCCGTGATCTTCACAGGTCGGTTCGTCGCCATCCAGAGGAACGCGTTGGCCCTCGCCGAGTAGGATGCCTTGTACTTCTCGTTCATAATCATCTCCTCGTGGGAGATGATGCTGTTGAGTTTGGTGTTGTCCTCGATCCTTGAGAGATCCCCGTCGTGCTGGATCGCCACCAGGGGGTTGGTGCGGAACACCTCGGTGGCGAACGCGTTCTGAGACGACCCGAGGGCCTTCGCGTCGAAGGTCGTGCAGTAACCCGCGAAGAGCTGCTGCACGATGTTGAGCACCGTCGACTTCCCCGCCCCGGCGGAGCCGTACAATACGATGAACTTCTGAATATCCTTCGACGCGCCCTCCACGATCGAGCCGATGCACCACTCGATCTTGGTGCGCTCGTCGGGCTCGTAGAGGGTCGACATGAGTTCGTCGTAGGCGGAGATGTCCCCCACCTCAAGGGCGTACGGAAGCCGTCGACTGGCGTACGTCGCCCTTGAGGTGGGGGTGTTGGCGAAGACGAGGGAGGAATCGAGGTCGATCGAGCAGTCCCCGACGTTCTTGAGGAACGATTGGAACTTCATCCAGTGGCCACTGGAGAAGTCGCTCAGGAGTTCTCCGACGATCGGCGTGTCGTCATCGAGCTCTCCCCGGAGACCCTCAACCGTCCTCAGAATATCCGCGTCCACGAAACGAGCGACGTCGTACTCGTCCCGCGACCACAGACCCTTCTCCTCGTCCCATACCGCGTAGAAGGACTTCCCCCGGACCATCAGGTCGTTCGAACGACCCACTCGGTAATCCGGGTATACGGCGATCGTGCCGTTCTTCCGCTTGCGCGTGCGCAGCGAATAGAAGTCCATACGCGGCCCTCCTCTCTGTTCAGTCGTCCAACCACGCCATCGCCTGATCCCATAGCGGGATCCTTCGCATGTCCGTGATCAGAACGTCATTGATGTAGTGCTCCCGGGTGATCCTGAAATATCCCCCGCTTCCGTCCGCTTCGTAATGCATGGCGGCGATCTCGTGCAGCCGCCTCCGGACCTCCCTCACCGCGAGGGGGTTCTCGAATGCCTCCTCGTCGTAGCGCTTGAGCCCCGCGTTCCGCAGCATGCTCCAGAAGTACCAGAGCGGATCGGACCCGTCATCCGCCTCGTACAGTCGGAAGGCGAAGACGTACAGAACCTCGAGAACCGACGGAGGTTCGAAGATCTGCACGCCCTTCTCCTCCCGGAAGTAGAGGACGTCATCACTGCGGTTCCGGTCACCGAGGTTGCGCGACCGGAATGGTTCTCCGGCGAGGATCTCGAGGAGGGTGATGTGGTCGCCGCGGGGGTCGACCGTATCCAGGATCTCCTCGTAGTACTCGACCTCGTCATCAGTCATACCACGCCTCCCCGTACTCATCGGGGACGATCATGACGCGAACCGGAGTGTCCTGCCCGTTCTCCCCGATCTCGGCGTAGCGCGCCTCGCCGTCGCCCTGGAACCACTGCGCGAGGAAAGCACGGAGAGCGGGCTTCTCCGCCGAAATATCCTCATCGTCCTCGTCGAAGAGGACATCGTGAGCGGCGTCGTACTTGACGTCCCACTCCCCATCTCCGACGGGCTCGTTAGACGAGTTGATGAACTCGTAGTCCTCGATCGAGAGGCCGTCGATGTCGGTCAGGGTCTCGATCTCGGACGGCGGCTCGTCGGAGGGGGCGTACTCCTCGACCAGATCGTTGTACTTCTCAGGAACCTCCTTCTTCGGAGGGTCGACCATACTGTCAGTCACGGCCTTCTTCACCTCGGGAGACTCCTCGAGGAGCGTGAGTCTGGCCTCGAGCGCGGCGATCCGGTCGTCGTGATGCCACGTGAGCTTCTCGTTCTCCTCGAGGCGCTTGGGAATATCCCGCATGACGGCGACTGCGGCGCCGACGCCCGCGGCGACCCCGATGAGACCGGTGACGATGAGCTTCCAAGGCATGTCACTTCGCCTCCGCTGTGATCAGGTTCGAATCGGCATTGAACGCGAGCTCCCACCACACTCGCGGGTCGGCGTCCTCGAGGGGCTCGAACCGCCGCTCGATGCCGAAGTCGACGATGTCGTCCTTCAGCCATCCCATGACGGCCCCGAGCCGGGTCCGAGGCATGCCGAGCATGTCGTAGACCTCGTTGAGGAAGAGGTGCCCATACCGCTCGAGCCGGTCATTCGCGTAGTGCTCCATGCTCTCGAGGAAGAGCTCATTGGTGGTCTGCGAGTCCGTCCAATTGGGGTTGGACGGCATGAAAGCCCAATTGTGCACGTCCGCGTCCGGCAGGACGTGGCGAACAGCCTCCCGCATGTTGTGCTCGACCTCGGGGTGGGTGTGAGGGCGAGTGCCGTCCGGGTCGGTGATCTGCTGGTACTTCTCCAGCACCCCGATCTTCGAGGACGCGAGGGCGAGGGCGCTGGAGAGCCCGGAGACCCTCTGGAGCATGATCCCGTGCCCCGCCGAGATCATGGCGATGCCCGCCGCCGTGAGCACGATCGTGGGCGCGTACCTGCGAGCGGTGTTGATGATGAGACGCCACTTGGCGGCGTCCCTCTTCTTCTCGTCGCCCTCAACCTCCGCGAGGGCGAGGTCGGTGATGGCGGGCTCGCTCACCTCCTCGTGGTACCTGAGGCTCTCCTTGACGGCGGTGACCGTCGCGCCGATCATGGCGCAGACGCCGCCCGCGGTGAGGATGGTGGGCGCGTTCCGGACGAGGAAGAGTGATGTGATTCCGATGCCCTTGGCGAGGGTGACCGGGAGTGACATGGTGTGTCCTTTCGTGAGAATATGACGTGTTGGACGGGGCGCCCACGATCTCTCGCAGGCGCCCCGTCATTCAGTTATCGTAGGAACTCGGGCTGCGGCAGGTCGATGACGAACCCGCCGCGAGAGCGTCGCACGCCGGCGAAGCTGAGATCGCGCCAACCCCATCGCTGATCGACGGGCTTGACACTGACGCCGCTCTTGTCGTACAGGTCGCCGAGGGTGACGGTCCCGTACTCGGAGATGGCGTCGATCAAATATCGCAGGACCGCCCCCGCGTCCTCCCTCGAGGAGTACTCGAGATCCTTGTAGGAGGGACGCTCGGACGAGGGCGCCTGCTGCTCCTGCGCGGCGCGGGAGGGCGTGGAGAAGGACGTGTAGTTCGTCCGCTCCGTCCAGCCCTCCCGGCGGCGGATGGGGACGACTCGTCCTCCGACCGGGGGCCTGTTCCCCGCCCGGTCTCCGTAGATCGCGCGATCCACGGCGCTCGTGGCCGTGGTGGCGATGAGATCCTTGATCTCCGGAAGGAGGACGTCGAACAGGACGTACGACCCCAGTTCGACGAGAGAAGAGGCGAAGACGCCCCTGAGGATCCGTTTGCCCGGAGACGTGACGACCCTCGCCCTCGCGATGGGGGTGCCGTCCTTCTTCGGAGCGACGGAGTCAACCGCCCTTTCGATTTCCCCGTCCCCGGGACGGATGGGGACGTCGCCGCTCACTTCCGCGCCTCGAGGAGGCTACCGACCTGCTCGCGGGCCTCACGAGGGACGATTCCCGTGACGAAAGCGACGGCGTTCTCCCTCTTCGAGACCAGGTGCTCGAGGAGGGCGTCGAACACGGGCGAGGTCTTGAACGCCGCCCGACGGGCAGGGTTCTTGGTGACGCGGTTGCCCGCCTTCTCGCAGTAGGCCGCGAGGGCGAGGGATGTGATCGCCTTGACCACCTGGAGGTCAGTCACGGTCTTCTCGTTGAGGGCCGCGAGCTGGTTGAGGAAAGAGTCCTCCTCCCCCATGGCGAGCATGACCTCGGCCTTGGTGAGGTTGAAGAGGAGCTCCTCCTCGATCTGGCGGTCGTCGTTGAAGGGGTCCTCGTACTTCACCTTGACTCGGTACACTTGGTATTCCTTTCGAAAGGCCCATGCACCGGGTGATGCATGGGGGTTGAATGGTCAGTGGTTCAGTGCCGCTTTTGCGGCCTCGATGGATTCCTCGACCTCTCCTGCGAAGGAGAGGAGTTCGCGTTCGGTGGGCTTGCTCACGGCGATGCCGGCGCACGCCCCTCCGGTGAGGAATACTGCGGTCATCAGCATTCCCGCTGGGGGGCAGGCGGCGGTCAAGGCCGTGGACACGGCGATGCCGGTTGCGGTCGACCCGACCTTGCAGAGGAGGCGGGGAATCCAGAGGTGCTTCTGCTTCATGGTGAATATCACCTTCCTTTCACCATGTGACGAGTGAAAACCCCGACACCGTGCGATTGACGGTGTCGGGGGTCGGTCACTCCTCCTCGTCCTCCTCGTAGGCGTCGTCGGACTCATCGGGGTCGCTTCCCAACGCCCCGATCAGGGCCAGGGCGCCGATCGTGCCGCCCACGTACAACGTGAAGCGACCGACCGCCTTGGCCGTCGAAACGGTGCGGGGGTGGGAACGAACCCACGAGTCGACGCGCTCACCAAGGGTGGGCGCAGAAGTGGTGGCGACCTCCTGACCAGTGGTGGTCGGGGTGTCGGGGTTCTGGTTGTCGGACATTGGAGTATCCTTTCGGGTAGGGGTGTCCTTCACTATGGGTTGTGTGAAAATATCAGCCGATCTTCCACCACTGCGGGCGCGGCGGGGTGATGAAATCGAGGGAGACGCAGGGCCTGCCGTCCCTCGAGAGGGCGGCGACGGTCTGCACCTCGACGAGGGGGCCTCCGATAGCCCATCCGAGCTCGTCGCCGGACGAAACGGTCTCGAGCCCGACTCGCTCGTAGAACTCGTTGAGCGAGATGGCGTCGCCGTGGATGAGCGCGTGGTTGACCGAGTTCACCGCCTGGTCGACCCTGTTCTTGTCGGCGGTGAAGTATCGCCCGGTGAACGCATCCTGCCAGAGGATGTCCCCGTTCCCGACGAACAGGGCGCCGGAGGGCGGCTCTCCGGCCGCGATGGAGTCCTTCGCGGCGAGGGAGCGCACCTCGTTCCGGGCCTCCTCGGGGAGCGCCTCGACGGACCTCTGAAGCCTCTCGTGAGAGGACTTCATGAGTCCGAGGGCGCTGACGAGCGATGCCTGCCGCACCAGGGAGACCTTCGTCCCCCCGATGACGCAGGCGATCGTGAGGATGCCCGTGATGGTGGCCGGCGCGTAGTACTTCCACCGTGCGCGCAGCATGTTGTACAGCGTCTCGCCCCGGCTCTCGCCGAGTTCGTACCGCACGTCCTGGGCCGCGAGGTGTCCATGCGCGGCCTGAACGGCGGTGACGCCGACGCCGACGACTGCGAGCCCCGCGAGGATCTGCGGGGCGTGCCGTGCGATGATCTGAACGGCGGGTCGAATGAGCATGGGTCAGTACCTCCTGAGCATCATCTGTCCGCAGGGCACGGGCTCGTCGGCGCGCCCCGCCCGCTTGACGCAGTCCTCGATGTTGGCCATGGCGGTCGCCAGGAAGATATCCTTGGGGACCGAGATGTCGATGCAGGGGTACCCGCCCATCTCGGAGCGGTTCACAACCCCCCACATGGCATTGGGTCCGTAGTACTTCTCGATGCGGATCTGGAACTTGTTGCGATCCTGGATCGCCCCGTAGTCGAAGATGAGCCTGATTCCGGTGATGTCGTAGACTCCGTCAGTGTTCATGATCAGCGGTCCTTCCTGACGACGGTCGCACGGACCATGTTCTTGTAGTCGAACTCCGGGAGGAGCATGAGGGTGTTCTTCTCGGTCAGGGCCTTCTCGAACTCGGCCCTGGAGGGCTTGTCCGGGAACTGGATGATGAGCTCGTAAGCGGTGGACATTGGCGTTCTCCTCTCGGAAGGCCCATGCACCGGGTGATGCATGGGGAGACGTGTATCTCACTATGGGGTGAGTGAAAATATCACAAGATCCGTACCCCTTGCGGAGCACGGAGCGGAGGCTACTACGGCCTCTTGTCGGAAACGAGCCAGATCAAGACGAGCAGAAACGCCAGGATCTCGAGCATGGTTCCTCCTTTCTAAGAGGTGTGTATCTCACCATGCGCCGAGAAAAATATGGTCCGAGTGCCCATCCCCCCTGCGACGTTTTTAGTCGAACAGGGGGGATGGGGTGAAGCGTCAGATCCTGATCTTGCTAATCAGGCTGAACGCCTTGCTGGTGAGGACCGCCCACTTCTCCGCACGAATCACGAGGAGGATCCCTGCGATGGACCCTCCCGCGCTGATAACCACGTTCGGGTCGATTCGCTCAGAGAGGCGCTTGATGCGCGCCTCCTTTTTGAGCCGTTCGACCTCGGAGAGGTTACGCAGCAGGGAGGTGTACCGCTCGCTGGCGGGATCACCGTCCTCGGACATATTCATGCGGATCTCGCGGGCGAGGTCCTCGTAGTCGGGGGCGTCAGTCATGATTTCTCCTTTCGTAGACTGACTCTTCACTATGGCCTACGTGAATATCCCCTAAACGTGGGACTTGACCACCCGGAGGGAGATCGTGGAGGGAAGGCTCTCGGGCTCCTCCTTCAGAGCGGCGCTCACCTCGGCCGGGGCGTTGGCACGGGGGTCGGACACGACATTGAGCACCCCGTCGGTCGGCGGGGTGTATTTCGCGCTGGAGACGCCCAGGAGCGCCCCCAGGAACGTCGTGAACGCCGTGATGGTGGCCGCGATGGCCTGGGCGTTCGGGATGTTCCACAGCGGGGCCAGCGCGAGGAAGAAGGTCACGAACGCGGGGAGGGCCACGAGCGCAACCCACTTGAGGGTGTCGTATGTCTTGTTCTTCATCCGATGTCCTTCTTGTAGTCCGGATAGATAGGCAGGTGCTGCACTTCGAGAATGACGCGCTCGGCGAGGCCGTTGCCGCCCATGCTCTGGTACGGCCTCGCGAGGTACTCCATGAAGTCCTCGTACTCGTCTAAAGTCAAATATCCGCGTCGAATGTACCCTTTCCCGACGTGGACGACCCGATCGTGTGCGAGGCCGCGTATCATCTCCCGCGTGGCGCTCCGGTCGCTCGTCCTCCTCGTAAGCCAGGCCCAGAAGCCCGAGGAGGCGAGAACCGATCCCGCCACGGTGAGAATCAGCTCGATGTGATGTGGGAGCAATAGAATATCACCCGCTAACTGCGAAGATCGGCCAGACGAACTTGCTGTTAGCAGGATTGGACTGGTCGATACTGCCGTCGTTGCGCATGTACGCGACCGAACTGGGGCCGTACGAGGCGTTGAGCCAATACCCGTCATTCGACGAGGTGTTGGCGAACGCACTGTTGAGCAGTACGATCGGGAGCAGACGATTCCCAGAGGACCGGTTCCGTGTAACCCCGTCGCTGATTCCAGTCGTCCACCCGGATGTCGAGACCATGCCCGGATCCGGAATGGAAATATCAACGTCCAACGAAGTGTACCCTTTGGGGTTGGAGCTGGCGTCGTAACTGCTGATGAACACGACGGGGTGATTGATGATCCGATTCCCGAACACGTTCTGGAACTGCGTCCGGAAACCGGGAAGCACTGTCTGGTACATATCGGTGTAATACACCCCGTTCGTCATCCGTCCGGAGTGCATCGCGTTTCCGCTCACACTGTATTTGGGCACCACCGCGATGTGATGACGGGAAACACCACGAAGCCCGTACCAGTAATCGAACCCGGCGATGACGTAATCACGCCCGCCGTTCGTCCAGTAATCGCCCAGCCAGAGATCCCGGAACGTCCCGGCGGCCACTTGCGCGGCCTGCGCGGCGGTCATCACGGTTCCGAGATTCTTCCCGCGGTACAGGGCGTTGTGCGCGCTGGGAATGCCGTCGAAGATCTCATACGCGAAAACATCCGCGGACGAAGTCGACGTGTTGCCATCGGACGCGATGAGCGGAATCTTCGTCGAAGGCGCGATCGAACCGGCCGGCATGCCTCCGGTGTCCCAGTGCTTCTTGAGGGTCACGACCTCGCTCTTCACCGCCGCCAATTCGGCGTTGGCGTTGGGAGGATTCAGAGCGGCGTCCTTGAGACCGGAGAACCAAGCCCGGAACTCGGCGCTCATCTGGTCGGTGAGCCCCTTGACCGGGATCGAACCATTGATGTTGGCGACCCAGGGGCACGCATCGCTCCCACGACGATCGTATATCTCCGACGAGTTGATCGAGGTCATCCCCGCCTTCACGTTGATCGCCGCAATGGGATACCGGTCTGCGTTCCGCTGATGGGGGGCTCGGACGGTGCACTGCTGGGAGACCCCTGCATGATGCGCAGCGAAACCGACCTGACGGTCTCGGCCTCGTTAACCTCGATGACGATGACGTCCCAGCGAGCCCAAGTGGTGTGCGCCGAAGCGATATCCAGCTTCAAGGGCTCATCAATCTCGAACCAGCGATGGTTGAACCAGCAGCGCCCGGGACGAACCCATACCGTCATCTGTCCGGCCGGTTGCACCGCGAATGCCTCGAGATAGCTCATGTAGATGCCGTCTCGAATGAGGCCGTCGAACATCCGACCCATATCGGTGGCGTTGTATCTTCGATCCTTGTTGATGGAATCGAAGAATCCGAAACGTTGCGTCATAGCGCTCCTCTCACATGACGATTCCCGGAGTTTCGACAACACCGGAATCGTCGATCGTCCACGTGTACTCGGTCACCAGCGCCTCGAAGGACGTGGAGGCGTCATACCATGCGGTGTTGTAGATCCCGACTCCTGCATAGGGGGTCCACTGGAACATGGTCCCAAGACGGTAATCCCGTCCGTATTTGAGGTCTTTCGATATGGTCGCCGGGGTCGTCGCCACGGTCTGTACGGAGGACTGCTCCTTGACCAGCTTCTTCGCCGTACCGGGGTCGTTCGGTCCCCCGATCTGACTCCAGGTGTCGTCGATGTATTGCAACATCGTCATGGCCTCTTTGTAGTCCTTGCCGTCCAGCTGGTACTCGATCTTCTTCTCGACCCTGTTCCACTCGGCCACGAGCCCGGGTTCGTAATACGTCGGAGAGTCGTATATTCTCTTGCCGACTTCTCGGTAGTTGTCGTACACTCCAGCCGCGTTCTTCGTCTCCTCGACCCTCGGGGCGACCACGAGGGCCGCGTTCGCGTACTTGCTCGAGTCGATTCCGAACTCAAGTGCTTCGATATAGTCCGTCCAGTCGGGAAGAGGATCGGGGGCGTCCACACCGATGATATACATGTTCCACCAGCGCTTCTCCTCGCCCTCCACCTTGATCTGGAAGCCGTGACGCTTCCGGAACGGAAGAGTGCGCATGCACGACTTCTTGGTCACGTCGAGGACCGTGTCTCCGACGTTGAAATCGAGACGCATGAGCCCGATCCAGTCATCGGACACCTTCGGATCCTTGTAGTACTGCATCGACGGAACTCTATACCGGGTGGCGAAGTAATACCGCCACATATCGAGAAGGGTGTGGTTGGTCACGCCCGCGACGGGCGGGGAGTAGTACGGCCATCCCATCGGGCCCTCGTGCACCCTTCGGAACGACAGGAAGTTCTCGAGGGACTTGTAGTTGAGGATGAGCCTGGGGTCGTCCCTCTTGGCCACCACTCGTGCGGAGCACAGGTTCATAACCCGTTCGCTCTCGGAGAAATGGAGGTAATGACCATTCGGATAGCGGCGCGCATCAAGGGCGAGGGCGTAGTACTTCATCGGGAGCTCGAGATGGGCCTCGCCGATGTCCCAGAAGCGCTCGGTCCAGGAAGCGGAGTAGAAGTCGTCAATGATGAGCGAGGGCTGTTCGCGCGTCACGGCGCCGTACGCTCCCCGAGTGGGGTACTCGATCATGAACATATCAGATACCTCGATACAGATTCTGGTAATAGCAGGTTATCCGAACCTCGAAGAGGTTATCGGTCTTCACCACTATCGTGTTGTAGCCGGGATACAGAATCGGCCAATTGCTCTGATTCCACAACGTCCATGCCAGATCGGTTCGAGTTCCGTTCTTGACGTAATACGCCTCCCTCTTCCCGATGACGGTGTTGAGAACCAGTCGTCCGTCCTTCTTGATCACGGAGTTTACATTGTCGACGACAACGCGGGTTCCACGGGGTCCCTCGATGACGATATTCTTCCCCGGATCGGACAGAATATCAATGTGCATCTCGCATCCGGTGGGCACTTCGCCGCTGTAGTGGACGATGTTCTCGGCGTAATCCTGTGGTGTCCCGAACTCGATGTCGTCCATGTACCAACGGGACTCGAACGGGAACTCGAATGTCGCGTTCGTCGTATCCGCGCTCGAGGACGTCAGTACAACCCCCGATCCGTCTGTGAACTCCGGTCGGGGGCACATGATACTGATCACGAACTGCTCTGCGGCCGAGAACATATCGACCTCAAAGGACTCCACGTAGCCGTCGATGCGCCTATCCCCGTAATCCGTATCCACCACCAGAGTCACGTGCTCTTCCACATCGAACAGTCGGTACGCGTATCTGCGTATCTTCTCGATGTCGTCGCCGCAAGGGCGTATCGTCATGACGATGTTCCTGGTGCCGATGCGAGAACCGTTGTAATATCCCCCGGAGCGGGCCCCGTAATTCGTGATCCAGAGATCGCTTTTAACGGGGCCCAGTCCGGTGATGTTCGTGATCGCGAGACCGGTTCCCCAAAAATCCCGGAGCGGGAGCCTGATGGACTCGCCGTTGTCGGAGAATACACTGACTCCGAGAATCATGGAAATCCTTCCTCATGAGTATTGCAGCATGCTGACGAGATTCCGGGTCTGCCGATAGATCTTCGCCTCGTTCAGTGACTCCGGAGAGTAGTTGTTCTGCGTCACAACCACGTTCCTCTGCCGATCTGCGTCCCCCGTCGAAGAGGGATCGGAAGAAGAGGGCTTCGCCGGAAGCGCCGCGGACATCCTGGCGCCGACGTCGACCATGTCGCCGCTCATGGCCTCGAGGCCCTTTCGAGCCTCCGTGAGGTCCACAACGGGGACGATCGTGGGCTGGAATGACGAGAACTCCGCGTCGAACCCGTCGGAGAGGGCTCGGTTGAAACCGTCCTTCGCGTTCTTGGCGGCGTTCACCGTCTCGTCCACGAATGCCTCGCCGTTGTCCTCGATGCCCTTCGCGGCGCCGAGCATGACGTTCTTGCCGACCTCCGCCATGAGCTTCGAAGGGGAAGCGATCCCGAAGAACGACTTGACGCTCTCCCACGCCCCCTGGCAGAAGCTCACGATCTTGTCCTTGATCTTGTGGCCCGCGTTCCCAATGCCCTTGACGATACCGCCGATGATGTCGCCTCCGATCTTGAGGAGATCCTTCGCGGAGTTGACGACGAACCTGGCGATTGCCCGGATCAGCTTGCCGATGGCCGCGCGAAGGCGGCCTTCGTACGTGTCGATCGCGTTGGCCAACCCCTCGATGAAGGAGACGATCAGGTTGAACGCCGCGGCGATGACGTCGCCGATTCGACTCGCGATGCCGTTGATGAACGCCAGAATCAGATTCACGGCGGCGTTCACGAAATCCGGAGCCCTCTGTCCCAGGGCCACCAGCAGGGCGATGATGATGTCGACGCCCGCGGCGACGATCTTCGGGATGTACTCCACCAGCACCTGGATCGCTCCGTCGAGAAGCGCTCCGAGGGCGGCCACTATGGACGGCATGCTGGCGACGAGCGCCTCGCACAGGGCGATGATCAATGCGGCGATCGACTGAGCGATCGTCTCCCGGTTGTCGATGATCGACTGGAGAATGACCATCAGCCCGTCCATCACCGCTTTGGCAATGGTCGGGATCGTATTCGCCAGGAGCACAATGCCCCCCGCGAGAGCGGCGAACGCCGGCGCGCCGACCACCGCGATCGCGGCGAGAAGGGCGGTGATTGCGGTCAGCAGAGCGGCCACGCCGATGATCGCGAAGCCGATGGCCTTAATGGCGGCCACCAGGACCAGGAATCCAGCGGCGCTCTTCCCGGCGAGGAATCCCGCAGCGATGATAATACCGAGCCCCACCGCCAGACCGACAAGACCGAGGGCCAGAGCCTGCCACGGCATAGATCCGAGAATCTTGAGGCTGCCGGCCAGCAGCACGAGTGACGCGGCCATGAGAGCCATCGTCTTCGCGCCCGCCACGTTCCCGTTCATCATCGTCGACGCGATGACTATCTCCGCCAGAACGGCGCCCATGGCGATGATCCCCTGAAGGGCCACTTGCCATGGAAGCAGACCGAGGGCGATGATCGCGGTCGATGCTATTTGGAGGGACAGCGCCGCGGCGACGAGCCCCAGAGCAGCCTTCGGCTTGACGTTCCCGGCGAGGCGGGTGAGAAGGCCGAGTTCGGCGACCACCGCGCCCATGACGATGATCCCCTGAAGGGCCACCTGCCATGGGAGCAGACCGAGTTGGACGAGCACAAGGGCCGCGACTTGCATGGCGATCGCCATGGCCAGGAGATTCAAGAACGAAGTGCTCTTCATGTCTCCCGCGAGAAGGGCGATGGCGATCATCTGAACCGAGATCAGCAACATGAGCGCCATGCCTTCAAGGGCCTCCTTCAGACTCAGGTTCCCCAGAATCTTGAGGGCCAGCCCCACGAGGGACAGCGAAATGGCGAAGGCGATCAGAGTCAGGCCGGCCGAGGGATTGATCTTGATCCCGTTGAGCCCCTTCGCCGTCGCGATGAGGGCTCCGGTGACGACCACCAGTGCTCGAAGGGCTTTAAGCATCTCGTCCTCATCGAGGGAACCGAGAAGCTTCGCGGCCAGCGCGACCAGCAGGATGCCGCCGGCGATACTGATGAGGGACGTGGCCATGAGGGCCAGCGCCCCACCGGCCTTGAGGTCCTTGGAGATACCGGACATCGTCTTGATAAGCGCGACCACCGCACCGGTGACGACGCCGATGGCAACGCCGGCGTTGGTCACCCCGTCGGAGTCGATCGTGGCGAGCAGCCACATGGACGCGGCGAGGATGGCGATGGCAGCGGCGACCGTGAGAAGCGCCTTGGCGTTGATCCGATTGGCCGTCGCGTCGAGGGTCTTGCCGAGCGAACCGAGGAGCTCCTCGAAGGCCCCGATCGGGGCCTTGACGCTCTTGAAGGCGTCGGCCAGCTTGTAGATGGCGGCGACAAGACCCCCGGCGAGGATCCAGTTGACGATCTTGGCGAACCCGAGGTCGCCCTCCTCGATGCGGAATGCCTCCTTGATCGCCTTCCCAACGCCACCGAAGACAGTCTTGAGGGCGTTGGCCAGCGGAGCAAGATCCTGCTTGATCTTGTTGAACTTCGCCGGCAACTCGGTCGTGAGCCAGTCGGCGAAAGCCTCCCATTTTGACTTCGCCTGGGAGGCCGCGGCCGATGCGCTCTCCTGCGCGCTCGTCGCGGCGGCCTGCACCTGGGATGTGTCGACGTTCGGAGCGCTGACGGAGGACACCGCGTTCTTCGCGGCGCCCACGGCGGAGCCGACCGAGGAGAACTTCTGCGCGAGCTTGTCGGCCCACGCGACGACCTTCGCATCGAAGGCTTTACCCATCTCACCGGCGAACTCCTTGACCTTCTCGTACGCCCGGTGCATCGCGTCCGCGATCTTGTAGACCGCAGTGGCGAAGCCCGGGGCGACGGCCATGACTCGTCCGGAGAACACCTCGCCGAAGATCGTCGCAACGGTCTTGGACTTCTCCGAGAGGCTGGTGAGACCGCTCTCGATCTTGCCCTTGACGGACTCTCCGAAGGCGTTGAGGGCGCCCTTCGCGGAGTCGATCGCCGGCGAGAACTTGGAGGCGATCGTGCTGGCGAAGGAGGAGCCCTTCTCGCGCAGCTTGTCCAAACCCTCCGAGACCTTCTCCCCGGCGGCGTCCTTGAAACGACCGAGAGCGCCTTTGGCGCCGTCGATGGCTCCGGTGAACTTCGGTCCGAGCCAGTCGCGGAGTGCCGCCAGCTTGCCGTTCACCCAGTCGATCATCTTCCCGATCGGGTTGAGACTGGAGATCCACTTGTCGAGGGCGATCGGGCCCTTGGCGATGGCCGAGGCGACGCCGAGGAAGCCGGTCGTGGCCCCTCCGGTGAGAATGCCCACCAGACTGAGGACACCGTTGGCGACCCAGGCGAAGAGCTTCCCGATCTGCTGGATCGGCCAGAGCATGATGTGCAGGACCGACCAGATTCCCGCGAAGGCCGTGCGCAGACGACCCGCATTCTCCTCGCTGAGGACGAATATCGAGGTGAGCTTCTCCAGCCCCTTGGCGAAGGTGGCGAGCATGTTGGCCGGACCGCCGGTGAAGACGTCGCCGAAAGCCTGCCCCAGCGCCTTGATCGGTCGGACCACGGCGAGGACGATGTTGCGGATGGTGTTGATCACCGCAGCACGACCGCCGAGATCGACGAATGCCTGCGCGACTCCGTTGATGGAGTCGAACATGCTTCCGATAGAGTTGCTCACGGCGTTGCCGACCTCGGTCCACAGGGTCTTGGCCTGCTCGAAGTCTCCGATTATGATCCGCCAGAACGAAGCCCAGCCCGACCCGACGGCCTCCATCGAGGCGTCGACGACATCGGACCAGGTCTTGTACGAGGTGGCGGCCTCGAGGCCGGCCTTCGCGAACTGCTGGATCTGGGCGATCTGCTCGTCCGTGTAGCCCATCTCGCGGAGCTGCTCGTCGGTGAGGTCGCCGGTCATCTGGTTGAGGGTGTCCAGCATGACCTCGGCGGTCAGCCAGCCGTCCTTGAGGGACTCTCGGAAGGATCCCTCTTTCTCGATGTACTCGTCGACGGCCTCGCCGTGCATGCGCGCGGTGCGCTTCAGGGCCTCCTGGAACTGTTCGCCGCCCATTCCGGCGTTCACGATGGAGTTCCAGTCCATCAGCTTCACGCTGCCGGCGGAGATCGCCTGCGACAGCTGGTACATCGCGGTCGCGGCCTGCTGGGACGTGGATCCCGATGCCGCCGCGACGTTCGACAGACCCTTGATGGCCGACACGGAATCCTTCAGCCCGACACCCGCAGACGTGAACATTCCGATGTTATGCGTCATCTCGGAGAAGTTGTACTTCGTGAGATCCGCATACCTGTTCAGCTCGTCCAGAGCCGCGTTCACCGTCTGGATGTTCTCGCCCTTGCTCGCGGTGTTGGCGAGAATGGTCTGAACGGAGTTGAGCTGGAGCTCGTACTCCTTGAAGCCGTCGATGATCGGTTGGATCGTGAACGACTTCACCATGCTCACGCCGGCCTCAATGGCCTTTGACGCGAGGTTGCCCAGGGCCACCCCTGCGGCGGTGGCGAAGATCCCGATCCGGTTCCCGGCGTCGGACGCCCCGTTGGAGATCGAGGAGAAGTCGATGGCCCGGATGGAATCGGCGATCCCCGAAAGCGGAGACGAGCTGATCTTCTCGGACATCGACTGCTTGAGGCCCCTGAGGCCGTCGAGGGTGCTCTTCACACCACTCATGAACTGACTGTTATCGAACTTCAGAGATACCACTCTGGACTCGACGCTAGCCATTCTTCACCGCCTTCCAGACCCCGTCCGCGATCTCGTTCATTATCGGTTCGATCGCCTTGGTGATGTACTGCCTACCGGCGACGTAACCGCCGGTGCCGGTGCCGTGCCCGTACTCGAGGACGAGCGCAATGGGAACCCCGTTGACGATGTTCGTGTTCGTCCACGTTATCGTCCACCTGTTCCCCTTCTGACTGATCTCATACCCCCACGACCCGGCAGTCTTCCCGGTTCGTCGGGGGGTACTGGAGGCCAGAGCGCGGACGCCCTTCTCGCCGTAGCGCGACAGCTGAGCGGAGATTGACATCTTGCCGATCTTCGCGAGCCACGATTCGGTTTTCGGGAAGCCGCCCTTGGCCTCCAGTACCATCTCTCCCATTTTGAGCCTCAGGGAGCCTTGGCCAGACCCAGCGACCCGTGCCAGCTGGCATTCAGGGCCTTCTGGACCTTCGTGGTGGTGTCGACGCCCTGGACGCCGTCCTCCTCGAGGAGGGAGTCGTCGCCGGGGATGTCGGACATGTTCCAGAAGTGCTGGAAGCACTTCCAGGTCTTCGCACCGTCGACGCCATCCACCTCGAGCTTGTAGTCTCCCGTCAGTTTCCGGATCTCGTAGGCGTCGAGAGCCCCGTTGAGGAACGTCTGGAAGCGCTTGCACGCCTCCGTCCATGTGGCCGACGAATCGAGCCCCATGACGCCGCGGAATCGAGCGCCGGTCTGAGCGCCCCAGACTCCGTCCTCGTCGATCCACCAGGACGGCTTGACCGCGGGGGCCGAGGACGAGCCGCTGCCGACCCAGGCGGGCCGGATGACGTACGCAATCCCGTAGGACCGCTGGCGCCGCCAGACGCCATTGCCCGCGGACTGCGAGCCGTACGCGCCGGACGATGTGTTTCCCTCGATCGTCTGGAGAACCCCATCACCGAGGTTCGCCTCGACGATGCCGACGTGGTCAGTCGCCGCAGTGCTGGAATCCCAGTCGAAGATGACGACGTCACCGGGCTCGGCTTCGCCGACGGACACGAAGTACGCGTCCGGGTGGTTGCGGATGTGGGCGAGGGTGACGTCGGTGTTGTATGAGAAGCCGCCGATGGCGTCGAGCTGTCCGGCCTCGTCGAAGCACATGCTGACGAACAGCATGCACCACCAGATCGAGGTGGACGGTCCGGCGAGCCATTGCTGCCCGGTCTTGGCCGCCCAGTACCTTCCCGCCTCCGAACCCGGCTCCGGGTCGTCGGGGGCGTAGTACCCGATTCGCTTGGCGGCGTGGTAGAGGACGTCGGCAGGACCGCTCATGCGATCACCTCCGGCGTCTGAGGAACGTCATCGCCGCTGTCCTCGAAGGGATCTCCGACGCTCCTGGTGAGATCGGCCTCCTGCCGATCCTGTGGATCACTCATATAACCTCCTATTTTGAGCGGGTTCACTGCTTCGGCGGAAGGGCTTCGAGTGCGACGCGCACTCGGAAGGTGAATCCCTTCCAATCGACACCGAGATTCCTCGCACCCTCGCCCAGCTGCCGGTTCGCGATCTGCGTGTACCACATCGGGCGCCCGTAGGTCTTGAGCTTGGCCACGGACGCGGCGCTGAGCGTGTTGGCCGAGGAGACGATGCTCCCGGCCGGTGGAGGAGTGTTGACAACGGTGTCGTTGTGGTAGTGGATGACCTGTTCGGCATCCGGGACGACGGCCGCGTACCGGGTGCGCGCATCGGCGTCGGTCGGACCGGTGTAGAACTTGACGTACTTCGAAGCGTCGTCTCCGAACACGGTCTTGACCATTGCGGCGATGTTGTTCTCGATGCGCACGTTCCACGACTGGCTGCCGTCCTGGGGGAACTTGACGCCGTTGAGCACGAGGCACCCGACGTTGAGCTCCTTGCAGAGCCGGAGACCCTCTTCGAAGGTGGCGATCTTCCCGCCCTTCGTCTTGAGCCCCCTCAGAGCCTCGAGGGTCGTCTGGTTGATGCTGGGGCTGGTTCCCTCCGTCATCGGGAGCGTGTTGGCGAACGACAGCACGAGCACGTCGTCCGACGTGGACCGAACCCAGAACACGAAACCGTCCGCGCCGTCGGAAACGGCTTTCCGGAGCCTCGCCTCGGATGCGACCACCTCGTCCTCGTCCCAGTAATGGGCGTTGAATGCTGCGAGATGCGGCTCGTCGCGGAACGGATTCGGAGCGGGCGGCGCAGGAGGCTCCGAATGCTCCATCTTCGGCCGGCGGAAGAAGGTCTCCCGGTAGGCCACGGCGAATTCGGCGGCGAGCGCCTTGCCGTACGCCTCGGATCCGGACCACGTGGGGTGAGTCCCGTCCGAGTGCAGGTAAATATCCCTGTTCCCGTCCCCCTTCGGGGTGCCGACCTGTCCGGTTCCCGTGAAGCAGATCGACGTACGGCGGACCGGGGCCGCCGCCAGGGTGGATCCGGACCAGTTCTCCCGGAACTCGTAACCGACGCCCTCGAAGTAGACGACATCGCCCGCGGAATACGGCTTACCCTGAACGAACGCCGTCGCGTTAACGAGACTCGTGCCGATCTGGTCGATGTACGCGATCGGGTAGTCCTCGTTGAGCCTCTCAACGAGCGCTCGCATCTTCTGATTGATGTCGGAAGTGGCGTCGGAGAACGTCGGGGGAGGGGCTGTCGGCTGGATGCCGGCCACGATGATGGGAATATCCCGACGCTTGCTCCAGACCTTCCGATAGGCGGCCTCGGCGGCGGTCGCCACGGCGTTGCCATCCCCCCGGGCCCTGTCGTTGACCGATCCGAAGAAGAACAGGACGTCGGGGTCGCCGGCGAGGACGGCGTTGATCCGGCTGTCATCGCCGAACACGGCCCTGCCGCCCTGCCCGGGACTGAGATAACCGGTTCCGGTCTGGTAGGACGGGATGACGTCGGCGTGCAGTTCCCTGCACATGACCGAGGCCACGCCCAGATAGGACGGAACCCCGTTCTCGCCCTCGGTGAAGGAGTCGCCGATGACGCCCACGGTGAGACCGCGGATGGGAGCGAGCTCGTTGAGCACCTGCCCGTAGGACACCGAACCTCCGACTCGAATCGGAGCAGCGTTCGGAGTCTCACCGACGACCTCGACGAGGTATGTCTTCTCGGAGGGCTGAAGATCCTTCGACCCGGGGCGGAGAACCGCCGAGGTTCCCGGCAGTCCCATCCCCTCGGCTCGTACGATGGGTTGCTTTCGCATGATCACGACGGAATAACAGCGTCGACCGTGAGGGTGCCGGTACCGCTGATCTTCCGGGGGATGACGGGAAGGTTGGTCCTCGGGAACTCGAAGAGGTAGATGCCGGCCTCCAGGTTCACCGTAGTGCGCGTCTTGTCGAGGTAGACCCCCTTCTTCTTGAGGTCCTCCTCCTTGACGGTCAGCGGGCGAATGACAACGGGAGTCGAGAAGACGGTCCCGTACTGGACAGCGGTTGCCATGATTCTCCTTACACTTGGATTGACAGTACTGTGGATACGGCGGAGACGATGGACCCCCGTGCGCCCTTCGCCGCAGCCGCGTCGATCTGCGCCTTGATGGAGGTGATGTGAGAGACCACCGGCTTCCCGGTATCCGTCAGCGTCTTCCAAATATCCGCAGACGCGTCCCACGACATCGAGGGGATGTCAATGTGCGCGCCGTTCACGAAGTCGTTCCACCATGCGGAACCGACGGACGACGGATACGCATACCCCCAGGTCGAATATCCTCGAAGCTTCATCGCCTGGAAGAACGCCTTGTTGTCCCCGAAGAACTTCATGATGGTGCGGTCGCGACGACCCTTGAAAATATCATGAATCTCGTCGTAGCGAGCGAACGAGCTCTTCGGGTCGAAGACGATGACGCCATCCCCGTAATGCTCCAGAAGCCAATCGAGACGACACGGCGTCTTCCCGGTCCCCTTCAGCGCCTCGACGACCTCCGACCATGTCATCGTGGACGTCGAACGATCCGGCCCCCCGAGGCTCTTCAGATTGTTGTCATGGTTCTGGAACCAGACACCGTCGACGGTCCTCGCGGCCGAGAACTCGAGGGCGTCGACCCCGTGCGCCACGGAATCGGTGTAACCCTGAGCCGTTCCCTCGACCCAGCCCTGAGAACCTCCGCGATGGGCCACGACGAAGCCGCTCTTGGCGAGCAGAGCCGCAGTGGTCTTGGCGAGAGACGGCATGACGCCGGCTCTCCTGGCGAAGACCTCATCGCGCTTCCTCCACACGGAGAGGATGCACGGCTTGGTCGTCCCGCCCTCGTAGACGGACACGTTCTGCAAAGGGGCTGGAACGGGTCTGACGATGGAGAATGCGAGCCACGCCGCGGGGACCTGCCCCGGGGGACCGACAACGGGCGTGTGGGACGTGCGGGCCACGCGAAGTGCGGACCACGACTTCTCGGTAGAGACCGTCGCCTTTCCGGTGAACACGATCTCTCCGTCAAGGACAATCCACTCCATCAGCGGATTCGCCGACGGCCCATGACTCTGGGAGACGACATACGATTCCCGCTCGATGACCGGCAGCCCCTCGGCCCAAGGCGGATCGCCGGGGCGCACGTCGGCCTCGCCGTCGAAGATCATCAGGAACGCGTTCTGCCGAGCCCCCCAGAACTGACTCTTGTTCGCCCACTGGATGTTCTGGGTCTGAGCGGGATCTGTGATCAGGCGTCGAGCGAAGTAGCCGCACCTGGTGATCCCGACGATCTGCTGCTGAGCGACACCGGTCCATCCCTCCGGAACTACCAGATCACCCGGCGACACTTGTTGACCGCTCATTATGAGGACGGCGGTGTCGCCGACTCTGGAAGTGGCGCTGAGCGACGTCGCCTCGCCCTTAAACGCCTCGGCATGAGCGAATCCTCGTAACGCGATGTTCATGGTACCCGAATCACGAGAGTCCCCTCGGGCGTTCCCGGGGGAACGGGGTCCGTGACGCCGAGGCGGAGGAAGCCCCCGCCCGATGCCCCGGTTCCGGAGGAGAGGAGGTCGTCGGGAGTCAGACTTCCAGCGAGCATTCGCATCTCGGTGTCGAACTGACCCTCGTTCGACTCGATGTTGTAAT
>ERZ772971.316-NODE-316-length-31785-cov-11.034951_pt1 | contig 31785 bp, 24 predicted proteins | sample MGYA00511943_ERZ772971 | MGnify/ENA primary metagenome ERZ772971 (study PRJEB29015, sample SAMEA2737929) | human oral metagenome | biome: human oral; feature: human-associated habitat; material: dental | place: China | collected 2144 ... | reverse complement strand
AGAACTGGTCGCAGAAGACTCTCGGACGCGGGTTCGATTCCCGCCGGCTCCACCAATAATGAAACCCCAACCGTTCTCGGTTGGGGTTTTTTCTTGCCGGTTTGCGCCGGTTCCCGCGTACTCGTGCGGGTTTCTGCGAACGCCTGCGGACCTCGCCAGCCGCCCGAATTGGCCGTTCCCGGCCACATTCCACTCTCTCGTGGCCATTCCTCGCTCCGGCCTCGCTCCCTGGAACTGACCAGAAGTCCGCAAAGGCCGCAACGCAGGCTCTTACAGATCAAAGGGTTACGCGCGGACGAATCAAGCGGTTGGATTGCAGCATTGGTGGGCAAAAGCAACAAGAATCGTTGTATTTCGTCGGTAGTTATTGACCCCTACCGACAAAATGCAACATCATTGCGTCATGGACAGCTCGCACCGGACTATTCTGGATCTCGCGGCCCAACGTGGCCTCATCCGCCCACGCGATCTCAATGAGCGTGGGCTGCCGACTGTCGCCCTGACGCGGCTAGTGCGCCAAGGGTTACTGCAGCGGGTAGGACGCGGTCTGTACGCGATTCCGGATCGACCCGTCTCGGAACACGGTGCGCTAGCCGAGTTAGCCCGCAAGCACCCGCAAGCCATCATTTGCCTGCTGTCAGCGCTTCGGCTACATGAACTCACCACGCAGTCGCCGTTCGAGGTCTGGCTGGCCATTCCCAACAAGGCCCGCTCGCCAAAGATGGACTACCCACCACTACGCATCGTGCGTTTCTCTGGTGCCGCACTGACAGAGGGGATCGAGGAACGTGTCATCGATGGCGTACTGGTGCGCGTGACCAACGTCGCTCGCACGGTGGCCGATTGCTTCAAGTTCCGCAAGAAGATCGGCCTTGATGTCGCACTGGAGGCGCTGCAGGAGGCCTGGCGCGCCAAGCGCTTGAGTATGGACGAACTCTGGCGCTATGCCACCCTGTGCCGCGTGGCCAACGTGATGCGCCCCTACATGGAAAGCCTGTCGTGAATCAATTCAATGCGGCGATCAGACCGCCGACCACTTGCTGGATGCCGGCTGCCCGCAGTCAAGAAGCTTCGCCCGCCCCTTGTTGCGACGGAGGTAGCCAATGACCATCCTCGTTTACGGCGAGAAGGCCAGCCGCACTCACGAAAACCAGATGCTCCAGGTCTTTCTGGATCGACTCGAAGAGCGCTGGGCAAACAGTACCGACTGGATTATTACCATTGCAAACGCGATGTGGAACGGCGCAGAAATCGACTTAGTCTGCATCCTACCGTCAGCAATCATCGTGGCCGACTTCAAGAGCTATGGCGGCAAGCTGACTGGCACCGAGAACGGGCCCTGGCAAGCTGATGGTGTTATAGTAAAAGGCGGACGGAAGGCAAACCCCTACCAGCAACTACGCGACAACAAGTTCTCCGTTCTGGACTGGCTGCAATCAAAGGCACTGCTGTCAGGACGCAATCTCGGCCACATCTCTGCTGGCGTAATATTTTCAGGCCGGATCGAAGATCAGTTGGAGCTTCCATCTAAGGTTCGCTCCTGGTTCTACCCGACGGATTTGACCAGCTGCGCTGCCATGCTCGATGGCCTCTCCTCGCCCGAACTAAGGATTGGCAAAGACGAAGCATTGGAAATTGTCCGCAGGCTCGGGGTTCAGCCGATTGAATGGGCTTCCAGTCGCCCACAGGTGCGCGATATTCATTCGCATCCCGATCTGCCGCACGCCCGCACACCGCTGACTGGACATCAGCGAGAGGCTTTACAGACGCTGTGCAACTTTGTCGTTGCGGACGATTTCGTAAGTTTTTCAGTGCTGGGAATGACCTCGACTGGCAAGAGCCGTCTGCTGGCCGAGGTGGCCGACGAGGTCAAGAAGGCAGGTAAACAGGTCATCGTGCTGGAGCCCAACCGGCGCCTTGCCGATGGAGCTGACGTGGAGTCAAACAGCATCTATGCTCATCTCTACACGGGCAGCGTCAACGGCGATGATGAGCTTGAAAATGTGGCCGAGCAGAAGAAGGCCAAGGTCATTCCATTGCGCGGATGCGATGACGCAACGGACAGTGTCTACCTGCTGGACGACTCGCATTTGCTGGGGAATTCGCGCTTCTCGACTCCTGACGGCAAGCAATATGGCAGCGGTCAGTTGCTATCGGATTTCTTCGATTTCGCAGAGATCGGAAACACGAAGCGCAAGGTTGTATTCTTTGGCGATCCCTACCAGATCCAGCGTGGCAGCTCCGAGGAATCCGTGCTTTCTGGCGAATTCCAGAAAGCACGGGGACTGAAGCACCAGTCTCTTGAGCTGACTCAACTCATCGATACTACTGGCGGCTCGGCCAAACTGGCCAATGCGGTCAAGTTGGTGTCTGCCATAGGAACGCAGAAGTTCGCTGCGCTGGAACTGTCGACTGACGATGTTTTCAGGATTGTCGAAAAGAAGGACGCGGCGAGTGCGATATTGGATCACTTCCGTGCAGACCCAGGTTCCGTCTGGTATTTGGCCGAGACGCATGGCCAAGCAAATGCATTGACGCAATGGGTTCGGGAGCGCTTGCACGGAAAGAGCTCTTTGGACGCAGTGGAGGCCGGGGACCTCTTGGAGATATACGTCAGCCCTGATGTGCGCGATGCTTTCGGCTCACGCGTGGCGATGCAATCCGGTGGGCGCATCTCCGTCGCAAGTGTCGGCAAGCGTACCCTGTACCAGCAAGGCTTAAGCTGGGTGAAAAGCGGCCCTATCAAGTTTCATTCCATCAGTTGTGGGATTCATAGTCGAGATGAGGTTGAGCTCGAGGTGTTCGAGGAGTTTCTGACGGCGGAAAAACCGGAGTTGGACAAAGAGACTGCAGTCGCTGAAAGCGTCTGGAGAAATGCCATAAAGCGTGACCGAGAGAAGGCATTCGACGGGAAACAGGCCGCGCTCCAAGGGATGGAAGGCCGGTCGCCGCCACCGCCCGCACCAGATTTCACCTATGCACGTTATGGCTATGCCTCGACTGTTCACCATGCTCAGGGCATGTCGCAGCCAGTTTGTTACGTGAATTGCGATCATGCAGCCGGCCGGCACTCGGAGGGATTCTTCCGCTGGCTGTACTCGGCGCTCACTGTCGCTGAACGTGAGTTGGTTCTTTTGAATTTCAGCGACATCCATCCATTTGATGCTGCTGTCTGGAATGCGGGTGCTGTCAAAGAAGCCACAGACATCGCAGTAGGCGCAGGCTGGGCATTCCAGCCCAACGGAATAGCGTCCGAGAGAGATCAGCAACGCAGCCTGCCTGAGGGGCTAGACCAATCGAAAGATATTCTCAAGTCAGTAGCAATTTGGCTCCGTGTCGTCAACGCAGTAGAGCGGTTAGGCTGGCGGGTCGTAAAGGCGGCCTGTCACCCTTATCAGGAGCAGTACGATCTATCTGGACCGCAAGAAGAACAATGCCAGCTGCGGATCGCCTACAACGGAAAGAACGTCGTCACCGCCATGCACGTGAAGGATCCGGCGCAGTGGCCTTTACTTACCGACTTAGCCAGCGCATGCGTCGCAACGAGTGGGTACTCGCCAGAGGCTGACGCGTTGCTTCGCTCTGCTCGTTCGCGCTTGGACCTGATTGGCTGGAAGATCGTATCCGCCGCCGAGACGCCTTACCGTCTAGCAACTACCGTTGCTCGCAACAAAGATGAGCGCGTCGGTCTTGAGATTAACTTCGACAAGCAGGGGCTGGTTTCTAGCTTGCGCCCGCTGACGTGCAGCAACTCCGCGGCTGTTGAAACAATAAGGTCGGTTTTGCAATGACATGGGCGGACGTACAAGCGCTCCGGAAATCGGGGCGTTTCCAGGAGGCTATCGACCTCGGTCTACAAGATCTTGCCAATGATCCTGACGACTTCAAACTGAGGACGCAGATTGATTGGGCTTTCTATGGCCTCGTCAAGACTTTGGTTTCCACGGTGGGCGCAAAGCTGAAGGCCTCGCAGCCTGTCCCCGTGCAGACCATTAGCCAAATCCATAAGGAACTTCGCCGATTCGCAAAACAGCCGAAACGTCGCCCAGACAATGCGCTCTCCAACATCATTCGAGAGGTGTGCAAAGTTGCACCGCATTTTCAAACCTTTCCAGGGTTCATTCGGTGGGTTGGTAACGATGGTTTAGGCACGGAAGATTGGCAATATAGCCAGCGCGATGAGAATCGCTACCCACCGATCGCACTTGGCGTCGCACGTGCATTGGCAAAATGGGTTAAGGCCTTCCACGATGCCACGCCAGAAGACATCGATCTTGCGCTTGAGTGGATAGACCGAATTCGGCCTGTGGCTGAGGGTGATGATGCTCTTTGGCTGGATTGGGACAAGGTTTTTTTGCTGAGACGCATTCACCGACATGCCGAGGCCACTAGCATTCTTGGCTCTGTGATCAAAGCCAAGAGAAGTGAGTTCTGGGTATGGGCAGAAGCTGCACGCCTATACGCTGAGGATCAACCCGAACTCGCGCTCGCGTGTGCCTGCCGCGCACTGGAATGTGGCTCTGATCCAAAATTCACGGTCAATGTTCATCGTGAACTGGCGCAGATGCTGGCAGAACGAGGGGACTTCTCACAAGCAAGTAGTGAGCTTGTCACTGCCATCAACATTCGGCAGGAACAAGGCTGGGGAATCGACAAAGAGCTGCAGGAGCTGATCAGCAGCAGTTGGTATGACCCGTCAGCACCAGAAGCAGAGAATCAGAAAGATTTCTACGCTCGGCACTCCCAGGAAGCGTTGGTGCTGTGCTTCGATTCGGTGGAAGTGAGGCCTGCCACCTATCTAGGCGTGATCGTGCCACACCAGCAAAAGGAAGCGCCGCCAGGTCGAAAGATAAGACCCCTTCCGAGGTTTTCTGTGCGAACGAACGGCGGCACATCTGTCAGTATCGTAGGACGGGGGGCGCGTGTCTCTGCCTTTAAAATTGGCGACCCTGTAACTCTCGTTGTTGGCAAGCAGTTGGAAAGCAATCGCGAGGATATAGTCCAAATTGCAGCGCGTCCGGAAGGATCAAAGTGGGACTGCACAGATGCTGGATCTGGCATCGTCTCGCGCGTGGCATCAGAAGAACAGCGTACGAAGATTTTCATCAATCGCGACATCGAAGTTGGAATCGACGACAGTGCCTGGGTCGGATCTCAACCTCCATCTTTAGGCCAGGGCGTTTCTTTTCGGACCACACAAAACCAAAAGACGGGTCGAACGGATATCTTCGCCGTTGCGCCCGGCCCGCGTCCAGATGTTGATGTACGGGTGGCAAATGGTCACCTGAGGCGGAACGCCAAAGGATTTGCGTTTGTCGACGATGGCTTTGTTCCTCCGCATCTAGTTGAAAGCATCCCAGCGGATGTTAATGACGTAGCCGCAGTACTGGTTTATGCCAAGCATCCTAAGGAAGAGCGATATGGATGGCGCGCCGTGGCACTTAGCGCTGGATGACTGCTTTCCGAAGAGCCCCCAGTACTGCAGCAAGCACCGGACACCTCCCTCCCGCAATGGTCGTCAGTGACAGATTGAGGCCTATCGAGCAGCGAGCCTGGCCCGCTGCTCATCCCACAGCGCTGGCGGATCAACCGCCAGATCAAACAGCGTGACGTGGTTCGGCAATGCGTCGTCCAGGATGGCCGCCACGATGTCGGGTGCCAGCGTGGTCAGGTTGACCATCCGGCTAACGTAGCTGTTGTCGATTCCTTCCCGCGTGGCGATCTCCTTCAGGGACTTCGCCTCTCCTGACTCCAGCATCGCCAGCCAGCGGTGGCCCCTGGCCAGCGCCAGTTGGATGGAGGTCGGTGCTACGTCCCACGGTCTAACCGGCGCGGTTTCGCCGTTTGGCAAGGTGACCAGCTTGCGGCCTCTCCAAAGGTGGAAAGAAATGACCGACATCCTGGTGACCCACGGCGACATGCGCCGCCTGGGCTACTGCAATCGTGGCGCGCGGGAGTGGTTTGCACGCCACCAGCTCGACTGGAGCCAATTCATCGACCAGGGACTGCCCGCGCCCCTGCTGCTGCTGGCGACCGGGGACAGCATGGCCGAAGACGTGGTTGCCGCCGCCCGCGCACGTATTGGCAGCGAGGTGAACGATGGGCGGTAGCAGCAAATCGCAGACGGTCGGCTACCGCCACTACCTTGGGATGCATCTGGCGATCTGTCACGGGCCGGTCGATGCCATCACCGAGATCCAGGTCGGCGAGCGCCAGGCTTGGAGCGGCAACCTCACCGCCAGCGGCCGGATCGCGGTCAACATGCCGGAGCTGTTCGGTGGCGAAAAGCGCGAAGGCGGCATTTCCGGCGCCATCGATGCTGCGTTCGGCCATTCGGCGCAGACGCCGAATGATTACGTCGTCTCGAAGATCGGCTCGCCACAGCCTGCCTATCGCGGGATTCTGAGCCTGATTCTGCGACAGGTGTACATCGCCGCGAACAACCCCTACATGAAGCCATGGGCCGCGCGCGTCAAGCGCTGCTTCCGTGACTGATACTCCGCCAATGCGGAAATCAGCGGGGCCGCCAACCCGGCGCACATCATCTACGAGTGCCTGACGAACGCCGCGTGGGGAATGGGTTATCCGACGGCCAGCATCGATGACGCTTCGTTTCGCACGGCGGCGGATGTGCTCTACACCGAAGGGTTCGGCCTGAACATGATCTGGCTGCAGCAGAGCAAGATCGAGCAGTTCATCAAGGAGATCATGGATCACATCGGCGGCGTGCTCACGACCTCGCCGTCGACCGGGCGCTTCGTCCTGAAGCTGGTGCGCGCCGACTACGCCGTCGCGACGCTCCCCGTCCTGAACCCGGACAGTATCATCGAGCTGGAGAGCTTTCAGCGGGCGGCCTGGGGTGAGACGACCAACGAGATCGTGCTCATCTACACCAAGCCCGACACCTTCAAGGAGACCAGCATCGCGGTCCAGGACCTGGCCAACATCCAGGTGCAGGGTGCCGTGGCGTCGCAGACACGGCGCTACCCGGGCATTACCTCGGACAACCTTGCTGCCCGGGTCGCCAGGCGCGATCTGGCTGTCGTCTCCACGCCGCTTGCCAAGATCCGCTTGAAGGTGAACCGCGCAGCCTGGAATCTCTATCCGGGTGATGTGTTCAAGCTGGAGTGGACAGCACTCGAGATCGCTGGTCTGGTGATGCAGATTGCAGGCGTCGATGGTGGCTCACTCACCAACGGCGCCATCAGCATCGACGCGGTCGAGGATGTGTTCGGATTGCCCTCCGCGGCCTACACCGCCTCGCAGCCCACGGGATGGACCGATCCAGTTCCCGCGCCGACGGCGACCACGCCTCGGCGTCTGGTCGAGGCTCCGTACTGGGACGTTGCCCGTGCCCTGTCCGCAGCGGAGCTGGCCTACCTCGATGCCACCGACTGCTTCCTGCAGACCCTGGGCGGGCGTCCAGTACAGGGCGCCATGAACTACGACCTTTACAGCAAGACGAGTTCGGCATCGACCTACAACCAGCGCGGCCAAGGCGAGTTCTGCCCCACGGCGGTGTTGGCTTCCAGCCTCGCGCAAGAGGTCACCAGCACGGCGTCCTACAGCGGCGAACTCGACATCGATCTGGTCACCACCGGGACCTATGCCTACATCAACGACGAAGTCGTCCTGGTCACCGCTATCAACACGACCACTCAAAGCCTGACGCTGACCCGTGGCGTCATGGATACCGTGCCGGTCAGTTACACCGCCGGCAGCCGAATCTGGTTCGCCGATGGCGCGCAGGGTGTCGATCCGACCCAATACGCCGTTGGCGAAACGGTCAATGCGCGTCTGCTGACGGTGACCGGCAAAGGCACGCTGGCGCTGGCACCGACTCCCACCGACTCCCTCGCGATGAACCGCCGCCAGAATCGCCCGTACCCGCCCGGGAACGTCAAGATCAACAACGTGGCCCACTCGGCGGTCGCCAAGGGTGACCTGGTCATCGCCTGGGCCCACCGGGACCGGCTGAGCCAGACGGTGAGCATGGTGTCCCAGACCAACGGCAACATCGGCCCAGAGGCTGGCGTGACCTACACGCTCTACGGGGAAGCAGGCAGCCTGCGGCGTACCTACAGCGGCCTGACCGGCACCAGCCAGACCTACACCCTGGCCGACGACACCGCCGATTCCGGTCTTGGCCGACCCCATGCCTCGCTGCGCATCGAGCTCGAATCCAACCGCTCCAGCGTGACCAGCCTGCAGAAGCACTCAATCGCCTTCGAGCGTGCCGGCTACGGACTTCACTATGACAAGTACTACGGAGGCATCTGATGCCCGCAATCACTGACCCGAACCTGGGACTCAACTACGGCTGGACGCTCGGCGAAAGCGGCTGGGGCACCGGCATGGATGCCAACCTGAAGCGGCTGGGCGCCGTCGTCAGCCTGTCGGTAAAGGACCGCGATCTGGCCACACCGCCCGCCAGCCCAGTCAACGGTGACCGTTACCTGATTCCCGCTGGTGCCACCGGCGTCTGGAGCGGTAAAACCGACCAGATCGCCGCGAGGATTGCCGGCGCATGGGAGTACCACATCCCCAAGATCGGCTGGCTCTGCTTCATCGAGGACGAGGCCGTGCTCTCGGCCTACAAGGCCACCGGCTGGAGTCCCGGCATCTCCATCTGATCGCTTTCCCCTGAACCCCGAAAACCCGCCCGAGTGGCGGGTTTTGCATTTTTGGAGCCTACCCATGACCGACCCACAACAACCTGTCCTGGTCGACAAAATGCTCCTCCTGCGCAAGGAGGACTTCGACGACTTGCTGGAACGCACCGCTGAACGCGGTGCCAAGCGAGCCCTAGTCAATGTTGGCCTGGATGGCGACGACGCCGCTCACGATATCCGTGAACTGCGCGGACTCCTCGATGCCTTCAACACCGCCAAGCACACCGCATGGCAGACCGTCATCAAGATGGTCACCACCGGATTTCTGCTGGCATTGGTGGCGGGCGCACTCATCAAGCTCAAGGTGTTCGGAGGTGCCCAATGATCGAGACACTGCTTGGTGGCCTGCTCGGCGGCGCCTTCCGCCTGGCGCCAGAACTTCTCAAGTGGGCTCGACCGAAAGGGCGAACGCGGACACGAATTGGCGATGCAGGACAAGGCGCTCGAATTCGAGAAGCTACGCGGCGCGCAGCGCATGGACGAAATCGGCGCCGGGGCTGATGCGGCGTGGAACGTGGGCGCAATCGAAACGCTGCGCGAGGCCGTCCGCACACATGGAGAGAAAAGAGGCGTCCGCTGGGCCGATGCTCTGTCAAGCAGCGTGCGCCCGGTCATCACCTACTGGTTCATGGCACTGTACTGCGCTGCCAAGACGGCCGCCTTCGTGGCTGCCATCGAAGGCGGTGCCGACTGGGGTGTCGCCATCGTCCATGCTTGGACCGAAGCCGACCAAGCCCTATGGGTCGGGGTGCTGAACTTCTGGTTCCTCGAGCGCGTGTTTGATCGGGTGAGGCCATGACCCAGATTCCCCAGGCAGCGATCGCCCTGGCCAAGCGATTCGAGGGATTCCATCGAATTCCGAGGTCAGATCCTCTGCGCCGTGCCCATCCCTATATCTGCGCGGCTGGCTACTGGACGATCGGCTACGGGCGTTTGTGCAAGCCGGACCATCCACCGATCGACGAGGAAGAGGGCGAGGCCTACTTGCATCAGGATCTGCGCACAGCCCTCGCCGCCACGCTGCGCTATTGTCCGGTACTGACCACTGGATCAGAGGGTCGGCTCGCGGCCATCGTGGACTTCACGTTCAACCTCGGCCCGGGGCGGCTGCAGACGTCAACCCTGCGGCGGCGGGTCAATCAACAGGATTGGGTTGCAGCAACGCACGAACTGCGCCGTTGGGTGTGCGGGGGCGGGAAGGTTTTGCCTGGACTGGTTGCACGGCGTGCGGCCGAATGCCGCCACCTAGACGGATCTTCCTCGTAACGGAGGAAGAGACACGCTTTTACGTTCCCTGCGCACACGGGACCGTGTAAACTGACCTTTATATCTCAAAAATGATCTCTAGGACAAGACTCGACCAAGTGGCCCTCGCATACCGCAAAGAAAACGCATTAAACGCAATCTGCCCTTACTTCACGATGTTCCCACTTGAGTATCCCAACAAGGTGCTCAAAAGGCATCGGAACGAAGGGCCGGTCGTGCTTGATCCCTTCTGCGGTCGGGGCACTACCCTGTTTTCAGCACGAAGGTTTGGCTTTGCTTCGTGGGGCATTGATTCTTCGCCAGTCGCTGTTGCAATTGCAAAGGCTAAGCTCGCAAGCTGTGACCTCGAAACACCGCTTGAGCTGGCCGAACAATTGATGTCAGAGAGCGAGCCAGCTGAGATACCTGAAACTCCATTTTTTCGATCTGCTTATCACAAAGCCACGCTTCGTGACATTTGTGCCTTGCGCGAAGGGTTGCTTGGTTTGGAGGCAGAGACAGATGCCTCGGCTATTCTTCGGGCTGCAGCTCTTGGATGCTTGCATGGCCCGTTGCCGAAGCACATAGAGAATGCTGGATACTTCTCAAATCAAATGCCCAGAACTTACGCATCAAAGCCTGACTACGCGGTGCGCTTCTGGAACCAGCGGAATCTCAAAGCCCCCAAAATTGATGTTCTTCAAGTCCTGCGCCGAAAGATCGAGCGCTTGGTCGGACTGGATCAAGAGTCCCCTTGTCCGATTTCTCATGTCCTGTTTGGCGACGCTCAGTCCGAAGATCTATTCCAATCGGTCACCACTACGCCCTCAATTGTGATCACGTCACCTCCTTACTACGGGATGCGAACGTATGTTCAAGATCAATGGTTGAGAAACTGGTTCCTGGGCGGTCCTGATTCAATCGACTACTCCGCCGGCCCTCAACTCGATCACGGAGGACAGCAGTCCTTCGCGGCTTCGCTTGGAAAAGTGTGGCGCAACATAGCCAACCGCGCTGCGTCATCCGAATCGCTACACATGTACGTCCGTTTTGGAATAATCCCATCCGCATCGGTGGACGCCAAACGACTTTTCAGAGCTTCTCTTGAGGAGTCCGGGGCCCCTTGGCGTTTAGTATCTACTCGCGCTGCCGAATCAGCGGATGCTGGAAAGCGGCAAGCAGATCAGATGAAAGCCGAGTCTGCCGCCGCCGTCGAGTTCGATTTTCACGTCGAGAGAGTTTGATTACTGTAGTTGCTATTGGTGGTAACGCAGCTTCGCTTGTCTCGACGTTGATCCGAACGAGACTTGATCAACAAGTTCCTGATTACAGAATTCGTCGACGTAGTCTTTGATCGCGTGTGCCGTTTCGATCGCCTTCTTGTCTTGAGGGACGTGCCCTGCGAGGGTCATTGGCATGACTACCAGGCACTTGGCCATCGCGCGTGAGATGGCCACGTTTGTCCTCTCTAGCTGCATCAGGAACGCTTCCTCTCCCATGATCACGTCCGCGTCCCCAACACCAAAAGTCACGACGATTGTGTGCCGCTGACCACCCTGGAACTTTTCCACGGTATCAACGGCCGAGTCGATCAAGTTCGGCGGATCAGACGGGAATACTGACCGCAGTTCGCGAACCACCAAGGCACGTTGAGCGCGATGAGGCGTCACGATTCCGATGCACTGCCCCCAGAACTGATCGGGCCTAGGCGTCGCATGCGTCACGGCACCTCGCCCATCAAGTTCCGCGCTCACTGTCTGCCTCAGGCACCAGGTCAAGGCAGCGACTATCTTGGCTTCGAAGGAATTGCTTTGGGACGACAGATCATCGTCATGGAGCAACGTCAGCACCTTCTTCGCGGGGTCAAGAATGTCCGGCCACAGAGATGACCAAGGGAAGGCCGCTGGAAAACCTGATGGGGGAGTTGGCACCGCCGCCAAGAGATGAAGTGCCGTCGCGGCGTTTGACGCCGTCAACGTCGATCGGTAGCCGATCGTACGGGCATAGGCAACGATGTCCTCCGCCGAGCGGTAGTTCTCTTCCAGCGGACATGGAACGATTTGGCTGCCAAACGGACGGTCGAGCAGGTATTTCTGGATGCTGCCCACCAGGTATTCGGAACCCTTGGGTGGTTCAAGCGCCATGATTGGCGGCATCTGAAGATGATCGCCAGCAATGATCAGTCTCGCATCGTCCTTCAAGGTGGCCAATGGCGAGATTGCATGTGTGACCTGAACCTGAGAGCTTTCATCGACAATCACGACGTCAAAAATCGGCGCAACATGGCGACCATAGGTCCATTCGGCGAGCTTGTATGCCTGCATCGTCGCCGTGGCGACAATCGTGACAACATCGGTTTTCGCCAGACTAGCAAGACAATCCTGTGTTTCCTGATTGCCCTGATTCAGATTAAATGACTCAACGAGCAGATGTGACTTGCTTGCCGAGAACACCTTTGGGGTCTGCGAAGAGGAATATCCAACAAAGACCTCAGCAGGACAGGTTGCATCGTTGTCTAACGCCTCAACAACACGACCAATAATCTCCTCAACAGCCTTGTACGTCGGTCCGGCGACCAGCAATTTCAATGGTTGCCCCCGCCGCACGGCATCATGAACAAGGCCGTGAATACATCCAGCTAGTGTCTGCGTTTTCCCGGTGCCTGGCGGCCCCCAGATAATCGTCAGCCCTCTTTCCGCCGCCTGCGCGACAGCATCGGTCTGACTCTTGTTCAGGTTGTGCTTGGCCTTGGCGTAGGCTGCAACCAAAGATGCCTGCGTCGCAGCGACGACGGATGTCGCGTGAAGAGTGTCGGCCTCCCAGAGTACGCGGGCAAGAGGAGTAACCGAGTCTGAGCCGGGGCGCGGAGTCCTCGCCCCCATCGCAGTTGCCGCATTGCTATCTGCCACCGCTATCAACGGGTTCCCTATTGCAGTGAGAATCCGCTTGACCGTCTCGTACCACTTGAACGAGCCCTGGCCTTTGGTGATAAAGATGTCGTTCAGCAGATCAACAGTCGAGTTGGCCAGCAGATAAGGTACGAAACCCGGTTCACGCCAGTTGGTTAGCTTCAGGACAGCCTTGTGCATGCCTCTGTCAAAGGACACGAGCGTTACGGAAAGTGCTGACCACAGCGGTGCGAGCAGCGTGTCGTTCTGCCCAGGGTAAAGCGGCGCGCCACCGGCGATCAGATCCCTTCCACGCTGCAACGGAAGCCCAGGATGACCTTCCTTGCCGAGAGCCAGATAGCCTTCGTTGTCGTCGAGCTTGGCTTCGGTGGACCCAGGAAGCACGTCGAATACGTACTCATTCGGGGTTCCTGTAGGTTGCCCGTTGGTGAGCCGAACCGCTTCGCAACTGGCCTCTAGTGCCTCCGCATCAAGCGCCAGGCGCTGGTGGGACTCCAGCTTTCTGGTGTGATACTGCAATTCCTCCCACCAAACCCAAAGCTTGCTGTCGAACGCGACGTCGCGAGCACCCTGAGGAATAGACAATGTCAGCTTTGGAGCGTTTGCCTTTAGCTGCCCCTTGAAGTCCGTGCGCAGTCTCTCGACGATGCTGTTCAATGCCCGGCACTGTTTATCCAGCGCATTGCCGAATTCCTGAATGACGGTGTTGCGGGGAACAGTAACGGACCCCCGTTTAATCGTGGTGACGTTGCTCCAAATCTCATAAATGCGTTCCCGAGGAATGCCGTTGGTGAGGAATTCACGATAGAACGCATCACCCAGCCGAACTGGTCCAGGGCCCGAATAGTAGGTTTCAACGGTATCGAACAGGGTGATCACATGAGGTGTAGGGGCAAAAACAACTCGCCGGACAATCTCATCAACGAAAACAACGCAGGGGCTGACTGCTCCATCGGGCTTCTCGATCAGTTCATCGGCAGGGAAAAGCCAGGCCAGCGCCTTGGTCTTACGATTCGTCAGGCTCAGCACCCGTGGCAAATGCCGTCCCATCGCCGCGCAAAGCTCTTCAAACTGTCGTTTCTCCCAGAACGCGATTTGTGCGGTTAGCGGGGTTCGTCCGGCAGCGCGAACAAATGTCTCAGTCTGATCAATCATGTCAGACAGTGTCGACAGGAGCCCCTCCAAAGCCACCCACTCGTCAGCCAGCGCCTTCTGATCCACGACAAAGCATTTCGTCGCAAACTGCCGGGGCGACTGTCCCGTCACATAGGCCGTCGCTCTACCAAGTATCGAAAGGCCAGTGAGCAACCCAGCGCTCGGATCGAAGTTGACCGCGATCGCCACATGGAGTTGTGGCGCTGGCGCCAAGCTCGCCAGCACGGCGGCGCTGTCCACCGTCGTGGCCGAAGAAATTAGGGCCTGCGCTCGCGCGGGGATACGGCTTCGTTCCTTTTTGAGATGGCTGTGTTGCTGGAAGGCAGGATGTGCGGAGGGGGCGCTTGCCGCACCCGCCGTGTCCTGAATGGCATTAATCTGGAGCGTCTTTCTTGCACCTCGTGTCATACCCGCGATTTGGCTCAAGTGCCCAGTCAGCTTCGCTGCGGGGTAGCAGTAGTGGTTCGGCTGAGCCGCAATTCGCGCTTTATCCTTCGCATTTGCCCACTTTTCGTGCCCCAACCAGTCGCAGGCACTACACCTGCCATCGACATGCCATTCAAGGTTCTGCCACCCGTTGGTTGATGCATCGCCAACAGCGATGACCCGGAGCAAGTCCTCCCGGAAGAAATGCAGAACGGTGGGCAGATAGAAGCGCAAGTTGGCGTCTTCGCTGTCGGCAATCAGCGCGTTGAGATACTGACCCGCTGTCGCCGGGGATGCACCAGACGTCAGCGCATCGAGTTCAGACTGGCCCTGTTTAAATCGCGTCCACAAGTAGCTTCGAATCGTTACGAAGTAATCATTCTGCAACCCCTGGTCGGCGATACAGTTCGCCAGAAAAAGTGCGTAAAGGGCGACTTCGGCGGAGTAGCTCGGATTAGCCTCGCTGGTGTGCTTTACATCAATGATGCTCAATGCACGCCGCGTCTCAGTCGCCGGGTCAGTTCGCCGACGACATCCGTCTGGCCCCACCTCCTCGTCATCGACTGTGGCCTGGCGCACGACGATGATGTCAGGGATGAGCCCTGCGATTGGCGGGACCTGAGTGATCTGTCCGGGTTGCAGACCAATATTTGCCATCACGGCGTTCTGGAAGGAAGATGGCTCGAACTTCCCTTGCAGGATGATCGACGGCAAGGCTGTTACCCTGCCAAGCAACGACGCGAGCGGTGCCTTGACTGGTTTGTTTGCGCCTCCCTTGTCCGGCTGATAGATGACCAGACTGCCGAACGCCTGAATCAACTGATCGTTGCGCTCATCCTCAAAATCCCGTCCTGCCGTTTGGAGGACACCGATTCCAGGACGTGCCTGCAACGGAACCGGCATGCCATGCGAATCAAGCTCCGAGTCTTCATGCATAGACAGATAAAGTTCGCGATCGCACTTGGTCCGCAGGAACATGGACAAAGTGCTTTTGGAGATTCGTTTCTTTGCAGTGCTCGGCATATCAGATCATTTCCAGACAAGCAGGCATTTGTAGAATCGGCAATCACTCTGTCACACGCTCATACGCTTGTCTGACCACGTTGATCGCGGCCGGCACATCGTCTTGCGAGTCCAGGTTGTACAGCACTCCACCCGTTTCAGTTGCGCCGATGATGAAGGCGAACTCCGTGGCATCACGGGCCCTGCCTGATGGATCTTCGCAGTCGGCAAAATCCAGATTCAGCAAGAGGCTCAGCCGCCGCTTGCGCGGGATGATTTCGACGAAGAAATCGAACACGCGGTAGATAACGCTCCGGTCATTGGGCAGCTCGACAACATCTTCACCAAATGCCTGGATCTGTGGACGTAATGCCTCCAGTAAATTCTTGGCTATGTCATCCAGTTCCAGGTCCTCGATCCTGTAGTTGGTGGCAAAGGCCTTGTGCTCCTCCAACTCCCGTTGCTTCACGGCCAGCAAATCGACGACCAATGGTCGCCATACGGTCACGGCCTTCTCGGCGAGCAACTTGCCTCGCTGCTCGATGGTCGTGCCGTCCCACGCAGATTGTTCGCGAATGAACTTATTCAACCACAGCGGGCTCTCATCGAAACCACCGGCAATCGTTTTCTTTTCGGAAAATGGACGGTCGCTGTAAGTGGAGTTGTATCCAGTCAGCGTCAGATTGCCTAAGCGGTGTAGCCACGTTTCCTGTACTGCTTTCCAGTCGCTACCGAGCATCGTTCGCCATTCCGGACGAAGATCCTCGTTCTGCGGCATAACGTGCTCAATGGAGAAGTTCGAGGTATCGATGCGCTCCTTGCTGAAGTTCTCAAGCCGATCCAGCAGATAGAAGCAACTTCGCATGTCGTAGACATCGCGGGTTTCGAGCGCCTCGCGAAATTCGGCATCGCTCGGAAAGCGGCGCTTCTTGCCTTGCCGATAAAGCGCCACCTTTAAACTGAGCAACGACTGGCTCTCGGTAATCCGATAGGCGAGGCTTGCGAATATTTTTCCGAGGCTGCGCGTTTGCATGTCGCACACTGAACGCCGGAACACAAAGCTTTCCAGCAACTCGACGGCCTCGACGAATTCATCGGTACGCAGGGTCTTTGCTCGGTCATGAAAGTCGTAAAGCGTCAGCACGACCGGCGAAGCCACCTCGACCAGGGAACGCAGGCGGGCAAATGCCTCCTTTAATGCCGGCTGCTTCTCCTGTCCGAGACTGAATGCCGTGTAGTAGGTGCCGAAGCGGCGCAGGTCGCTGAGAATGCCATCGACACCACGCTTTTCGACAGTACGGGAGAAGTAGCTGCGGAACTCGTGATAGATCTCGGCCGCCTTCAATGGCGTGCCGGGACGCAGTTGCAGCGTCAGAAAATCTTTCACGAATTTATCGAACTCGGTACGGTAGCGCCGCCCGAAAGCCTGCTCGATCGGCTGCCAGTGTTCTTCGTAGAGCTGAGTCTGGGAGGACTCATCCAGTCGCATCAGTACGAAATTTCGAATCAGATCGGCCTGAGTCAAATCCACCCCAGTAGAGTTCAGGCTTTCAAAGATCATCTGCGGGTCATCTTGGCCGCGCGTCAGACTCACGTCCACGACCACCAGCTTCTTGATGCCGTTGTAGACAGTTTGCACGTCGGCCTGGGCGACCAAATCACGCAGGAACAGGAAGTTCTCCTTCACCCGTTCCGAGACGGCCTCTGGCAACGTCTTTCCATCCAGAAGCGCAATCAGCGTTTCGTGATCTGCCCGGCGCAGATGCAGCTTGTGCCGCCGCTCTCCCTTGCCGTGCCGGTTGCGCAGGTAATAGTCGTCCAGCTCATTGGGCGTCGCTTCCTCCTCTCCCTGACCTGAGTTTCCAGGAAGCTGTGCCATCTGGTCACGAAGCGCGATCAACAAAAGCGTCAGCGTAGTAAGGCGTTGTTGGCCGTCGATCAACAACCAACGAGTGATGGTGGCTGTGTTGTCCTCAGCCGCGACATAGACCACTGAGCCAAGGAAGTGCCCCTTCACATTTGGGTCGCTACCGACGCGAATCACATCCTTCCACAGTTGCTGGCAGTGCTTCGTGCCCCAGCTGTAGTCGCGCTGAAAGATCGGCACGATGAATTGCTTCGCGCCCTGCAGCAGATTGGTAACCAGCGTGTCTTCTGCTTTCATGCTCGGGCCTCAGTAATACTGCCGGATGTAGCTGTACGCTTTCTCGAACAGCTCTTCATCGGCATGCAGCTTGTACTTGAACAAGGATTTCCTGAGCGCCTTCTTGATCTCGCGCTCGCCAGCGAGGGTGTCCTGCCAACCGGGAAACCGGACCAAGCGCACGATCTCGTCGATATCTGCCACCACGCGCTCGACCATGATCGGCGTCTCGGCGGTCTTTACCTCATTGAACAACTCGGTCAGCGCTGCCTTGCCACGATCCTCGTCCTCTTCCGGAGGCGTCTCCTTCTCGGCCTGCAGCACTTCCTTGGCCAGTTGCAGCAGTTGCTTGAGGAACTCGACGCTGTTGAGCACGCCGGACTCGAAGCGATCACGCAGGGCATCCAGGCGTTCCGAGAGCGCCTTGAACTTGGGGTTACCGAGGTGTTTGCGCAGCCGCCGGGCAACCTTGATCTCGATTTCCTTGGCCTTTTTAGGATCGGGATTCGAGAGAACCGCCTCCAGCAGATCAGCGTCCAGCACCAGCGTATCGAGATCGTCGCGCACGGCGTCCACGTGCACGTTCTGGTGGATCAGCTCGATGGTCTTGGCCCCGAGGGAATGCCAGATCAGCTTGCCGTGGCCGCTCGATGGCTGCACCGACTGGTACACCTGCGAGAGCCACTTGTAGTCCTTCTCGTACTCACCGAGGATCGGATCTGGCGAGATGGCCTCGCAGAGCTTATTGAGCAGGCTGTACTCGACCGCGAAGTTGTCGCGCACCTCGTTGTTGGGCAGGCATTGCTGGGCGGCGATCAGGCCCTCGTAACCCTCGACCGTGCGATCCACGCCGGCAAAGAAAGCCAAGCATTTCTGCATCGCCTCCGGCAGCCTGTCCTTGAGTTCCTGGATATTCGACACCACCGCCATGACGCTCTTGTCGTCGAACTCCAGCGCCTTGGCCACGTCGTCGAAGATGCCGAGGTAATCCACGATCAGGCCATGGGTCTTCTGCTCGGAGTAGGTGCGGTTCACCCGGCAGATGGCCTGGAGTAAGGTGTGATCGCGCAGAGGCTTGTCCAGATACATCGCCTGCAGGATGGGCGCGTCGAAGCCGGTCAACAGCTTCGAGGTGACGATGATCAGTTTGAGCGGGTCGTTGGGGTCGCGGAAGCGATCAAGCAGCCGCTCCTCTTCATCCCGCGTGCGCGCATAGGCCTTGTACTGCGGCTCGTTGGCGTTGACCGTCATCACGATGTCGGAGGCCGCCGGCGGCAGCAGCTTGTCCAGCTCCTGCTTGTAGAGCAGACAGGATTCGCGGTCGAAGGTGACGATCTGGCCCTTGAAGCCGTTCGGTTCCACCTTGCTCTGGAAGTGCTGGACGATGTCCTCGCACACGCGCCGGATGCGTTCCGGCGTCTTGACCAGCACCGCCATCTTGGCGGCGGTCTTGCCGAGGTTATCGCGGTCGAGGTCGGAGAGGCCGCCGGTCATCTCCTTGAAGGCGGCATCGATGGCTGCCTTGTCGATATTCAGCTCCAGCAGGCGCGGCTCGAAATGCAGTTTCAGCGTCGCGCCGTCGCGGATGGACTCCTCGAAGCCGTAGCGGCTCAGGTAGCCCTTGTCGTCCTCCTCCGCGCCGAAGGCGTAGAAGGTGTTGCGATCGAAACGATTGATCGGTGTACCGGTCAGGCCGAACAAGAAAGCATTCGGCAGCGCATCACGCATTTTGCGGCCGAGGTCGCCTTCCTGGGTGCGGTGCGCCTCATCCACCAAGGCGATGATGTTGCCGCGATCATTCAGCACACCATCGGCTTCGCCGAACTTGAAGATCGTCGTGATGATGATCTTGCGCACGTCCTGCGCCAGCAGTTGGCGCAGCTTGTCGCGGGAGTCGGCCTTCTCGAGGTTGGGGATATCGGCCCCGGTGAAGGTGCCGGTGATCTGGGTATCGAGATCGACACGGTCGACCACAATCAACACCGTGGGATTCTTCAAGCGCGGATGCAGGCGCAGCTTCTGCGCCGCGAACACCATCAGCAGCGACTTGCCTGACCCCTGGAAATGCCAGATCAGGCCCTTCTTCGGATAGCCGGCCAGCACCCGCTCGACGATCTTGTTGGCCGCCTCGTACTGCTGATAGCGGCAGATGATCTTGATGCGCTGCTTTTTCTTGTTGGTGGCGAACAGGGTGAAGTTGGCTAGGATGTCGAGCACCACATGGGGCCGCAGCATGCTCTCGGCAGCCAGTTTCAAGCCCTTCAGCGGATGCTTGAGCGCATCGCCGTCATCCTCCAGGTTCCACGGCCCCCAATCCTTGATGGGCAGGCCGAGCGAGCCGTAACGATATTCCTTCCCTTCAGTGGCCACCGAGAACACGTTGCAGACGAACAGCTCCGGCACGTGCTTCTCGTAGTCGTCATGCACCTGCACGGCGCCATCGACCCAGCTCACTGCCGAGCGCGTCGGCGTCTTGGCCTCGATCAAAACCAGCGGCAGGCCGTTGACCAGCAGGACCAGATCGGCGCGACGCTCGGCGCTGCCGGCGCGGAAGGTGAACTGCTGGGTGACGACGTACTGGTTCTGATCGAGGTTGTCGAAATCGATCAGGCGAATCGGCACATGCTCGTTGTTCTGGCCGAAGGGCATGGAACGCTCCCCCCTGAGCCAGGCCGTGAACTCTTCGTTTGCGCGGATCAGACCGTCGGAGCGCACCGCGAGCACGATGGCGCGCAGCTTGTAGAGCACCTCGTCGGCGCGATCCGGCTGGGCGGCGATCTCCGGGTTGAGGCGGATCAGCGCCTCGCGCACCCAGGGTTCGACCAGCACGTCCTGGTGCTGGCGGGGGATATCGGCGCTGGCGATGCGGCGCCAGCCGATCCCCTTGTGGCTGCGGCCATAAGTTGCTTCAGGTTCGCGGACGACATTGACAGGAGCTGACTTCGCCGGGCCGGATAGCAGGTCGTGGAGGTAGGCTTCGACGGTGTTGGATTCGTTAAACGCCACTGCTGCTCCCCCCTACGATCTCTTTCAAGGCGAGAGCCTTCAGGGCTTGTGCCTTGACCTTGCGTCTTTCAATGTCAGTCCGTGCCTCTCGAATCGCACCGATTTCTTCCAGCAAGGCATCCTGTTCTTCGATCGGCGGAACCTTCAGGGTGTGTTGTCGAATGTCACCGCCGTTGATTTTCCAGATGCCATTGGTGGACTTGGCGCGCGAGATCAGCCGTTTGTGTGTGCTAGGCGTGTTCCATTGCAGGGCAGCGAACTGTGGCCGAATGATCTTGCTGTCGAACTGAAGCCGGATGAGCAGATCAGGATAGAAGCATCCTTGTGGCACGGTATCGACAAGGCCGCATTTTCCGGTTAACAGCTTATTGCCATTTCCTCTCACCACCAGCACATCGTCCTTCTTCAGCGCGAAGGCGGTAGCTTGATCGTCGGTCACTTCCGCATACTTGATGTTGCCCTCGGTGACGATGCAACCGTCCCTAACCGCACTGATGCTTAAAGTGGGATAACCTCGCTCGTCGGCGTTAACCTTTGGCGATAGGCCATTTCTCGGTGGCGTTACGACCAGCTTCTCGACCGGATGAAGGCAGCCGTCGGGGATGGAATCAAACGCATACTCCAGTCGCGAAAACTGCAAGCCAGTGGCCGATGCAAGCGCTGAATCCAGCGCAACAAGATTTTCTTCCAGCGCACTTAGCATGAGAACCAAACGTCGCTGCTTTTCGAGTAGCGGTAACGCGAACTCAAATCGCGCCAAGTCAGAGAAGTTGATATACGGATTCACTGAGCCTTTGGAGTTCTTGACGGAGAACTCGTTAAAAGCATCCGTTTGCATGAGGAACGGAAGGAACTCGGGCAGCAGCTCCTCCGCATCCTTTGGCTCAATCACAAAGGTAGTGTTGGCGCAGATGCCATCGAAGTCTGCGACAGCCACTTTGCGGAGGTAGGTTCGCCGAGAGCCGTAAAGCACCTGCCCTGGCCGGAAGCGCATATGAAATGCAGGCCCGAGATAGCCACTGCCGATCTCACCCCAGCGACGGATTCGCAAGTCGTCGGTATCCATGTGGTCACCGGCGACGTAGCGCTCCAGTCCTGAAGTCTCTGGATCAACTCTTTCCTTAACTTGGCGCACCACGTCGCCGAACTTCACCTGGCGCCAGCCTTGCTTTTTGGCCTTATCAAGCACGCTCGACCTCCTCGACTTCGAGCCCATCGAGCGTTTCCACCAGGGCGTCCATTTGTTGCCAGAAGGCGCGTCCGTCGCTTTGCCATTGTTCCCAGGCCGCTCGCAGGCTGACGGCCTCATTGGTGCCGTTGCCGTTCGCCGAGCCAGACACTCGCCTCACGTAGAACGGAATCGACAGGTTCGCACCGTTGCTGGCGATCTGGTCCAGCGTCGCCACCGCTGCAAAGCCCTCGATCGGCGCGAAGGCGCGGAAGGCTTCCAGAATGCGTTGCTGGTGTTCCGGCTTGAGGAAGCTCTGCGCTCGCTCGCGGGTGACTTCATTCAGCGCGTCGATGAACAGCACTTTGCCCTTGCGTTCGGCTGGCTTCCGCCGGTTGCAGACCATGACGCAGGACTCCATCGGGGAGTTGTAGAAGAGATTCGGCCCAAGGCCGATCACCGCTTCTACCCAATCTTGTTCGATCATCTTGGCGCGCATGGCCTGTTCCTCGTTGCGGAACAGCACGCCGTGCGGCCAGAGAATGGCGCAGCGGCCACGGTCTGACAGACTGGCCAGGATGTGCTGCTGGAAGGCGTAGTCGGCCCGACCTTGTGGCGGAGTGCCGAGGAAGTTGCGCCCCCACTTATCCTGTCCCCAGGCTTCGCGGTCCCACTGCTTGATGGAGTACGGCGGGTTGGCGAGGATCACGTCGAACTTGCGCAGCCGGTCGCCTTCGATGTGCTTCGGATCGGCCAGGGTGTCGCCCCGAATGATCTGGAAGTCCTCGACGCCATGCAGGAACAGGTTCATCCGGGCAATACCGGAGGTGATTAGGTTGCGCTCCTGCCCGTAGAGCTTGAGGGTGCGGTACTCGCCGCCGCTGCGCTTGACCTCGGCCAGGGCGGAAATGAGCATGCCGCCGGTGCCGCAGGTGGGGTCGTAGATCGACTCGCCGGCCTGGGGGGCCAACAACTGCGTCATCAGATGCACAACGGTACGGTTGGTGTAGAACTCGGCGGCTGTGTGGCCGGAGTCGTCCGCGAACTTCTTGATCAGGAATTCGTAGGCATTGCCGAGCTCGTCCTCGGGCACGTTGGCGACCGAGAGCGTTTGCGTCGAGAAATGTTCGATCAGGTTCTTGAGGGTTTCATCCGGCAGGCGCTCCCGGTTGGTCCAGGGCGCATCGCCAAAAATGCCGGCCAGCATGTCTGGGTTGGCCGACTCGATCTCCCGCAGCGCTGACCGGATCGCCATGCCGACGTTTTTCGGGACCTGGCGCACGTCCTTCCAATGCGCGCCATCTGGTATCTGGAAGCGATGGTTCTCGGTGAACTCGGCATAGGACAAGTCGCCACCTGACTCCTTGAGCCCAGCCTGATATTCCTCGTCCCAGACATCCGAGATGCGTTTGAAGAACAGCAGCGGAAAGATGAACTGCTTGTAGTCGCCGGCATCGATGAGGCCACGCAGCAGCACGGCGGCGCCCCAGAGATAGGATTCGAGTTCTTGCTGGGTAATGCGGACACTCATTGCAGCCAGCCTCCTTCCACCATGACCTTGGCCAGCCTGTCTTCCGCTTCCCGGCAGCGAGTGAGTGCATCCTTGAAGGACTCGATGGCTTCTGGCAGCGGCGGGATATCCTCCTGCAACGGCGGCAGGACATAGCGCGAGATATTCAGCGTCCAGTCCTCGGCCTTGATTTCATCGAGGCCAACGATGCGCACCGCGTCCTGCACATCCTCAAATTTCTCGAACCAGCCCTGAATTTCGAGGCCGTGCGCGGGTTCCAGATAGTTCTGGGCCCGGCCGCGCCGATACAGCCTGGAGGCGTCGGCAATCATCACCTTTTGGCGCCGCTGGGCCGGCTTCTTCTTGCGCAGCACGAGGATGCAGGCGGCGAGGCCTGTGCCATAGAAAAGATTGGGTGCCAGACCAATGACCGCCTCGACTAGATCCATCTCCAGTAGCTTTTGGCGAATACTGCCCTCGGCCCCTTTGCGGAACAGAGCGCCCTGAGGCAACACCACGGCCATGCGCCCGGCCCCTTCGGCCATTGACTTGACCATGTGCTGCACCCAGGCGAAGTCACCGCTGCTGGACGGGGGCAGTCCGGCGAAGTTGCGTCCGAAGGGATCGTTCACCCATAGATCTTCGCCCCACTTTTCGAGGGAAAAGGGCGGATTAGCGATCACGCAATCGAAGCTCGCCAGACGGTCACCCTCGAAGAACGCTGGGTTACGCAGGGTGTCGCCGCGCACGATCTGAAAATCCTCGATGCCGTGTAGGAACAAGTTCATGCGGGCAATGGACGAAGTGGTGAGGTTTTTTTCCTGCCCATAGAGCTTGCCCCACAGACGCTTCACATCGCCGTGTTGTTCTTGAACGTGCTGAACGGCTGCCAGCAACATGCCGCCCGTGCCACAGGCCGGGTCGTAGATGGTTTCGCCCTCTTTGGGGTCGAGCATCTCGATCATCAGCCGCACGACACTGCGCGGGGTATAGAACTCGCCGGCCTTCTTGTTGGTGGCATCGGCAAATTTCTTGATCAGGTACTCGTAGGCATCGCCCAGCACATCGGAGGCGATGTTTTTGTTGCCGAAGGAGATGCGCGAGAAATGCTCTATCAGATCCTTGAGCAGCGCGTCGGAGAGCCTATCCTTGTTGGTCCATTGGGCGTCGCCGAAGACCCCATACAGGGTGTCCGGGTTGGCCTTCTCGATCTCGCGCATGGCGCGCTGCAGGGCATTGCCGACGTTGGTCGCCACCGCGCGGACGTCATTCCAGTGGCAGTCATCCGGGATCTGAAAGCGATGCGACTCTGGGAAGAGGGCCAACTCGGCATCGCCGGTCTCATCGACGATCTCGGCGTATTCCTCGTCCCAGACATCGCAGATCCGCTTGAAGAACAAGAGCGGGAAGATGTAGGTCTTGAAGTCAGCCGCATCCACCGGGCCGCGCAGAATACTGGCGGATTCCCAGAGGTGACTTTCGAGCTGACTGAGGTTGATTGGGGCTTCTTGCATCAAGTCGTTCTCTTCATGCTTGGTCCGGCGATCGGTAGCCAGGCGCGAGCACCGCGTTCCTGACGCCGTAAAGGGCCAAGGGGTTCTTTAGCCAGAGCCGGTATTCCGGCCCTCTCAGGCTGTGATCGGGCGAGCTGTCCACACTCCACTTGCGCAGAATGTATCCAGCCGTGGCGGCGCGGAGCTTCATGCGCAGCAACCCATCCCGCATGCCATAGTCCATCTCGGTAACCTCAGGACGTGGCTGATCCGGGTGGGGAATCAGTTCCAGCTCGACAATTCGCGTCCATTGGATGTCCTGGTCGCCGCGCTCATGGGCCTGCACTTCTTCATCGCGCAACAAGACCGGTCCCTTGATCCGGGTGATCACGAAATCCCGAAACTCCTGAGACTTGCGATCGAAGGCCCGCACATGCCAGCGCAGGCCGTTGTCGATCAGCGCAAAGGGAACGATCTGGCGCTCGGTCTGACCGCTTGAGATCGAGTGGTACTCCACCCGAATAGGACACTCCTGATGGATCGCCCGGGTCACACAGGCCAGCACATCCAGATCGGGATGCGTGAGCCTTGACGGGACTTCACTTGCCACCCACGCCTTGAGCTGGGATGGCTCTCCGTCTCCGAAGCCTTGCGTCAGCCAGGACAGAACCCGTTCAGGCGGAAAGTCGAAGAGCGGCTTGAAGTCCTCTCCAAGGACATAGCACTTGGCCTTGGTGTCGTAATCGATGTTGCCTGGTGCCAGCTCCTTGTAGATCGCCAGGTCACGCGTGGCGGCGGCCGACTGGATTCCAAACCGCGACACCAGGTCCTGGCGGCGGATATCCCCGATGAAGCGCACGCGCAGTTCCACGAAGGCAAGGCGATCGCGCTGCGGCTGGGTAAGGTCGTCAAGCTGTTCGTCAGACATCCTTGGGGCTCATGCGGGTTAACAAATGCTTGTGATGATAGTTGCGGGTAGTATATGGCACGCACTACAATCCGTCTATGCGATTCCTAGAGCGCTCATGTCCGCATTCTTATGATTATGACCATGCAGCAGCAGGCGGATCGCTCTCTATAGAAAAGGAGCGAACCTGCATGAGTGAAAACCGTAGGGCCCAGCCAGGACTCCCCAACAAGGGCTGGCATCGCGTTGAATCAGCGAAAAGTCAGGAGGGAGCATGATTGACCCGGCAAGCCAGGCCCAACTGAAAGAGGCCATCGCAGACTGCATCGGAACCGACCAAGGGGTGCTGGATTCTCTGCGAGAAGAAATACAGCCGTTGAAGAGTGCCACGCGCCGAATCCAGCCGCGCGCCACGACGTCGATCTCACTGGTTGGCACCGATGGGGGAAACAATCAGCTTCAGTTCGACCCCTTCCTGATTCAGTTGGTCCGAGTCGTAGATAGCAGCAACAACGAGTACTGCCTTGAAGCAGTTTCGCCCACAACACCGGTGCAGAAACTCAACCAACGCCAGTTCGATGAGGACGGGACGCCCAAAACGGCAATGGGTGAAATGATGGTTTTCCTGGGAGTAGACAGCCTGCAGGCGCTCTCCCACATGATCCGACCGACGGACAGTGGAAAGCCGGTTTCTCCCAGCTGGGTTCAGGTTTATCGGGAGCTGGTCGAGTGGGCGATCCTATTCAAGATCCTCGATAAAGATTACGGCACTGACACATTGATCATCTGCGACGGCCTTTTGCGAAGCAAGGTGTTCGCCAAAGACCTATTCCAGCGTCTGCTCCAAGGGATGAAGGAGCGTATCGACCAACAATGGAGCAACAGCCGGCGGCGGGTTTATCTCGCGGGTGTAGCCAAGCACAGCAAGGTGCTTTCTCGGTATCGCTTGGCCATGGCTCTGGAAGGCGTCCTTCAGACTGATTACCCCGCCTACGCCGAGGTACCCCGCGAAGTGGAGGAAAAGGCATACGTCTGGTCGGAGTTCGCACGAGGCGATGACCGAACTGGCGAGGGCGGCGAAATCAACAAGTTTGTCGGCGGCAAGATGTTCCTGGTGAAGTTTGGCTCTCACCGCCGCGATCCCGTGTGGCCAATCGACATCTTTGTTCCACAAGTCAGCGAGTCCCAGGCAATTCTCGGGTCAATGCTTGCGGATGCGATCAACGGTTTTCCAGTTCCCCATTACCCACGCTGCCTGCAAAAGGCGCATGAAAATGCGGCGCTGGTCGATTTCGACTTCGATATTTTGCAGGACTTCATCTACGAGGGTGTGCGTTCGAGTCTCGGCGGCGACGCAGGCACATTGGATGCGTTTCAGCTGCAGGATGCCGATCCTGCGCAGCGTCGGTACGGATAAGGGAGAACAACATGGCAGAAATCCAACTCTTTCCCAGAGAACAGGTCGTCGGGATCTTTCGTGGCTTCCAGCAGGGAGGCATGGAATTTCACGCCGACCTTGTTTTGCCGTACCGAAATGAGTTCCAGAACATCCCGATGCACGGGCAATTCCTCATCGTCCAACTAGAGACGCCCGATGAGGCGGTGTTGGGCCGCATTGCATCCTTTTCCTCTGAGGGCAAGCTGTCATTCGGCTCCGGCGAGGAGTTCAACATCCGTGCAGTTCGCGAGGAAAGACCTATTCCGGAGGATTTGCGTGAGCAGTATCTCAAGTATCGGATCAACATCCGCGTGCTCGGTGTCCTACGCAAGAACGGCAACGGGCTGACATTCGTTCCCTCCCATCGTCGACTTCCCCATGTCGGCAGCAAGGTTGCCTTTCCAAGCGCCGAGGTGTTGCGCGAGATCGCTGCACACAACATTGATGGCGCCCCCATAGGCCATCTAGCCTTCGGGGAATACATCTACGCAGCCGGCAACAAATCATTCCAATCGCAGGAATGGATGCAGGTGGTCGATCCGGAGGTGCTGGTTCGCTTCCCGATCGAGTCCCTGGTCTCTCGCCGTAGCTTCATCTTTGCGCGAGCGGGCTTCGGTAAATCCAACCTCAACAAACTGCTTTTCTCGAAGCTCTACGAAAACACACCCTTCGTGACCAAGCGCGCAGGCAAGCAGGTCCCTGTGGGCACGGTCATCTTTGACCCGGATGGGGAGTATTTCTGGCCAGACGACAAGGGTCGACCCGGCCTATGCGATGTCCCGGCGCTGGAAGACAAGGTCGTCGTTTTCACCGACCGAAAAAATCCAAGCCCTTTCTACCAATCGTTCGTTGCGGGCGGTATCAAGCTTGATATCCGTCGCCTTCGGCCTGGGGATGTAATTTCAATTGCACTCGGAGCAGAGCGCCAGGAACAGCAGAACGTGCGGAAGCTCAGGGGGCTTCCACAAGATCGCTGGGAGTCGCTGGTCAATCTAATAGACGCCAATGGCAACACCACGCCGCTCGAAGACGTATGTGGACTGCTCGATCTCGACCCTCAGCGACAGGAGGCCGAGGCGCTGGCAGCCCGGGGCAACATGACAGCGATCGTGAAGATGCTGCATGACAAGAGCAGTCAGCTCATGGACATGCTGGTTCATGCGCTTTCCGAGGGAAAGCTGTGCGTTATCGACGTCTCCCAGATGCGCGGGGGCCAGTCCCTGGTGCTCTCTGGCCTGATCCTGCGCCGGATCTTCGATCGAAACCAGCAAGAGTTCACCGCTGCCGACCCCAAGACCATCCCGACGATCGCCGTTGTCGAAGAAGCGCAATCTGTGTTGAACGAGAACGCACCTGCCGCCGAGCCTTACATTGCCTGGGTGAAGGAAGGCCGTAAATACGACCTCGGGGCACTGCTGATCACGCAGCAACCCGGCAGCATCCCAGTCGAGATCCTCAGCCAGGGCGACAACTGGTTCATCTTCCATCTGTTGTCCGCAGCTGACCTTGCATCCCTGAAACGAGCCAACGCCCATTTCAGTGACGACCTTTTGAGTTCGCTACTCAATGAGCCGATCCCAGGCCAAGGTGTGTTCTGGAGTTCGGTGGGAGGCAAACCTTATCCAGTCAGCCTCCGCGCACTGTCGTTCGAGAAGATGTATTCAATGCGGGACCATGACTACAACCAACCCGTAGGGAATACATATGCGCAAACGCTGCGCAGCACTTTCTCTGGAATGAAGCAGAGTGCTGCGGCAGCTCGGGTTCCAGACGCAAACGCTTCAGGCTCGCTCTTTTCCGCTGAGACTGGTTTCGAAGACTCCGAGCCAGTGGACGTCATGGCAACCATAGAGCAGCGAGCGATTGATGCCTTGCGAGGAGATGCCGACATCCGCCAGAAGCTCGAATCTTCGAATGGCATGCCTTGGTATGGAGTTCAGCAGCTTCTGATTGACCACCTGCCGGAACACTTGGAAGACCGCCGTCAGTTTGCATACAACCTGGTTTCAAAGGCGATGAATGCGATTTTCGGCTCACAACCCAGAGGATGGGAGACGTTCAAGAGTACGTCCACGGGCAAGACTTGGATTAGGGCTCACAAGTGACTGCCGACATCCGGCACTTGTGGGGAAGTGAGTGATGAGCCAGGAGAAATGAGAAATGGCCAAACCTGTCGTCATCGGCTCGCGGAGCTTCCGAACCCAGAGCAGTGCCCTCGACCACTATAAGGCACTGCTTCACCGGTATCAGGACGGTCAGCGGATCGTCGACCCGGCTGACCACACAGATCTGGTGGCGCTCGTCGAGCGTTTTGACCCAGTGCTCGATGCAGTCGGGGAGCCCACGAAAGGTGCCGGCCAGATCGCTCACTTCGAGCGACGCCTAAATACCGGGACCGGCTGGAGCACGTCGGGGTTCTGGGTTGTTCGGCAGGACGGCACTGAAACCGACTTCTCGTACATCGATGCGGTCAAGGGCAAGCCGAAGGGGCGGTCCCCAAGACTTCTACAACGCATGCCGGCAGGCGGTCGCACTCGACCTCATCCTCGCCAAGAAGCAGGCGTTTGTCCAGTACGGCGACGATCAAGGCCGGGTTGAGTGCGAGTTGACCGGAAAGATGGTCACCATCGACGACGCACATATTGACCACGCATGGCCGTATTTCTCGCACATGGTGAGTGGATTCCGAGCTGCAAGGGGCTGGTCGAGGGACATCCCGGACGGCATCGTTTCCGCCCCGGCTGACGGCCAGACCACGGCAACATTCGTGGACAGCGCCGTGACTGAGGCATTCCGATCGTTCCACCATGACCAAGCGGTTCTTCGGATTCTCAGCCGGGAAGCAAACCTGCAGACCGCGAGTTCAGCTCGCCGGCCAAAAGTTGCACGGCCAGCCCGGCTGGCGTGACCCGCTCCGGTCGCCTGCGATCGGGCCCGCGTAGACGTCTGGCGGACGCGGGTTCAATTCCGCAAATGGGAATCGAACTGGCGGCTGGTTCCAGGCACATCTCTGATGCCAACCGCAGGTGGGAACTGGTAGGATTACCAGCAACAAGGGCTGGATTCCGCACCTTTCCGCAGGAGTTAGCAGCGGTTCTAAGGCGCTGAGTTACATAGGTTTGGCGCAGGGTTCCACCCCACCACCAGCATCCCAAGCCCGATCGCTTATCCCGGTCGGGCTTTTTTCTTGGACAGCCCCCTGCGCACGAGCAGACCGAAGGCCGTTGTCGGGACATTGGCCGGACAACTATAATCGGAATACCGAAGGCCCCCTTTCATGGAGCTGCGATGAGTACCCTCAACGTTCCCAAGACCGAACGCATCGACGTTCGTGCCAGCACACCCGTCAAGCAGCTGCTGCAGGAAGCAGCCCGTGCCAGCCACAAGAACGTCAGCGAGTTCCTGCTCGACGCCGGCATCACGGCAGCCGCCCAGACCCTGGCAGACCGTCGCCATTTCACCCTGGATGAGCCCCAGTGGCAGGCATTCCAGGCTGCACTGGATCGTCCTACACAAAGCAAGCCCCGCCTGAAGCAACTGCTGCAGGAACCTGGAGTGCTGGGGTGAGCCATCCATACGCCCCAGTCCAGAAACTGCTTCCCAGCGACCAGGTTGACACCTTCGACTGCGGCTCCCCACCGCTCAACCTGTTCCTGCAACGCTACGCGCTCGTCAACCAGAAGGCCAACAGCGCCCAGACCTATGTCTGCTGTCAGGCGGACATGGTCGCTGGCTTTTACAGCCTTGCGGTGGGTAGCGTCGCCCTTGAGGATGCGCCCCGCAGAGTGACCCAAGGACTGGCTCGCCACCCAGTACCCGTCATGATCCTCGCCCGGCTGGCCGTGGACATGACCCATCAACGCAAGGGTCTCGGCCAGGCGCTATTGAAGGATGCCCTATTGCGCACCGCACAGGCCGCTGACATTGCCGGCATACGCTGCCTTCTGGTTCACGCAAAGGATGATGCAGCACGGCGTTGGTATGAGTCATGGGAATTCGAGCCCAGCCCGACAGACCCCTACCACCTGTTCCTGATGCTGAAGGACCTCAAGGCGATGTTGAGTTGAGAACGCACTGTCTGAATGGCCCACGCACCGAACTCTGCTCTGAGTTCCCCCCATCATCTCCTACCCAATCCTGCGGCTCATACCACCGTATTACCAGGTACCGGTTTTCCCCTTTTTAGCCTACCGCGTAACGACCAGAGCCCCCTTCGCCCTCCTCCCTTTTAAAATAAGGGACAGAACACCCCCAAGGGCAACAAGGCAGGAGCAAACCATGTACAAGAAACTTCTGGTCCCCCTGGATGGCAGCGCCACCGCTCAGCTGGCGCTGAGACACGCCGAAGCACTGGCCAGGCTCAGCGGCGCCTCCATCATCCTGCTCTCCATCGTCGAGGAGATGCACTACAGCAGCGGCTACGAGCGCCCGAAGGTGTATACCGAGCAGGTGCGGCCGCACTTCCTGGCCACGGCGCGTGGCCTGCTGGAAAAGGCGGCCAAGCCCTTGCGTGACGGCGGTCTGTCGGTAGCTGCGCACGTGGTCGAGAGCGGCAACCATCGTGTCTCGGAACTCATTGTCCAGCAGGCCAAGGACGAGCATTGCGACCTGATCATCCTGGGCACGCACGGCCGTCGCGGCATCGACCGGCTGCTTCTGGGCAGCGATGCCGAGCAGGTGGCCCGCATCGCGCCGGTGCCGGTCATGCTGG
>ERZ772971.310-NODE-310-length-32022-cov-2.951575_pt1 | contig 32022 bp, 29 predicted proteins | sample MGYA00511943_ERZ772971 | MGnify/ENA primary metagenome ERZ772971 (study PRJEB29015, sample SAMEA2737929) | human oral metagenome | biome: human oral; feature: human-associated habitat; material: dental | place: China | collected 2144 ... | reverse complement strand
CGCTGCAGAATCATAATCACCCGCATATGAACTACCTCCCATTTCTTGGACATAAGAAATGGGAGGTAGTTCATATATCGGAGGCTCTTTTTAGTTGCAGGTTTTATTCGCTTGCGACTCAGTGCTCGCCGTGCTCGTGCTCGCCGTGCGCGTGCGCGTGGTGGTGTTCGTGTTGCTCGCCGTGGCCGTGCGCGTGATGCTCGCCGTGCGCGTGATGCTCGTGGCCCTCATGCTCGCAGTGTCCATGCTCGTGATCGCAATGTTCGTGCACGCAATGACCATGCTCGTGGTCGCAATGCGAGTGATCGTGCTCGTCAGCCAAGTCCGACTGCTCGTGCCAGAACGCCGGCACAAACGCCTCGCGAAGTCCATGACGCAGCAAGTCACGGCCGATAAACACACATCTGGACTCTTCCTGAGGCTCGTCACCCGTAATCGCCCATGCACGCTCTACCAGGTCAAACTTGATCCACTGATTACCACACGGCAACGTTCCTTTTGCGCGCGCAAGTTTTCCAAAAACGCCAGCTGACGCTGCATCCAGAAGCCAAATCAAGTGCGTTGGACTTGGAAGCTCAGCGTGAGTCAGCGCCATAGTCTCCAGGTCAGGCCCCTCGTCCTTCTCGCTAGCTGGATCTTTAAGAACAGAACCATCAAGCGCGCGCGTCAGAAGACCATTCCACCACTCGTCGGGAATATCAGCATACGAAGATTCGGCGATAACCTCTGCCTGCGGATTCATCTCTGCCGCAAGCTGCTTAATGGGCTCAGTGGCATCCTCGCTACCTGGAGCAAGCTTTGAAATCACCACGCTCGCAGCGGCGCTCAGCTGATTGTCAAAAATCTCTGGAAAATCGGTGCGCTGATTCTGCCACGAGACAGCGTCAACCACGGTAACTGGCGCCAGCAAACTGATGCGCTCCCAGGCAACCTGATTCACGTTATCAAGAATGCTCTGCAGCTTAGCCACACCAGTTGGTTCAACAATTAAATACTCGGGGTCGATGGTGTTTGAAATGGTCAGCACCGACGTCGCAAAATCCTGCTTGCCCGAACAGCAAATGCAGTTCTCGGTAGACTCCCAAACCTTGAGGTCGGAGTCCTGCCTCAGGCGACGCGCATCGATGTCTGCCTGGCCATATTCATTCTCGTAGATAGCAAAATCACGCCCAGTCCGGCGCACGAGCTCCTGAATGAAGGTGGTTTTACCAGCTCCAAGAAAGCCTGATACAACAAGGATTTTCATGAATACAACCGCTTCCTAAACTCCGTTGGCGCCCACCAGCGCAAAAAGCTGGCGAGAAAACCGAACTTCTCGCCAGCTCAAACGTACTAAATAACGCGACCTAGTTGATTACCTAGTCGATAACAACAACTGGCTTGATGAGGTCAGCTGGCTTATCACGCATGGTGAAGAGTGCCTCCTCGAGGTGATCCCAACCGTGGTAGAGGTGGGTAACCTCTGGGTGAAGATCCAGACGGCCAGAAGTGACCAGGCTGGAGAGCTTCTCCATGCGCAGACGGCCGCCAGGCATGAGGCCGCCACGGATGTCCTTGTGGCCCATACCAACGCCCCACTCGACGCGAGGAATGTTGACGTAGTCGCCGGAGCCGAGGTAGTTGACGTTACCAATCTTTCCGCCAGGCTTGAGTGCCTTGACAGCGTCCTCGAAGGTCTCGCAGCCGCCGCCGTCGACGCAGACGCGGTCAACGCCCTTGCCGCCGGTGAGCTCCATGACCTGCTCCCAGATTGGGCCGTCCTTGTAGGAAATGAAGTCGGTTGCGCCGTAGCCCTTAGCTGCCTCAACGCAGACTGGACGAGTACCAACAGCAATGATGCGAGAAGCACCGTGGAGTGCAGCACCAGCAACGGACATGAGGCCAACAGGTCCAATGCCGATAACTAGGACGGTGTCGCCGAACTCAACGCCAGCCAGCTCAACTGCGTGGAAGCCGGTTGGAACCATGTCGGAAAGGATGTAGGCGTCTGCTGGATCCATGCCCTCTGGCATGTGAGCGAGGTTGCCGTCAGCGTCGTTTACGTGGAAGTACAATTTGCAAATATCTGATATTTACGCACGTAGACAATATGTACGCTAACATACCGCTTACCAAGCCTCCGACCGATAAGGAGCAACGCTTATCAGCGAACGGTAATCGCTCACAGAATTAAAAGGGCAACTGTCCACTTTTCTGTTGTATGTGGGCGATGCCAAATAATACGCGCTGGCACTTTGGTAGCAAAGTAACGTATCGCAGACACAACACCCGCAAATTCAGCCCTTTTGAACTTGCTGGTATAATTCTTGCAGACGGGTTTCTCACCAAATAAACTTCGTTTAAAGGAGAAAACCAGCAATCACGGAAGGAATGTGCATGCCCACAGACAACCTATTGAGAGACGCAGGGGCTCATTTTAACTGGGAATATATAGTTTCAATTGCGCTTTTACTGGCTCCGGCGGTTGTTCCAGGTGTGCTTTTTATTTACTCCTTTATCAAAGAACCTCGACAGTTCCGCAATGCACTTTTTCTATTTGCGGCTCTTGCATGGTCCTCGGTTCTTCTAGTATTGAGGTTTAACAACTATATTCTTGGATTAATTTTAGTTGCTCTTGTGTTGCTAACACCTTTTCTGACCATTATTTTCTTACTAATTAACACCGTAGTTGTTGTAAAAAATAATGGATTTTCGCTGACATCAATGTTGCCGTTGTTGATGGCTGGATTCCTTATCCTGCTCATTGCTTCTCCCGCTATCGTGAATAATTTGGACCCAGATACTCACCGCGTTGTTGTCGTTTTACTGGGGCTTTTTATACTTGAAAGCCTGTGGTTCTCGTTTACCTTTGTAGCTTTGCTGTTCTATTCATGGATATACCGAATCCTTCCCCGTCGCCGCACCTATGATTACATCATTATTCATGGCGCCGGACTTGATGGTCCGCGGCCAACTCCTCTGCTTGCAGGCAGAATAGACAAGGCTCTCGAACTTTGGAACAAGCAACATCAATACGGAAAGTTTGTTGTTTCCGGAGGTCAAGGTGCTGATGAAGTTGTTTCCGAAGCTCAAGCTATGCGCGACTATCTTCTAGAAAAGGACGTTCCACTCGATGCAATCCTCATGGAAGACAAGTCAACCACTACCTGGGAAAATCTTAAATACTCGATAGGCATTATCAACAATGACCGAACAGCAAGCGCCAACACCGCCAGCGTTAACGCAAGCTTGTCCAGCGGTTCTTCCGCGGCTTCTACCATAAGCGCCGACTTCACTACCGCAGTTGTTACCAGCGATTTCCATGTTTTTCGTTGCGCTGAATACGCTCATAATCTGGGCATTAAAGCAGACGGTATTGGATCTCATACAAAAGGCTGGTACTGGCCTACGGCATTTATCCGCGAATTTATTGCAATCACTAAAGCGCACCTCTGGCCGTATCTGGTTTTTGCTAGCATTTATATATTGATTAACGTCCTCGACTACGTATTCTTCTTCCTAGGGGTTTTGTAGCTGCGAGGTACACCTCATTGCCCCCTACAACCAGGAAGGAAGTTAGTTGGAGACATTTGAATTTGTACTCATCGTTTTAACGTGCGTCGCAGCTTCCTCGGTCATCGACAAGTTTGTCAACGTCTCCATCCCGGTAATCCAGGTGGTCATCGGCCTATTGGTGGCACTCGTTTTACCCAGCGTCCAAGAAGTGCATCTGGAATCCGAACTCTTTATGCTGGTCTTTATTGCTCCGCTCCTCTTCAACGAGACGAGAGAAACCAACATCCGTGCACTTCTTCTCAACTTGAACAGTATTTTGTCGTTAGCAATTGCACTAGTAATTGTCAGTGTTCTCTCGGTCGGCTACGCCCTCCATCTTATGGTTCCCTCAATCCCCCTAGCTGTGGCTTTTGCACTTGCTTCAGCGCTTGGTCCAACGGACGCAGCCACCGTTACTGCACTTAAATCAAACATTCATCTGACCCATCGCCAGCAGACACTTCTCTCCGGAGAGTCCTTAATTAATGACGCGTCCGGCGTTGTTGCATTCCAATTCTCCGTTGCAGCAGCTGTTACGGGCACGTTTTCACTGGTAGATGCAGCAGGTTCATTTACGGTGCTTTTTGTAGGTGGCGTGGCAGTGGGAATTGTCACAGGCTTTGCCTTCTCTGCCATCAACGCAATGCTTGGCAGATTGGGCTATGAGGACACTGTCGCAAACGTCCTCTACGAAGTACTCACGCCATTTCTTGTCTATCTTCTTGCCGAAACCTTTCACGTTTCTGGCGTACTTGCCGTTGTAGCGGCGGGCTTAGTAATTGCACTTCCTCGCAGACAACACAATAAAGCGCTGGTAGCAAGACAGAAGCTGGTATCCGATTCCACATGGAAAGTCATAAGCTTCCTCATCAATGGCACCATCTTTGTCTTCCTAGGAATGCAGCTTCCACTTGCCGTACTCCCTGGTACTAACGGCGGCCTCAATATCCTGCAGATTCTAGGTATTGTTGCCGCAATCACTCTGTTTATGCATAGTGTCCGCTTTGCATGGCTCTACGCGCTGGAAACTCACAAACTCCACAAAGGTGGACACCTCTGCACTGGTAAAGACAACGAGAAGGACGATGGCGAGAATACCGTCGAGCAGCACTCTGAACTGGACTCTACTCAAAGTGCTGAACAATCTTTCAACCAGTCCAAAGCCACGTGTACTCCAAAGCCTATCTCCATCACATCTACCGAGCTCATTAAAAACGTACTAGTCACCACCATTGCGGGTGCAAAAGGCGCGGTAACGTTGTCGATCATCCTCACCTTGCCCCTAGTAACTCAGTCCGGAGCAGTATTTCCACAGAGGGATCTGTTAATTACCATTGCCGCCGGCGTTATTCTCGCCACATTGTTCTTAGCAGACAAACTACTGCCTGTGTTGTCCAAGTCTTCAGAAGCTGACTCTGACCTACCCGAACGTCTCCACAAGGGAGAGATTGCTGTTTTGGAAGCTACTCTTGCCGAGCTCAGGAGCATGCTACAGTCAGAAAACCCCATGTCAAAGTATCTACCTGCGCTTCGTTTGACTATCACGCGTTATACCAACCGCCTGTTTGCCTCTCGTATCACCGCACCTGACTCGGGCAAACTGATACAAGAACTAGTACTTCACGAGACAAAAATTCAGCAGAAATGCCTCGAGGAGCTTCGTGAGCGTCACATTAAAACCAACAACCCCATTCCATGGAACCAAATCGTCGATGATATTACTTCAATTCGTAGATCAGTCGGCTACCACGGATCTGTTGCAAACATTGCTGCAAAGACGAACCACCGCTCGAGGTTTGCCGTTGCTCTCCACGAGCTTAAGCTGTCAGCACAACGCATCATCAATGGTGGCATCAGACATCTAGAGGATGCTGACCAGTCCTACTACCAGGCATGTCTATACGCGCTTGAGATGGAATACGCAGGGCTCGACGAACTAAAGCGCATTGCAAACGGCGATGATGAAGAAATGGCGGTCATCGCGTCAAACTTGATGATTGACCACGAGTCGGCAATTGAGTCTATTTGGAGCCGCATCAATATCAACGATGAGCACGGCTCTAGTACTACTCAAGTTTCCTACCTACTGCCTTACAATCTGAGCTCACATAAGATGTCACCGCACTTTAGACAACAGATTGCCAATGCTCGCGAGTACGCCGATGATGTGGCAGAAAACGCACTGCGCATTGAGTTGGACCAGATCTCGCGCCTTCAGTCTGAGGGCATCATTGACCGCGAAGTTGCTGCTCACCTACGCGAAAACGTCTACTATCTGCAGATGGCTCTGGGCGAGTAGTATGAGCGCCGCACCAGACACGCGCCCAGCCGCCGCCGGGGCCGACGACGCCGCAGCCTCCCGTCCCGCTGATGGCGCAGCCTCGCGCTCCGCCAATCCCACGGCGAGAAAAACGACCATCTCTGGATTTTCTGTCCACGTGAAGATGTCCTCTGTAGCAGGAGCTCCTATTGTTTACCTCTTGGGTGACGTGGCCGACAACTCCCCCATTCAGGTACCGAAAGGCATCAGCCTAGTACGCATTGGCGTTGACCCGTGGGAAGAGAATTTCTCGCCCTGGTGTGCTCCGCGCGTTTTTGCCAAGGGCCCCAACTTTGGCGACGGCGCCCAAAAGACGCTTAATACCCTTATCAACCAGGTTGTCCCTTGGGCAGAATCGGAGCTTAACGAGCCGCCAGCGTATAGGGTGCTTGTGGGATATTCGCTTGCGGGCCTGTTCAGCCTCTGGGCCGGCATGACGCAGTCCGCCGCCGCCACGACACCGCAGCTCAGCACCCTCACTGCACCAGACGCCGCCGCTCCCGTTGCAACCTTCCAGCGCATCGGAGCCGTCTCGGGATCGTTCTGGTTCCCAGGCCTTCTGGGCTACGTAGACCATCAGCTCAGTGCAGGGGCAGTCGGCCTCACACATGCCTATCTTTCGCTGGGAGATCGTGAAGCACGGACTCCCAATCCGCAAATAATGCACGTGCGAGAAAACGCCGAACTTCTCGCCAGCAGGTTGGAGAAAGCCGGGATCACCTCGACGTTTGAACTCAACCGCGGAAATCACTTCCAAAACGTTGAGGGAAGAATGCAGAAAGCTCTGAACTGGCTGCTCAAATAGGGTAAGATTCTTCAGAACGAACGTGTCCAGAGAGGTTTTATGCCCAACCGAAAGCAATTTGACAGCAAAACTGAATCACCCAATACAGCCTCCGGCAAGCAGTCTGACTACTTTTTTGCGCTCATTCTTTCCTTAATCTTTGGCATTTTTGGTATTCCACAGTTTTATCTCAAGGGCTGGAAGTCGGGACTTACCAGACTTGTCATAAACGCAGCGCTGATTGTTGGCGCATTTGCCCTAGCTCAAATACTTGCCTTGCCAGCAATGCTTTCTTATCTTCTACCAGCAATTCTTTCGTACCCGATTATCGAGAGCGCTCTAAACCTCATTTACGAAGATGCCAATGCCTCCAAAAAACTCATAAAAGGTACGCTCAAGCTCCACAAGCGATACGCCGGAAAACAGAAAGCCGGAATTGCATTAGCCTCACTGAGTGTAGCGCTCTACTTTAGTGCCGCGCTGACACAGCCGCTTCCAACTACTATCTCTACCGCGGGCATATCAGGTCAACAAGCCACAGTTCAAGCAATCAACGCACCCTCGCAAACAGACTCCGACACGTCATCCACAACTGTGCAGGCAAACACAAACGTAACCATCAAGTTTATCGACGTCGGCCAGGGAGAAGCCATCCTTATTGCACTTCCCGAGAAAACCATGCTTATCGATGCCGGTCCTACAGGTTCGGCTCCAAAAATTTCCCAGGTACTCCAAGAACTTGGTCGCGAGAAGATTGATTACCTGGTAGCTACCCATCCTGACGAAGATCACATTGGTGGCATGGCGGACGTCATTTCCAGCACCCAAATCGGGACCATTTACGCACCAAATAAAACAAACAACACAGCAACATACAGAAAATTTCTAACTTCTATTCAAAACAATAACTTGCAAATAACCCTTGCTGAAGCAGGGAAAATCATCGACCAAACCAATGACTACAAGATAGAAATTCTCTGGCCAACCAAAGACGCAGATTTTCTCGATACCAATGACTACTCGATAATTATCAAACTAACCATTGGCAACAAGACGTTTCTTTTCACAGGAGATGCACCTACAAGCGCAATCCTACAGACCAATCCAGGTCATATTGACGTACTTAAGCTTTCCCATCATGGCTCTAGAACAGGCACAAACGAGCAGCTGGTCCGCAAGCTCTCGCCTACTTACGCCGTCATTTCATACGCCCTAGACAACTCCTACGGACACCCCATGCAGTCAGTCTTAAACGCCCTCCACAAACATTCTGTTGAAATCTGGGGAACGGGGGTCAACGGAACTATTACCATTACCTGCGATGGTACAACCATTGATATATCTGGCGAGAAGAACGGCACTGTTGTTGCTCCTACCTCACAAGAAAAATCTGGCACTTCGTCGACATCGAGGACTAAGCAATGAAAGCAATTATTGATCGATTTGAAGACAACAACCTTGCCATACTTGAACTAAATGACCAGCCAGGCAATATGCTTACCGTTTCTCGCAACGAGCTCCCAAGTAATGTTTGCCAGGGTGACGTTCTTTACTACCAAGACAGTGTGTGGATAATAGCCGAAGAAGAGACAACCCAACGTCAAAACGATATCGACGAGCTGTTCAACTCCCTGCTTGTGCGTGATGATAACGAAGAGGATTCCTACCAAGATGACACATATTCAGAGGACGAGTAACTAGTTCTACACCTCAGTCTCTTGCAGCAGACGACTCCCACACTCTCTCAACAAAGCGTGCAATCTATACCTCTTACAACAAAGAACACCCTACGAGCTCATAACCCGCAGGGTGTTCTTTATAACTGCCGCTTTACGTTATCGTACGTCCTTCTCGCTTAGGTTCCCGTGAGTGCTGTACCTTTTACGTACAATGTGTGACCGTTAGCAATAACGTTTGCTGCAACGCTATTGAACTCGGTAACATAGCTATCTGCCGTCAAAGTCCAAGTGCTGTTGTTGTCTAGCGTTACCGTAACAGTGCCTACCTCGGTAGAAACAGTCTGGTTAGTAGCGTTAACGATATTGCCGTTAACGTAACCCTCAAACGTGGTTCCTTCAGTGAGGTTTAGAGCAAGTGTGGAGTTGTTGCCAACAAGCACCGCTCCCACTAGGTCCTGAGCTTTAGCGTTAAAGGTTGCCTTGTTATTACCGCTATTCCAACCGTCATCGCACACAGAGATAAGAACGTTAGCAGCGTCTTTGTTAGTTAACTTGACGCCATTGAGCTCAATGTCAGCGTTAGTGTTAGTAACGTGGAACATGTGGCCGTTCTTACTAGTAAGGGAACCACCAGTCATAGCAAAAGTGGAATTACCTGTTGCTGCGTCTCCAGACATGGACTGGTAGATCATGATGGTGTCCATGAAAGTTGCGTTGCCATTGCACTTAGTGTTGTTTGCCGTAAGATCGCAATCAGTGAGCTCAATGGAGTTCAGACCTTCAATACAAACGCCCTCGGAGAGGTTAGAAACAAGTGTGGCGTTAGCAACATGAATCTCTGCCGTGGAATAGATAGCTGGCGAACCCAAACCATTGGAGGTATACGTACCACCGTCTGCGTAGACTGTTCCGCCGCCCCTGTCGGTACGAATAGCTGCAGAAGACTGACCGTTTGTGGTAACCGTAAGGTTATAGGCATTGGTGGTGCCTCCACCGGTTGTCATGGTACCCCCTGAGCCGTCACCAGTTGTGGTAATGGTTGTGTCCTTGATAATGACCTTGGTGCCATCACCGTCACCGCCGTTCTGACCACCGTTGCCTCCATAGCTAAAAATGCCGTTGGCACCCTTTGCATCTGAAGTAACAGTGAAGTTAGTCAGCGTAGTGGTTGAACCTCCCTCAACAAGAACTGCAGCGTTCTGACCGTAGAAGTTACAGTTATCTCCGCCGTCGGAATCTCCTGTCTTAGTAACCGTAGAATTGGTAATAGTTACATCGTCGGTAGTGTTGACCAAGATGGTATTCTCATCAGCAGTAGTGCTGTTGACTGCATAACCATCTAGGGTCTGGGCAGCGGTAATCCGAAGTGCTTCTGCAGCCTTCTTGGCGGCTTCGGTTGTATTATCAGCGGTTGCTTTTGCGGTTTTGCAACCAGCAAGTCCGAATGCCATCAAAACTGGAAGACCGGCTACTACATCTCTTCTTGTGTACTGCATAATGTGCGCCTCCTTGCACTCATTTGGTATATGCAACGAAGTGATTTTTTACTCCCTTGCATCTGATGAGGACATAGTAGGAGGCGAAGATTGAACAAAGATTGAATTCTCAAAATTTTTTAGAAATTTTTGGAAAGTTAGCAAATCACCAGTTTAAACGCAAAATATTCTAAAATAGCATATTTTGTTTTATAAGCTTTTACCTGTATAAATAAAAAAGACGCCTTAACGAGAAAGGCGTCTGTATAAAACGGTTTTATTGAACTAAAGATTGAATATTAAACTTCAACCTACATGTTATTTGCTCTTGATAGGAAGCTGAACAATAAAAGTAATCCGACCCTCTGAATAGCTTGCATTAATGGTTCCACCATGCTTTTGAACTACAGCTTGTGCAATCGAGAGACCTAGTCCGTAGTGATTATCCTCACTATTTCGAACGTCATCCACACGATAAAAACGGTCAAAGAGATGCTCAAGCTTTTCTTGAGAAATCTCTTCCGCGTCATTACTAACACTTAAGAGAGCGCTGTGACCTTGCTTTTTGAGATTTAGCTCAATCTGAGCACCCGTTGCGTGCCTTAGGGCATTATCAAGCAGCACAGAAATAACCTGCGTAAGCTGATTCTGATTGCCTGTAAGAACAATACCCTCTTCAATGTTGCTGTGAAGTACCTTGCCATTCTCGAACGCAAACGTCTCAAAAACCAATGATTCTCCAGTAACCACATGAGAGAAGTCCAGCTTTTTCATAGGCACTTCTCTATTCTCCGCAGTAGAAAAATCTAGCAGCTGTTTTACCAGCTTTCCCATACGATTGCTTTCGTATTGAATGTTGGAGAGCCATTCGTTGTGACCGAGTTCTCTGGATAGAATCTCTGCATTGGCGCCAATAACCGCAATAGGAGTCTTGAGCTCATGACTTGCGTCAGATATGAACTGTTTCTGCTGTTTATCGCTCTCTTCAAGTGGGCGAATGATGCGCTTTGCCAGAAACACAGAAATAAAGAACATAACTACCAGCGACGCGCCTCCTACAAGCAGAGCGTTTCGCATCATGGTCTGAAGACCGGCTTCAGAAACGGTGTTATCCATAAACGCCACAAGCGTATAGCCATCTTTTTTCATAACCACGTAGGAAAGATTACCTGTTCTGCCAGAAGAATTTCCTTCGTTCAAAATCTGACGAGCAAACTCAGTGAGGTTTTCATCGGAGCTAACGGTTTTCTCGCCATTAAAAACTGAGAGTACAGAGCCATCTGCAGAAAACGATACTGAGTAAAACGTTGAGAGCTCGTAAGCAGATCTCTGGCCTGGCGGTTGATTGTCAGATTTGTTTGACAGCTGAGCGTCAGGTTTGACCAGTGGCTGCTGCGGACTCTGACCTTCGGAGCTTGTCTGTCCCTCGGAACTACCCTGTCCCTCGGAGCCGTTCTGTCCCTCAGAGCTACTTTTTTCCTTCTCAAGCGAATACTGACTGGCGTAGCGGTTGAGCACATCCATGTTCTTCTGTCTGATCTCTTGAGTGCTAACAAACATGATGACCGACAGCGTCACTGTGAACAGCAGAACAAGAGACACCATAATAGAGAGGATAATTTTTCTTCTGGATTGCCTAAACAGTTTAGTCCCTCAATTCATATCCCAAGCCGCGAACTGCTTTAATCTCTACCGTAGAACCAATAAATGCCAGCTTTTTACGGGTAAATGACATGTACACTTCTACGTTGTTGTACTCGGCGTCGCTTTCAAATCCCCAAATCTTAATAGCAAGCTGATCACGCGTCATAATGCGACCGTGATTGCCAATCATATACTCAAGAATGCGTAACTCTTTCTCGCTTAGACGCACACTCTGACCAGAAGTCTCACAAGTCAACGTTGCGGTTGTGGAATCAAGCGAGAGATCGCCAAAACGCAGGACATTCTCTTGAAAGCTAGAACTCCTTCTTCCTAGCGCACGCAAACGAGCCAAGAGTTCTGCCGTCTGGAAAGGCTTGGTTAGATAGTCGTCAGCACCGTTATCCAGACCCTCGACCTTATCGTCTAACTGGCTTTTTGCCGTCAACATCAAAATAGGAATGGTAATTCCTTTGCTGCGAGCCCTTCGAGAAACCTCAAAACCGCTCATTTTAGGCATCATGACATCAAGGATTGCAATATCGTACATATTGCTTTCTAGAGCGAGAAGGGCAGACGCGCCGTCGGTCATATGATCAACGTCGTATTTTTCTTGCTTCAAGAGAGCCACAATAGCTGCGGCCATTCTCTTCTCGTCTTCAGCTAGAAGTACTCGCATTGTCCAACCCTATCGAATCCAGCCACTTTTGCACTTCACTAAAAGTATACGTGCCTTTTACCGCCAGTCCAGGCATTACACGAGAAGCACTGCACTCCCTCTGGTACTCCTCAATCATGTTTCCAAATCCTCCGCCGCCATGCGTGCAGAACGGAACGATTGTCTTACCACTCAAATCCGTTGCTCTTAAGAACGAAAGCACTGGAGGAGCAAATGCTTTAAGCCAGTTGGGCGATCCTATAAAAACAGTATCAAAGTCACCGACATGTACATCACTTGGCATAAGTGCAGGACAAACGCCCTTTTCTATTTGAACTCTAACTTCTTTTACCGCCGTGTTATACGAGAAAGAATAGGGATCTTGAGGCTTAAGCTCCAGCAACTCACCATCGGTAATCAGCGCAATATCCTCTGCAAGCCTTCTTGTGATGCCGGAATATGAATAGTACACAATCAAAGACTTCATGTAAGAATCTCCTCGACAGAAATCTTATTTTCTCTAAACCGTCCTAATGCTAGCCATACCTAACTTTGTCTTGTCTTTTTTAAATTTCGATTGATCAGTAAGTGCACTGCTGAGTGAGTAAAAAATATATTTGTAATATCACTCATTAACACGTTCCCATAAAGGCTGAGATTCATGCATAAATAGACTATCGAGATCATTACTAACCACACCAAAAGTCAAACCACAGGCACAAAGAATCTGAGAGAGTTCAGCAACAGTTATACGTTTAGATCCGTTTTCCAGTTTTGATATCGATGTCTGCTGATTGCCTAATAATTCGGCAAGATCTGCTTGAGACATTCCTGCACTACGTCTCCATTGAACAATCAGTCTTCCAAGAGAAGAATTAAAGTCCTCCAAGCATCCTACTCTCTATTCGCAGTATATACCTGTATATGATATCATTCAATGGGCTCATTCTATTTTAGAATGAGCCCTATTTTTAGGAGGATTATTTCAATGAAGCGTTTTGTTAGCCTTTATTCTGGAGCAGGTGGCCTTGACCTAGGATTCATCGCTGCTGGTTTTGTTCCTATTTTTGCAAATGATATTAACGTAGATGCAATGAAAACTTACACTGCAGCAATGGATGCAATCTCAAAAAAAATCGGAAAATCATCAAATCACAAAATAATTACTGGTGATATTAGACAAGTAACGAAATTACCTGAAAAAAACTCTGCAGAGCTAGTAATTGGCGGCCCCCCTTGTCAGGGTTTCTCCGTTGCCGGAAAAATGGATCCGAACGACCCTCGCTCTCGCCACGTCTTCGACTTTCTCGCTATGGTTAAAAGAGTCCAACCTCAAGCTTTTGTAATGGAAAACGTTAAAGCGCTAGCAAAAAATAAGTGTTGGGCAAAAACCATCAAAAGTGTTCGCAAAGAAGCGGAAAAGATAGGCTATAAAACATATCTTGAAGTACTAAATAGCGCTGACTATGGTGTGCCACAAACACGAGAGCGCATGTTTCTTATTGGTTTTAAAAATCATAATATTGAATATACCTATCCTCAACCTACTGTCCAAAACTGGATAAGTGTTGCCGATGCCCTACACAAACTACCTCCTATTGGAGAGTTGGGCAATAACCAAACTTGCAAGGCAAGGATTATTGCAGCAAAAAAACCAGTCCTACGAATCTCTCCGTTTGCAGGTATGCTTTTCAATGGTCAAGGCCGTCCAATGAACATAAATAAACCAGCACCAACGCTTCCTGCTTCTATGGGGGGGAATAGGACGCCAATAGTCGATCAAGAAGCGCTTGAAACAGGCTCTTCTCAATGGATTGAGAAATATCATGCAGAGCTTCAAAATGGTGGAGAAGTTATAAAAAGCGTACCAATTAGACTTCGTCGAATCTCGGTCCAGGAAGCAGCGGCTATTCAAGCATTCCCTGAAGATATGCCTTGGTATGGGTCCCAGTGCTCACGTTATAAACAAATTGGAAACGCTGTCCCTCCTAAAATGGCCTATGCGGTCGCTAAATCTATCTCATCGGCTCTTGGATTACATTTAGAGGAAAACCCCTCCCTACTAGATAAACTGTTTTAGATAAATTGTCTAATAAACTTACTGTAGTAAAATTTTATCGAGGGTTTCATTCAAACTAATCCAGGCAAAATCAGTCAAATCAAGCTGATATTTCAAATTTTGGACACGATCTGGAAGTTTCTTAAAGAAATTAATATCTTTTACAAAGTAGCACCGAATATCCCGAACGGTATATGCCATTCCCAAACTCTTTTCATTTACTCTAAGTAGCTGCCTATTTAATTCTATCTGCGACTTAAGATTTGTAAAACAACTCTTATCTTCAGCAAGTCTTGAAGCGAGTTCTTCGAGAGTCTCTCCCTGAGGTACTCTTTCAATATGAACACAGGCAAGATAATTAGTATCCTCATTAAAAAGCTGATTGTGTTTTATTTGAACCTTTGATTCTTGAAAAGATGTAGTCTTAACTTCAATATTGCCCGCATCAAAAGCAAAATCATATTTAGACCCCTCGCCGTTCAATTGCCAATAACGAGAAATGTCAATTCCGGTTTTTCGAACTGCATCAATCAAAGACAGTTCACCATATAGTCCTATTGCATTAATAAAATCCTGCTTACATGGAGGTCTAAAGAGGTCATTAAGCGAGTAGAAAAAATCTTCGAATGAAAGAGTTGTATTCCCTTTGGCATGCATGGTACACAAGTCAATGAAGGCGGTGAGTTCTCTTTCATTTTGAAAATTGATTAAACGTATCATGTCAAACCATTGAACCTTGTTGAAGTTACTCTTTTCAACAACCTTCAGTTTTGTACCAAGTTTTAATTGAAGACATTCTGTCTCAGTAGTACTGCTAACTTGAACAGATTCCTCTATTTTTGTCGCATAAATAGGTTCTCCATTACATACATAAAATCCTCCTTGCGCACCGAGAGTGCTCACGAGATAAACTCGTCCATCATAAGGATATCCATCGAAGAACGTATCGCTAGTCATGATTTAACGTAACCTTTCTTCAATTTCTTCTCTCTATATAACGCAAACATATATTGCGTTTCATCTTCAAACGCAACTCCATTAACTTCAGGGCAGATATTAAATATTTGAATACTAACTTGAGAAGCGTTGCTAACAACCTTTTTATCGCCAAGATACTTCACAGCATCATCCGTACGACCCTGATGAAGAGCTTTAATTACATTCCTCTTACTATCAGAATAAAAACTACGTCGTCTTATATTGTCTCCCGGTGTCATTAACAAGACAGCAACGGTAGGAACACTTTTTAATATCTTCTCAACTTCAATCAGACTAAAATTATCATCTACATATATTCCCTCAAGACTACGCATAAGTTCTGCAACTTGACTCCCAGAACAATGTGCCTCTTGGCAACTGGTTTTGTCATCACTTCTTGCATAAGACTTATTGGTGAATGTTAATTGACTTAAAAAATTCCTAACGCATTCATTATTGTGTTCAATTTCGCTTCTATTAGATGTGCGATAACGTTGTTTAATCCATTCACTCGTATAGATAGAGAAATAATCTGCAACACTTCTTCTGGTAGGTTTTTGCTTTGAATCTTCAGCGAGAACAACAATCTCATCAATCGACAGTTCACCAGCTTCAACTTCTCCAAACTGCCTCCAGAGATCATCTTCCATTTCCGCCAGAAAAGAGAACTCATCAGCAATAGTTTCAGTTGTAAATAATTTGATTAATTCAGCATATTTTAATCGGTATCCGAACCAGCGGGCTCGCTGAAGATTAGTGTCCATATTTCCATCGGATTTTGGCCAGCGAGTAAAATAAGTGGTTAATAATCGGTCAAAAGTAATTCCGCGCTCTAAAAGTTGCGCTCCAATATAAATCTGATGACTCTTAAATTTGATAGAATCACGTGTCCCCTGATCCTTACCATTGTGAAGTGCAATTCCAATATTATCAAGTACTTCACTCATGAATTGCAATAGATGCTTATCAAAAGGAGTATTCTGTTTTACATTATCTGTGAAACATTTATTGTAAGTGTCCGAAAACAATACAAACGCATCATCAGATTCTTCTGAAAGAGAATCCTCAATTGCACCTCCAATAGTATCAATATAATTAGCAACCCAGTCGTAAATTACAGAATGTTTATCAACCATACGATATGCATGAATAACCATATGCGTATGTATTCGACTTTGAGTTTTTTGTTGTGACAAAAGAATTGCACTGGCTAAAATAAAATGGCGGACCGCAAATTGAAGAGATTCAGGACTTCGATTATCAGTCTGCGCATCATCCATCTCATCTGGAACGGTATAAATAACACCATGGTCTTCTAGATGAAAGAACTCAGCTCCACAATAGCCTTCAGCTGGATGAAGAAGATAGACAGAATTAGGACGCAACGAACTCAATGAATTTAAAAATATATTTGCTTGAGGAGTAGCAGTAACTGAAAAATAAAGTGGGTCTTTTAAAATTTCCTTCATGTCACGAATAGCTGCATAGGTTGCTGATGCGTCACTACTTTTATCTTTTACGTTATTTAAAGACGCCTGATCTCCCTCGTCGTCGATAACAAGAGAGCGTATGGCGCAATCATTCAATTCTGAGAGTTTTTTATTCACACCCCTAATGCGTCTTGCGTCTTTAATTGTAATAATAAAAACAGGTATTCCTTTGTTGAGAAATGAACGTATAGTATCCGCAGTCAAATTATTAATGCAAAGTTCATCCGTGCTATCAGTAGTAAAAATATTTGGAGTTGACGAATCCCAAAGATTGTCTTCTTCATCGGTATCTTTAGGTGATCCCATAGTTTTACGAAAACGTTTAACTGTCTGCTTTAACAGAGTATTGTCATAACCGCCGTACATAACAATTAAGTTAAAATGATTATCTAAAGCGAGACCAACAAGAGCTTCAAGATTAGACGTCTTACCTGACTGAACTTTGCCAACCAACAAAACATTATTGGTTTTTGATAAGTCTTCCTCTTGTAGAAGAGATTTAGTAAGCACCTTCTTAGCAGCGTCTCTTGTCTTTCGTGCACCTATTTCTCCATAAGAAGTGCGATGCATGTCATACACTTTATTGCTAAAATTTGAAATAATAAGTGGCTGCACAGAATTGGACGTATCTTCAAACTCATACACAGTACTCATATTAGCCCTCACTTAACTTATCAAGATACTTATTCATATTATTTCGAATAGCACTTGCAATAATGTAACCATCAGCAGAAGAGTTCATCCTGGCTGCTTCTTCTGCAGCAACAAAGGCTATGACGAACTTCTCTAAAACAATTTGAAACTCATCTTCATTAGAATATGGCTTAAAAAAGGGATGATTGACATTTATTGCAACACTAAGTGAACTATCTTCATTCTTTGTGACGTGAATCCATTTTTCATTGCTTCCAATTTCCCATGAGACATGAATCTCCGTAGATTTTACGTCATTCAATCGAACAGGGTAAGAACGCACAGGACTTTGAAATTCGCTTAGTTTTTGATTGTCTTCATGCATCTCTGCAGCGAATTGTTGCACTACATTATCTTGATTATCACATGCTATCCTCGAAAAGTCTTTAATGTCATCATAATTGTCTGAGCAAGAAAACTCATCCGAAGAAAAATTTGTTAGATTTAAATTCTCAACAGCGCGATAAACTTCATTCTCTACACGTTTAGAGCGCTCATCCGAAAACTGCTCTTCACGCACTCGTTCTTTGATACTCATTCGTGCGATATTGATGTAATCTTTTATTTGTATCTTTAGCTGTGTAAGGAACTCATCTTCAAGACCATCATGCCACACGAAACCATCCTTGGCCTGATTAACAGGAAAGTCATCTACATTAAGCTCACCAAATAACTTTAAAGCAACTTGAGTATTTGATGCGCCAAATATTTCATGTGGTTTATAATTCTGATCTTCTCCACCGATAATAACGCGATTCCTCCGAAACAATGCAAAACCTGACTTCGGAAATGAAGCTGGATTCATGATGCCAACAAACCCGGTTATACGATAAGTTTTTCCGAAAAAAACAAAATTAAAATCAAGATCTTTTTTCCATTCCCTATCTCTAAACCGCAAGACTGGATATTCCTCAAAAACGATATCTTGATCATTAAGGTTAATGTTAACTTCACCGCTAGCGAGATCACGCCGGTACATACTGGCGAGCATAGCACGTGTTTTTCCAATTGAACGAGGACCCATGGTTTTAGTCATCTGTGATATACGAATGGTAGTTCCATGTTCCCATAGTGGAGCAGGCTCAACGAGAATTTCTATATCACTTTCCCCAGATTGCTGAAAATATGGAATATCTATAGTTGCCGTATATCGATTTGGCGATCCGTATGCAGTACTTGAAACACTCCAGACATTTCCAAACCATGAAGCAGCAGTTTTGAGTCCCATGCCGAACTCATTTCGACTATTTTCTTGCTCACCATTTTTTGCATCAAGGGTAATAGCATCTAAGAATCTATCACGCTCCATACCAAATGCATTATCTTCAATAGTAAGGGTACATTCTTTTGAATCATGTGTCACAATGACATTCAACTTAAAATTAGGAGCACTTTCTCTAAGTTCATTTTTATGGAGAAAATACGACTGGGTTGAATTATCAACAAATTCTGCAATAGCATAATGAGGCTTATAATTTAAGCGAGAAAAAACATTCATAATCCCGGCTGGAGGCCGCATATCGTACATGAAGTTTTCTATTACATTAGACATAATGGTTACTCCTTACGCATTAAGCGAAGCAGTCCCCTACCAAGCTGTCTCGCTATTTCCACATTTACAGCATTTCCAAGTTGTCGATATGTTTGATTGTCGCTTTCATTAAACCTGTAATCTAAATCAAACGATTGAAGTTTAGCGGCCTCTTTAGGTGTAATTCGTCTGAAATGTCCCATGCTACCATCCCAAACGATAGGAGTATTGGGCATAGCAACGAGAGTTGGGAAAAGGTCTGGTCGCTTAACTCGAACGCCTGATTGACGAATTTGAATTAAACCGTGCTTGATGTCAGAAACATCAGTACCGCAATTCCATTCAAATTTTTGTAACAATTTGCTTCTATCCAACATATGATATCGGATAATCCAATCATCAATAAAGCGCCTATGGAGTTGATAAAAATGCCTATTATGTTTCAAATAATTTTGTTTCCAAGTAGGCATTTGATCGATGTCCATCATTTTGAAAAAATTAGAATCGCGGTCAATACCTACTCCAAAATGAGATAGCCAAATTGGAAAACCAATAGTTTTAATTCCGGTCTTAGATCTAAACTCATCCCAAGCAAACAAGACTTCTTCAACATTAGGTGTAACAGCGAATGTACTATCAATATTCTTATCGAGAATACTAAATGCAGCTTTACTTCCACAAGATTTCTTATATAAGTCGAGATCGTCTTCAGTAATTCTTGAGTTAGGAAGTGCTCGTTGATCTCGATCTGTCTGCCTAATGCCAAGAATAAAAACTCTTTCTCTTTTTTGAGGTATTCCGAAATCAGAAGGAGAAAGAATTAGTGGATCTTCAGTAATGATAAAATTACGTTTCTTGAGCTCATTACAGATTATGGACCAATTCTTTTTATTATCAGCAAGATTTCTAACGTTTTCAAATATGAAACCTTTAGCTTCAGGGTGAGCATCAATAATATCAAGAATTGAAAAGAACAATTTCCCTCTTGACTTATCTTCGAATCCTAGTTGCTTTCCAGCTTTACTAAATGGCTGACAAGGAAACCCAGCACAGACTAAATCAAATGTTGGAATATTAAATTGAATGTTTTTATTCGTAATATCACCTAACATGGTTGTAGTAGGAAAATTTGCCTGATACGTTTTTATACACGAATCACTCACTTCTGCTGCACCCACACAGACACCACCAAGAAGTTTCATCGCCTGATGAAAACCGCCAATTCCTGCACATAAATCAATATATCGAAATGACATCTGATTATTGTCTTTTACTAACACCAAATACCCTATCTTCCTAATCTTCATATTCAAAGATAGAAGACCACTATAACTAATATGGGACATTTAAAATTATATTTCAAAAATCCCTATTAGTTAAGTTTGTAAAGACCAGTGTGGATATAATTCATGTGAGCGGTTGTTTATTTAGTGAAGATAAATTAATTTAAATTCAACAGTCCAACAAAAACGAGACCGTTTCCTTCCACTTAGCTGGACGGGCGTATCTCGTTTTTTTGTCAGGCTATGTAATCGTTAGCGCTTAATCAAACCAGATCTTTACAACGTCGCCGTCTGCGGAAGTAATATCCACAAGTGTGCCACTCTCGCCTGTCTTTGCAGCGTCCATAAGCGCATCAAGATTGATGTTAGAGAGCTGCTCCTGCGTTTCCTGATTAAGATAGCTTCCGCTTACCTGGATTCCCGAATTTAAAACAAATTTTGCCAGTCCCAGAGGTACGCACATATCTACAACGTCGCCGTCATCGGAGACTATATACAAGTGCAAGCCGTGTTTTGCAGAGTCGTTTCCAAGGCGGACGCCCTTCTTCTTGCTACCGTCAGCCTCATCGTTCTTCTCGACTTTGATCATGCTCTTACCAAAAAGCTTACCAAAGCTGAAACCCGAAGACTGAGCGGAAATAGCCTGGTTATCCTGCTCTATGGGCTCTTCTACGATCTCTGCGGGCTCGTCGCCTGCAACAGAAACAACCTCAGCAACGCTCTTCTCGACAGTACTCTCTTGGGCAGCAACACTCTCCTGAGCGGAAGCACTTGCGCCACTCAAAAGCTCGTCAACAGACACACCAAGAAAGCGCGCAAGATCTGGCAACAGCGAGATATCTGGATAGTTAATGTCATTCTCCCATTTGCTCACCGCCTGCGGGCTCACGTTCAGCTCTTTTGCCAGACGCTCCTGCGTTGCAGTTCTAGCCAAACGAAGACGTGCAATACGACGACCAAGGGTCTCAGGTGAAGTAATCATAGTTGCTCCTTTTTCTCAACTCATTATTACTGAAATAGCTTGCGGGCCGCTGATTTCACTATGAGTCGTAACAATACGTTCAACAAGAACGCATCAGTTGAGTTAGGTATCGCAACGGTTTCTAACTACTCAACAGTAGGTTGAGTTAGCAGGTAAACTATGCTTTTTGACCGAAAATTATTTGCTCTAAAAGTATTCTCCAACTACCATTTAATCAAGAAACTTTTGATGTTTTAGAAAGGTCTATCTATGGCTAGCGAGAAGAACTGGGTGTTCTGGACCAGTGGTGCGCATATTGTTTCTGGTTTTGAGCAATGCGCTACAGACGGTTTTGTTGGCGTTGACGCAGATGGCGTCGTGTACCTCTTTGATAACAATCAAAATGTCTTTGCTTCTGCCCATGCTTCGCATATTGAAGGAACTATCGGCGGCTGGAGAGGAACCTGGCTTACCATTGATGATAAAAGATATGTCCTAGAGTTTATTCCTCTTGCAGATAAGATTGCTCCTCGCCTGATTTTTGGAGCTATAAGCAATGTCTTTATGCAAGAACTTCACCACGGAGATCAGGAGAAGGTCCCACGAGAACTTCTCGAAGACTTCAAGATTGCATTCGAGAACGCCAAATATAGGCGCTAACAAACTAATTTTTTGAATTATTCATATCCTTGCGGAGGTACGATCCACCGATATCGACGCCAGCGTATGAACTGCCTCCCATTTCTTGGACACGAGAAATAGAAAGCAGTTCAAAACACACCTAAGTCGGATAATCTGTTAAAAAGACGTATACATTACGCTGAAAATACCTCAATCATGCAGATTATCTTCATTAGATGTGTAATATGCCCCCATCTGAGCAGAATATCTGACTTAGGTGTGTTCCTTAGGTGCGGAATTTACCTATAGTTAAATCTTTTATATGACGCTATTCATTTTCAAGCATATTAGATGAAGTTTATGCATAGAGATGCATAACAGGCAGTGCGACCGCCTAGCTGCCTGGCTATCTTGATTAGAAACATGTCGATTCTTCAGCAGAACACAAGAAAGCTACGCTATTTTGTGCGCCAAGCCTAAAAGCCAACGCTAACACGCTGAAGAATCATAATCACCCGCATATGAACAGCCTCCCCCATACAGGAGAGGCTGTTACTAGTTCAAACGATTACAAAGGGCGCTACGCCTGAGCGACTATACACGCTTACGAAGACGAATACCAGCAGCCATAGCGACTGCAGCAGTAATCATGCTGACAGAAGATAGAACAACAGAAGCATCCGAGGTATCTGGCAGTACACCCTTCTTGCGCGACTTGTGCCTCTTCTGCGAGCTGTTCGTGCCGTTGTTGGTACTGTTGTTAGTGCTGCTGTTAGATGGATTGCTTGTAGATGAGCTACTTGCAGTATCGCTCACAGTAAGAGTTCCAGAAACGTAGGTGAACTCGTAATCGTCTGCTGAGCCACCTGCAGGAGTCAGCTCGTGCGCGCCAACGCTCAGGTCAGTTGCACTGAGGGTAGGAGCAGTATAGCTGCGAGCGGTATCAGCAGTCTCACCGTTTACAAAGCCGGTAACGGTAAGAGTAAGCTGAGGCGCAATGCCCTTCTGAACAGTCTCGCCAGCATACGTTACAACCAACTGTGCTTTATTGATAGTCCAAACAGCACTCTTGGTGTCAACAGTACCGTCTTCCCAGGTGTAGTTCACAGGGTCAGCAAGATCAAGGTCAACGTCATATGTACCAGCATATGTTGCTGAAACCTGGCCGCTAATGACTACCTGTGGATTAGCGGCAGCATCAAAACCACGCTGATTATGACCGTTATAGGTATAGTTGGTTGCGGCTGGAACAGAAACGGTGCCCTTCTGAACGCTCATCTTCATAGGAATAGTAAAGTCATACAGAGTGCCATTCTTGATGGTGATGCGCGTATAACCATTGCTTGCAGCAGTTGGAGTACCAGAAATAGTTGCAGTGCTTCTACGAGCAGTTGCGTCATTCTCCATTGGACTAAGCGTAAGACCAGCAGGCAAATTGTCTACGGTAAAGGTGTCGTAACCCATAGTAGACGCTGCCCAAGGAATAGTGATTGGCTCGTTGTAGGCCTCGCCAACCTTTGCAGGAGTGATCTTGTTAGAAGGAAGCACTATGCCAGCGGTATTGTTGGAATTCTGGAACCTGGTATTCTCGATAGTCAAATCACCGCCATTGGTGGTAGTAAGATCAATCTGAACAACCGTGGAGTTCTTAACAGTTGAAGTACCCCTGTTATCAAGACCGTTATAGAACGTAACATTGTCAAAGGTTACGTTTGCACCAGCCTCAACAATAACCTCGCCCTCAAACTTCATATTTGAGACGGTTCCGTTAAAGCCAGTTGGGAAAATAATGCGAGAACCCTTAGGATTCAGACCAGCGTAAACCTGAACACGAGTACCATTGCCCAAGTAGGTGCTCTGATAGGTACTAGTAATATTTGTTACGGTAGTAGGAACAGTGAAGTCCTGAATAGAAGAACCGCTACTGGCGCCAATAGTCACCCTTGAACCAGAGAAAGACCATGTGGATGCAGCATCCATTGCAGCCTTGTTGTTGCTGTAGATGTATTGCAAACTACTAGAACCATAGCCCGAGAGCCAGTCAGTAATCTCAAACGTTCCATCTGCATAAGCCTTTGTTGTAAATGGCGAGAAAAACAAGCAAGCAGCAATTGCCATCACAACAGCAAACTGAGCACGGAGCCTACTTGGCGCATGCTTAACGTACATAGAGCTTCCCCAATCTAACTGTTTATGTGAACCCTCCAATTGAGCCACAACAGTTTTGCCCATTGAACATCCGTATCTTATCAGATAAGTTAGCCGGAGGTAACAAAAAAAGACCCAAGTTTTATTCTTGGGTCTTATAAATGCTTTAACTAATTTACTTAACTACTTACTTAAGCACTTCTTAATTTCTTGCTTAAAAACAATAGAACGAGCAAGAAACGTAGCAGCTGCAGGAATAACCAATAGTGGCGCAACCACAAGAATACCCGCGACAGCCACTCCCTGGGCCGTAACTCTTCTACCAGGTCTTGATAGTATGCTGTTTAAAATATCAGTCATAGTGAATACAAATGAGCCGTCGGTAAGCACATACGCAAGTATTAACTCAAGCGAAAATAGAACAACAAAGACAAGTGCCATGGTATTTCCAGTCTTTTTGCAAATAGCAAGTCTCTGGTCAAATGAAAGGTCATCTGCCTCGGGCACTTTCTCAAACCATTTAACTGCTCGTTGTTCTGGCGTCATTATGCGCTCTCAATCTCATTAAGCTCTGCGTCAACCAATGTTGCACCAAGCGTGTACTTGAAGTGCGAAAGAGCAAATTGATGGTTTTCTGGCGTCAGCGATGCAACCGCTGGCTCAACAACCTCAATGTGATAACCCAGGTTGTAAGCGTCCACTGCCGTGTGCAGCACGCAGATGTCGGTAAGAACGCCGGTTAGGATAACCGTGTTAATGCCGCGCTCCCTCAGACGAATATCAAGATCAGTTCCCGAGAAGGACGAGTAGTGACGCTTGTCCATCCAGAACACATGGCTATCATCTTTGTGCTGCTGATAGAAATCATTTAGAGGACCAAACAGGTCTCTACCACTTGTTCCAATAATATTGTGAGGTGGGAAAAGCTTAGTCTCTGGATGGAAGTTATCCTCTGGATCGTGAGCATCAATAGCAAAGAAAATATAATCGCCACGATCAAAAGCGCACTTTGTAGCCTCATAAATAGCATCTGAAATAGCCTGAGCTGGCTTGCCTGCTGTCAGCTTTCCGTCATCTGCTACAAAATCGTAGGTGTAGTCAATCGAAATCAAAGCCTTCTGCATGATTAATCACGCTTCTTTCTTGAGCTCTACAAGAGCAGTCGGTAAAAAGAATAGACGCCACCTATTGTACAGGTGGCGTCTCTGTATTCCACGCTTAACACGTAAATGTTTTATACGTAAGTACTCAGCTCATCAATGTAGACATCTAGTTCATTAGTGAAAGTTCATCTTAAAATTTAAGCATCCATTATCAAATATGTTACAGGAAATTTATTAAATTAGCTCTCTTGTTGATTGGAAGCTGGCGCATTATTACCGTAAACGGCATCTAGAACTTCTACTTCTAGGAATGCTTTATTACTAATTAAAATCTTTTATCGCAGTTAAAAATTAAAGCGACTGGATAATTTCTTCTCCACGAACATTTTGCGAGATAAATCGAATCTCACGACGAGGCTCAGCGTCATCGGAAACTAACTCTTCCTCTGACAACCTGGAAACATACACATCAAGAGTTCTCTCGCCAATTTGCTCTGCAAATTGCTCTCCCCACTCAATGATAGTTGGCCCATCGGACTCAAGCGCGTCATAGAGGCCGGTATCTTCGAGCTGGTCAGGATTGCTCAAACGATACAAATCAAAGTGATAGAGCGGCATAGTTGTACCCTCATAAACCATCTCGATAGTAAAGGTTGGGCTGGTTACGTCATCAGTAACACCCATGCCTGCAGCAATACCCTTAGTGAGTTGCGTCTTTCCCGCGCCCAAGTCTCCTGTGAGCACTAGAACATCTCCTGCCTGCAGGAGTTTACCTAGAACCTGACCAAGAGCAATGGTCTGTTCAGTGGTAGTGGAGACAAACGTACCAGCTGCAGTTTTTTCTGGCAGGTTGTTTGCAATGGTGTTATTTGTGCCAATGTCAGCGCTGGCAGAAGGATTAATCACAAGAACCTCCCCGAGGATGTTTCTTAAGCCAATCAGCAAGAAGTCGCAGGTCATCTTTGAGGAACTGCGCCCACTCCTTGCGATAAATAGTTGATGCGGGATGCATAGTAGGCAGTACGCTAAAGGCGCCTATCTGGTAAAACTTGCCGCGCAGCTCCGTCACACCCTTATCGGTGTGCATGACAAACTGCGTTGCAAAATTTCCCAGGCAGACAATAACGTCTGGCTTAATAGCACGAATCTGGTCACGAAGGTACGGGGAGCACTCCTCTACCTCAGCTACCTTAGGATTTCTGTTTGAAGGTGGTCGACATTTGACCACATTAGAGATAAAAACATCCTGGCGAGAAAGGCCAACCTCTTCTAACAGCGCGTCGAGCTTTTTGCCCGATACGCCTACGAAAGGTTGACCGCTTAGATCCTCATTTTTACCAGGAGCTTCTCCCACAATCATAACGCGAGCTGTGGGGTTTGGGCCGCCAAACACAATATTGGTGCGTGTTTCCCAAAGCGGACACTTCTTGCAATCAGCTATCTGCTCACGAATCTCATCAAGCGTTTTACCTGCTTGTGTAGAATATGCGGTTTTCGCATATTCCACATTTGACATGCACTTTCTTCCTACAGCATTTTTAGGAGAAGCAGGAGTAGCTGCCATTAGATGTACACCTTATCGAGGCGCGCACCAAAGTTGCAAACTACCTCGTAATTGATGGTCTCGCGCAGGTCAGCCATCTCATCTGCGGTAATTTCTTGATCGCCGTCTTTACCGATAAGGGTAACCACGTCGCCATAGCGAATCTCGTGCGCAGGCTTGTTGGCATGGGTACCTGCGGTATCAACAGCAATCATGAACTGGTCCATGCAGATATTGCCTACCTGGCGGACACGATCTCCGCGCGTCAAAACATCCATGCGGTTAGAAAGACTGCGTGCAAGTCCGTCGGCGTAACCAATAGGCACGGTAGCTACCTGGATGTTATTGCGAGGAACGCGCCACGTCATACCATAGCCAACACCATCGCCAACAGCTGGATAGACTACGCGTGTCACGCGACCGCGCACGCTCATAACGGGCTGCAGGTCAATGCGGGGAATGGTGAGCTTGCTTGGATGAAGTCCGTACAGGCCAATGCCCACGCGAACCATATCAAACTGAATGTCTTTGTGCAGAACCGTGCCAGGGGTGTTATCAGCGTGAACCAAGCCCAGCTCATAGCCTGCGTTTTTGAGCGTTGTAACAGCTTCAATAAAGCGATTAACCTGCAGGTCAAAGTCCCAGTTGTCGAGCACGTCGGCCGTAGCAAAATGCGTAAACGTACCAGCGCATTCAAGACCCCTGTGAAAATCAATAGCGCCGCGCACCTCAAGTAAATCTTCTCGCCTAGCGCCAATGCGAGTCATTCCAGTATCAATGGCCAGGTGATAGCGACCAACCTTGTTAGCTGCAGCGGAAGCCTCGCCATACGCAAGCGCAAAGTCAACCGTGTAGACGGAAGGCATAATGTCAAAACGAACGAGGTCTGGAATAGAAGTGACCGGAGGCTCGGAAAGAACCAGGATGGGGTTATCGATGCCCGCGCAACGCAGCTCCACTCCCTCGTCAACCGTTGCAACGGCAAACTGATCGGCGCCCACGGATTGCATAGCTTTAGCGCACTGAGCAGCACCGTGTCCATAGGCGTCGGCCTTAACCACACACATCATCTTGACACCGCGGTTAAGCTGGGTCTTAAACGCCTTTACGTTGTGGCGGACGGCAGAAAGATCAATCTCTATCCAAGCCCATCTATCCTGGGGATATGCCGACATCAGGCTCACCTACTCCGCAGCTTCTTCAAAGTCTTCCATAGGAAATGCAATCTGCTCTTCAAGTGCGTCGGAAGCAAGACCAATAACATCGCAGATGTCGCCCGCCATAGCTCCGCGTACACCGAACTTCTCGGCAGCTAGCTGACCTGCATATGCGTGAACCTCACAGGCAAGCGAGCAGAAGGTTGGCAGATCATCAACTTGACCAGCAACCTGAGCTAAGCGGCCAGCAATAGTACCAGCAAGAACATCGCCAGAGCCAGCGGTTGCCAGCGTAACGGGACCAGGCTTTGGCAGCACAGCTTTCTGTACGCCTACGCAACCAGTAGCGGTACCCTTGGCAACAATGACCAGCTCAGAGCCACCATCTGCCCAGAGAATCTTGCGAGCGGCCTCCAGCTGAGCCACCAGACTTGCGGGTGGATTGTCAACTTGGTTGACCAGGCGACCAAGCTCTCGACGATGTGGAGTCATGATGAGTGGAGCGGTACGACGTGTGAGCTCAGGGAAATCTGGGAGGTTGTTATTGGTGAGGCGAGCAATGCAGTTGAGCGCATCGGCGTCAACAATAACGAGCAACTCAGAATCAAGCAGTGCAGAGGTAACCTTGACGGTTCCGCCAGAAACGCGCATGCCAGGGCCAACCAACGTAACCGTACGCATGGCGGCAAGTTGCAGCACCAGTGGAGCTGCTTCCTCGGTAAACACGCCCTCAGCGTCGCACGGGAGGCCAATAACGGGAACCTCTGGCAACATCATCTGAACGCAGCTGACAATTGCCTCAGGAACAGCCAGCGTAACGTAGCCAGCACCCGCGCGAGCAGCAGCCTTGGCAGCAAAGACAACAGCTCCAGGGAAGCGGCTAGAGCCGCCAACCACCAACACGGAGCCACGAGAGTACTTATCGCAGTTATTGAGCTGCGCGGGAACACAGGGAAGATAATCTTCCAGGTCAACACGCCAGGCAACAGGATCTGCCTCAACAACCAAACGCTCTGTCTGCTCGGCCAAAGGAGCCACAACAATAGAACCGCAGACGTCTCGACCAGCATCAGCAATCAGACCGGGCTTCAGTGCAATCATGGTAACGGTGACGTCAGCAACAACACACGCGCTTTCTACCTGGCCCTTCTGCGCAGAAAGGCCACTTGGAACGTCAACGGAAAGCACGCGAGCACCGGACTGATTGAGACACTCAATCCAAATATCAAACGGAGCGCGAACCTTGCCGTGGAAGCCGGTGCCCAGCATGCAGTCAAGCACCACATCAGCCGTTGCCAGCAAGTCAATAAGCTCCTGGCGAGAAGGACCAACAAGTACGGAGACTCCCGCACGAACGGCGCGCTGCGCCATCTGACGTGCAAGATCGCCGGAAATTTGATCAGGCTCAAGCGGAGTGACCACCTTAACGTTGCAGTTTCTAGAGCGCAGCGCTTCTGCTGCCACCCAGCCATCTCCACCGTTATTGCCAAGACCTACGAGGATGACAACGTTAGAGATGTCCCCTCCCATGCCAAGGGCCTCTTGAGCAGCAGCGTAACCTGCACGGTGCATGAGCTCGGAAACGCTCACGCCCACGCGTGTCAGCGCAATCTCTACGCGCTTGATGTCCTCAACATTTAGTACCGGCTGCATAACTTACTCCTCGGATTTAACAACATCGTCAAAGGTTGTCTCAATTATAGGTTCTTGCACGCGCTCAAGCTCATCCAACACAGAACGAGCTTCTTTGAACGAACGTGCCAGCTCTTGGGCAGCATCTTCCTTTTGATCTACCTTGGGTTTTACGGCATTGGTCACCGCCACTGCATTGGCTACCGCAATATCTCTGGTGTACGAGATAGAAAGCGCAATCTCCTGCACGCCCTGCTCAGCCGCAATCTGTGCAGCCTTGCCAGCCAGACGAGCCTGTGGCCTGCCCAGCTGGTCTCTCTCAACAGAAACATCCTGAAAACCAATACCAGACGAGAAACCCGTTCCTAAGGCTTTGAGCACGGCTTCTCTTGCCGCAAAGCGAGCAGCATAGTGCTCCGCAGGGCGAGCAGTGCGCTCACAATACGCACGCTCGGCATCGGTGAACATACGGCGAATAAAGTGAGGGCGCCTCTCAATTGCCTGCTGCATGCGGGCAATCTCAAGCATATCTACACCTATTCCTGCCAGTGCCATCGTATCCCCTGGATCTATCTGCGCTTAAGCGCTGAGCCTATACTCCTCAAGTGCGTCGAGCACAATCTGGTTTGCCTGCTGGCAGAGCTCATCAGTTGGAGCTTCTGCAAGAACGCGCACCAGAGGCTCAGTTCCGGAAGCGCGGACCAACACGCGACCATTGCCCTCAAGGAACTTCTCGGCAGCTGCAACTGCATCGTTAACCTTAGGAGACCGCATAGCGGCCTCTTTGTCAGTGACGCGAACGTTAACCAACTGCTGTGGATATAGTGTAACGGGACGAGTCAGCTCAGAGAGTTTCTCGCGCTCTGCTCGTAAGACCTCCATAATACGGAGGCTGGTCAAGATGCCGTCGCCGGTCTTAGCAAGATCGCCAAAGATGATGTGGCCGCTCTGCTCGCCGCCCAGACTGTAATCGTTCTCGTTCATGCAAGCGTAGACGTACTTATCGCCCACGTTGGTCTTCTCGTAAGAGAGGCCGGCGTCGTCGAATGCCTTGAACAGGCCAAAGTTACTCATGACAGTAGTAACTACGGTCTGCTTAGCCAGGCGACCATACTTGTTAAGGTAGGTGCCGCAGACGTAGAGGATCAGGTCTCCATCAACCACGTGGCCGCGCTCGTCAACTGCCAGGCAGCGGTCAGCGTCACCATCGTAGGCAAAGCCCACGTCAAGGCCATTCTGGACTACAAAACGCTGCAGCTGGTCAATGTGGGTAGAACCGCAATCAACATTGATGTTGAGGCCGTTTGGAGCGTTGTTGATAACATGCGTCTCAGCGCCCAGGGCGTCAAAGACAGGGCGAGCAACACTAGAAGCTGCGCCGTTTGCGCAATCCAGACCAATCTTCAGACCCTGCAGACTAAAGCCGCAGCTAGCAATAAGACTTGAGATGTAGCGGTTGCGGCCCTGCATGTAATCAACCGTGCGGCCAATGCCGTCACCGGTTGCCAGAGGAACGTCAAACTTGCCGTCAATATAGGCCTCTACCTGCTCAAGGACATCCTCATCCATCTTGTAGCCGTCTTTGTTGACCAACTTGATGCCGTTATCGGTAAAGGGATTGTGAGACGCAGTAATCATGACGCCGCAGTCAAAGGCACCGTCTACTACCTCATAGCTGACGCCAGGAGTAGGAATAACATGCAGCATGTACGCGTCAGCGCCGGAAGCAACCAAGCCTGAGACAAGTGCGGACTCAAACATATAGCTTGACCTGCGGGTATCCTTACCAATAATGATGCGAGCCTTGCGAGCCTGCTTAGCTCCGTAATACCAGCCAATGAAGCGGCCAATTTTGTATGCGTGATCGACGTTCAGACCCTCGTTTGCGCGGCCTCTAAAGCCGTCGGTTCCAAAGTACTTCATAAGCGTCTCCTAGCTGCGAATGTAGTGTTGTCGGGTGGAGAGCAACTTGCGCGCGAAGCGCCAGCGAACTACTCGACAGGTGGGGCTTCTCGTCAGATGACGAGAAGAACGTGCGGACTGAAGTGGTTGTGCACATATGCAAAATGCAACCATTTAAAAGTATACAAAAAAGAGACCTGCCGATATACAACAGGTCTCTTTGTGAGGACTTTTTTGGGTCCAGCGGCCTTAGCGCTTGGAGAACTGAGGACGCTTACGAGCCTTCTTCAGACCGTACTTCTTACGCTCGACCGCACGAGAATCGCGGGTGAGGTAACCGGCCTTCTTAAGGTCATCACGATACTCACCAGCCTCAAGAAGAGCGCGAGCAATGCCCAGGCGAAGAGCGCCGGACTGGCCGTTGATGCCGCCGCCATCGCAGTTTGCGAGGACGTCAAAACGACCAAGAGTATCAGTAATGCGGAGAGGTGCGGTTGCGTTGTCTACGAGCTGCTGGCGACCAAAATACTGGACTGCCTCGCGGCCGTTAACGGTAACCTTACCAGTTCCAGGAACAAGACGAACACGAGCGACGGCCTCTTTACGACGGCCGGTGCCGGTGTAAACAGCGGTGTTATCTGCCATCGTTTAGCCCTCCAGCTCAATCTTGACGGGATTCTGTGCAGCATGTGGGTGCTCAGCGCCGGCGTAAACCTTAAGCTTCATACCCTGCTTGCGACCAAGAGTGGTCTTAGGAAGCATGCCCTTGACTGCGTGCTCAACAACACGCTCTGGGTGCTTCTCCATCTCTTCCTTGAAGGAAGTGATCT
>ERZ772971.309-NODE-309-length-32046-cov-4.243506_pt1 | contig 32046 bp, 33 predicted proteins | sample MGYA00511943_ERZ772971 | MGnify/ENA primary metagenome ERZ772971 (study PRJEB29015, sample SAMEA2737929) | human oral metagenome | biome: human oral; feature: human-associated habitat; material: dental | place: China | collected 2144 ... | reverse complement strand
TGCTCATATACTTGCTAAGCGCGCGCATGACGTTGATAACGCGCTCGATCTTTTGACGGTGGATGTCTTGATACTGCATCATATCCATCGCCATCATTATCTCATCTTCCGCCATTCTAACGTTATCTAGCGTCATTTCGGCGGAGCTTTTTAGGGCGTTATTTTTCTCGAGCGCCTCGGAAAAAGCGGCGATATTCGGGAATTTTTCATGTAGTTTGGTAAAAATTTCGATATTAGCTTCTATACCGCTGATAATCTCGCTAAGTCCGTTCTCCGCGTCCATAGAGAAGTTATTGATCGCATCGAGCTTGTCAAACATCTGCGTGGCTTTTTCTTCGCTATCTTTCGTGACGTCGTCTAGCTGATGAACCATCTTATGATCATCCGTCGGAGGAGGTGGAGGCCACGATATGTTTGAGGATGCTCTATAGTCACCGTCAAATTTGACATCATCATCTTTGCGCTCCACTACTTCTTTGTCGGCAGCATTTAGGTCTAAATTTTCATCTCCGCTAGCTTGCGCGTCGCTCTCGTCTGCAGCTACGACGTCATCCAGATCGCCCGCCATCAAGGCGTCAAGTTCTTCTTGCGTCATAAAAACTCCTATTTAAATTTGGGCTGATTATATAGAAAATTAACGAAATATAAGTTTAAAAACCCAAACTTTATCCTTAAATTTATTAAATTTTAGGTAGCATTTGCAAAATATTTAAGGATAAAAATGAGAGTCGATCTGCACAACCACACGCCGCTTTGTAAACACGCCGTGGATAAGCCTAGAGAGTATGTTTTAAGCGCGATAAATTCGGGCTGCGAGTATTTTGGATTTAGCGATCACGCGCCGATGAAATTTGACGAAGCGTACCGTATGGAATTTTCGCAAATGCCCTCTTACGAGAGCGAGATTTTGCGCCTCAGAGGCGAATTTGACGGACGGATCAAAATTTTGCTTGGCTACGAAGTCGATTTTTTAGAGGGCTTTATGGACGAGCGGGTTTTAACGCGCAAGGTTGATTACCTAATCGGTTCGGTGCATTTTTTGGGCGGCTGGGGCTTTGACAATCCCGAATTTATCGGCGAATATAAAAAGCGCGACATAGATCAAATTTGGCGGGATTATTTTTACTGCGTCGAAAAGATGGCGAAGTCTGGCAAATTTGACATCGTCGGGCATGTAGACTTGCTAAAAGTGTTTAAATTTATGCCAAAAACAGACGTTAGAATCCTTGCTAAAGACGCCATCAATGCGATAAAAAAGGCAAATTTGACGGTGGAGATAAATGCAGCCGGTTTTAGAAAACCGATCGGCGAGCAGTATCCGAGCGTAAATTTACTAGAAATGATCGCCGAAAAAGACATGCCTATTACGTTTGGCTCGGATGCTCACGCAAAGGATCAAGTCGGCCTAAACGGCGAAAAATGCGAGCAAATCGCCAGAAATTTGGGCTTTACAAAATGTGCGGTATTTAAAAACCGCGATAGAGAATTTGTAAAATTTTAGATCGGGTAGAAAAAATTATTTAAATTAATCTTAAAAGTAAAATTTTATGATAAAATTACGAAATCAATAAACACAGGAGCGAAAAATGGGAAAATTCGTAAAAAGCGTCGATCATTTTTTTGATTTTTGCAAAGAGCACGAGGTTAAATTCGTGGATTTTAGATTTACCGATATGAACGGCGCTTGGCACAGCATATCTTATAACATAAAATTCGTAGAAAAAGATCATTTCGTAAACGGCATACCGATGGATGCGAGCTCGCTAGGAGGGTGGCAACCGATCGAAAGAAGCGACATGCTGATGTGTCCTGAGGCAACCAGCGCCTTTTTGGATCCTTTCACCGCCGACGTTACGGTCGTGGTTTTTGCCGATATTTACGACATTTATAAGGGGCAAATTTACGAAAAATGCCCGCGCTCGATAGCCAAAAAAGCCATGGCCTACGTAAAAGAGAGCGGCATGGGCGATGTGGCGTATTTTGGGCCGGAGAACGAGTTTTTTATATTTGATAACGTAAAAATAGTAGACAGCCCAAACTGCGCGATGTTTGAAGTGGACAGCGAAGAAGGCGAATGGAACGACGCTAGAGACTTTAAAGATAGCTACAACACCGGCCACCGCCCAAGAAGAAAAGGCGGCTATCTGATGACGCAACCGACCGATAGCATGGTCGATCTGCGTGCGGAAATGATGCAGGTTTTAGAACAAGTTGGCCTAGAAGTCATGCTAGGACATCACGAGGTTGCGCAAGGTCAAGGCGAGCTTGGCGTTAAATTTGGAACCCTTCTCGAAGCTGCCGATAACGTGCAAATTTACAAATACGTCGTTAAAATGGTCGCACACCTAAACGGAAAAACTGCGACGTTTATGCCAAAACCGCTTTACGGCGACAACGGCAGCGGCATGCACGTGCATCAGTCTGTATGGAAAGACGGCAAAAACTTGTTCTACGGCGAAGGAAAATACGCAAATTTAAGCGATTTTGCACGTTGGTATATCGGCGGAATTTTAAAACACGCAAGGAGCGTCGCGGCGTTTACAAACCCTAGCACAAACAGCTACAAGCGCCTAATACCAGGCTTTGAAGCGCCGTCAATCCTAACGTATTCTAGCCAAAACCGCTCAGCCTCGATCCGTATCCCGTACGGCTCGGGAGAAAAATCAGTCCGCGCCGAGATGCGCTTCCCTGACGGAACTGCAAACCCGTATTTGGCCTTTTCAGCGATGCTGATGGCGGGACTTGACGGCGTAAAACACAAGATGGAGCCGGTCGGCCCGATGGATGAAAATTTATTTAAACTCACGCTTGACGAGATCCGCGAGCGCGGTATCGAGCAGCTCCCTCATACGTTAAGAGGCAGCCTGGAAGCGCTAATTCGCGACAACGAATATTTGCGTCCAATCATGACACCGACGTTTATAAATGCGTATCAGCATTATAAATTTGAAAGCCAAGTATGGCCGTACGAAGCGCGACCTACTCCGTATGAGTTTAAGACTTGCTTTTCTTGCTAAATTTAAGGGACGCTAAAATCCTTTTTTAGTTTTTCAGTCAAATTTGACCTTTTTAAATTTGGGCCAAATTTGACTTTTTATGCGTTTTTGACGAATGCAAAATTTGTCAAAATAAATCAAATTTGAGGCTAAATTTGAAAAACAGCGGCTTTTTGTCTTGACAAATCAGCCTTTTTTATATATAATCACGTTTCGTTTTTTGAAAAAATGTCTTGTTAGCTCAGTCGGTAGAGCATTTCACTTTTAATGAAGGGGTCGCTGGTTCGAGTCCAGCACAGGACACCATTTTTTACATAGACCCTTTCGTCTAGTGGCCCAGGACTCTACTCTCTCAGTGTAGCAACAGAGGTTCAAATCCTTTAAGGGTCGCCACGATTTAGTCTTTTCGGTCGCTTAGCTCAGTTGGTAGAGCGCCACCCTTACAAGGTGGATGTCATAAGTTCGAGTCTTATAGCGACCACCATTTTAGGTGCAGCGGTAGTTCAGATGGTTAGAATGCCGCCCTGTCACGGCGGAGGTCGCGGGTTCGAGCCCCGTCCGCTGCGCCATTTGTCTTGTTAGCTCAGTCGGTAGAGCATTTCACTTTTAATGAAGGGGTCGCTGGTTCGAGTCCAGCACAGGACACCATTTATTTTTGTTAAATTTGGGTCGCTTAGCTCAGTTGGTAGAGCGCCACCCTTACAAGGTGGATGTCATAAGTTCGAGTCTTATAGCGACCACCATTTTAGGTGCAGCGGTAGTTCAGATGGTTAGAATGCCGCCCTGTCACGGCGGAGGTCGCGGGTTCGAGCCCCGTCCGCTGCGCCATTTGCCTCGTTAGCTCAGTTGGTAGAGCATATCACTCTTAATGATGGGGTCGTAGGTTCGAGCCCTACACGGGGCACCACGATTTATTTTATCATTGTTGGCCCTTTCGTCTAGCGGTTAGGACACCAGCCTCTCACGTTGGTAACACGAGTTCGATTCTCGTAAGGGTCACCAATCCACTTTTTAAATTTACAACTTCGCTTTTTGAGTTGCCCTGTATAAAAACCATATTTAAATATGAGCCAAAATTAGTAATCTCTAGCTTTTATAAAAAGCCTCAACCGCAAGCATTTAGTTTTGCGCCGATTCCGCCCAATAATATACAAGTAAAGCTATATAGTAATCACAAAACTACACACTTTTGGGGTTTTAATCAAGCCAAAAATGCTACAAAAATCATCTTCAAATTTCATTTCAATCAAATTTTGAAAATCATAAAATCTTGAACACAAATTTTTACCGGTTTTGTTTCAAATTTAAATACGAAAAACACTCAAGCAAGTAGCCAATTTTGCCGATTCAAGGACAAACTTAGCTAAATCCCCAGTCTATCCTTCGCCGCCTGCGTGATTTCCTCTTCGTAGTCGTAGTATTCAAACGTCGCGCCGTGCTGAAACGCGCCGTTTAGGATGTCGCCGCTTTGGCGATTTTTGAGGTCTATCTCGGCGATCTTAAAGCCGTCCAGCGTCTCGCAAAACTCCCTCAGGCGCGACGGCGGATTTTTGAGCTTTGTAAATAAAAAGCAAAATCCGCTCCCGCCGTTTCGCCCTACTCGTCCGCGCAGCTGATGTAGGCTCGCTAGTCCTAGCCTCTCCGCGCCCACGATCACGATCGTGCTAAGCCTGGGCAGCGAGATGCCGACCTCGACCACCGTCGTCGATAGCAGCACGTCTCCGCGCTCGCGAAATTCGCGCAGCACTTGCTCTTTTTCCTTATCCTTACCGTGCGTGACGTAGACGTTTGCGAAATTTGCTCGCCAAAACCCCTGCGCTTCCTCTAGCCCCTGATAGTTCGAGTTTTCGCTGCTCTCAACCAGCGGATATATCACGGCGACCTGCTTGCCTTTAGCGATTTGCGCCTTGATATGCGCTAGCAACTCGCCAAAGTCCGCACTTTGCAAAATTTGCGTGTGGATATGCTTTTCAAAAGGCATCTGCTTTAGGAAACTAAACTCCGCGAAGCTACTTTGTATCATGCTTAGCGTGCGCGGAATCGGCGTTGCAGAAAACTGTACGACGTGGGCCCTGGTCTCTCTCGCCGTTTTTGCCTGCCGGTTTTGGGGCGAGATTTCAGTCAAATTTGACCGTTCGTCCTCCTCAAATTTGCCCTCAAATTCACCGTCCGCTTCGTCGAGCTGCAGGTCTCGCCCGAGCTCCCCGCTAGCTAGAGCGTTGATTTTCTCGCGTTGATTAGAGCCGAAGCGGTGCTGCTCGTCTATCATAACAAGCGGCGCTGCGGGTAAGCTTTGATATAGCAAAACGTGCGTGCCGATGATGAGATTTATGCCGTCAAATTCGGGTTTATCGCCGCTTTTAACAAGCAAAACGCGCATAAAATCCGGCAGCAAGCGCGCCGCCTCGGCGTAAATTTGCTCGGCCAGTATCGATGTGGGCGCCATGATGAGCGCAGGCTGAGGATAGACGCTAAGCGCGGCAGCTAGCATAACAAGCGTCTTGCCGCTACCGACATCGCCCATCACGACGCGTCGCACCGCCTCCTTGCCGCTAAAGTCCGCGCGCAAATCAGCGATAGCGTTTAGCTGGTCGGAAGTCGGCGCAAATGGCAAATTTTTAAGCCACGAAGAGATATCAAAAAGCTTGACTTTAGGCGCCTTAAAGCGAGTTTTTTTAGCATTTAGTTTTTTTAGGTAGTTGTAAATTTCTACGAATTTTAACACCTCTTCGCCCGCTTTTTCTCGCACGAGAGCATCTAGTATCGCGACGCTTTTTTCGTCTCCTCTGTGCAGATCTAGCAAAAACTCAGCCTCCCTAGGCGTGAGTCCCGCCTCGATCAAATTTGGCGAATTTACGTACTTTTGGATCAAATTTTTAAACGAATCGTCTCTGAGAGAGAGTTTGTATTTGGGTATGATTTCGTTTATTTTCGTGACGATTTTTGGATTTGTTAGCTGCCACGAGCCGTAGGCGTAGGCGCATTTGCCGCTTACAATTACGCTTTTGCCGACTTTAAAAGCGCCGTGATGCCAAGGCTTGGCATTAAAAATCACGATCTTGACGTTTTGCTTCCACGCCTCGCACCAGCATACGGCGTGCAGCATCCCGCCCTGGCGATACGCGCTTTTTATCTCTACGGCGACGCTCACGTGTCCGTCTTTTGGCGCGGCGGCCAGGCTCGTATCCTCGAAGCTTTTAGGAAGCTTAAGCGCTAGGTCGAGCAGAGTGGTTACGCCGATTTTTTTTAGATTGATTTTGTCTTTTTCATCAAATTTCATTGTAAAGCACGGCAAAACTGAGCTTTTCTATCTCCGCGTGCTCCGCGATAAACGCGTTTAGCTCAGCAAGCTTTAGCTTTGAGATTTTTTCTAGCTCGTCTTTAAAATTTCCTAGCTTAAAGCCGTTATAAAACTCGCTTTGAGCGATATTTAAGCGGTTAAAAAGCGTCTCTTGGCGTAGCGGCTGCGAGCCTAGCAAAAATCTTTTGGCTTGCACTAGTTCGCCAGCCTTTACGCCGTTTTTGACGAATTTTGAAAATTCGTCTTTTACGACCGCAACCGCCTCGCTCCTGCTTTCGTTTTTGGTTTGCAGGTAGCCCCAAATTTGCAAGTGGCTGAGCGCAAATTCGCTCCTAGCATACGCCGAATACGCTAGCCCCCGCTTCACGCGGATCTCCTCCATCAGCCTACTGCCAAAGCCGCCCTCGCCCAAAATAAACGTCGCGACCTTAGCCTTATAGCGCTCCTCTCGGCAAACGTCAAAAGGCGCGCCAAAGTAGATATAGGCTTGCTCGCTAGGCTTGATGATGGACTTTTGGCCGCATTTTTCATCGGTTTTTAGCAGTTTTAGTTCGCGCGCTTCGCCCTGCTTTAGCGAGCTTAAAATCTCGTCCAAATTTAGCTCCCACGGCGTCACTTCGCCGCCTAGCACTACAAATAAATTTGCCAGATCAAGCTTGCTAGAGATGAAGTTTTTAACGTCCTCTAGCGTTATACTCTCCACGCTTTGCTTCGTGCCGATGCTAGGTCTTGCTAGATTTGTACCGGGATATAGCAGCCCGTTTAGCGCGACTCTAGCTAGATAGTCGTAGTCGCTCTCGTTGCCAGAAATTTCGCCCAGCGTCAAAGTTCGCACCTTTTCAAAGCTTTTTTGGCTTAAATTTGGCTCCTCTAAAAGCTCTTTTAGCTTGGCAAGCGCAAAAGAAAAGTGCTCCTTTAGGCAGTTTAGCTCAAACGCAAATGTCTCAAATCCAGCACTCGCGTAAAGACTAATCGCGCGCGTTTCAAGCTCTTTGGCAAAGCCCGCCGCGCCCTTACTTAGCGTGCCTTCGTCAAAAATTTTCGCGACGATTTTAGCAAGTCCGGCCTTCTCCTCCGCGCAAGCTCCGGCGACCTTAAAAATAAGCTTTAGACTCACGGCAGGCAGGGTTTTGCTCGCCTCGTAAACGGCAGGGATTTGTAAATTTGCGGCTTTTAAATTTATGATTTTCATCAATAAAACCTTTCTAAAATATCATAATTGGTATTGCGTTTGGCGGGTTTTTCGCCGATGTCTTTGATGAGGCGTATCATCTCGTCTTGATTCATACGGTAGCTAGCGCCCGCGGCCTTGACGACGTTTTCCTCCATCATCGTGCTGCCTAGGTCGTTTGCGCCAAACAGCAGCGCCAGCTGCCCGATGTAGCTGCCCTGCGTGACCCAGCTACTTTGGATATTTGGCACGTTGTCTAAAAACAGCCTAGAGACGGCAAGCAGGCGCAAATAGCGATTCGAGCTTTGCTTTTTGATCTCGGGACGTTCGGCCGCTAGGCGCGTATTTAGCCCCTGAAAGCTCCACAATATAAACGCTCTAAAGCCGCCAGTCTCATCCTGCAAACTCCTGATGTGCTCCCAGTGCTCCACGATCTCGCGCGTGGTTTCTACGGTACCAAACATCATCGTAGCCGTCGTCTTTAGCCCCTCCTCGTGCGCCTCACGGTGGATACGTAACCATGTCTCCACATCGCATTTTTTAGGCGCGATCACGTCACGGACGCGGTCGCTAAGTATCTCTGCTCCGGCTCCCGGCATCGAGTAGAGCCCCTTTTCTCGCAGACGGCGTAGCGCCTCTCTCGTGCTGATACGCGATATCCTTGCGATATAGTCGATCTCGACCGCAGAAAATCCGTGAATCGTGATGCTCGGATATTTTTTTGCGATAAACTCCACGAGATCCTCGTACCACTCGATTTTTAGCTTCGGATGTACGCCGCCTTGAAACAAAATTTGAGTTCCGCCGATAGCGATGAGTTCCTCGATCTTTTGCCCGATCTCGTCAAAGCCCAGCACATAGGCCTCCTCGTCCTTGTGATCGCGGTAAAACGCGCAAAATTTACAGTCCACCCAGCACGCGTTCGTGTAGTTGATGTTTCTATCCACGATAAAGGTCGTGACGCCGTCTGGATGCAGCTCGCGTTTGCGCGCTAGAGCCATCGCTCCAAGCTCGTTTAGATCGGCGTTTTCTATCAAATTTACCGCCTCGTCCACGCTTAGTCTATTCAAATTTTTCCTTTAAATTTTTTACGCGAGTTTAGCGAAAAACGCTTTTATCTTTGATAAATTCACGTTTTTTGACATCTTGCGGATATCGTTTCGCTCCTCAACGCAAAGGCAAAGAAATGACTTTAAAATCCACAATAAACGCGGCTAACTTAAGAAATTTAGCCCATTTAGCGATACCCGCAAGCCCATATCTGCCTACGTCACAAAACAGCCCGACCGCAGGGACGGCCGCGACGCCCCTAGACGTCATTAAGGCGGGCGTGACGGTCTGTACTGCCGCAGATAGCCGCTTTCCCGCATAAACCGTAGCGTCAAATTTGCCGCGGCCTTGAATTTAACCCGATTTATAAAGCTTAAATTTGATAAAATCCCGAGACATTTTATCAAAGGAGAAAAGATGAAAAATTTAGTTTTGGCTACGATTTTGGCGCTATTTTTTGCAGGTTGCGCGGCAAACAAACCAGCTCCCGCAGAGCAAAACGCGCAGGAGTATCGCCACGCTACGCAGATAAAAGACGCTAGCTGCCCGCATCACGGCATGGCAAACGCTAGCTGCGCACAGTCTCACACAGAGATGAAAGAGTGCCCTCGTCACGGAAATCACGGAGCGGATAAAAGCCCAGGCTGCGGCGGCGTTAGCGACAAATCAAAGCCATACCCAAAATGCGACACAAAAGCACAAGGCTGCGCTCATCACGGCAAAAGCTGCGCAAGCGACGAAGCGCACGCTTGTCCTCATCACAAACACTAAAATTTAATGCGGTCAAGGTCAAATTGGATCGCATTTTCAATTAAATTTACGCGCACAAAAGCAGCGCTTAGTTCGTTTGCTCGCTTAAAAACCGCTCAAAATCAGGTACGAATTTCGTCGGCAAAAACTCGGTAATTTCATATTTTGCAATACCGTTTTTAAAAAACGGATCTTGTCTGATAATCTCGTCAAGCTCCGGGCGATCTTTAACGTTTGCCAAGATAATGCCGCCGCTACGCGGGACTTTACGCCCAGAGCAGATAAATTTATTTTCTGCGTAAAATTTATCCAAAAATGCATTGTGCTCGCTTATGAAGCTATCGACCTGACTTAATTCTTTAACATAAGTTAAATTTATGATAAACATTTTGACTCCTTGAAAAATTTAAAAGCGGTTTTAAACCGCAAGAATAAAAATTTTAATCCCGCTGTAAAACGACTTTATTGCCTTTGGTGCCGAGCACGCGCACCTTTGCGCCCTCGGCTAAATTTCCGTCGTAGCGCCACAAAGTACCTTTAAAATAAACCATGCCCTCTCTGATCTCGCCCTCGCCGCTCTCGTTTAAAAAGTCATCTTTGACCTCGCTTTCGTGCTGGTTAAATTTGTCCTTTAGCGGCTTTCTAAGCGCAAAAAGCAGGACTAACGAGACGATAGCGATGAGTAAAATTTGATGCTCCCAAGCGATATCGATAAAAAATCCCAAAACTCCGACCGCTAAAAATCCAAGCCCGAAAAATAGCACGAAAAAGCTACCGATCATAAACTCGAGCATGACCAACCCAACGCCCGCAGCCAGCATCAAGTACGCGGGTATCATTTCGCCGCCCTAGCGCCTAAAAAGTCCTTTAAAACGCTTAGTGAGCCGATGAGCTCGGTCGCTTCGTAAGGGACTAAAATTTTATCTTTCGAGCCGTTTTTGGCTAGCTCGTTAAAGGCTCCCACGCGGTCGCGCGCGAGCAGGAACTCGGCGGCTTTTGCGTTTTGCGCCATGCTTTCGTTTATCATATCCATCGCCTCTTTTTGGGCCGTCGCTAGCGCGATTTGCTCGTATTTTTTTGCATCGGCCATACGCTCGATGGCTTCGGCTTGCAATACTTTTTCTTGTTTTAGCGCCTCGGCGTTGCGGATGAGCGCCTCTTTTTCAGCCTGCGCTTTTAGCTCGATCGCGCGTTTTTCGCGCTCGGCTTTCATTTGTAGATTCATCGCCTCTTCGATGCCGTGCGGCACGGAAATCTCGGAGATCTCGACGCGCATGATCTTTACGCCCCAGTTATCGGCGGCGTCTCCGAGCGCTCTTTGTAGCGCGGAGTTTAGGCGGTCGCGCGAGCTAAGCGTATCGTCGAGGTTCATCGCGCCGATCTCGCCGCGCAGCGTCGTCATGGCCAAATTTGCGATCGCGCGCTTGTAGCTATCGACGTTATACAGAGCCATTTTACCGTCCACGACCTTTAAAAACACGATACCGTCGACGCTGATGTTTACGTTATCTTTTGTGATGACTTGCTGCTTGGTTATATCTACTAGCTGCTCTCTAACGGTGATTTGCGCGCGGATCTGATCGACAAAAGGGATGATGATGTGAAATCCGCCGTCAAGCACCTTGTGAAATTTACCCAAACGCTCGACGATGTAGATATCAGACTGCGAGATGATCTTGATACCGGCTTTTAAAAACAAGACCGCAAAGGCCAGCACGACCACGGCAAATACGATAAACGGGATGCTCTCTTCCATGACTACTCCTTAAAATATTTTTTATCATTTTAGCCGCTTTTTGCTAAAATTTCGCCATTTTAGCGGAAAATTTTTAGTATAATTAGCCAAAATTTTAAGGATAAATCATGAAAAATATTTTATTTTTAGCCGCAGCTGCGATGATATTTGCAGGCTGTGCGGCAAGCGGCGGCACAAGCGCGGTAAATAGCAAAAAATGCGGCAGTACTGAGGTTTTTGAAACGTGCGGCGCCGAGATAGATAAGGAAAATTTGATCGGCGTTTACGAGGCTAAGGTGTTTTGCGACGGTTGTAGCGAAAACTCAAAAAGCACGCTAACGCTCAACGCGGACGGTACGTTTAAAATCGACACCGTTTATCAAAAAAAGATTGCGCAAAGAGAGCTACAAACAGGCATTTACGAGATAAGCGGCAACACTCTAAGCGTTACGAATCAGTACCGCGAAAAGCTAAATTTCGAGATTAATGGCGATACGCTTCGCCAGATAGGCAACCAAAACAGCTTTATCAAAGAAAATTTCGCCCAGGAGCGCATCTACAAAAAAGTAGAAGCAAACTAAGCGGCAAATTTAGCGTTCAAATTTAACCCGAAGCCCAAAATGAGTAAATTTATCAACCTACTAAAAACCCAGCCTGTTTTCGCGCGCCTCTCGCTCATACAGCTGATTTGTTATTTTGGCGTTTGGTTCTCGCACACGGGCATTTTTACGCTGCTTATCGAGCTTGACGCGCCCGTTTGGGCGATCACGGCCGCAGCTGCGCTAGCTTTCGTGCCGGGCGTGCTACTATCGCCTTTTAGCGGTATCGTGGTGGATAAATTTAGCCCCAAACCGATGCTAATAGCGCTCACTGTCGTGGAGATGGTGACTGTTTTTATGCTCGTTTTTATCGACAAACTCTCCTTGATGTGGCTGCTATTTGTGATAATATTTATCAGAGTCGGAGCCGGTGGGACGTATTTTCAGGTCGAAATGAGCCTTTTCCCCAAAATTTTAAACAAAGACGACCTAAAAACCGCAAACGAGATCCACTCACTCATTTGGGCGTTTTCATACACCGCGGGCATGGGGCTAGCGGGCATTTATATCCATTTTTTCGGGATAAAAAGCGCCTTTTTGCTAGACTGCGCTCTTTACGGCGTGGCGCTTATCGTCCTGCTTAAAACAGATATCGCCGTGCGGGCTAAAAAAGACGGCGAAAAAGTCCGCGAGATGCTAAAAAACGGCCTAAAATACATAAAACAAAACCCCCTCATCGCGCACCTCATCATGCTGCACGCGGTTGTAGGCGTGACCAGCTACGACGCGCTCGTGGCGCTACTAGCCGACTATCCGTACGCTGGCCTGCTATCGGCATCTCTCATCATCGGCTACATAAACGCTTGCCGCGCCGTCGCCCTCATCGTCGGTCCGCTCGTGCTTAGCAAATTCGTCTCAAACTCCAATCTCGTCTATATCTACGTCGGGCACGGCCTTGGCGTCATAGCATGGAGCGCGCTGCAGTTTAACTTTTATATCGGATTTATCGGGATTTTTTGCGCGGGATTTTTCACCTCGACGCTTTGGAGCTACACCTACACGCTCATCCAGCAAAAGTGCGATCCCTCATTTTACGGCCGTATAATCGCCTATAACGATATGGTTTATCTAGGCGTCGCGGCGGTGATTTCTAGCGGTATAGGGCTGCTTTTTGAGCTCGGGCTTAGCCTCTCGCTGATCACGGCGCTGATAGGCTGTATGTTTTTTGCCGGAGCGATTTACTGGCTTTTCGTGCGTAAAATTTACAAAGACGAGCTAGCGTAAATTTGCTTTACGGCGCGGGTTTGGCAAGTGGCAAATTTAATCAAATTTGACCCGGCAAATTTACCGTCCGCGTCAAAAATGCAGCCGTTCGCTCACGTCAAATTTAAACAAATTTGAGCCAAAATTTGACCTCAAATTTATCTCACTCAGGCCTTAGCGTAATAAGTCGTTCCGTTTAAAATATGTTTTTTATAAAGCGTCGTAAACGGTACCAGATCGGCGTGTCCGACGTAGAGCCTACCGTGATCGCTCAAAATTTTATGAAAGCGCTCGACCGTTTTTAGCTTAAATTCCTCGTTAAAATAAATCATCATATTTCGAGAGAAAATGATGTCAAATTTACCGAGCTTAAAGATCGCGTCGTCAAAGATATTTGCCACGCTAAACTCGCATCTAGGCAGCATCTCGCGCTTGATTTCGTACTTGCCGTCGCGTTTTGTAAAGTATATATTTTTTTGATTGTCGTTTAGGCGGTGCAGTGAGCGCTCGCTATAAACGCCCTTTTTACAGCTCTCGATAGCCTCGGAGTTTATGTCGATACCAACGATGCTGACGCGATTTACGTCGAGCAAATTTGAGTGCGCTAGCATACCTAGCGAGTACGCCTCGTCGCCCGTCGAGCACGGCGCGCACAGTATCCGCACGCTATCAAGCTCCTCTCTGGCGTAGTAGATCGCGGCTTGTAGCTGCGGCAACTCTCTGTAAAAATAAGTCTCGTTCGTGGTGATCAAATTTACGATTTCTTGCCTCATAAAGCGGTCCACGAGGACTTTTGAGCTTAGCGCTTCAAAGCTTGGGATGCGGTTTGCTTGGCAGAAATTTATTAGGCGTTGCTTTATCATGTCCTTTTTGGACTCTAGGTCTACGCCGCACATATTTTTGACGACTTCGACGAATTTATTTAGCCCCGCCGCATCGCTAGGAGCGGGCGTCAAATTTGCATTTTCAAGCATGTAAAAACCTTTCTAATTCCGCTCTTATACCGCCGATGGGTAGTGACTTTAAATTTGCATTGATTTCTTTCGCGCGTTTTGGCATGCCGTAGACGATCGCGCTCTCCTCGTTTTCGGCTACGCATTTGGCGCCGGCTTTGTATAGCTCGTTTAGTCCGCGCGCGCCGTCGTCGCCGATGCCCGTTAGCAGTATCGCCATGACGTCGGCAAACTTACAAGCCTGCACGCCGGAGTGAAAAAGCACATCCACGTTGGGGTTATACGTGGTCTCTTTCATAGGAGAGCACATGCCCGCCGTTAGGGGGCTAGCAGAGATTATCTCGGAGTTTTTCTCGCAGATATATATCGCGCTTTTTAGCTGCACGGGCGCCCCTAGCATGACCACCTCCGCCGCGCACTCCTTATTAAACTGCGAGATAAAACTAGGTATAAACGCTAAGCTCATGTGCTGCGCGATAACCACGCTAGCACCGTTTAGCTCAAGCCCTTTAAAAAGCCTTTTTAAATGTCCCGGACCGCCCGTCGAGGCGCCGACTAAGACCAATTTTTGTTTCAAATTTATTCCGTTTTTTGAGTTAATTTTACGGCTATTTTATCTTTATTTATATTAAATTTAGCTATAAGGCAAAAATACATAAAATAATGCAAATAATTTTACGATAACTAGACGCTACGATGAAATGTGGGTGAGATTTTGACGATTCCAGAAATGGCGCGAAATTGGTTAAATTTTACCGAGACATCGGCGGTCTAGGTCGCGGCTTTTATACAGAACATATATGCTCAAATTTAGCTCGCTTTCATTTTATGCGCGCCTTGCTGTGCTTGTACTCAAATTTGACCGCACGAAACGCATTTTATCGCTTTTGCTTTATTTGCTACGTTTAGCTACAAACTTTCCGTCAAATTTTACTTTATGATTGACGGTTTTATCTTTTTTAGATGAGGCTCTTTTTTATCGTGAGTTACCGCTTTTTCTAGCGCGTGTTTCGGATAGTTTGCGCTTTTTGACGCGTTACCGCTAGCAAAAATCAGAGCCGAAAATAAGATCAACAAAGGCAAGGCTAAAATCACTATTATTCCGACCGTCTTTTTCATTTAAATTTCCTAGTTCGCGCTCAAATTTGCACTTGCGATAAGCCTGCCCTCGCTTCTACTTTGCCGCAAGCGCCCTATTTTTTATTCGTCATTTGATACAAAAAGCTAAAGATTTCCGCGACCGCTTTATAGAGATTTGGCGGGACTTCCTCGTTTAGATCGACCTTGCTTAGAACCTCGATTAGATCGGCGTCCTCTTTGATCGGTATATCGTGAGATTTGGCTAGATTTATGATATTTTTTGCCACTTCGCCCGAACCCGTAGCTAGCACCTTTGGAGCATTATCTTTTTGGCGATTGTAGCCAAGAGCCACGGCTTTTTTAGTTTTTTGCACTTTTGCCAAATTTACGCCTTTTTATCAAAGCCCATATCAAGCTTATCCAGACCGCCGTAAACGCCGCTAAGACGCAGTTTAGGCATAGTTTTTAGGCTAAAATTCGACACTATCAGCCCCTGCTCGCCGATAGCCCTTTTTAGCTCCTTCGCGCCGCTTAAAATCAGATCCTTAAACTCCTCTTTTTGCGTCGCGATCGCAAGGTCGATGTATTTGTTTTCGCTGAGCGCCACCATGATATTGATTTGGCCGAAATTTTGAAAATTTAGGTCGATTTGCGCGTAGTGTTTTTGCTTTTTGCCCTGCTTAAACCTGATATTTCCGCCCTCAACGCCCTCCCAGACGTACGGTAAATAGGTCTGCACGCCGCCTGCGACCGCGGAGGCTAGCTGATGCATCTCGATTTGAGCGAGCAGCTTTGAGGCGGCGTCTTTTACTGGGCTAGCGTCTGGGGACTTTGACTGCATATTTAAAAGCGCGCTTTTTACGTCGTTTTGTAGCACCTTTGCCGTCTCTTCGGCGCTTTTTGGCGTCACGGCGCCAAGCTCGGCGCGAGCGATGTTTTGCTGCTTTATTAACTTGCCGACCTCATCTAAGTTATTTTTTGCTTCAAAGCCCGCTTTATCGGCGATTTGCAGGGCAAAATTTAGCTTTCTAGCCGCATTTTGCAGCTTATCTTGTAGCGTCGCGCCATCGCTTCCTTCCGCGCCGTCTCGGACGATTTTTTGCGCGAAATCGTTAAATTTATCCTGCGAGGCCGCAAGCGCGCTAAGCTCGTCCGTTAGATCTTTTACCGCGCTTTTTAGCTCGGCGAAATTTAAAGCAAAGCCCCTGTTTTGACTTAGCTTTTCGCTGTTTAAATTTTGCATTTTCTCACCCGCGTTTGCCAGCAGCTGCGAGATTTTATTTAGCTCGGCGTTTAGCGTTTTTTCGTTTAGGCTTAGCCCGCTGCCGCTCATGGCGTTTGCTTGCTTGTCCATAAATTTAGCCGAGTTTTCGAGCTTATCGGCGATTTCAAAAAGCTGTTTAAAAGGCGAGCCCGCTAGCGTATCTTTGGCTGCGGTTTTAGCGCTTTGTAAAATTTGATCAAGCCTCGCAAAGCTCTCGTTCGTGCTTAGGCTGTCATCCTTAGCTAAGGCTGAAATTTGCTCCAAAAGCTGCTGATTTGAGAGATTTTTTATATCGCCAAATAGCTTATTTATCGCGCTAGGTAGGTTAAATTTGCCGTTTAGCGCGTCCTTTAAATTTGCCTCCAGCATGATACCCGAGTTTTTTATCTGCTCGTTTAGCGGCGCGCTTTTTATGTCGGCGACGGGTTTTAAAAACTCCTTTAGCTTAAGCGCGAACTCCTTTAGATCGGGCTCGTTTTCGGCAAGTGCGACGAGGCTTTTCATATCTTTTGCGAGATTTGGCGAGAGCTGGAGATTTTTAGCCTGCGCGGCTAGCTCTTTGGCCTGCGTCGGGCTTGATTTTAGCTCGTTTAAAAGCTTATTTACGAGCTTATCTAGATCCTTTACGGCGTTATCCGCGGCCTCGGAGTCTAAATTTTGCGAGGGCGCAGGCTGATTTTTAAAAAGATTTTTGGTTTCGCCCGTCTGTCCGGCGTTTGCGCCGCCTACGCCGCCGGTTTTGGGTAGCGCGCCGCTGACTGCGGCCTGGGTCGCGATTTGCGAGCTTATAGCGTTATTTACTGATTCCATACGGCTATATCGTCAAATTTGAGATTTTCATTAGCTATTTGCCATCGTGCCGGGGCTATGCTCAAAGTCGCTTCTGCTTTCGAGCGGAACGGTCTTTTGCGTGAGGCAAAATGCGATAAGAAACGCAAGCAGCGCTGCATAAACCCACATAAAGCCGTCAAAGCCTAAAATTTGCATGCTAGCGCCCATTATCACGGACGAAAGAAGCGAGCCGAAAGAGTAACTAAAAAGCACGGCGCGACCTACTTCGATGCCTTGATTTTTGTGCTTTAAAACGTCGTTGGCGCGAGCGAGCGATAACGCGTAGAGACAAAAAGCGCCCGAGCCTAGAAAAAACGACAAAACGTACTGCGCGTAGATAGAGGGCTTAAGCGCCAAAAAACAAATAGCCGCAAATAGCGACACGCCCGCACAGCACATTATCGCGGGGCGGCGACCGAATTTATCCGAAAAACCGCCGATGAGAGAGTGGGCGATAAAGCCGCCCGCCATCGCGACGGTCATAAAAAACGAAACCTCCCTCGCGCCGTATCCTTGCAGCAGGATATAAACGCTAGCCATCGCAAAAAAGCCGTTTATGAGGATGCCCGCTACGATGCTGGTAATGAGCGCCAAAGGCACGAGCGCAAAGACCCTCGGGATCGAGACGCTCTTTTTTTCGGGGATAGGCGGCTCTTTGATGCGGATTAAATTTAAAGGAATACTCGAAAACAAAATAAACGCCGCGCTAAGCAAAAGCACGTGAGAAGTGGATAAATTTAGCGATAGCACGAGGATACCCAGCCCAAAACATACGTAAAACGTGATCTCGTAAAATGCCAGTACTCGCGAGCGCACTTCGTTTCTAGCGCGCGCGTTGAGCCAGCTTTCGATTATCATCAAGATCGAGTAGTAGCAAAATCCCAAACACCCGCGCAAAAACGCCCAAAAATAGAGATTTTGGCTAAGGTCGTGAAACATCGCCGCGATACCAAAAAGCGACGCAAATATCCCAAAGCTCCTGATATGGCCGACTTTTGAGACGATTTTATGCGAAAATATCGTAGCTATCATAGCTCCAACGAAAAATACCGCGATAACAAATCCCGTCTCTAGCTCGTCCGCGCCCATTTTTTTTAGCTCGACGCCCGCAGAGCTGATGATGAGGCCGTTTCCCACAAACAAAAACGCCATCCCTACAAATAGTGCAAACATCGATCTAATCGTTATTATCGAGCTATTTCTCATTGCTTTTTACTCCATATATCAAAGCGCCCGCGGGCATCGCCGCAAGCGCGATCAAAAACGCGGCGATATCAAGGTTGTCTTGTCTTTTTAGCGCCAAAAATCCGACGACCAAAACCGTATACGCGATCAGCCGAAAAGGCACGAAAGCGGTGAAATAGTTGGGCGAATTTTGCTTTAAATTACGCGCGAAATTTTGCTTTTTTGAGGGCTTAGTTTCGCTATTTTGATTTGATTCGTTTAAATTTAACTCGTTTGCCCGGCTTAAATTTGACTCGCTATTTTGATCTGCGCCGCTTAAATTTGGATCGTCAAATTTGCCCCGCACGGATTCGTTTTGTTCTGTTGCCGCGTCAAATTTAACCCGCTCGTTTTCGTCTTTTAAATTTAGCTGTGCGTCCGTTTTTGCGTAGTCCTCTAAATTTAACGCGTCCAAGCATTTAGCATCTTCGCGGTGCGGGTCATGCCCGTAAAATTTAGCCTCCGCGGGGCGATCGGGAAACTCCTCGTGATTTTCGCCCCATTCGTCTATGTCGTCCTCTGCGGAGGCGTCATAGTCTCGCACTCCGTTTTGCACGCGCTTTTTGTATGCTCTAAAGGTTGCGGCTAACACCAAAAGCGAGCCCGCAAAAGCAACATGCGAGCTATAAAACCACGCACGGCCAAATACTGCAGAGCCCAGCAACAACAAGGCCTCAAACGCGCCGTAAACGGCAAGGAGCCTAAAATTCACTCATCGTCCTCGTCGTCTTTCGCGGGTTTAAATTTACTCTCGTCTTTTAGCTGCTCAAGGCTTTTTATCTGCGTGTCGTAGGCCTTTTTGACATTTAGCGCGGCTGCGGCGATACCGACGGCTATGCCCGCAAACAGCGTCCACGTCCAGCCTGTTTCCTTCATCATCCAGTAGCCAAACCCAGCCCCGATAGCAAGCGCGACGACGATAGAAACGCCCAGACTTAGCTGCTCGGCTCCCTTTACGACGTCGCCTAAATTTATCTTCGCCATTAGGCAAATCCCCAGCTGTTTTTCATGCGTTCTTGTATCGCTTCGCGCTCTTTTCTGGCCTCTTTTAGACGCTCTTCTAGATCGGCGATCCTTGCTTTTACCTCGCGCATTTCTTCGTTTTCGCTCGCGTCTTGCGCGACTATCTCGGCAAAGCTCTCGTCTGCGGCTTTAATGGCAAATTTAATATCCTCTTCGCTCATCGCGTCGCAGATAAAGCCCGTCTCAAACTGGCTAGGCGCTAGATAGACGCCTTTTTTAAGCATTTTGGCGTGAAATTTAGCGTAAAGTTTGACGTCGCTTTTTAACGCATCGTCATAGTTTTTAACCTCGCTTGCGGTAAAGAAAAAGCCAAACATCGAGCCTCGCACCGTCGCTTGTAGTGCGATGCCGTGCTTCGCGGCGACGCTTTTTAGCCCGTGCACGAACAGTACGGCTAGTTTGTTTAGGCGGTCATAAAGATCATGATCAGCAAAAATTTTACTCAGGCTTGCGATGCCTGCGGCCATGGCTACTGGATTACCGCTTAGCGTGCCCGCCTGATACACCGCGCCTTCTGGGCTCAGGCAGTCCATGATAGCAGCCTTTCCGCCAAATGCCGCCGCAGGGCAGCCTCCGCCGATAACCTTACCAAAGGTCACGAGATCGGCCTCAATGCCATTAAATTCAAACGATCCGTGCCTGCTCGCGCGAAATCCGCTCATAACCTCGTCGAAAATCAGCACCGCGCCGTTTTGGTCGCAAAGGCGTCTAAGCTCGCTTAAAAACTCGTTATCAGCAGGCACCAGCCCCATGTTTCCCGCGATCGGCTCGATGATTAGCGCGCCGATTTTGCCAGGATTTGCCTCAAATATCGCTCGCACGCTTTCTATATCGTTGTAGCGCGCTAGATAGGTGTTTTTAACCACGTCCGCAGGCACACCGCCGCTAGATGCGTTGCCGTAGGTGGTCGCGCCGCTGCCTGCTTTTACCAAAAGCGCGTCGCTGTGCCCGTGATAGCAGCCTTCAAATTTTATCAGCCCGTCCTTACCGCTAAAGCCGCGCGCCACGCGGATAGCGCTCATAGTGGCCTCCGTGCCTGAGCTTACGAAGCGCACTTTTTCTACGTTTTTAAACTCGTCGCAGATTAGTTTGGCTAGCCTTGTTTCTAAATTTGACGGAGCGCCAAAGCTTAGTCCCTTTTTAGCCGTCGCTATCACCGCGCTTTCGATGTCGGGATCGCAGTGCCCGAAAATGAGCGGTCCCCAGCTCTGGATGAAGTCTAGATAGCGGTTACCCTCGATATCGACTAGATACGCGCCCTCGCCGCGCTCTACTATAAAAGGCTCGCCGCCTACGCTGCCAAACGCGCGAACGGGCGAATCTACGCCGCCCGGGATATATTTTTTAGCTAGCCCGAAAGCTTCTTTGTTAGTCATTTTTTATCCTTGTTGAAATTTATAACGTATTCGTAAAGCAAATTTATCTCTTCGTCGGTTAGAAAGTAGCTAGGCATCACGCTTTTTGCGCTTAGCACGCCCTCTTTAAACGTCTCAAAATCAAGATTGTTTATCCTTGGCGCTCTTAGCTCGTCGTCGATGACCTGCTTGGTTTTTTTATCGAAATGTCTATATTTTGATATGAGCGAGCCTTCGCCGCCGCTGCCGTGACACTTGTCGCAGCCGATGCCGCGCGGGTTTTGATAGAGCATCCTTGCGTATTCGTTTTTCGTGATAAAATCGCTCGCAAACGCCGCACCGTAAAGCAACCAAAAAATCAGCCAAATTTTCATAAATTCTTTCGCTTTTTCGTAAATTTAATCTAAAATTAGCTATCATACAATCTTTGCGATTAAAAAGTAATAAAGGACGAAAATGACGATATTAGACGGCAAAAACGTAAGTGCGCAAGTAAAAGAAAGAGTAAAAAACGAAGCGTTAAATTTGAAAAATCAAGGCATAGAGCCTGCGCTTGCGGTGATACTAGTCGGCGAGGATAAAGCCAGCCAAACCTACGTCGCGGCAAAAGAAAAAGCCTGCATAGCCTGCGATATAAAAAGCGTTATGCACCGCTTGCCAGAGTCTACGACTCAAAGCGAGCTAATCGCGCTAATAGACGTGTTAAATTTAGACGACGGTATCGACGGCATCCTAGTTCAGCTGCCGCTACCAAAGCATATAGATACGAATAAAATTTTAGAAACCATTAGTCCCGCAAAAGACGTGGACGGCTTTGCCGCGATAAACGTCGGCAAGCTAGCTAGCGGACTTGACGGGTTCGTACCGTGCACGCCGCTAGGCATAATGGAAATTTTTAAAGCCTACGATATAAATTTAGAGGGCAAAAACGCCGTCGTGATCGGACGCAGCAACATAGTAGGCAAACCGATGGCAAATCTACTACTAAACGCCAATGCGACCGTAACCGTGACGCATAGCAAAACGCGAAATTTAAAAGAAATTTGCGCGGACGCCGACATCCTAGTAGCCGCTATCGGCAGGGCCGATTTCGTAACGGCTGATATGGTAAAAGACGGCGCCGTCGTGATCGACGTAGGCATAAACCGCATGGACGACGGCAAGCTAAAAGGCGACGTCAAATTTGACGAGGTAGCGCCAAAATGCTCATTTATAACGCCCGTTCCAGGCGGCGTAGGTCCGATGACTATCGCGATGCTACTGTCAAACACCATAAAATCAGCCAAAAACCGCGCAAAAAAGGCATAAATTTTGAAAAAAGCGTTTAATAGATTTTTAGATTTTTCAAACAGCTGGACGGGCACTGTCATCATCGTCTTGCTCGTGATTTTCTTTGTCGCACAGGCCTTCGTGATACCGTCTGGTTCGATGAAGGACACGCTTTTAGTCGGCGATCATCTTTTTGTTAAAAAATTTAGTTACGGCATCTCGACTCCGCGCATTCCGTGGATCGAGGTCAAGGTTTTGCCAGATTTTAACAGCAACGGCCACCTCATCGAGGGCGCAAAACCGCAGCGCGGCGATATCGTGGTTTTTCGCTATCCGCACGATGAAAAGATCCACTACGTCAAGCGAAATTTCGCAGTCGGCGGCGATGAAGTGATTTTCACCGAAAAGGCACTATTTTTACACCCGCACGAGGGCGAGGAGTTTATAAAGGCAAATTTTGACGAAAAAGATATAGTAAAATTTGGCGGCAAGCTTTTCGTACGCGAGCCATATAAATTCGGCGGCATACACTACGACGAGAAGGTAAATTTATTTGAACTAGCCGTAAACTACCTAAACGCGAGCAAATTCGCCATGCAGCCCGTTATCGTAAACGAGCTACCCAGCGTAGGCAACTATCCGTTTAACGCATTTTATTTTCAGGTTCCAGAGGGCGAGTTTTTCATGATCGGCGATAACCGCGACCACTCGAACGACAGCCGCTTTTGGGGGCCCGTGGCCTATAAAAACATAGTTGGCAAGCCCTGGTTTGTCTACTTTAGCTGGGACGACGAATACAAAATCAGATGGAACAGAGTCGGCAAGAGCGTGGACTTTATACAAAACTCGCCTGAGCTGCTAGACGCCGCCAAAGCCGAAGCTAAAAACGACGGAAACAAGATCGAATGAACCTTGATAACATCGATTTCGCGCAGGTTGCGATCCTAGTCGCCGTGCTCGTTATCTCCGTCGTCGGACACGAGATCGCGCACGGATACGCGGCGTTTAAATTTGGCGACCTAACCGCCAAAAATTTGGGGCGGCTCAGCATAAATCCCATAAAACACGTCGATCCGCTAGGCACTATCGTCGTGCCCGCACTCATGTATCTTAGCACGGGAGTGACGTTTGGCTGGGCTAAACCCGTACCCATAAATTTACGCACGGTGCTTTATAACGGCGGCTACAAGGCTGCTATTATCGTCGCGCTTGCAGGTATCGCATACAACCTCGCTCTTTTTACGCTAGCGTTTTGCCTATTTAAATTTATAGGTTTTGACGGCTTTTTTAACGGCGCGGTAGCGGAGTTTATTTTTATGCTAGCAGCCGTAAATTTAGTTCTAGCTCTCTTTAACCTCTACCCTATCCCGCCTCTTGACGGCTCAAAGGCGCTTGAGTATCTTTTGCGCATTTTTGGGCTTCACGGCGTGGCAAACTGGCTAAATAGCATGCAAAGATACGGCTTTATCGCACTAGTCATCATTGTGATCTCGCCGCTAAAGGATTATTTTTTCGAGCCGATACGATATGCCGTCGCAATCATGAGGATGTTTTTGTAAACGGCAAATTTTAAAATTTAGCCTAAATTTCGCTCCTAAAGGCTCGCGGTGAAATTTTACTTTAATGCTTTTTTGCTATAATTAAGCATTTTTTAGCTTATGGAAATTTCATGAAAATAGACAAAATTTTTATCGCGAGCGACCACGCGGGCTTTGATCTTAAGGCGCAAATTTGCGGGCTTTTAAAAAACGAAGGTTTTGACGTATGCGATCTAGGAACGCATAGCAAAGATAGCGTCGATTATCCCGATTTTGCCGAGCTTATGGCGCAAAATTTACGAGGCGATAACGAATACGGCGTGCTAATCTGCGGTACGGGTATCGGCATCAGTATCGCGGCCAACCGCCATTCGCACGTTCGCTGCGCGCTTTGTCACGACGTCACCACGGCAAAACTAGCGCGCGAGCACAACGACGCAAACGTGCTAGCCATGGGCGCTAGAACGATAGGCGACGCCGTAGCTGCAGATATGATAAAAGCCTTTTTCGCTACCGAATTTGCCGGCGGCAGACACGAAAGGCGCGTGAAAAAACTAGGAGGCGAGAAATGACTGATTGGCTCGTACTTACCGTTTTGATATGCATTTGTATCTATCTCACCGTTATGGTGTTTTATTTTAAAACCTTGCTTAAAAAAGAGCGCGCGACGCGCGATTTTATGAAAAACAATCTCCAAGATACCGAAGTCGTCATCCGCAAGCTGCAAGTCCAGCTACAGCGTGGCCTGGGCAATATCGACATCCTCACCGACGAACTAAATAAAGTCAAAAACGATGCCAACGCCCTTCGCACCAGAAACTCACAGTACCGCCTGGAAAACGACAAACTCCGCCAGCGCATCCGCGAGCTAGAGGGCAAAATCGAAGCGCTACTATAAATCAAATTTAAAGGCAAAAAATGAAAGAACTAGACAAAGCGGGGAAGGAATTTTTATTAAATTCCATCCGCTGCATAAACGATTTTCCAAAACCGGGCATAGTATTTCGCGATATCACGACGCTACTGAATAATAAAGAGGCGTTTAATTTTTTAATGGATCATCTAGTTGCCAGATACGAGGGCGCCGATATCGACTTTATCGCCGGCATCGAGTCGCGCGGATTTATATTCGCAGCGGCCTTGGCAGCTAGGCTGCGGCTACCTTTCGTGCCGATTAGAAAGCCTAAAAAACTGCCCTACATCACGATCTCGCAAAAATACAGCCTAGAATACGGCGTAGACGAAGTGCAAATTCACGTCGATGCATTCGGCGAAAAAGCGGGCGCAAAAGTGCTTTTAATCGACGATCTAATCGCTACGGGAGGCACGGCCAAGGCTAGCGTCGAGCTAATCAATCAAACAAACGCCGTTTGCGTAGAGGCCTGCTTTTTGATCGATTTAAAGGATCTTGGCGGTAGCACAAATTTACGCCCGCTAACTAAAATTTACAGCATTTTGGAGCTATGATGGAAGAATTTTTCATAAAACTACTCATCGAGTACGGCTACATCATACTTTTCGTCTGGTGCATAATGGAAGGCGAAATGGCGCTCATAATGGCGGGCATCCTCTCTCATCAAACGCATATGCATATCGCGCCGGCCATCTTCGTAGCAGGTCTGGGCGGCTTTGTCGGCGATCAAATTTACTTTTATCTAGGCCGCTATAACAAAAAATATATCGCTAAAAAACTTCACACTCAGCGCCGTAAATTCGCCATCGCGCACATAATGCTGAAAAAATACGGCTGGCCGATCATTTTTATCCAGCGCTATATGTACGGCTTTCGCGTCATCATACCGATGACCATAGGCTTAACCGGATACAGTGCGAAAAAATACGCGCTCATCAATCTAATAAGCGCGTGGTGCTGGGCTGCGATCACGATAATCCCCGCATGGGTTTTAGGCGAGCACATACTTGATATCCTGCACAAAGCAAAAGAGCACTGGTACGTCGCCGTGCCGGTAGTAGCGCTATTTTTAGGCGCTTTGCTCTACGGCTTTAAGCGCATAGAAAATAAAATTTTAAACGATAGGAGACACAGAAGTGCAGTTTCAACTCACTAATAAAAAACTAAACGAGATCAAGGCCGATTTGGAGCTGATTTTCGTCGTAGATAAAAACCTAAAACATAAATTTATAAAAGACGAAAAGGCGTTTAAATTTGCCAACTACAAAGGCGAGAGCGTCTTGCTTTTGCTAGAAAGCGGCAGGATCTACGTCCCGCTTAGCAAGCTTGGCTACGACGAGCTTCGCATAGCTGCAGCAAAGGCCTACAACGCGGTAAAATCACTAAACGTCAAAAGCATTAAACTAGCCTCGTACATAGCAGGCTGCCAAAAAATGAGCTTTCAGGCTCTAACCGAAGGCTTTTTGCTAGGCGCTTACGAATTTAACAAATACAAAGAAAAAAAAGAAAAATACGCGCTAAAAGATATTATTTTTAGCAAGGAGGAGTATAACGACAAGGAGGTCCGCGAAAACGACGCACAGGACGGCTTTGCTCACGGCGAGATAATCGCTTCGGCGACAAATTTCACCAAAGACGTCGTAAACGAAATACCTGAAATCTACACTCCGCAAAAAATGGCCGAAGAGGCGCAAAATCTAGCTAAGTCTAGTCCAAATTTAAGCTGCAAAATTTACGACGAAAAATTCCTCGAAAAAGAAAAGATGAACGCATTTTTAGCGGTAAACAAAGCCAGCGTCCATCCGCCTCGCCTCATCCACCTCATCTACAAGCCAAAAGGCGCGAAAAAACGCGTAATCTTCGTCGGCAAGGGGCTTACTTACGATAGCGGCGGACTTAGCTTAAAGCCGGCTGATTATATGCTAACGATGAAAGCCGACAAAAGCGGCGCGGCTGCGGCGATGGGTATAATTAAAGGCGCGGCGGAGCTAAATTTGCCGTTTGAAATTCACGCTATTTTAGGCGCGACCGAAAATATGATCGGCGGCAACGCCTATAAACCAGACGACGTGCTGATATCTCGCAGCGGCGTTAGCATCGAGGTGAGAAACACCGACGCCGAGGGTCGTTTGGTACTCGCAGACTGCCTTAGCTACGCGCAGGATTTTAAGCCCGATATCCTCATCGACATGGCGACGCTAACGGGCGCTTGCGTGGTCGGACTTGGCGAATACACTAGCGGCATAATGGGCAATAACGAGGAGCTAAAGGCCGAATTTAAAGCAAAAGCGGCAAAGAGTGGCGAGCTAAATACGATTTTGGAGTTTAACCCGCACTTGCGCGAACTGATCAAAAGCCAGATCGCAGACGTCAGCAACACGGGATCTAGCCGTTACGGCGGCGCGATCACGGCGGGACTTTTCCTAGACAAATTTATAAAAGACGAATTTAAAGACAAGTGGATACACCAAGATATCGCGGGTCCCGCATACACCGAAAAAGCTTGGGGATACAACCAGGCTGGCGCGACGGGAGCTGGCGTGCGAATGAATCTTTATTATCTATGCGCTATGGCAAAGGAGCTGTAATGGGACTAGCAGTAGGTATCGTAGGCTTGCCAAACGTCGGCAAATCAACCACATTTAACGCTCTAACAAAAGCGCAAAACGCCGAGAGCGCGAACTATCCGTTCTGCACGATCGAGCCCAATAAAGCCGTCGTACCGGTGCCAGATAAGCGCCTAGGCGAGCTAGCCAAAATCGTAAATCCAAATAAAATCCAATACTCCACGATCGAATTTGTCGATATCGCGGGACTCGTAAAGGGTGCAAGTGCGGGCGAAGGTCTGGGAAATAAATTTCTCTCAAATATCCGCGAAACCGAAGTGATTTTACACATCGTGCGCTGCTTTGAGGATGAAAACATCACTCACGTAGAAGGCGGCGTCGATCCCGTTAGGGACGTCGAGATCATCGAGACCGAGCTCATCCTCGCCGACATCGAGCAGCTAAACAAAAAAATAGAACGTCTATCCCGCGAAGCCAAAGCAAACGCAAAGGGCGCGAAAGAGACGCTAGAGACGGCAAATGCGTTGCTAGCTCACCTAAATGACGGCAAAAGCGCGAGTAGCTTCATCGGCAAGGACGACGACGCGTTTATAAATTTAAACAAAGAGCTAAGGCTACTCAGCGCAAAAGAGGTCGTCTACGGCGCAAATGTGGGTGAGGACGGCATCTCGGAGGATAATAAATACGTACAGGCGCTCCGTGAGTTTGCCGCGCGCTCGGGACATGAAGTTATCAAGCTTTGCGCCAAGATCGAAGAGGAGCTCGTGGGGCTTAGCGACGAAGAGGCGCATGAGTTTTTAAGCTCGCTCGGCACGAACGAGAGCGGCCTAGAAAAGATCATCAAAACGGCGTTTGCAAAGCTAAATTTGATCAGCTACTTTACTGCTGGCGTCGTCGAGGTGCGCGCATGGACGATCGTAAAAGGCTGGAAAGCGCCAAAAGCCGCCAGCGTCATACACAATGACTTTGAGCGAGGATTTATCAGAGCCGAGGTTATCAGCTACGAGGACTACATCGCGTGCGGCGGCGAAAATCCGGCAAAAGAAGCAGGCAAAATGCGCCTAGAGGGTAAAGACTACGTCGTTCAAGACGGCGACGTGATGCATTTTAGATTTAACGTCTAAGTCGCAAAATCGGTCAAATTTGGCTTTATAGCCGAGTGGTTTTTGGCTAAATTTGACCGCCATCTGTTTTATGCCGTGCGGCCATGAACCCAAATATTGGCAAAATAAATTTGACGCCTTTTGTGCCGACACTGCGCCGCAAAATTTATTTTAGCCCTTAAGAGCGCGGTTAAATTTAGCTCGGAGCGGTTTTGCCGCTCAAATTTGACTCGGCGCTAAATTTAAGGAAAAAATTTGAAAAAGATCATAGCCGTTTGCGTAACCGCGCCAAATTTACTCCACACCCAAATAATTTTAAAGAATGCCAATGTCGCGCAGTTTTAGTATATCGTCGGCAACACAAGACGCAACAACCTACCCATCCGATACAAACAGGACTGTGGCATACAAAGAAGCAAAATAGGTCAAATTTGAAAAACATAACTGTTAAAATTTAACAAAGGAGCGCAATGTTAAAACCCGTCTTACTGCTACTTTTTGCGCTAAATTTCGCTCTCGCAAATTTGACTGACGAAGCTCAAGCGGCCTATGACGCGGATGATGAACAAAAAGCGGCTCAAATTTGGCAAAAAGCGTGCGAAGCAGGCGAGACGCGCGGCTGCGTAAGGCTTGGGTTTTTATACCATAGCGGCAAAGGCGTGAAGCAAGACGACGTAAAAGCCGGCAAATTTTATGAAAAAGCCTGCGACGCTGGCAAACTATCAGGCTGCGATAGCCTAGCCTCGCTATACCAAAACAGCGGCGAACACGCCAAAGCCGCCGCGATTTTTGAGCGAGCCTGCGAAAAAGGATTTGGTTTAAGCTGCTATAATCTAGCTCAAATTTACGAAGCGGGCCTCGGTGTCGCGTCGGATGAAAGCAAGGCGCTAGACCTCTACGTAAAAGCCTGCGAGCGCGGATACGCGGTAGTTTGCTACTATCTAGGCGGCATGTACGCGGACGGCGCAATGGGCAAAAACGACGAAGCCGCGAAAAACTCGAAAAACGCGCTCAAATTTTACTCGCTTGCGTGCGATGGTAAAATTTACGAAGCGTGCGAGGCTTTGGGTAGGCTTTACGAGGACTGCGAGGCGGGTTTTGCGCAGGATATCAAGGCCGCTAGATCCTACTACGACAAGGCCTGCGCCGTAAATGCCTACAAATGCAGCGGCAGCGAGCGTCTGGACGAGCTATACGGCGGCTGGGCGCAGTATCAAAGCGGACAGTTTGAGGCGGCCTACGAGCTAGGCAAAGAGTCGTGCAGCAGAGGCGTAGCAAACGGTTGCGCAGTACTAGGAGTGCTCTACGCAAAGGGGCTCGTCGGAGCGCGGCAAGATAGCGAGCAGGCGGTCAAATTTCGCGAGAAAGCCTGCGAAGGCGGATTTGGAGCTTCTTGCGCCGAGCTTGGCGAGATGTTTTTTCAAGGGCGCAGTGCAAAAAAGGACGTTTCTCGCGCGCTGGAGCTTTTTGAAAAAGCCTGCCTACTTTGGCGGCTGGATGCTTGCGAGAGCCTAGCGGACGCGTATTTTGAGGGATCAGACGTGCCGCAAGATATAGCAAAAGCCTTTAACTTTTACGGGATCGCCTGCTACAACGGGCTAAAACCGGCCTGCACGAACCTAGGCGCGATCTACGAAAAAGGCATAGGCGAAGTGGTAAAAGCGGACGCCAGTGAGGCTGCGAGCCTTTTTAGCGAGGCTTGCGAGGCGGACGACGCGCGCGGGTGCATAAATCTAGCGCGCCGCCTTGAGCACAGCGACAAAAAACAAGCCGCCGCGCTACGCCAAAAGGCGCAAAAGCTGCACGAAAAAGAGTGCAAGGCGGGGCTAGCTAAAAAGTGCATGGAGTTTAAAAAATCAACTAACAAAGGAGAAAAATATGAGTTTTAAAAAAGTTTCGTTTGCCGCCGTTGCGGCCGTTTGTCTATTTTTAGGCGGCTGCACCCAGCCTAGAACCACGCAGATAGAGCTGCCAAAAAGCGCGCTAGATAGCGTAAATCTACCAAACGAAGTAGCCATAGACGGCGAAAAATTCGTCTTAAAGCAAAAAAACGCAAGAACGGCTGAGTTTTATCTACCAAACGAAAAAGTGGGCTTTAAATGGACCAAGCTAGTAAGCGTCACCGTCGATGAAAACGCCGATATCAACGAATACCAAAGGACCTTTATGACCGCGTTAAAAAGCGGACAGTTCGGCAAAGCGGAGTATGATTTTAAGTCTATAAACGATAAAGAGTATCAAGCTTACACGATCTACTATCCGATCGCGGGCAACCCCGATTTTGACAACTACGAGATCAATCTAATCCACGTCAAGAGCCTTAACTGCGGGCTTAGAGTCACGCACTACGCGCTAAAGTTTCTAAATATCGCCGATAGAAGCAAATTTCACACGCTAATCAAGCAAAAAATGCCGATATTTTTAGCGCAGATGCCGCAAGTCGAGTGTAAATAATTTTACTTTCGGGCGCTATTTTAGCCGCCGCTAAATTTAGCGCCATTTTTTTGCGGACTAATTTTAAAATTTAGCCCGCAAACTACGATAAATTTGACGCTTTGCTTGCGCGGACGGTCAAATTTGACGAGCGTAACGGCTATAAATTTAATGCCACTTTTGATTTTCGGCAGTAAATTTTATGATTCATGCTTGCTTGCTAACGGCTGAGGCAAAAACTACCCAAAGGAAAAATATGTAAAACGGCGGACTGGCGGTATATTTTGGAGAAAATTTGGCGCAAATTTTATCGCAAAAGATAAAGGCAGTTTATCCTAAATTTGACGCGCAGAGCTACTGCGGGCAAATCGCGGAGAGCGCGCCGAGTCTCGGCTATTCGCAAAGGATTTTGGCGCACGCAAACGCGCTAAATGAACTTTTGCCGCCGGACTTTAGGCGCGCGGCGGAGATTTTGGTCGCGATTTTAGGCGAAGAAAACCCGAACGAAACGGGCATGTTTAAGCACTTTTACTGGACTTTGCCGCTGGCAAAATACGTCGAAATTTACGGCATAGACGACTTTGAAACCTCGATGAGCGCGATCGCCGAGATCACAAAGCGCGGCACGGGCGAGTACGCGGTGCGCGCCTTTATCAAAAAATATCCGCAAGACTCGCTAAAAACCATGACGCAGTGGGCGCGCTCGTCAAATTTCCACCTGCGCAGGCTAGCGTCAGAAGGCCTACGACCAAAGCTGCCGTGGGCTAGCAAGCTGGAGCTTTTCATCAGCGACCCAAGCCCGGTTTTTGCGGTGCTGGAGATACTCAAAGAGGACGAGGTGCGCTTCGTGCAGCGCTCGGTCGCAAACAACGTCGCGGACTATCTAAAGGTAAATTTCGCCGCCGCAAAAGAGCTGCTCGTGCGCTGGCAAAGCTCGCAAAACAAAAACACGCAGCAAATCATCCGTCACGCGACGAGGAAGATAAAAATTTAGCTTTCGCGTTCGGTATTAAATTTCAAATGCGGTGCGTAAATTTACGCTAAAATTTAACGAAAATCGGTGCGGTCTGCCCGCAAAATTCAGGAAAGGATAATTATGATTTTAGCTTCAAACTACGACGAGATCGACTTTGACGCGCTTTATAAGGCGCAAAAAGCAAAAAGCTCATTCGGCAAAAAACTGGCCGAGCATTGGGACAAAAAGGCTCCGAGCTTCAACGAGGGCGTGATGAAAAGCGCCTACGCGCAAGAATTTATAGATAAGGTCGATTTTACGGACGTCTCTACGCTGCTTGACTTTGCGTGCGGTGCGGGCGCGTTAAGCTTGCTGGCGGCGAAAAAAGCGGATCAAATTTACGGCTACGACTTTTCGCCTAAGATGTTAGAGTTTGCCAGGCAAAACGCTCAAATTTACGGCGCGCAAAACGTTAAATTTGCGCAAAAAGCCTTTGAGGACGACTGGTCGGACGTGCCTGAGTGCGACGTGGTTTTGGCCTCGCGCTGCCTTGAGGTGGACGATCTAAAAGCCGCGCTTAGCAAGCTTCTTTCAAAGACTAAAAAATCGCTTTATATCACGTTTAAGGTTGGCGGTAGCTTTGTAGACGGCGAAATTTTAGATGCGATAGGGCGCAAGGTGGAGCAAAAGCCCGACTTCGTCTATCTTTTAAACATCTTGTTTCAAATGGGCT
>ERZ772971.308-NODE-308-length-32218-cov-4.965892_pt1 | contig 32218 bp, 31 predicted proteins | sample MGYA00511943_ERZ772971 | MGnify/ENA primary metagenome ERZ772971 (study PRJEB29015, sample SAMEA2737929) | human oral metagenome | biome: human oral; feature: human-associated habitat; material: dental | place: China | collected 2144 ... | reverse complement strand
TTTTTATGGGAACCCGCCGTACTGCCTGTACTGTCTGCGGCGACGCGCCTTGTTACGCTTTTTTATCTATCTAACTATAAATGCTGGCTCGTAACAGGCCGTCAAGCGGTTAGCCGTTTTGCAGGGCGAGTAAGGCGTTGGCTTCCTGCTCTTGTTGCAGCGGGATGATGACAGCATCCAGGCCGCCTTCCAGTACTTCGGCGAGGCTGTACAAGGTGAGGTTGATGCGGTGGTCGGTAACGCGGCTTTGCGGGTAGTTGTAGGTGCGGATGCGTTCGCTTCTGTCACCGCTGCCGACCAGGCTTTTGCGCTCTGCCGCCTGTTCGCTTTGCGCTTTTTGCCGTTCGATGTCGAGTAGGCGCGCGGCAAGCAGGCGCATGGCTTTGGCGCGGTTTTTGTGTTGTGAGCGTTCTTCCTGGCATTCGACGGCGATACCGCTCGGCAGGTGGGTGATGCGGATGGCGCTGTCGGTTTTGTTGACGTGCTGACCGCCGGCGCCGGAGGCGCGATAGGTGTCCACTTTGAGGTCGGCGGGGTTAATGTCGATGGGCTCGACTTCGTCGCTAACGGGCAGGATGGCGACGGTCGCCGCCGAGGTGTGGATGCGGCCACCGGATTCGGTTTCGGGCACACGCTGCACGCGGTGTGCGCCCGATTCGTATTTGAGGGTGGAATAGACGTTCTGGCCGCTGATTTGGCTGATGATTTCTTTGTAGCCGCCGTGTTCGCCGGGGTTTTCGCTGAGGATTTCGAGTTTCCAGTTTTTTTGTTCGGCGTATTTGCCGTACATGCGGAAGAGATCGCCCGCAAAGATGGCGGCTTCGTCCCCGCCGGTGCCCGCGCGGATTTCGAGGTACACGTCGGCGCCATCCAGCGGGTCTTTGGGGATCATGTGGCGGGCAAGTGTTTGTTCGTTGGCGGCAATTTGTGCTTCGAGTTGCGGGCGTTCGACAGCGACAAGTTCGGCCATGTCGGGGTCATGCGCGAGTTCGGCAAGTCCGGCGAGTTCTTGTTCGAGGCGGGCAGTGTCGTCCAGGATGGTGATAACAGGCGCAATTTGCGCGTGTTCCTGGGCGTAACGGCGTAGCAGGTCGGCATTGGCGGCGGTCGCCGGATCGGCAAGCAGGGCGTTCAGTTCTTCATGGCGCTCGCGCAGGGTGGCGAGTTTTTCGCGGATGGCAGGGTGCATTCAGGGGTTCTCGTGGGTTTCGGTTTTGAAGGTATCGGCGATGATGGCCAGCCAGTCTTTGTGATCCGGCGGGATGGCATGGATGAGTTCGCTGGGGTTGTGTAGCAGTTTGTTGGTGAGTTTGCGGCTGAGTTGTTCGAGCAGGTGCGCCGGGTCTTCGCCGTGCGCAAGGCGGCGGTAGCTTTCTTGCAGGAGTTGTTCGCGGATGATGTTGGCGTTTTCCCGCATTTTGCGCACGATTTGTTGCTGGGGTTTGGAGCGTAGCCAGCCGATGAGGTCGTCGCTGTAGAGGCTGATGATGGCTTCAGCCTGGCGCGCCGCGCTTTGTCTCGCCTTGATATTGTCATCGATGATTTGTGCGAGGTCGTCCACGTCATAGAGAAAAGCCTGATTCAGGCTGTCAATAGCGGGGTCGAGGTTGCGCGGGATGGCAAGATCGATGAGGACTTGCAGGCGGTTGCGCCGCCGTTTGAGTGCTTCTTTGATGTGTTCACGGTGAACGAGGAGGCAGTCGCTGCGCGCTGCACCGATGATGATGTCGGCTTCGTGCAGTTGTGCCGGCAGTTGTTCGAGGCTGATGGCGAAACCGCCGTGTTCTTCGGCAAGTTTTTGCGCGTGGGTAAGGGTACGGTTGGCGATGATGAGGCGTTTGATGTCGGTATCTTTGAGGTATTTGGCGACGAGTTGGGCGGTTTCGCCCGCGCCGATGATGAGGGCGGTGCGGCGGTTATGGTCGTCGAAGAAGCGGTGGGTGAGTTTGACGCCGGCGGCTGCGACGGAGACGTTGTTCGCGCCGATGGCGGTGCTGTGGCGGATTTGTTTGGCAACGGCGAAGCTTTGCTGGAAGAGGCGTTCGAGGACGCTGCCGATAGTGCCCGCTTGTTGGCCGAGGCGGTAGGCCTGTTTGATTTGGCCGAGGATTTGTGGTTCGCCAAGGATGAGGGAGTCAAGGCCGCTGGCGACGCGGTAGATGTGGCGGATGGCGTCGCGGTTGTGCACTTGGAAGGTGAGCGGGGCAAGGGCTGCGGGGTCAAGGTGTTTGTAGGCGGCAAGCCAGGCAGCAACGTGCGCGCTGTGGCCACCTACGGTATAGAGTTCGCTGCGATTGCAGGTGGAGAGCAGGACAACTTCGTCCACGCCGGTTTGCCGGCGGCAGTCGGTAAGGGCGGAGGCGGTTTCTGCGGGGCTGAAGGCGATTTTTTCGCGCACGGCGGCGTCGGCGGTGTGATGGTTGATGCCGTAGGCAGTTATGGTTTTTATGGTTTCGTCAAGGGGGGTCAACATATGGTCATGATTTTTTTGGTGCTTCTATTTTAAGCTATCGCGCTTTCTCTTTCAGCCGATGGTGGATAGGTTGCCACGCCGTAATTGTTTGTCTTTTGCTCTGTTCTGTGTGCTGCCGTCTTTGTGCGTGCAGGCCATGGCTGTGCCTGTGCAAAAGCGGGCGCAGCAGGAGTGGTCACAGTCTTCGCAATGGCTTTATGGCGCAATGACGGCGCGTTTTGAGGATCATGCCGGCAAGTACGCAGCAGCACTGGATACGATGGCTGATGTGGCGGTGCAGAGCGGCGAATATGATGCACTGGAATATGGGTTTGGCCTCGCCTGGGATACGCGGGATTTTGCCCGCGCAGAAAAGATTGCCCGCGCCTGGCTCGGCGCTTTTCCCAAGGATGATGCGGCACGATTAGCGTTGCTGCGGGTACTGTTCGCCGATGGGCGCAGTAATGAAGCACTGGGGCATATGCAGGCGCTGCTGGAACGGGATGGTGGCCCGCAGATGGTGGCGCAGGTGTTCCGTGCGCTCGCCGATTTGCCCGATGGCGCCGCGCGGTTGGATTTGTTGCAGCAGTTAAGCGGGCAGTTCCCGAAGAACCCGTATGTTTTTTATTATTTGGGATTGATGGCCAAGGAACAAGGTAAGGTGACGCTTGCCGTGGACGCGTTTGACCGTGCGATTGCCCTGGACGGCAACTGGCGCGAGCTGGAATTGATGCAGGCGCAGGTGCTGGCAAGCATCGGCAAGTTGCAGGAAGCGCGCAAGGTGATGGATAAGATGACGACGCGTTATCCGCAGGATACCAATGTGCTTTCGGCATATGTGGATATGCTGGCGGCGCATTATCAGTGGCAGGATGCGCTGCCGTTAGCCCTGCGTTGGCAGGAATTGCAGCCGCACGATAGCGCAGTACGGCAGTTGGTGGCGCAATTGTATGCGTCTGCCGGGAATTTTCCTGCTGCTTCGCAGGCGTTTCGCGAGTTGCTGGATGCACGGCGTATTGACCTCAATAGCTATCTGTTTTTTGTCGCCAATGCTGCCGAACGTGCCGGACAGACGGATACGGCGGTATCGATGCTGGGTAAGGTCAGCAAGGACTCAACCCGCTATTTGCAGGCGCAGGAACAGTTGGCGCTGCTTGCTTTCCGGCGTGGTGCCTATGATTCAGCACAGACACGTTTTGCCGCACTGCGCCAGGATTTTCCCGATGATGCGCAGGTACTGGATACTTATCTGATTGAAGCGGCGCAGTTGCAGCAAGCGAAACAGTGGAAGCGGTTGGAAACGCTGCTACAAGAAGCACTGGCCCGCTATCCCGATCAGGTGGATTTGCTGTATGTCCTCGCCGAATATCATGCCGCGCGTGGGCAAATTGAGGATGCTGCCGCGCAGTTCGCGAAAATTCTTGCCATTGATCCGGCAAATATTGATGCACTCAACGCCTATGGCTATTTGCTATTGACGCAGACGGATGACGCAGAAAAAGCAGCGCAGTTAATTGAGGAAGCGATCAAGCTGTACCCTGATTCACCGGCGATTCAGGACAGCTATGGTTGGCTGCTATTTCGCCAGGGTAAAACGGAAGAAGCATTATCCTGGCTGCGTCGCGCTTACGCCGCTTATCGCAGTAATGAAATCTCGGCGCATTACATCGAAGTGCTCTACGCCACTGGTGAAAAAGCGCTGGCACAAGAAGTGTATCGCTATGAACGACAAGGGCAGCCGGATAACGCGCCGCTGAAAGAAATTGGTAAAAAACTGAAACTGAACGATGACAAGAAAAAGTAACGCGAGCTATAAATGGGCATTTGCATTGGGGCTGTTGTTGGCAGGGTGCGCACAAACACCACCGCCGGATACCACACAACCGCAGGTGTATGTCGCTTTCAACCCGCAACGCTGGCTGGCAGAAGGCAAAATTGCCCTTCGCTATCCGGAATGTTCAAAAGTGCATGGTTGCAAAGAAAAAAGCGTGATGGCGACCGCTGCCTGGACGCACCAAAACAAGACCGAAATGCTGGTTCTGTCCGATCCGATGGGGCAGGAAAGAATGCGTATCACCTATACTAACGGTGTAGTCAATGTGCGCGAAGGCTCACGTGAACGCAGCTTCAATCGTGAAGACATGATCCGCGAAATGGGTATTCCTCTGCCGTTTGAATCGTTAGCCGCATGGCTAACGACGAAACGCGCTGATGAAGCCTTTGATGCTGAAGGCTGGCATGTTGAACTGAGTGACTGGCAGGGTACGCATTACCGCAGCATCCGATTGCGGCAGAAGGATTATCAGACGCGTCTCGTTGTACAAAATATCTATGCGATATAGAGAGATGCACAAAAAACCGACTTTTTCCTTGCGGCGAAATGACAAATCGCTATAATGCCCGCCTCGCGCTGACAGCGGCAGAGGCCAAGCGGAACATCCGCCACAATACTGGGGTGTCGCCAAGTGGTTAAGGCACCGGGTTTTGATCCCGGCATTCGTAGGTTCGAATCCTTCCACCCCAGCCATCTTTCCTTTCCATATGTAAGGTGAACACGTGTCCAGAGGCAGCATGACCGTATTCACGGGCAATGCCAACCCACAGCTTGCTCGTCAGATTGTTCAGCATCTTGGCTTGCCACTCGGCAATGCCGTCGTCGATAAATTTTCAGATGGCGAAATTCGCGTTGAACTGCAAGAGAACGTACGCGGTAAAGACGTTTTTGTTATCCAGCCAACCAGCTATCCAACTAACGACAGCATTATGGAATTGCTCATTTTGAGCGATGCTTTACGTCGTGCATCTGCCAATCGCATTACAGCTGTTATCCCCTATTTTGGCTATTCCCGTCAGGATCGTCGCCCCCGTTCGGCGCGTGTACCAATATCGGCTAAAGTAGTGGCCAACATGATTGTTGGCGTCGGTATAGACCGAGTCCTCACCCTTGACTTGCATGCCGATCAAATTCAAGGCTTTTTTGATTTCCCGGTGGACAACATCTACGCTACGCCGATCATCCTCAATGATCTGATGGCTCAGGATTTCAAAAATCCGGTGGTTGTTTCGCCGGATATAGGTGGTGTGCTACGGGCGCGGGCTACTGCCAAGCAAATGAACGCCAAACTGGCTATTATTGACAAACGTCGCCCCCGTCCGAACGAATCGGAAGTGATGAATATCATTGGCGACAGCATCGAAGGTTGCGATTGTATCTTGGTCGATGACATGGTTGATACCGCTGGAACCTTGACCAATGCGGCGACTGCACTGAAAGAACGCAATGCGCGCTCTGTCACTGCATATTGCACGCATGCCATTCTATCTGGCAAGGCGATTGAGAACATTGAGAAATCTGGCATGGATCAGCTGATTGTGACGGATTCCATCGCTCTGCGTGAACCGGCAAAAGCGTGTAAAAAAATCCGTGTACTTTCTATCGCTGGATTGGTAGCTGAAAGTATTCGGCGCATTCACGTCGAAGAATCAATTTCTTCGCTGTTCGTCAACTAATCCTGAACGAACGCGAAAAACGGGAGAGCGCTGGTCGCAAGCGCTCTTTTTTATACTATGGAGAAAACTATGAGTAACTATGCTTATACCCTGAGTGCCACTGTTCGTCAGGACAACGGGAAAGGTGCGAGCCGCCGCCTGCGTCGTGAGGGACTGGTACCCGCTATCGTCTATGGCGGTGAAGAAAAACCGCTGTCTATCGCTATCTCGCAAGACTCGCTTGTTCGTTACGGCAAATTTGATAGCTTCTATTCGCAAATCATCTGCCTGCAAGTCGAAGGGCAGGGTGATATCGAAGTGATCGTCCGTGACGTACAGCGCCATCTCTACAAGCCGCTGTACCAACACCTTGACTTCCAACGTATTGTGCGTGGTCAAGAACTGCAAGCGACCGTCAGCCTGCACTTCATCAACGAAGAAAGCAGTGTTGGTGTTAAAGCGGGCGGCTTGGTCGAACACCATCTCAACAGTGTGGATATCATTTGCTTACCGCGTGACCTGCCGGAAAACATCGAAGTTGATATGGCGGAAGCTGCCTTGGGTGACGTTATTCACCTGCGTGACCTGAAACTGCCGCAAGGTGTGCGCCTAGTCCACGACGACGAACGTGCCGAAGCCGTGGTGGCGCAAATCGTTCACCCGAATCGTGCTGCTACTGATGATGAAGTCGCAGGCGATGAAAGTGTTGCCACAGACGGCGACAGCGACGCTGAATAAACATGATCAAACTGATCGTCGGCCTCGGAAATCCCGGGGATCGCTACCAAAAAACCCGCCACAACGCGGGTTTTTGGTTATTAGACCAACTGGTTGCCAGTGAGCATAGCCGTCTTGCCGAAGACAAAAAATTCCAAAGTGAATACGGCAAAATCTTCTTGGCCAACCACCCGCTGCACCTGCTTAAACCGCTGACTTTCATGAATGCCAGCGGACGTGCGGTGAGTGCTGCGGCAAAATTCTATGGCATTGCCCCGGAAGAAATCCTGGTCGTTCACGACGAACTAGATCTGCCGGAAGGTGCGGTCAAACTTAAATACGGTGGCGGCCACGGTGGCCATAATGGTCTGCGTGACATCATCGCTGCACTCGGCAGTAAAGATTTCTACCGTCTGCGCATCGGTATTAACCATCCCGGCGATCGCAACCAAGTTGTGGATTACGTCCTGCATCCGCCCGGCAAGGCAGAACAGGCACAAATCGATACTGCTATCACACGCGGTCTGAATATCCTGCCCATCCTGCTGCAAGGTGGTGCGGAAAAAGCTATGCACCGCCTGCACAGTACCGAATAACCCGCTATACGGACATACCAGCTTCACAACATCGCCGTTTCACACGAAACAAGAGGACATACCATATGGGATTCAACTGCGGCATCGTCGGCTTGCCAAATGTCGGCAAGTCCACCCTCTTCAATGCCCTGACCAACGCAGGCATTGACGCCCAAAACTACCCCTTCTGCACCATTGAACCAAATACCGGCATTGTCTACATGCCCGATCCACGACTGGATGCGCTGGCCGCCATCGTCAAACCCGAACGCGTCCTGCCGACCACCATGGAATTTGTGGACATCGCCGGCCTCGTTGCGGGTGCATCCAAAGGCGAAGGCCTGGGCAACCAGTTCCTTGCCAACATTCGCGAAACAGACGCCATCGCGCAAGTTGTGCGCTGCTTTGATAACGATGATGTTGTTCACGTTGCCGGCAAAATTGACCCGTTGAGCGACATTCAGGTCATCGAAAGCGAACTCATCCTTGCCGATATGGCCTCGCTGGAAAAAGCTCAACAGCGTCTGACCCGCGTTGCCAAAGGTGGTGACAAAGACGCCAAGCTCAAACTTGACATCATCGCCCGTCTCACCCCGCACCTTGAAGACGGCAATCTCGCACGCACCCTGCCGCTTACCGACGAAGAAAAAAAAGCCCTACGCGAACTCTTCCTGCTCACCATGAAGCCGATGATGTACGTCGCCAACGTGGATGAAGCACACATTAACGGCGACAATGCCTATGTCCAGCAAGTGCGTGACAAAGCTGCACAAAGTGGCGCTGTGGTTGTCACCGTTTGCGCCGCGATAGAGGCCGAACTGTCCCAGCTGGAAGGCGATGAACAAAGCGAATTACTTGCCAGTTATGGTCTGGCCGAACCCGGTTTGAACCGCGTTATCCGTGCCGGCTACGACCTGCTCGGCCTCGGTACCTACTTCACTGCCGGCGTCAAAGAAGTCCGTGCCTGGACCATGCCCGCCAATGCCACTGCACCGCAGGCCGCAGGCGTCATTCACACCGACTTCGAGCGTGGCTTCATTCGCGCCGAAGTTATCGCCTACGACGACTTCATCCGCTACCACGGTGAAGCGGGTGCCAAAGAAGCCGGCAAATGGCGGCTCGAAGGCAAGGATTACCGCGTCCAAGAAGGCGACGTTATCCACTTCCGCTTCAACGTCTGAGACCAATACCGGAAATAGAGCCGGGAAGGCGGCGCGCCGCTGACCGTATGTTGAATACAGCAAAGCGCGCCAGCGTAGCCAGATAATTTTCTGGTATTGGCCTGATTCCGCTAACATAGCACCCTCACAACACCACAACTAAGGAACCCCAATGGCAAACTACTCAACCAACGAATTCAAAGCCGGCCTGAAAATCATGCTCGACGGCGACCCCTATAACATCGTCGAAAACGAATTCGTCAAACCCGGCAAAGGACAAGCCTTTAACCGCGTCAAAGTGCGCAACCTCAAAACCGGCCGCGTTATCGAGCGCACCTTCAAATCCGGCGACAGTGTCGAAGCGGCTGACGTGCACGAAACCGAAATGCAATACCTCTACAAAGACGAAAGCAGCTGGCACTTCATGCACCCCGAAACCTTCGAACAACTGCAAGCTGACGCCGCCGCCGTGGCTGATGCTGACAAATGGATGCTCGAACAGGCGCTATGCACCGTCGTCCTCTGGAATGGCAACATCATCAGCGTCACCGCGCCGAACTTCGTCGAACTCAAAGTTGTGGACACCGACCCCGGCCTGCGCGGCGACACCTCTGGCGGTGGTGGTAAACCGGCCACTCTCGAAACCGGCGCCGTTGTCCGCGTACCGCTCTTCATGAACATCGGCGACGTCATCCGCGTTGATACCCGCAGCGGTGAATACCTCGGACGCGCCAAAGAATAACCCCCTATCGGGAAGGAGCACACCATGCTCAGTCGCAGCCTCGCCCTGCTTGCCCCCATCGCCGTCGTCTCCTGCGTTACCGTCAACATCTACTTCCCGGCGGCAGCCGTCGAAAAAGCCGCCGACCAAATCATCCTGGATGTGTGGCACAAACAGGGTGGCGACACCCCGGCAGGTGAAGAAAACAAAGCCCTACCTGCCACCCCGGGCAAAAAAGCCGAACAAAGCGCGCTTGACCCGCGCCACATCCTCATCGCCGTACTAAACGGCATCAGCAGCGAAGCCTACGCCCAAAACGTGGACTTCAACGCTACCTCGCCGCAAATCGAACAAATAAAGGCGCGCATGGCGGGTCGCTTCGGTGAGCTGCGGCCCTTCCTCGATAAAGGCGCGATCGGCCTCACTGCCGACGGCCTTATCGCCGTGCGTGACGCAGGTGCCGCCGAAATGCGTGACCGGGCCCGCATGAACCAGCTCGTCAGCGCCGAAAACAAAGACCGCAAAGCCCTCTACCAAGCTATTGCGGATGCCAACAACCAGCCAAGCTGGGCGGCACAAATCCAGAAAACCTTTGCCGAACGCTGGATAACCCAGGCCAGCAAAGGCTGGTGGTACCAAAGCGGCGGTAGCTGGAAACAGAAATAACCACGGCAAAACGTTCGGGCAAACCCGGCGATACCACAATACGGCGGGCAACTAACCCGCCGTATCATTATCTCAGTCCACCAAGCGGGATAAATGCGGGCTTGCGTAGAGACGTTGCCCGCGACCTCTCTATCTGAAATATCAGCTTGTCCCAAACCCCGCCAAGCGACGTAAACACTGGCCCCGCTAAGCAAACCAAAACCCTCTACCCGCTTGCGGGGGAGGTGTCCGAAGGACGGAGGGGGAATTCGCCAAGCGGTGTAAATGCTGGGTTTGCGGCGTTGGATAAAAATGGTGAAAAAAGCAGGCTAGGCCTGCCCGGTGGGCGAAAGCCCACCTTACGCTCGCCAAGCGGCGAAGGCACAGGCTTCCCCGTCTATCCCTCTTCACACAGCATAACCATGAAAAAAGACATCCTCGACCGTATTCAGGCCCTTGGCGGAGACATTAGCCAAGTCAGCGGGGTATCGCTGCAAGATGACTTGCAATCCATTACCTTCAATACCGTGCTGTATCCACGGCCGCTAGATACCCCGTGGGAAAAAGCGGAGGATGCAGAACCCATCTATGGGCTGGGTGCTTTTGTCGAGGCACACATGGCGCTCTATCAAGCCGACAAAAACGCCTTCTATGAAAAATGATCGCGCATTATTACCGCCTGACCGAAGAACCTTATGGTCAGCATTTCTGGATTGCCCAACCCTTTACCCCGTATAAACAGGGCACGGCGGATTACGACGAATGGCATGCCGACTTTGCCGATCCCGAAGAAGTGGATTTACAGGAAATCACCGCCTTTACCGGGGACAACACCCCGGATTTCATCCGCCTGTTTTATGCCTATGGTTATCCGGATAACCTCTACATCGCACTCAGCGACCCCAATCCCGATAATCCCACGCTATTTGGCACCGATCATGAGGTCTTTTTCCGCGAAATAACGAATGAAGGAACATTGGTAGACTACCTCAATACCTTCCTTACCCCTGACGAACTGATCGCTCTCGTCGAAAAAGCCATCAACAAACCACAGCAGGGATGAAGCCGCTTGCCGCTTTGCCGGGGATGGCATCGCTACCCTATCCTTGCCTTTATTACTAATTATTTGAATAAACGGAAATTTTTCTCCTATCACCCCGTCCGCATGGTTTTCTTTTGCCCGCGCTATAATGCGCGCTTTGTCAACCACAGGAATCCGCATGCGCCTTGCTACCCTCTGCCTGCTTGCCCTTGCCCTCGGTGGCTGTGGCAGCTACACCCCATATCTGTATAAAACCGACGTCATTCAGGGCAACGTCTATTCCGACGCCGATATCGCCCGCATCCAGCGTGGCATGCCGCGCGCGGAAGTCGAGCGCATCCTCGGTACGCCACAGCTGGTTGACCCTTTCCATCCCGACCGTGCCAACTATCTCTACCGCTATTTCGCCGGCGACAGCAAACACACTTTCAGCCGCCGCCTGGTCGTGTACTACACCACCGACAACACCGTCGCCCACGTTGAGCAACAGAACCTCATCGCAAAATAAAAGGAAAACATCATGATAGACAGCAAACTCCTGCGTCAGGACGCCGCCGCCATTGCCGAACGCCTGAAAACCCGTGGTTACGAATTCCCGCTCGCCGAATATCAGCGCCTTGAAGAAGCACGCAAAACCGCGCAAGTCGCCGCCGAACAATTGCAAGCACGGCGCAATGCCCTTTCCGCGCAAATCGGCCAGGCGAAGCGCAACGGCGAAGACGCTTCGGCGCTTATGGCCGAAGTCGGTGCGCTAGACGGTCAGCAGCAAGCCAGCGAGCAGGAATACGCGAACATCCAGAACGCGCTGGATGCCCTGCTCGCCAGCATCCCCAACCTGCCGCATGAGAGCGTACCGGTTGGCAAAGACGAAGACGACAACGTTGAAGTACGCCGCTGGGGCGCCCCCCGTGTCTTCGACTTCCCGCCAAAAGAACACGCCGACCTGGAAAACATCGGCCTCGACTTCGACGACGGCGCCAAAATCGCCGGCGCGCGCTTCACCGTCCTGAAAGACGGCCTTGCCCGCCTGCACCGTGCCATCGCCCAGTTCATGCTCGACACGCACACGCGCGAGCACGGCTACACCGAAATGTACGTCCCCTACCTTGCCAACGCGCAAACTCTTTTCGGCACGGGACAACTGCCCAAATTCGAAGAAGACCTCTTCAAAACCGCCCTCGGCGAGCGTTCCTTCTACCTCATCCCGACCGCCGAAGTCAGCCTCACCAACCTCGTCGCCGACACCGTCCTTGACGAAGCCGACCTGCCGCTCTACATCACCGCGCAGACCCCGTGCTTCCGCAGCGAGGCGGGCGCACACGGCAAAGACACGCGCGGCATGATCCGCCAGCACCAGTTCGAAAAAGTGGAAATGGTGAAAATCGTCGCGCCGGAAAACAGCTTCGACGAACTGGAAAAACTCACCGCCAATGCCGAAACCATCCTGCAAAAACTCAACCTGCCCTACCGCGTCGTCCTGCTCTGCACCGGCGACATGGGCTTCTCGGCGACCAAAACCTACGACCTCGAAGTCTGGCTGCCGGGGCAGGGCAAATACCGCGAAATCAGCTCGTGCAGCAACTGCGGCGACTTTCAGGCACGGCGGATGCAGGCGCGCTACCGCCCGAAAGACAGCAAAAAACCGCAGCCGGTACACACCCTGAACGGCAGCGGTCTCGCGGTTGGCCGTACCCTCGTCGCCATCCTCGAAAACTACCAGAACGCCGACGGCAGCATCACCATCCCGGAAGCGCTCATCCCCTACATGGGCGGCATCACCGAAATCCGCCCGCACTAACCGACCCGCCGCATGAAATCCCCTCCTGTGAGGGGATTTTTCTATCCCAATCGCACCCCACACCATGAGCGACAGCCAACTCAAACATCACTTTGACGGCCAATGCGCCCGCCGCATTGCCGCCATGCTGCAACCCCTGCTCCCCACATTTGCCGGCGATGACTATGCCGCTGCCGTTGACGCCCGCGTTGCCCCGCTCGAACTCAAAGCACGTGTACAAGTCCTCAGCGAAGAACTGCACGCCCGCCTGCCGGACGACTACCCCACCGCCGTACAACTGCTTACCGCCTCGCTTGGCGAAGAACTGCGCGAAGGACAAGGCATGTTCAACGAAAGCTGGTACCTCATGCCGGTGGCGCACTACATCGAAACCTACGGACTGGCACACCCCGAACAATCCCTCGACGCCATCGAACAAATCACCCGACGCCACACCGGCGAATACGCCATCCGCCCCTACCTGCGGAACTGGCACGAACAGACCATGCAGCGCGTTGCCGCCTGGGCACAATCCCCCAGCCACAACGTGCGCCGCCTCGCCTCCGAAGGCATCCGCCCGCGCCTGCCCTGGGCAACACGCCACGATCCCTTTATCCAGAACCCCGAACCCGTCATCCGCATCCTCGACCTACTCAACAACGACCCCTCACCCTACGTCCGCACCTCCGTCGCCAACAACCTCAACGACATCAGCAAAGACCACCCCGCCCTCGCCCTCAACACCGCCATCCGCTGGCTGGCGGAGCGCGACAGCGACGCGACCCGCTGGATCATCCACAAAGGCCTGCGCAGCCTCATCAAAGCGGGCCATCCCGAAGCCCTGGCCCTGATCGGTGCCGCTCCCGACCCCGCAATCCGCGTCAGCGCCATCTGGCTCGATAACGACCGTCCCCGCATCGGCGGCCACATGACCATCACCGCCACCATCAGCAACCACAGCCGCCAGACACGCGACATCCTCGTCGATTACCACATCCACTACCGCCACGCTGACGGCAGCCTGCATCCCGCCGCCTACAAAATGGGGCGGCTGCGTCTTGGTGCCGGCGAAAGCGCCACCATCCAAAAACGCCACCCCTTCCGCCTCATCAAAACGCGGCGTTACCACCCCGGCCAGCACGGCCTCACCATCCAGGCCAACGGTAACCGCAGCGACATCCACCCCTTCGACCTCGAACCCTGAACCATGCGCCGCCTCGCCAAAATCCTTACCGCCCTCCTCGCCCTGCCGCTCACCTACCTGCTCGCCGCGTGGCTGCTTGGCAGCGTCGTCCTCACCCCGGAAGACACAGCGGGGGACGACATCACCGTGTACCTCATCACGAACGGCGTCCACACCGACCTCGCCCTGCCGCTCAAAAACGACACCTTCGACTGGACGACCATCATCAACCCCGGCGACACCCGTGCCGCCAGCAGCGACTGGGGCTACGCCGCCTTCGGCTGGGGCGATCGCGGTTTCTACGTAGAAACCCCGCACTGGCGCGACCTGAAAATCAGCACCGCCCTCGGCGCCGTGAGCGGCCTCGGCGACAGCATCATCCACGTCACCTACTACCCCGCGCTGTGGGAAAGTGCGCACAGCATTGCTATCCCCATGCCGCGCGCCCACTACCGCCGCCTCGCCGCCAGCATCCGCGACCAGTTCGCCCTGCACGAAGGCCGCGCCGTCGTCGCCGCGCCCGCCTATGGCGACAACGACACCTTCTACGCCGCGCACGGCCATTACAGCCTCTTTCACACCTGCAACAGCTGGACCAACCGCCGCCTGAGCGACGCCGGACTGAAACACGTCCTCTGGACGCCCTTTGCGTACAGCCTGATGCAGGCCTATCGCTCCCCTGCGGATACGGCAGGAAGGCTCATCATCACAAATTGACACCGCCACCTGACGGGTCCGGCAACCACGCCGCTTGATGGTTATTCAGACAGCGCGGCTGCAACGGCAGAAAGAAAAATGTAGAGACGTTGCCTGCAACGTCTCACAAGCCCAGTAACCACGCCGCTTGACGAGTCCGGTAATCACACGCTTGGCGGCTAGGCAATCTGTGCCAGTACGCGGTGCAGGGTGGTGATGAGGGTGTTGATGTGTTCGCGTTCAATGATGAGCGGCGGCACGAAGCGCAGAACGTTGCCCGCTGTACAGTTGATGATGAGGCCTTCTTGCAGGCAGGCATCAACGATGGCGCGGCCGTCGCGGTCCAGTTCGAGGCCGAGCAGCAGGCCCAGGCCGCGTACGTCGCGGATGCGTCCGGGATAAGCCGCACGCAGGCTTTCCAGGCCGTCGCGCAGGTAGTCGCCCATGTCGCCGACGTGGCGCAGGAAATCCGGGGCGGCGACGGTATCCATAACGACGTTGGCCGCCGCGCAGGCCAGCGGGTTTCCGCCGAAGGTGGTGCCGTGGTCGCCGGGGCCGAAGGCTGAAGCGACACTGTCGGTAGCGCAGAAGGCACCAATGGGTACGCCGCCGCCGAGACCTTTGGCGAGTGTCACGATGTCCGGGCGGATGCCGTAATGTTCGTAGGCGAAGAAGTGGCCGCAGCGGCCGATGCCGCTCTGAATTTCGTCGAGGATGAGCAGGGCGCCGTGGGCGTCGCACAGTTCGCGCACGCGGGCGAGGTAGTCGCGCGTGGGGACGTGTACGCCGCCTTCGCCCTGTACGGTTTCCAGCAGCACGGCGCAGGTGTTGTCGTCCATCGCCGCCGCCAGCGCGTCGCCGTCGCCGTAGTGGACGTAGCTGAAGCCGCCCGGCAGCGGGCCGAAGCCTTCCCGGTATTTGGGCTGGCCGGTAGCAGTGAGTGTGGCGAGGGTGCGGCCATGGAAGCTGGCGGTGGCGCTGATGATGGTGCTTTTTTGCGGGCTGAGGCGGTAGCCGTGCCGGCGTGCCAGTTTGATGGCACCTTCGTTCGCTTCGGCGCCGGAGTTGGCGAAGAAGGCCTTGCCGAGGCCGCTGAGTTTTACCAGTTTTTCGGCGGCGGTGGCCTGCTCGGCGGTGTAGTAGAGGTTGGAGCAGTGGATGAGGCGTCCCGCCTGGCGGGCAATGGCTTCCACCAGTGGCGGATAGGCATGTCCGAGGACGTTGACGGCGATGCCGGCAAGGAAGTCAAGGTAGCGTCTGCCGTCGCGGTCATAAAGATAGGCACCGTCGCCGTGATCAAGGATGAGCGGGTAGCGCTTGAACACGGGCAGATAGTGCTGCGTGTCCAGGGTGTAGATATCGTGGGTCTGGGTCATGGAGTCCTCCTCAGTTTTCGAGCTGGGTGCCGATGCCTGCCGAGGTGTAGAGTTCAAGGATGATGGCATGAGCAAGGCGGCCGTCAATGATGTGTGCTTTGTGCGCGCCGTGTGCCAGCGCGCTCAGGCAAGCTTCGACTTTGGGGATCATGCCGCCGCTGATGGTGCCGTCGGCAATCCAAGCCCGCGCTTCATCGGCACGCAGCACGGAGATGAAACTCGCCGGGTCGTTGATGTCGCGGTAGATGCCCTCGACGTTGGTGAGCAGCAGCAATTTTTCGGCGGCAAGGGCGCCTGCCAGTTCGGCAGCGACGGTGTCGGCATTGATATTGTAGGTTTCGCCCGCTTCGCCGCAGCCGATGGGGGCAACGACGGGGATATAGTCCCGCGCCAGCAGGTCTTCGATGAGGGTGGTGTCAATGTGGGCGATGCTGCCGACATAGCCGAGGTCCACACTGCGGGTCTGGCCGTTTTCGTGCAGGGTGCCGCTTTTTTTGCGGGCGCGGATGCAGTGGGCGTCTTTGCCGGAGAGGCCGACGGCGCGCACGCCGTGGCGGTTCAGGCCGTCAACAATGGCGCTGTTGATTTTGCCGACCAGCACCATTTCGGCGATGGCGGCGGTCTCGGCGTCGGTGATGCGCAGCCCGCCGATAAATTCGCTTTGTTTGCCGACTTTTTCAAGCTGGGCGGTGATGTCCGGACCGCCGCCGTGGACGATGACGGGGCGGATGCCGACGTATTTCATCAGGGCGATGTCGGCCATGACTTGTGCGGTGATGTCATCGCCGGTCATGGCGTTGCCGCCGTATTTGATGACGATGGTTTTTCCGGCAAAGGCGCGGATATAGGGCAGCGCTTCGACGAGGATGGCGGCTTTGCTTTGGGCGGTTTGCATGGTTTTCTCCCCTCAGGTGCGGTATTCGCCGTTGATTTTGACGTAGTCGTAGGACAGGTCGCAGGTCCAGACGGTGGCGGCAGCGTCGCCGTCGCCGAGGTCGATGGTGAGGGTGATTTCCCGCTCCTGCATGATGCGGCGCAGGGCGCCTTCGTCGCTGCCGGTGCTGACGCCGCCACGATAGACGGTGATGCCGCCGAAGGCGATGCTCACCCGCTCCGGGTCCAGCGGCACGCCGGCGTAACCGACGGCGGCGGCGACCCGCCCCCAGTTGGGGTCTTCACCGAAAAAGGCGGTTTTCACCAGTGGCGATTTGGCGACACTCATTGCCACCTGTTTGGCGGCGGCAAAGTCGCGCGCGCCGCCCACTTTGATGGTGAGGAATTTGGTCGCCCCTTCGCCATCGGCGGCGATGCGGCGCGCCATTTCCGCGCAGAGGGTATGCAGGGTGTCGCGCAGGCGGTGGTAATCGGCGTTCTTTTCGCGGATTTCGGCGTTACCCGCCGCGCCGTTGGCAAGCACGGCAACCATGTCGTTGGTGCTCATATCGCCGTCCACGGAAATCATGTTGAAGGTGGTTCCGGTCACGTCGCGCAGCGCTTCCTGCAACAGCGCCGGGGCAATGGCGGCATCGGTGGTGATGAAGCAGAGCATGGTGGCCATGTCCGGCTGGATCATACCCGAGCCTTTGGCGATGATGCCGAAGCGCACGCTTTTACCGCCCAGACCGGTTTCCGCCGTCCCGGCCTTCATGCAGGTATCGGTGGTCATGATGGCTTCCGCTGCGGTGCTGCCGTCCGTGGCGGAAAGCGCCGCCGCTGCCGCGTCGATACCGGCGCGCAAGATATCCATTGGCAGCCGTTTGCCGATGACACCGGTGGAAGCCACTACCACTTCATCGGGCCGGCAGCCGAGGCGGGCGGCGGCATAAGCGGCGGTATCGCGGGCATCATTCACCCCGGCTGCGCCGGTACAGGCATTGGCGACGCCAGAATTGACGATGACCACCCGTGCCCGGCCATCCGCCACGGCTTCGCGCGCCACCACAACCGGTGCCGCCGCCATCCGGTTTTGTGTAAAAACCGCTGCCACCGCCGCCGGACGATCGGAAACAATCAGGGCGACATCTTTTTTACCGCTTTTCTTGATGCCGGCGCTGACCCCGGCAGCGCGGAAACCCTGCGGGAAGACCACGCCGGCCTGCATATTGTCGTCAGAAGAAAACATGAGAACTCCTGTGGTGATGGTTCAGGGATAGAGCGGGATGGCGTCGAGGGCGGTATCTTCGGCGAAGCCGCAGGCGATATTGAAATTCTGCACCGCCTGCCCCGCCGCCCCCTTGACCAGATTGTCAATGGCCGAAAGCACGACAACCCGTCCCGTGCGCGGGTCGAGATGCCAGCCGATATCGCAGAAATTCGAGCCGCGTACCGCCTTCGTCGCCGGATAGCCGTTGCGCCCGAGCAGGCGGATGAACGGTTCACCGGCGTAGCAGGCGGTGAAGGCCTCATCCACTTCATCTGCGCTCACGCCCGGCCGCAATGCGGCATAACAGGTCGCGAGAATACCGCGTACCATCGGCAGCAGATGCGGCGTGAAGGACACCACCTGTTCCTCACCGGAGAGTTGCGACAACGCCTGCTCGATTTCCGGTGTGTGGCGGTGCCCGGCGACGCCGTAGGCCTTGAAGCTGTCATAAAGCTCGGGAAAATGGTTGGCCGCCGTGGCGGCACGCCCCGCTCCCGATACCCCTGAGGCGGCGTCAATAATGATGGAGCCCCGCTGCACCAGCCCCGCCCGCACGAGCGGCATCAGCGCGAGGATGCCGGCGGTGGGATAACAGCCTGCATTGCCGATGATTTTTGCCGTACGGATGGCTTCCCGCTGCCATTCCGCCAGCCCGTAAACCCGCGCCGCATCGCCATGTTCGTGCGGCAGGCCGTACCACTGCGCATAAACCGCCGGATCGGCAAAGCGGTAATCCGCGCCCAAATCAATGATGCGCAGCGGCAGATGTGCCACCGCCTTGCCCAGTTTCATCGCATGACCGTGCGGTAGGGCGACAAACAGCACCTCCGAATCGGCGGCGATGTCCGCAGCGGCAGCCATCGGCTCCAACACCAGCGGACAGCATCCGCGCAGATGCGGATAGACCGCAGCGGCCACCTCCCCGGCATGGCTTTCCGAGGTAATGTGGACGATTTCCGCCTGCGGGTGAGCGGTGAGAATACGCAGCAATTCCGCACCAACATAGCCAGTAGCACCAATAATGCTGACTTTCATGATTTTTTTCTCCTCTTCTCTGATGATTTGTAGAATTTAAAATGGGTTTCCCGATTACACATGAATCATGGCGAAATAGCAACCGGACCGCCCGGGCGGCATTCCGCGCCGCAGACCGCTTTTTTGCCGTACCATGCAGGTGTCGCCCATGGACAGGCCTGTTCATATGGCGACCCCGTTTGCACAGGAGAATCCCATGAAAATCGACCATATCGCCCTCTACACCGATGACCTGGAACGCGCCCGCGCTTTCTATGAGCGCTATTTCGCGGCCACGGCCAATGACCGCTATCACAACGCGAAAACCGGCCTGCAAACCTATTTCCTGCGCTTCCCCGGCAGCGATACGCGTCTCGAACTGATGACCCGCCCTCAGCTCACCGACAGCAGCGAGCGCACCCTGCGCACGGGCTTTATCCATCTCGCCTTCAGTGTCGGCAGCCGGGAAGCGGTGGATTGCCTGACGGAGACCCTGGTGGCCGCTGGCTATCCCTGCCTGAGCGGGCCGCGTACCACCGGCGACGGCTACTATGAAAGCGTCGTCACTGATCCGGACGGCAATCTGCTGGAAATCACCGTGTGAAAAACCGCGCAACCCTGTGGAATCTTTCGTTATGATATTCAGCAAACCACGCGTAACCCTCACGCGTGGCGCTTTTTCATTCACAGAAAACAGGAGACACCACTATGAAAATTCTTGCCGTATGCGCCCACGGTCTTGGCAGCAGCTTCCTGATGGAGATGAACATCAAGAAGGCGCTTGTCAAACTCGGTATCGAAGCGGAAGTCGGCCATTCCGACCTCTCCATCACCGCCAGCGGCGACGCCGATCTCTTTGTGATGGGTGCGGACATCGTCGACAGTTCCAGCATCGAGCGCAGCAAAATCATCGTCATCAACAACCTGGTCAGCGCTGACGAGTTCGAACACAAGCTGGCCGTGTATTTCCACCGTGATTAGGGGCGTGCCATGAAAGCCATCCTCGACTTTATCGTCGATATCCTCAAAGTACCGTCGGTGCTGGTCGGCGTCATCGCCCTCATCGGCCTGATTGCGCAGAAAAAACCTGCGGCTGACGTTATCAAGGGCACGATCAAGACCATCCTTGGCTTTATCGTGTTAAGCGGTGGTGCAGCGGTGCTGCTTGGCTCGCTCAACCCGCTGGGTGAAATCTTCCAGGAAGCCTTCCATGTGCAGGGCGTGGTGCCGAATAACGAAGCCATCGTCTCCGCCGCGCTGGGACAATACGGCACGGCGACTGCGCTCATCATGGCGTTTGGCATGGTGGCAAACATCGCCATCGCCCGCTTCACCCGCCTGAAATTCATCTTCCTCACCGGCCACCACACCTTCTATATGGCGTGCATGATCGCCGTTATCCTCGTCGTTGCCGGCTTCAGCGGCACACTGCTGGTGCTGGTCGGCTCGCTCACCCTTGGCCTCATCATGGCGTTCTTCCCCTACATCGCCCAGCCGTTCATGCGCGATATTACCGGCAGCGACGAAGTTGGCTTCGGCCACTTCGGCACCGTCGGCTACGTCCTCGCCGGTTCGGTTGGCCGCGCCCTGCGCCCGATGAAATCTCGCTCCACCGAAGAAATGAACCTGCCGAAGAACCTCAGCTTCCTGCGCGACAGCTCGGTCTCCATCGCCCTCACCATGATGGTCATCTACCTCGTACTGGTCATCGCTGCCGGACAGGACTTCGTGCAGCAGGAAAAATTCGCGAACGGGCAGAACTTCCTCGTTTGGGCGGTCATCCAGGCGATCACCTTTGCCGCCGGCGTCTTCATCATCCTGCAAGGCGTGCGCCTCATCCTCGCGGAAATCGTGCCCGCCTTCACCGGCTTCTCGCAAAAACTGGTGCCGAACGCCCGCCCCGCGCTGGATTGCCCCATCGTCTTCCCCTACGCGCCGAATGCGGTGCTCATCGGCTTCCTGTCGAGCTTTGCCGGCGGCCTCATCGGCCTCTTCATCCTCGGCAAACTGAACTGGGTGCTGATTCTGCCCGGCGTGGTGCCGCACTTCTTCTGCGGCGCGACCGCAGGCGTCTTCGGTAACGCCGCCGGCGGTCGCCTCGGCGCCATCATCGGTGCCTTCCTGCACGGCGTGCTGATCACCTTCCTGCCGGTGTGGCTGCTGCCCGTGCTCGGCGAACTCGGCTTTGCCAGCACCACCTTCTCCGACACCGATTTCGGCGTGGTCGGCATTGCCCTCGGCAAAATCAGCCAGACGGGGCAATTCACCATCACCGCGCTGATCATCGGCATCGTCGCAGCGCTTGTCGCCTACAACTACCTCGTCCCGGCAAAACCCGCTGCCAAAGCGGATAACAAACCGGCGGCATAAAACAGCCCTCTCCCCGCTTGCAGGGGAACTCGTAGCGTTCGCACTTTAGCGACAGCCCCGCTCCGGTGGGGCTTTTTATCGCGGCATCTCTGCTAATATGCCGCCTCTTTCACATCACACAGGAACCCATCATGGACACCATTGCCCGCATCAAAGAACAAATCGCCACCAACCCCGTCCTTATCTACATGAAAGGCACGCCCGACCAGCCAATGTGCGGCTTTTCCGCCAAAGCCGTCACCTGCCTGAAAGAAGTCGGTGAGCCCTTTGCCTACGTCAACATCCTGCAAGACCCGGAAATCCGTGCCGAGCTGCCGAAATACGCCGACTGGCCGACCTTCCCGCAACTGTGGGTGAAGGGCGAGCTCATTGGCGGCTGCGACATCGTCGTCGAAATGCACCAGGCGGGCGAGCTGGCCGAACTCTTGAAAGACATCGAGTGGCCGGAAGAAGCATGAAATACGACGACGCCTCCTGGCATTACGAAGGCGAATACCCTGCCGACCTGCCGCCGGAAGCGGGGGCGACGCACATCGGCATGTTCCTCGCCTGGATGCTGCTGCACGGTTTCGCATCCGGTGATGTGCAGGAAGATGCCGCCGCCGAACTCGCCGCCCTGACGCGGCGTGAAATCAGCGGTGCAGAATTTCTGCGCCGCGTCTGCGATGAAGCGCTGACCGACGGTCAATTCAGCGACGAAGGCAACGCCTTCACTGCCGCCTACTACCAGAGCGAAGACGGCGAAGGCTACGGCCTCTACATTGACGACTACACCGCCACCTTCGCCCTCAGCGATGACACCGATGACGGCAACTGCCTGTACCGTCTTGACGACAGTTGGGACAACTACGACAAACTCGCCGCCGTCATTGACCGTCGCTACGGCGAATGGCTGGCACAAGGCCACCCGGCGTCCTTGTGAATATAGGGGGATTGAGCCCGCCCCACCGTTCTTTTTCTTCAATATCTACGAGGGGCTGCTTTCATCCCGCCCGATACGCCCCAAGTCTGACATTCGCACAAAACTCCCTCACTGGCTTCTTGGTTTGGCAGTGGGGGCGGCAGAAAGAACCATGCAGGAGCCTCGCCTGCAACGTCTCCTTCCCTATCATCAAATCTGCCTCTCGCCCGCCAAGCGAGATAAATCCCGGCTTCCCGCCTATTCCAGCCACAGTGGGTCAACGTCCACCGCGCATCGCACCCGAAACGCCTTTGCCTGCGCCTGCAACCACGCCACCAGTTGTGGCAGTTCGCGTTGCAGGCTGTTTTTATCTGCCGCCTGCACTAGCAGTTGCGCGCGTTGTTGACCGTCCTTGCGCGGCATGACGGCGGGTGCGGGGCCGAACCATTGCCAGTCCCGGCCAATCCCCGCCGCTTGTGCACCGTCGCGGGTGAAGGCGAGTGCCTGCATGACGCGGGCGGCGTCACGGTGGCGGGCGAGTAGCGATACTTGCGCGCTGTGTGGCGGCAAGCCGGCGGTGTGGCGTTCGCTGTCGAGGCGGCGCGCGGTCGTTTCATATGGCGCGGTGAGGACGCTAAATACGGGATGCTGCGGCTGCCGCGTCTGCACCCACACCTGCCCCGCTGTTTCCCGCCCGGCCCGGCCGCCGACTTGCACGAGTAATTGCGCGAGGCGTTCTTCGCCGCGATAGTCCACGCTGAACAGCGCCTGGTCGGCATCAACGATGGCGACCAGGTGCAGGTTGGGGAAGTGGTGGCCTTTGGACAGCCACTGTGTGCCGAGGATGATGTCCACCGCGCCCGCGTGTACTTGTGCCACGGCGGCCTCGAACTGGCGGCTGGTGGTGAAGGCGTCGCTGTCGATGCGCAATACGCGCGCCTGCGGGAATTGCCGCGCCACAGTCTGTTCGAGACGCTGGGTGCCGAGGCCGATCATCTGCAAGCCGTCGCTGCTGTCGCAGGCGGGGCAACGCAGCGGCACGGGCTGAGCGCGGCCGCAGTGGTGGCATTGCAGCTGGCGGCTGGCGGTGTGCACGGTCATCATCGCGTCGCAGGCGGGGCATTCGCTGCACCAGCCGCAGGCGTCGCAGCGCAGGAGCGGCGCGTAGCCCCGGCGGTTCAAGAACAGCATCACCTGTCCGCCCGCTGCCAGCGCCTGGCGCATGGCGCGCATCAGTTCGTGCGCGAGGCCGCCGCTGGCTTCAGCGCTGCGCATATCGAGGATGCGCACGGCAGGCAACGCCACGGTTGCCGCCCGCGCGGGCAGACGCAGATGCTGCCAGGTGCCCGCCCAGGCGTGTTGCAGGGTTTCCAGCGACGGCGTCGCCGAGCCGAGCAGGAGTGGCACGCCTGCCTGCCGCGCCCGTACTACGGCGAGATCGCGGGCGTGGTAACGAAAACCGTCTTGCTGTTTGTAAGCGCCATCGTGTTCTTCATCGACGATGATGCCGCGCAGGTTGGCAAAGGGCGCGAACACCGCCGAACGCGTGCCGACCAGCACCTGCGCCTCGCCTGCGCGCACCGCCAGCCAGTTGTCGAGACGTGCGCCATCGGCCAGCGCGGAATGGGATACGGCGACTTGTCCGGCAAGCCGCGCTGCCAGCCGCGCCGCGAGCGCCTGCACCAGACCGATTTCCGGCACGAGTAGCAGCACCTGTCCGCCGTCCGTGCCCAGGCGCTCAATCCAGCGCAGATAGACTTCGGTTTTGCCCGAACCGGTAACGCCGTCGAGCAGGCTCACGGAATGCCCGGTCAGCGGCAGGGCAGCGAGCGCCGCCGCTTGCGCCTCGTTCAGGGTTGGGGCGGCGACGGCTTCCGCTACCACGCCGCGCCAGCTTTCGTGGCAAGCGAGCCAGCCGCGCCGCTGCAAATCCATCAGCCAGGCGGGCGAGGCAGCGCAGGCCTCGCGCAATGCCGCTTCATCCGTCTCACCATGTGCTGCGAGAAATGCCAACGCCGCCGCCTGTTTCGCGCCGAGGTGTCCCGCTTGCGCCGCCACGCCCGCCTCCGTCAGCCGCCAACGGCGCGGCAGTTGCCGCAGGACAGGCCGCCCTTCGCGCAGCGGCACGGGCAGCGCCGCCTGCACGACCTCACCGATGGGGTGCTGGTAATAGCGGGCGGCGAAGCGCAACAGGGCGAGTTGCGCGGCATCAAGCAGCGGCGCGTCGTCCAGCACCGCCTCGACCGCTTTCAAGCCTGCGGCATCATCCGGCTCCGCCACCGCCAGCACCACGCCGATGACGCGGTCCCGCCCGAAAGGCACCCGCACCCGCGCCCCGACTGCAACGGGGTCGGCGCAGAGATAATCAAAACATCCGGGCAGCGGGCGTGGTACGGCAACGCTAACCTTACGCATGGCGGTCATGGGAGATCCCAGAAAAGCGCGTGGTTGTCCTGCTTAGTCATAGGTACCTGCACATCTCACAGAGAAAAAATCTTTTAGAAAACCGCAGACCATCTGCGGACGAATGCCCGCACCCCTCCCCCTCTCCCGCAAGCGGGCGAGGGGTTTTCCTTAAAATCCGGCCTCCGCCTCACGCGCCGGCAAAAAGCAAAACCCCGCCCCGCAAAGATAGCGCTTACCCCGTGCAAACCCGATAACATATAACCCTGCCCCGAACCACAAAAAAACACACCATCCATGACCGACCAACCCCTCATCGAACTGCGCGACGTCGCCTACCACGCGGGTGGGCGCAGCATTCTACATGACATCACCCTCACCATCCGCCGCAACCAGATCCTCACCATCGTCGGCCCGAACGGCGCCGGCAAAAGCACCCTGCTCGCCCTCATCCTCGGCCACCTCGCGCCGACGGCGGGCAGCATCTACCGCAGAAAACCGCTCAAAACCGGCTTCGTGCCGCAAAAATTCCATCCGCCGCCCGATTTGCCCGTGACCGCGCGCCGCTTCCTGCGCGACATCCCGCAGGCGGCGCAAAGCGAACTGCTCGCCCGCCTCAACATCGCCCGCCTGCTTGACACCCCGCTGCAAACCCTCTCCGGCGGCGAAACCCAGCGCCTGCTCCTTGCCCGCGCCATGCTGCGCCACCCCGACCTCATCGTGCTGGACGAACCGGCGGCGGGCATCGACCCCGTTGCCCTCGGCGACTACTACCAGACCATCCGCGACTGGCAGCGCACGCACCGCACCGCCATCCTCATGGTCAGCCACGACCTGCACCTCGTCATGGCGGCGAGCGACCACATCCTCTGCCTGAACCGCCACATCTGCTGCCACGGCAGCCCGGAAAGCATCATCGGCAACCCCGAATTCCTGCACCTTCTGGGTGACGATGCCCGCCACCCCGAAGCTATCGGCGTTTACACCCACCACCACGACCACAGCCACCTCTGAACCATGATCCTGAACCTCATCCTCATCCCCTGGCTCTGCGCCCTCATCACCGGCATCATCGCCGCCCCCATCGGCGCGCTTATCGCCTGGCGCCGCCTCGTTTACTTCGGCGAAGCGCTGTCGCACGCCTCCCTGCTCGGCATCGCGCTGGCCCTGAAAAGCGGCCTGCCGCCGGTCGTCGGCATCTGGAGCATCACCCTGCTGCTCGTCGCCCTGCTCTACCTCATCGAAAAAGACGGGCGGGAAAACCCCAGCAACATCCTCGGCAGCCTGTCGCACATCGCCCTTGCCCTCGGCATGGTGCTGCTTTCGACCATGGAAAACATCCGCACCGACCTTATCAACTACCTCTTCGGCGACATCCTAGCAACAGATGCGGGCGACCTTGCCAACATCACCATCGTCGCCCTCATCGGCGGCGCCCTGCTCTACCGCCTGTGGCAACCGCTCATCCTCATGACCATCAGCCCGGCCATCGCCCGCACCGAACACCCGCGCGCGCGCCACTACGACCTCGCCTTCCTGCTGCTCATCGGCCTCTTCATCGGCACCACCGTGCAGTACTTCGGCCTGCTGCTCGTCATCGCCCTGCTCATCATCCCGGCCAACACTGCCAACCGCCTCGCCAAAACCCCGGAACAAAGTGCCGCCCTCGCCGCCGCCCTCGCCGCCCTCTCGACTACCCTCGGCACGGTACTGGCCTGGACTGCCGACCTGCCGCTCAGTCCGGCCATCATCAGCATCGCCGGCGGCCTGTACTTCGCGGTGCTCATCGCCACGCACCAGTGGCGCCGCCCGCAAAGCCCGCCCCCTGAAAAAACCTGAAAAAATGGTCAGAAAACGGTAAGACAGACCCGTATAATCCGTGGAAAGCCACACCGGAGCCACAAAATGTCACGCCAAATCCTCACTCTGCTTGCGGCCGCCCCGCTCGTCGCCCTCACCGCCGCCGACGATGGCCGTTTCGAACACAAAGACTGGCAACTTGTCTGCGAAAACAACGGCACCTGCCGCGCCGCCGGCTACCAAAAAGCAGATGACAAGCGCCCCATCTCCATCCGCATTACCCGCGAAACGGGCGCCGATGCCGCCGTCAACGCCCGCCTCGCCATCACCTACCACCTCTGGAAAGACAAGCCCGCCCTGCCCAGCAGCGGCGAACTCTTCCTCGATGGCACGAGCCTCGGCACACTCACCCTGAAAAAAAGCGGCCACGCCACCTACGCCGACCTCGATCCGACACAAACCGCTGCCGTACTTGACGCCGTCATCCACACCGGCAACATCACCTTCACTGCCGACGGCAACACCTGGGCGCTGTCCGGCGCAGGCGCGACCGCCACCCTGCTGAAAATGGACGAATACCAGCAGCGCACCGGCACCCCGTCCGCCCTGGTCAAACGCGGCGACAGCAACGCCCCCGTGCGCCAGGCGAAAAACCATCCCGTCATCCAGGCGGCCGCCGTTGCCAGCGACCCCGGCCGCACCGTCGCCCCGACCGACCCGGACTATCCCGCCCTGCGCGCCCTGCTCCTCAGCAAAGCCGACGCCGGCTGCAACGTCCTGCGCGAAAGCCAGCAACCCATCACCCTCTACCCGCTCGATAACAAACACACCCTCGCCGAAACCGCCTGCTGGCAGGGCGCCTACAACCGTAACAACTACTACGCCGTGCTTAACGCCGAACAAAACCGCATCCTCAACACCGTGCCGATTTCCGACATCCCGGATGACAACGGTCGCGACAGCGGTGCCGGGCCCATCGCCTACAAAGACGGCGTCATCACCGCCTTTGCCCGCGAAAGCGAAGAAGGCGACTGCGTCGTCAACAGCCGCTACACCTGGAACGGCAAAACCTTCGCGTACAGCTACCGCAGCGAAAGCAACCTGTGCCGGGGCTTCCCCGGTAACGCCTGGAAACTGCCTTCCTTTGCTGCCGCAGTGAAAAAACCGGCCAGCGCAGGAGAGAGCGGCCAGAGCGCGGCGACGCCAGTGGCGCAAGACAACAAAAACATCCCGCCCGCCGTCACCATCCGCGTCAGCAGCGAACCCGCTGCCCCCGACACCGACAACACCACCCCGGCGCCCACGCCGGCACCAAAAACCGACAACAGCACACCGCCGCCCGCCAAAACTAAGCCGGCTGCCACCGGCAAACCCCTGCCGCTTGCCGCCGACCTGCCCGCTAGCGCAGACGGCACCCTCGCCTACCTCGGCACCGAAACCACCACCACCGCACCGCTGATACTCACCCTCGACCCCGGCGGTGGTGCAACCGTTGCCGTCATCCCGCGCGGCGGCAAAATCACCGTGCTGCTGACAGACGGCGCCGGCCACTACCTCGTCAAAAACCACTTCGGCCTCACCGGCTGGGCACTTGCCAGCGAAAGCAGCAAAAACGACGACTTCCCCGCCCTCGCCACACAAGAACAGCCCATCCCCAACAGCGAAGCGCACTACACCCTGCACTACCTGGCCAACCTCGGCAGCACCATGCAGGACGACTACTACCGCGACCCAAACGGCGTGCTGAACAAAGGTACCCCTCCGGCGGGGGCCGAAAAAAACAGCCACTACCGCCACCTGCTCGACACCCGCCTCAAAACCGGCGGACCGCGCTACCACATCCTCTGCCTGAACGAACCAAGCGACAGCCCCTACTGCTACCTGGCGCAGGCCGCAGACGGCTGGGAAAAAGAAACCCTGCCGGCCCTGCACGCCACCACCTACTACCTCCCCGGCAACGGCTACCTCTACACCGCCAACGACGACCCCGGGCACTACCGCAAACGGCAAAAATGGCAACTCAACGGCGGCACCCTGCAAGAAGAAACACAGCCCTACTACGCCCTCGACCTTGCCAGCACCTACCGGGGCCTTGGGCAAAGCCAGGACGCCCCGCTTGAGCTGCATGATGCGGACGGCAAACGCGTGGCGACCCTCGCCCCCGGCGACAGCGTCACCCTGCTCCTCGCCGACGGCCAATACAACTGCCCGGCGGACGCGCGTGCGAGCGACAACCGCTGTCACGAAAACCGCCTGCTGCTGAGAACCGCCGACAACACCCTCGGCTGGGTCATCGTGAACGACAAACAGGACAAGGCCCCCAAATTCGACGGCCTGACCCCCTCAGCGGACTAAAAAGCACCGGCCCGCCAGGCGGATTCAGGATCTATCCCGCTGGGCGGGCTCAGTAATGACGCCGCTTAATGCACCTCAAACCGTAGGGCGGGCTTTAGCCCGCCGTACATCTTCTGTTATTGGTGCCAGGGTGGACCAAGGCTCACCCTACGCTAAAGCCCAAGGATTTACGCCGCTTGGTACGCCTCAAACCGTAGGGCAGGCTGCCGCTGCCGTCCGGGCAAATTGGTGACCTAAGCGGTACGGATTATAATTGTCAAGAAATCCCATACCCGCAGGTGCTGCCATGACCGGAATCATAGACAAACACTACCTTTTCGCCCCCCTCTCCGACGTGGACCGGCAACGTCTGACCCAGCGCAAAAACCGCCGCTATTACCACGCGGGCAGCATGATCTTCACCCGCAACCAGGCCACCACCGACTTCTTCTTCGTCATCTCCGGTACCGTCCGCCTCTACTTCTCCGCCCCTGACGGCAAAGAAAAAACCGTCAAACTGTTCAGCCGTGGCCAGAGCTTCGGCGAAGCGCTGATGTTCATGCGTCACGATACCTACCCCGCCAACGCCATCGCCACCGAAGACACCGAGCTGCTGGTTATCAACAACCGCGAATTTCGCGAAATCCTCTCGAAAAACAACGAATTGTGCTTTGCCATCATGGGGGCTCTGGCCGAATACGTGCAATCCCTGAGCTCGCAGATTGAAATGTTGAGCGTCTTTGATGCCCGTACCCGCCTCCTGCACTACCTGCGCGAACATATGCGGGGCGAACGCAAGAACGGCGCGCTCTGCACGCTCGACATCAACAAAAAAGACCTCGCCGAATACCTCGCCATCCGTGCCGAAACCCTGTCGCGCCTGCTCAAACAGCTTGAGCAGGAACACGTCCTGGTTTGGGACCAGCGCGGCGTGATTGTGCATGACTGGAAGAAATTGCAGGACGCCTGAGCCGCCAGAATGACGACAGCGGGCTGCGGCCCGCTTTTTCATGCCGCTTCCGATGAAACCTGGCCTCGCCAAGCGGCGTGATTGCCGGGTTTCGTAGAGACGTTGCCTGCAACGTCTCAAAACCAAAAAACGCGTCATTTCCCCGCTTGGTGGTTGCCCTTGCCCGAAACGCAAAAAGCAGGCTACGCCTGCCCGGCGGGCTGAAGCCCGCCCTATAGCCAATGCTCTTAATCCTTCATACAAATCTTCCATGAATATTGCGCAAATGCGGAAAGATTGGCGTAAATGTCGTATGAAAAAATAAGTTGATTAGCTATACGTCCGCCAAGCGGCGTGGTTGCCGGGTTTCGTAGAGACGTTGCCTGTAACGTCTCAAAATCAAAAAACGCGTCGTTTCCCCGCTTGGTGCTTGCCTTTGCCCGAAACGCAAAAAGGAGGCTACGCCTGCCCGGCGGGATGAAGCCTGCCCTCACCCGCCAAGCGGCGTCAATACAGGGTTCGTCAAGCTGCTATGGAGAGGTTTTTGCCGGGTCTGCAGGGGGCGGGTGTAAAAAACCTTCTTCTTGTTACAGCCCCGCTATAAGATGCCGCCACGCCGCTTACGGAGCCCTCCATGTTCACCACCATCGCCCTCTGCCTCATCGACTTCGCCTTTGCCGTTTTCCTTATCTACGACAGCTACGTCCAGGCCAACCGCTTCGGCAAAACACAAGTCGCCGTGCGCCTGCGCCGCCGTGTCGCCGACGCTGTCTTCCTCAACCTCATCGTCGCCGCCGGGCTGTACCACGAAATCAGCGTGCGCCACACCATGAATAGCCTTGCCCTCGGCCTCTTTTTTCTGCTCGTCCTCATCCACGGCCTGCGTTACCCGAAATGGCGCCTGAAAAAAGACGGTTTCACCGCCGGCGGTCGCTACTGGCCTTACGACGCCATCGCCGCCATGCAACTCTCCGAAGACGGCGTGCTTGTTCTTACCCTGCAAAACGGCCAACCCGTTATCCTCCCCGTCGCCCGCATCGAAGATTTGGAAGCCGCCGCCGCCTTCTTCACCGGCGAAGAAGCGCTGCAACACCTCTTTAACCGCGCCGCACCGCCCGCTGCTGGGGAAAACAAGGCCTGACGGCGGCGAGACGCAGCGCCGCAAAAGGGGTAGCATGGCGGCACACCCACACACGGAGACCCACCATGCTTTACCGTTTGCACGGCACCATCCAGCCCTACGCCTGGGGCGGCCACGACTACATCCCGCAACTGCTGCGGCGCGAACCCACCGACCAGCCCGCCGCCGAACTGTGGTTTGGTGACCACCCGCAGGCGCCGTCCACCATCGAAGTGGATGGCCGTCAACTGCCGCTGGACGCCTGGATTGCCGAAAACTCCGCGCGTGCCCTCAGCGCCCAATCGCGGCAGCGTTTCGGCGACCGCCTGCCGTTTCTGCTGAAAATCCTCGACGTGCGCCTGCCGCTCTCCATCCAGCTCCACCCTGACAAAGCGCAGGCCGAAGCGGGCTACGCGCGTGAAGAAGCGGCGGGTATCGCCCGCGACGCTGCGACGCGCAACTACCCTGACGACAACCACAAACCGGAAAGCATGATCGCCCTCGGCGACTTCTGGCTGCTGCACGGTTTCGCCTCGCTCGACACCATCTACCGCCGCATCGACAGCCGCCCCAGCCTCGCCCCGCTGGCCGCGCTCATCAGTGCGCACGGCCTGCTCGACGCCTACACCCGCATCATGCAGGCAACCCCGGCGACGCTTGCCGCCTGGCTCGATCCGCTCTTTGCCCGCGCCGCGCCGCAAGACATCTCCACCGACCCCGACTACTGGCTGCACTACGCCACGCGCGCCATGCACATCGATCCCGCCCGCCCCGATCCCGGCCTGCTCTCCTTCTACCTATTCAACATCGTCCACATGAAAGAAGGCGAGGGCATCTTCCAGCGCGCCCGCCTGCCGCACGCCTACCTGCGCGGGCAGAACATCGAACTGATGGCCGCCTCCAACAACGTCCTGCGCGCCGGACTGACTCCGAAACACATCGACATCGGCGAACTGCTGCGCATCGTTGATGCCAATCCGGTCAACCCTGCCATCCTCGCACCGCCCGCGCCTCACGAACACGCGCCCCACGTCTATCCGGCGCCCGTGGACGACTACACCCTGACCACCATCCGCCTGCCCGACGGCATGAACCTGCCGCTCGCCAACCCCGAGGCGACCATCCTGCTCAACCTGGAAGGACGCCTGCGCGTTACTGCCGGTGAGGACAGCCTCGAACTGCGCGGCGGCGAAGCGGCCTATCTCACCCCCGGCACCCCGATACATCTGGATGCGCATGAAGGCTGCTATATCGTGATAGCCAGCAACCGCTGAACCGGCATCAATATCGGGCTCGCGTAGATACCATAAGGCTATTTAACGAATCAAGCAGCCTTACCTACCAAAATTGC
>ERZ772971.307-NODE-307-length-32219-cov-5.541630_pt1 | contig 32219 bp, 27 predicted proteins | sample MGYA00511943_ERZ772971 | MGnify/ENA primary metagenome ERZ772971 (study PRJEB29015, sample SAMEA2737929) | human oral metagenome | biome: human oral; feature: human-associated habitat; material: dental | place: China | collected 2144 ... | reverse complement strand
TCTTCTGCCACGTCATGAACATCAAACTGCTGATTATGGCGAAGGCGAAACCATCTGGATCCAGAGCAGTGAAGATTTTGTTGCCGGGAATGACGTCTGGTTCTAGGTAAGCGACGGTAGCCCATCGGCGAGATTCGCTGAACACTGCGGGGATGGCAATGTAGCGCTCAGTTGGTCGATTCTTGTTCGGTCTGAACAGATGCGGAATGTCTCGAAGCTTATACGCGTCACCACCCTTTGGCGCGGCAGCGCGGTATGCGGCGCAGTTCTGCACTCTTTCACGAATGATCGGTGACTGCTCTAGATCAGAATCCGGTGCATCTTCCAACCACAAGCACCATCTCTTGTCACCGTGGATCAACTCTCGCCCCATCCGGAATGGCCTGACGTACTTCGCCGCAATCGGGTCAGCCATAACTGAGTCATAATCCTCAGGCTCAACAATTAGGTGCCCATCGTCTGTCGGCTGTGATCCACGAACAGCAGGCGGTAAAACTGCCAGTGGCTTCATCCGCTTGTCCACAAACAAATCAGGAGCTGCCACGAGGTACGGGTTGATGTTCTTGACAAGGTGTTCTTCCGGCTCCGCCTTAATGTCGGCATAAGTGAAGAGCTTGCGTAAGGACTGGCTCCCCTTCTCGAAGCCGATGATGACGCAGTGGACGTGTGCCATGCCGGGTGCTTCTGATGCCCATTGGAATGATTGGTGGGCGAAACTGATGTGCCAGCCCGCGTTGAACAGTGGGCGGAACAGTGCTGGCACTGGCTGGCCTTGTGCAATCGAGTTGGTGGATACGAACGCGAACTTGCCGCCTGGATGGCCATCGAGGTAATCGGCGGCTTTCTTGTACCAGCCTGTGACGTAGTCGAGGTATCCGGCGTAGTCTTTGCCCCAGACGATCTGTAGGTCTTCCTTTTGGTCTGCTGCCTTGAGGTACTGCCCGATGAATGGTGGGTTTCCTGCGCAGTAGATTTCGTTTCCTTCGGGAACGATGTCGGCCCAGTTAGTGCGCAGTGCGTTGCCTATGTGGATGTTGGCGCGGTTGAAGTCGTCAATTGGTAGACGGACCATGCTCGTTCCCAGAAGGTCCGCCATGTGCTGGTTGGCGAGGTGGTCAATGAGGAGCATGGCGGTGGAGGCAATAGCTGCTGGCCATTCCTCGATTTCGATGCCCGCGAAGTTCGACATGCGCACCACGGTGTCTTCCATGCCGTCGGCTTGCAAGCGGGGTTGGTGTTCTTGCTTGTAGATGCCGTCATGCCAGTCGAGTTCGCGTCTGCGGGCGATGAGACGCAACTCGAGCGCGCGCAGTTCCTTGTACGCCACGATCAGGAAATTGCCACAGCCACATGCTGGATCCAGCAGTCGGATCCCGGCAAGCCGGTTGTGCAGTTTGGTGAGTTCTGCCTTGTTGTCCCAGGAGTCTTCGAGTTTGCGTTCCAGGTCGTCGAGGAATAGGGGGCGTAGGGTTTTGAGGATGTTTGCTTCGGTCGTGTAGTGCTCGCCCATCTCACGTCGTGCTTTGGAGTCTTTGACGGTTTGGAACATGGAGCCGAAGATTGCCGGGCTGATCACGGACCAGTCGAAGCCGGATGCGTCCAAGACTTCCTGTCTGAACTTCACTGGGAGTGTGGGGATGTCTAGCTTGTTGGAGAATAGTCCGCCATTGATGTACCGCAATCCGGCAAACTCACGAGAAACGCCGGGTGTTCCGGCGCGGTCAAGTGCAGGGTTGTTGACTGCGTCAAACAGTTCAGAGAGCTTGTCGGTGAGGTTCTCTGGGGTGGTGTGCTCGGCAAGCCAGTTGTGGAATGCGTCTTTGGTCCACATGTTTGTGTCATCGCCAAACCAGAGGAACAATAGTCTGCCGAGCAGCTGAGTTGCTTGGCTGGTTTCCATTCCTGCTTTAGCGAGGTCTTCATAGAGGCGGCCCATGAGGCGTGCGGCTTTGGATGAGGCGGTCTCTGATTCGCGGTCGAAGACTTGCCGCATTCGTTCTACCAGTGCTGGCAGAGAAAGGAACTCGTCGTCGATCCCGATTTTCATGGCTTCAAGCCGGTCGCGCAGGTCCGGGTCTGGTGTGCCGATTTCATGTCGGTGCGCCATGAGTTTGGCGTTGACAGAGCCAAGTTTTGCGTGCCTGGGCCAGCGCCAGTCCTGACTGCCGCCATCAGTGAAGATCACGAGCCGTTCGGCGCTGACTTTTGCCAGTTCAGCGTCGATGAGTCGCTGTTCGGGCCGTGTTGGTAGTTGGTAGCACACCCACACAGCCATTCCCCGATAGGTGGCAACTTTGTCGAGCTGGGCTCCGTGAGCTTCGAACTCGCGGGGAGCGTCAGGTTTTGACCAACCGAGTTTGCGGAATAACTGGTCGAAGTTGTCTACATCAACCAGTTGCATCAGTTGGTCAGTCATTGCTAACTCCCATCACGGAGACGATATGGATTGGGTCTTTGCCGCTACGCGTTTGGATGACTAGGTCATCTCTTATGTACAGGGTGCGCAGCAAGTCGAGTAGCTCGGCATCGGTAGCGCCTCTGCGCCGCGCCGACCGAAGCTTGTTGGTAGCGAGCTTAGTCAATGGTGTTTGAAACAGGGCGTCAAGCGCTTGGTCAGTCTCTGGATCGCCAATCAGGCGGAGTTGGTTGCCAAGCCTGTTCCAGAGGATCTTACGTTCGCCTCGTAGTCGGCCAGCAATGTTCTGTTGTTCCTTCAAAGGGCCAGACTTGACCAACTCTTTGACCAGGGTGTCGTGTCCCTCGGAGCGTTCCAGGCCTTGTTCGGAGGGTGTGGCCTCAAAGATGCGTAGTGCCTCATGTCCGGTCAGCAGCTGCATTTCGCCGTTGCTACTGGCCCAACCAAACAGGTCCATGCCGGATTCTGTTTGCACATGTGCAGCAACACCGTCACCACTGTCGGTGAGGCGATAGGCTCTGGTTGCGTCGATCATGTCTGGCAGGCGCGCAATGCGCTCGGCAAGACCTGGATCATCCTTGGTGGCTTTGTTCCAGATCTCGTAGGCCAGCGAGGAGGCATCGACATCGTCTTCCCGCGCAACATCATCGATGTGTCCGTTGTAGAGATCGCGAATGATCGCTACTTCTTCGTCGGTGTCAAAGAAGGATTCGTCTGAGCCGAATGTTGCAGCGTTTGCGGCCAGGCGCTTATGCACCCGTTTGCGTAGGTTCAACACGTCTTCTACTGAGCCGTGAGAGATGGTGTAGATCAGAACCGTGTCCGCTTCTTGCCCCACACGGTCTACGCGGCCCGCGCGCTGAATCAACTGGATGATCGCCCAGGGGATGTCGTAGTTCACCACGATGTGAGCGTCTTGAAGGTTCTGCCCCTCTGACAACACATCAGTTGCAACCAAGATGCGTAGTTCATCGCTGGTATCGGGCGCGTAGTCTTCATCGGCAGTCATGAGCTTCGCGTTTGATTTCGGAGAGAACCTTTGGGCTACCGCCGTGGGGTTATCGGTGTCACCGGTGGCGAGTCCAACATTGTCCACGCCCATTTGTCGCAGTGCCGCTGCGAGATAGTTCGCGGTGTCTTTGTACTCCGTGAAGATCAATACCTTCTCGCCCGGATGTTCAATCCTCGCAAGATCAGCAAGCGCCCGCAGTTTCGAGTCTTTATCTACCGTCCACTGACCATATGAGGTCAATAGTGCCGAGATCACCCGGTTATCAGCTTCAAGCTCATCACGTAGTCTGCCCACAAATAATGAGGGACGCACCCACTTAATGTCGGGGCTGGGCTTGTCAGCCACCAAAGCGTAGTCGTGAGCCGGATCGGTTACCGTCTGGGTTTCCAGTTCGACCGAGGACTCCTCACCCGAGTCCGAATCACCGCGAAGAACGTTTGCGTCGATGGTGCCAATGGGGATTGGTAGATCCTCATCGATTGCGTACATGAACAATTGATTGCGAGTCAAGTGACGCTGCAGCGACAAAATGAACGAATGGCCGCACGACGACAGGCGCTTGTAGAAGTTCGTGCGCACAAAACCCGAGACGTGGCCGCGTGAACGTTCCAAGTCCTCAAGGATTCTCACTTCTTCCGGGGTCGCTTGCTTCCTGCCAGCCGGGGAGACGTAGGCGAACAAGTCATACCGGGGAAGCTTCAACGCGGCAATCGCATCCAACGTCATGTCATCAACCATCAAAGCCGCTGGGTCTCCCGCATCAAACCTGTGGTCGACCGGGATTGCCTTGCGCTCCGGGAAGAAGAACCTCTGCCCGTTGGAGAACGTTAAATACTGATGGCCATCCTCATCAGTGCTCGCATAGTTCTCTTTCACGAAAGATCGGGTGCGCCGGACCAGATGCTCACCCATGAGACGCTTCCAGTCTTCCGGCTCATCCGACTTACGGAATGCTGCCAAAGTTGAAAGCCCGAACTCAAGGTTGTCAGCGAAGTTCGCTTTGGATAGTGCCGCCAATGGTTGCAGGCCAAGGTCTTCATCCTCATCGATGAACAACCCCAGCTGATTAGCGACGTCCGCGTACTTGATATTGAACGGCGTGGCGGTAAGCAGCAAGGCTTTCGACTCATTAGCCATGATGTAACGCTGCACGTTCTGATACGCCTGCGTCTTCTCGTTACGCAAGGTGTGGGACTCATCCACAATCACTAGTGGATAGCGGCGCAGATCATCCAGAGTGTGACTCATCGAATACGGCACAACCCGGCCATGCAAGTCATATGCCTCAAGATGCTCCTCCCACATCTTCTGCAAATTCTTCGGGCAAATCACCAGCGGCTGGTAGCCATACTCATCTCGCAACGTCAGCGCGACCGCGATGGCTGTCAGGGTCTTACCCAAACCGACGACATCACCGAGCATGGTACCTCCACGCATCATCACCCTGCGGGCCAGGGTCTTCACTGCTGTTGCCTGGTACTCCAGCAGTTCATCGCTGATCCGACCGGTAAGCGAATACTCATCCAGACCTTCACGAACGTCTCTGGACATGTCGTAGCAGACCTTCAAGAACACGTCATATGGATGGCGCGGTGTGGGCGACGCCCACGACTCATCAAGAAGCTTCAACACCTCCGGACCAATAGGCAAACTCCAGTCGTCATTCCACCGGTCCTCAAACCACTGAGCCAGCTTCGCTGCCCCATCTTTATCCATCACGTCCGTGTTCAACTCCAGATTTGAGGTCAAACCCGGATACGTCAGGTTCGATGACCCAACCAAACCAGCGATTGGGTTGGCGATGTCATCTCGATGGAAAATGTATGCCTTCCCGTGCAATGGCTGATCGCAGAACACCCTAATCTCAACAGCACCCGCCGAGATTTGCTCATGCAATCGGGCAAGGGTCTCACGATCTCCAGCTGTTGGGATACCCCGCATCAACTGCCCACGCAAAACCTCAAGTAGAGCATTCCGACGCTGCGCCGCTATCTCACGATCAGCGGTGATGTCCTCTTCTCCTTCGATCTCGCGCTGGTAGGCAGCTATCACCTCCTGGTGAGCGGAACCCTGCACCATTCCAATAAGAATCCTCGCAATAGGGGTCGAACCATTCTCGGAGATTTTCTGATCAACGATGTCACACAGCATGTTCCAACCACGCAGGTTAAAATATCCCGTCGCTACGTCCAAACGCTCAAAAGTCTGAAACATCTTGCGTGTAAGGCTGCCCATCTTCGTTTCGTCAGACAGGTTGTCAAGAATTCTGGCCATACCTAGATTCCTTCGCTTTCTACTACCTTGTGCCTGTGCGCAAGTTGTTGACGGTTTGTTTATGCGGCTGTTGTCCAGGCCGCTTGGTGTCGTTCGTATTCGATGGAGGATTTGCCGCCGAGGCTGGTGTGGATGCGGCGGGGATTGTAGAAGTCTTCGATCCAGGTGGCGACCCCGGCGTAGACCTGGTCGTGGGTCTCGGTGGAATCCGCTTCCATACCGGGCAGTGCCATGAAGTCGTCGTCACGCGCAGCAGTCATGCGACCAAGAATAGCGGGTAATCTACGACACACAAGCTAGCTGGTGTGGCGTGTGGGGGTACAAGGGGATTGGTGCGTCGGTGAGCAGCAGCTTCGGGGTAACGGGTATGTGTTTCCGCCGTTTCGTTGATCGTTCCGGCCAACTTTGGGTATATTTCTCAGTAAGTGTTCGGGCTGCTGCGTCGCATGTCCATGATCCAAGGAAGGAAGTAGAGCTGCGATGAGTAACCTTGGGGCATATCAGATGGTCACTACGGGAATTAAGGCACTGGGAGGGCCTGGTCCTGCAATTGCCAAGGCAACAGGAGTGCTGATGCTCGGCGGTGTGATTATCTTTCGAACTGGACTCAATATCGGTGCAAGACTGCGCGAAGGTAAGACCGCTGAAGTTAAGGTCGCTGACTGGGCACGAGCAAAGTTCGCTCAATCCAGTGCCGATGGGTTTTCTGATGTGTATACAGTCTCTGCCGACGTTGAGTGTGGTGGTGGTCTGGTGCTGCATGCAGGTGATCAATTCCGTGCGGGCAAGATTATCGACGACATGGTCCATATCGAGGTTGAAGGCAGTGATAATAATCCATTTGTCGTGTCTGTCGAGCAATTGGGGCAGCACTCTGACTACCCCTCACTGCTTGAGAAAGAGATCGATTTACCGACTCATGATTGATGACTGAGTGCTAGCAACACGCCTCCCATTTCGTTCGGGGGTCCCGAGAAGCTGGCCCTAATTCCTCCTATGGGTGAGTATGGGATCGGTCTCTGTCGTTGGATCGGCCGGTTGCGTGAGAGGTGGACGCAGATGAGCATGCCCCTCCTTACGGTGTCGTTTGTCGACCATGGAGGTCGATAGTGTGACCCAGAGGAGGGGACAGGATGTCTCAGAAAATTGCCAACAAGGGAGATGGCAACCAGATCGCTCAGTTCGGTGGGGACCTGAACGGAACGCTCAATCAGATCAACGGAACACGGACGTTGGCGTCCCTGACGCTGCCTGAGCTCGGCGAGGAGTATCTGTTGGCCGATTCGATTGTGTCGAGGGAGCGGAAGTCAAGACTCAAGACATCAGCAATCGCGGTGTCGGTGTGCCTCCTGTGTTGTGGCATCACTGTCGCCATGTATTGGTTGTTTGGGCAGCCGTCTCTTAAGGAGATTGTCTTCAGCTCGACAGAAGGATCGAAACTCGAGTTGAGTATGAATCTGACGCTAGCGATCCCCGTGGTTGCGGCTGCTCTCTCAGGGGCAGGAGCATATGGAAAGGTGATAAACCCGAGTGAGCTCGAGGTTGATCGGCAGCAGCATCGAAGGAATGCCTACATGGTGGCCCGCCAGAGGGGCCTCACCGAGCGAGATTGGTACGAGGTTGTCGAAGCCGCCAAGCAGAGCTAGACGTCGGTAGGCGCGGGAGGGTGTGCGTGCCTGCGCCCTGCACATCCTCCCGTGCCCGCGCACATAGTCGCACAAATGTGCAGTTATGATGCACATCGCCGCACGAGTGTGCGCCGCTACAGCTAGCAACAGTACGGTTCGTGCCAATCCATTTCGAACGTTATTTGTCTGGACTAACGCCACCACCCATACGTCTGACAAATCAGCCCAAAACCGCCGCAAACACACCCCAAAACCCGCCCCGGCCTCGTCCCAGACGGACCCGGAAAGTGAACGCCACCACCCGCGTGGCCTAGGATTGGGGGCACGCCGACGCGCCCCCAAGGACGGGAGCACCCGGCACGCAGCAGCACCGCACACGCGGCACCGCAGGGTGAGTCCAGCAACGAAGACGGACACGCCAGGCACCACCGCACCCCAGCAGAGCCGCCGCACAACCACAACCTCAACACCGATGTTGACCCACACAGAGGAGACTCCTATGAAGCCCCGCCTCGCAGCTACAGCCCTCGTCGCCGCATCCGCATGCGCCCTCGCCCTCGGCGCCTGCACCCCCGGCGACACCGCCCAATCCTCGTCCAGCCCCGCAGCGAAGGGTGGCGGAGACGGCAACTACACGATCGCCGTCGTCCCCAAGGACGCCACCAACCCCTGGTTCGTCCGCATGGAAACCGGCGTCAAGAAGTATGCGTCGGACACGGGCATGAACGCGTTCCAGAAGGGCCCCGCTGAAACCGACGCCACCATGCAGGCCCAGGTCATCCAAGACCTCATCGCCCAAGGCGTCGACGCCATCTGCGTCGTCCCCGTCGACCCCGGCGCCATCGAACCCGTCCTCAAGCAGGCCATGGACGCGGGCATCGTCGTCGTCACCCACGAAGGCGCCTCCCAGGAAAACACGATGTACGACATCGAAGCCTTCAACAACAGCGAATACGGCGCGTTCATCATGGACAACCTCGCCCAAGCCATGGGTGAAGAAGGCGTCTACACCACCATGGTCGGCCACGTCACCAACGCCTCCCACAACGAATGGGCAGACGGCGCCGTCGCCCACCAGAAGGAGAAGTACCCCAAGATGACGCTGCTCGAAGCCGAGCCCCGCGTCGAATCCCAGGACAACGGTGAAACCGCCTACCAGACCGCCAAGGAAGTCCTCAAGAAGTACCCCGAAGTGAAGGGCATCCTCGGCACCTCCTCCTTCGACGCGCCCGGCACCGCCCGCGCCATCGAAGAGCTCGGCCTCAAGGGCAAAGTCTTCACCGCAGGCACGGGCATGCCCGCCGCCAACGCCCAGATCCTCAAGGACGGCTCCGTGTCGACCCTGACCCTCTGGGACCCCGCGGACGCCGGCTACGCCATGGCATCCCTGGCCACCAAGATCCTCAACGGTGAAAAGATCGAAGACGGCGTCAACCTCGGCGTCAAGGGATACGAATCCATGCACTTCTCGCAAGGCTCCACCAAGGTCCTCGAAGGCAACGGCTGGATCCAGATCACCAAGGACAACGTCGACTCCCTCGGCTTCTAACCGATTCACCGCACACGACCACCCGCGCGCCACGGCCTCGTCCCAATGAACGAGGCCGTGGCCGGGCCACCCCAGCGCGTGCACTGACGCTCGCGCACCGCACCCCCCACCAGCGCCACACCGCCGCGTGAGGGGCGGCCCCGGGTCGGCCCACGCGTCGGAAAGGACACCACATGGACACCCCAGTGCTGGCGGTACGACACGTCAGCAAATCCTTCGCAGGCGTGCGAGCCCTGGTCGACATCGACCTCGACATCGCACCCGGAGAAATCCACTGCCTCGCCGGAGAAAACGGGTCGGGTAAATCCACCCTCATCAAAGTCATCTCCGGAGTCCACACCCCCGAACAGGGCACGGTCTCCATCGGGGGCCGCGACTTCACGCGACTGACACCCGCCGACGCCATCGACGCGGGCGTACGCGTCATCTACCAGGACTTCTCCATCTTCCCCAACCTCTCCGTCATGGAGAACATTGCGCTCGGCAGCGAAGTCGCCGCCGGACGCCGCCTCGTCAACCGCTCGCGCATGCGCGAAGTCGCCCGCGAAGCCGTCGCCAAAATCGGCTTCCAGGTCGACCTCGACGAACTCGTCGGCAACCTCTCCGTCGCCGACAAACAACTCGTCGCGATCAGCCGCGCACTCATGGGCGACGCGAAGCTCATCATCATGGACGAGCCCACGACCGCCCTCACCAAGAAGGAAGTGCGCGCCCTCTTCAACATCGTCGCCGACCTGCAATCGCGCGGCATCGCGATCCTCTTCGTGTCCCACAAGCTCGAAGAAGTCTTCGAAATCGCGCAACGCTTCACCATCCTGCGCAGCGGACACAAGGTCATCACCTGCCCGAAGGAAGAGCTCGACCGCGCCAGCTTCGCCCGCCACATGACCGGGCGCGACTTCGACGAGGAGCGCTACCAGCCCGGCGACATCACCGACGCTCCGATCCTCCAGGTCGAGGGCGCAACCGTGAGCGGCGCCTTCGCCGACGCATCCCTGAGCGTGCGGCCCGGCGAAATCCTCGGCATCACCGGCCTCCTCGGCTCCGGACGCACCGAACTCGCCATGTCCCTCTTCGGAATGCTCCCCCTCGACTCCGGGCGCATCCGCGTCAAAGGCCAAGACGTCACCCTGCGAGGCGTGCGCGACGCGATCGCCGCCGGCATCGCCTACGTCCCCGAAGACCGACTCACCGAAGGCCTCTTCCTCTCGCGCTCGATCGGCGAAAACATCACGATCTCCGAGATGGAATCCTTCACCAAGGCCCTCGGATTCATCGACAAGAAAGCCATCCGTGACGAAGAAAAGAAGTGGGTGAAGCGCCTCGACGTCGTCACCCCCGACCCCGCCAACGCCGTCAACACACTGTCGGGCGGCAACCAGCAAAAGGTCGTCCTGGCCAAGTGGCTCGCCACCAAGCCCTCCGTCCTCATCCTCAACGGGCCCACCGTCGGCGTCGACATCGGCTCCAAATTCACCATTCACTCGATCCTGCGCGAACTCGCCGCGCAAGGCATGGCCGTCATCATCATCTCCGACGACATCGCCGAAGTGCTCACCAACTGCTCGACCATCGCCATCATGCGAGCCGGGCACCTGAGCGACCCGATCAACCCCGACACCCTCACCGAGGCCGAACTGACCCGGCTCCTGTCCGAAGACCAGGCCCCGGCCTCGTCGACCGAAGGGGGAGAGATCTAATGCCCCGACTCATCACGAAAGTCCTGCGCGCCAACGAATTCTGGGTGTTCCTGGTCATCGCGGCGCTCACCCTCGTTATCCAGGCGCGATCCGGCCAGTTCTTCACGGCTAACAACCTCGTCGACCTGGCCGGCGCGATGGTGGTCCCCGGCCTCTTCGCCGTCGCCGCGCACCTCGTCCTCGTCTCCGGCGGCATCGACGTGTCCTTCCCGGCGCTGGCCTCCCTCGCGGTCTACGTGACCACGAAAGTCCTTGTCGACAACGGGTGGAACGGGCCCGTCATCGTGCCCTTCCTGATTGCCGCCGCCCTCGGCGCGGTCCTCGGCGCATTCAACGGCATCTTCACGTCGAGGCTGACCGTGCCCACCCTGATCATCACCCTAGGCACCGCCAACGTCTTCAACGGCGTCATGCAGGGCGCGCTCAAATCCGTGCAGATCAACACGATCCCCGAGTCCATGCGCTCCTTCGGGTCCGCGTCCCTCTTCGTCGCCCGCAACGAAAGCTCCGGCCTGCAGTCCTCGATGCCCGTGTCCTTCCTGATCCTCGTCGCGGTCGTCGCGGTGGCCTTCTTCGTCACCCGCTACACGATGTTCGGACGCTCCCTCTTCGCCCTCGGCGGCGACGAGTCCGCGGCCGCCCGCGTCGGCTTCAAGGTGCGCGCCACCAAGTTCTGGCTCTACGTCATCGTCGGCATCATCGCCGCCTTGGCCGGCATGGTCCGCACCTGCTCCATGGGACAGATGCACCCCACCAACCTGCTCGGCATGGAAATGATGGTCATCGCGGCCGTCGTCCTGGGCGGCACCGCCATCACCGGCGGCAAGGGCTCGCTGACAGGCGTCATGCTCGGCACGCTGCTCATCGTCATCGTCCAAAACTCCATGATCCTCATGGGAATCCCGACGTTCTGGCAGGGCTTCGCCCTGGGCCTGCTCATCATCGTGGGAACCGGCGTCTCCGCGCTTCAGGTCATGCGCGCCCGCCGCAACGCACACTAGGAGGACCACATGTCAACGCTTCTCGCCTCCCCGCGCCTCGCTTTCCTCAAAAAGGACAGCTACATGACGCGACTGATTATCGTCTTCCTCCTCCTGCTCATCTTCTTCGCCGCCGTGCGCCCCGGCCCCTTCTTCGCCGTGCGCACCTGGCAGTCGATGGCCGTCCAATTCCCCGAATTTGGCCTCATGAGCCTGGGCGTCATGTTCACCATGTTCACCGCCGGCATCGACCTGTCCGTCGTCGCCATCGCCAACGTCACCTCGATCTGCGCGGCCCTCACGCTGCGCTCGATGCTCGGCCCGGCCGTCACCCCCTCGTCAATGAGCATGGCCACCCTCATCGCCCTGGGCGTCGCCCTGGCGGTCGGGGTCGTGTGCGGACTCATCAACGGCACGCTCGTCGCTGTCCTGAAGATCCCACCCATCCTCGCCACCCTCGGCACCCTCGAGCTCTTCGGAGGTGTCGCCCTCATCCTCACCCAAGGCAAACCCGTCTCCGGCGTCCCCGCAGCGTTCGGAGCCGTGTTCACGGGGAAGGTGGCCGGCCTCGTCCCCATCCCCCTCGTCGTGTTCCTCGTGTGCGCGGCCGTCGCGGGAGCCATCGTCGCCTTCACGGGCTTTGGGACCACGATCCTCATGCTCGGTACGAACGACACCGCGGCGCGCTTCTCGGGCCTGAAAGTCAAGAGCCTGCTGATCCGCACCTACGTGCTCTCCGGCGTCATGGCGGCCATGGCCGGCATCGTCATGCTCGCGAACTACAACTCCGCGAAAGCCGACTACGGCGCCTCATACACGCTGCTCACCGTCCTCATCGTCGTCCTCGGCGGCGTCAACCCCAACGGCGGATCCGGGCGCCTGAGCGGCGTCCTCCTGTCCATCCTCATGCTCCAGGTCCTCTCCTCCGGCCTGAACATGTTCCCCGATATCTCCAACTTCTACAGGCCTCTCATCTGGGGTGGCGTGCTGCTGCTCGTCATTTGCATGAACGAGGGCCTCTTCTCCTTCTCCAAACTGCGCAAACTCAGGAAAGGACACGCGCATGCTGACAGCTAAAGACAAGCACGTCGTCGTCGGCGCCGACTTCGCCGGGTACCCCCTCAAGGAAGCCGTCAAAGCCCACCTCGAGGAGCGAGGCTGGACCGTCACCGACCTGACGCCCGACCCCGACACCGCGCCCATGTACCACCGCGTCGGCTTCGCGCTCGGCGCCCAGATCGCCGAAGGCAAGTTCGAACGCGCCCTCGCGTTCTGCGGCACCGGCATGGGCATCCACATCGCCGCCTCCAAGTGCCCTCACGTACACGCTGCCGTGTGCGAGTCCGTGCCCGCCGCGCGCCGCTGCGCCGCCGCCAACAACGCGAACCTGCTCGCCATGGGCGCCTTCTACGTCGCCCCGCGCACTGGGATGGCTATGGCGGACGCCTTCCTCGAGTCGTCGCTCGGGTCCGGGTACGAGGACTGGGACGGCTTCTATGAGTACCACCGCATCGGGTACGACGAATGCGAAAACTTCGACTACGAGGCCTACAAGGCCAACGGGTTTGAAGTCGTTGATCCGGGCTTTGCAGTGCTTGCGGAGCAGCCGAAGGGGTTGGCCTACTGAGGTTGTGATGCTGCTGTAGATGGGTGGGGGCTCCCAAATGGGAGCCCCCACCTGTGTAAATCGGCTGCACTCGTGGTCAGGGCGAGAACTCAGGCAATGCAGAGGTCTGAGGCTCGGCCATGTCCTTACTCATGTGATTGTTGTTCGAGAGCGTCGAACCAGGTTGTGAAGAGACGCATCGCCGTATCTGCAAGGTCATCGATCTCGGAGATTGGTTTGGGGTGTGCTCGGACGCCGATGGCCGTATCGATGTATCCCTGGGCAAGCCAGGGAGCATCTGCCAGGTACTTCATCGTGAGATCTTTACGGAGTTGCCCGAGAGGTCGTTGCGAGGTGCCAGGCTTATTGGTTTTGAGATCGAATGTGCTGGGATCCCCCTCCAACACGGTCTCATAGAGCACTCGAGCGTTTGTTACCCACGATGGTTCGTCGTTTGAATCCAAGGGTGGATAGCACTCGTCAGTTTCCTCAACGTGGGTTCCAGCGTAGTACTCGAGGTGGACATCGTTGAAGGACAATGGCATCTCCCGTCCGATTACCTGAATCTGTCCGCACAGCCAATCGCCGTTAGGAAGCTCTGGTGACTCGACAGTGATTCCGGGCATTCCTGAATCCCCGCGATTGACTTCGAGGTACCACCCGTCTGGGATCGTCATATTTCTCAGCGTTTTGCGCAGTACCCGCTCCACCTGGACCTTCAATGCGGAGATAGACTCGACGTCTGACAGTAGAACGCGAGCGTCTGGGAACTCGGGGAGTATTTCTGCCCAGGTGAGAACGCGCGCGACCTGATCCTGGTGTTCCGTAGCATCATCAGCGTCGAGGAGAAGGAGCATCAGGTAATCGGCGACTTTCGACTCTCTCTCTAGTTGATCCTCGCTGATCTCGTGGTCAATCTTGGCTTCGATGGCAATGGTTTTGTGCTCGAATTCCAGAAGAATGTCTACGCGCTCATCTTTCTCGCACCCCACGTCGGTGAGTTCGCCAAGCGTGACGCCCAGCAGGGACGAGAAGTAGCGCTCAGTCGCTTTCGGATCGTGGCGGAATTCTGCGGCCAGCGCTCGCGTGAGTTGGGGCTCCGATGTGTAGAGCCCGCTGAACTCGTGATGTGGTGTCGCTTCCATATGTTGAGGACTTTCTCGTGGTGGGCGGGGAGCGAGATCCCTGATGGCGGCTATCCGGCCGTAGCTCTCACCCCTTTGTGGCTTGACAGTCTTTCACTCTACATGCTTTTGAGGAAATAAGTGGTTTGACAGATTGGTCTGCTGTGTTGAAACCGATGAGGGTCCCGCAGTGGCAAGTGCGCCCACAAGGCGCAACCCCGGCCTCGTCCCTGAGAAGAGAAGCGAAGCCGGGGGCAACAAAGCCAAAAGCCGCGACGGTCAGCGGCCCGACGCGAGCGCCGCCCGGGCGACCTCCTCGAAGGTGAGCGGGTCGCGGCCCGTCACGTCGCGCACGGTCGTGGAGACGACGTCCATCTCGCCGCGCGCGATCGACGTGTAGGTCGACACCCACGAGTCGTACTCCCACTGGGCGGCCGGCCACTTCTTGCGAGACTCGTACGCCTCCTCGACGGTTTCGCGCACGTAGGTGACGGGCCGGCCCCACACGCGGGTGAGGATCGCGGTGATCTCGTCGAGGGTGAGGGCCTCGGGGCCCGTCACGTCGAGAGTCTGATTCTCGTAACGCCCCGGATCCGCCAAGACCCCGGCGGCCACGCGCCCCGCGTCCTCGCGCGCAACCACGCCCACGCGCCCGTCGCCCGCGGGTCCGAGGATGCGGCCCTCCTCGTCCGGCAGCGCCACGAAAAAGTCCGCGTAGAAGTTATCGCGCAAGAACGTGTACGTCATGCCCGACGCCTTGATGTGCTCCTCCGTGTGGAAGTGCGTGCGCGCCAGCGTAAACGTCGAGTCGGGCGCCGCGTTCATGAACGACAAGTACACGATATGACGCACACCGGAGGCGGCCGCCGCGTCGACAAAAGCGAGGTGCTTGTCCAGGCGGTCCTCGCTCTCGGGCGCGGACACCATGAAGAGGATGTCAACACCTTCCAGTGCGCCGCGCGTCGTGAGTGTGTCCTCGTACGAGCACTTCACCGCGACGGCACCCGGCAGCTCGGGCGCTCGCGACGGCGTGTTCGCGAGCAGGCGCAGGGGCAGGCCGCGCTCGGACACGAGTCGGGCGGTGGTACCTCCGACGTTCCCGGATGCGCCGGTAACCGCCAGGGACGGGAGGGACGAGGCCTGGGCCGGCTCGTTCGTGCGGGCTTCAGGAGTGGGGGTGTCAGTCATGTGGCCAGTGTGCCACCGGCGTTGTGGCATGTGCGCACGCCACGCAAGGTTTGTGCTGTGGGTGTAGCGCCTGGCGGGGTGATCCCGGGGGCAACTCTGTTGGGACATTGATGAGAGTTCGTGAAACCGGCAGCGCCTTTGTGGGCGGTTGGGGAGGGGTGTCTGAAACCGGTGACGCCTTTGCGGGTGAAAAATGGCCTGGAAGCGCTCTTTTTCTGCGAGCAAAGGTGTCAGTGGTTTCATCTCGCGGTAGTGATCCGCGAGCATTGATGTCGTCGGTTTCAGGCAAGGCGGTCGGCAGGTGTTGTGAGGCGGCTGTGGCCCCATCGGCGCGAAAAAATTCGCCCAGCAGGAGTGGATTCTGGGCCAAACCGCGAAAAAATTCGCCCAGCAGGCGAAAAAAGGCCGATTTTGGGGTGTTTTGTGTGCGCTGGGCGAACTTTTTCGCGCGTGGGCGCTGATGGAGGCGAGCAGGGCGAATTTTGTCGCGCATGTGGCGCCTAGACGCGGATGAGGAGTTCTGGCTGCGGTGCCCGTGGGTGGCGGCAGGGCCTGGCCGGGTCCTCCGGCGCCCGAAACACTAGCGGCGCCACACAGCAATACTCCCAAAAGTCATATGAGAAATATGAGAGCTTCATAGGTTCTTCACAGGGTCGCGTGGGGAAATTGGTGCATCGACAAAAGGAGATCCCAATGACCGCCCTGATCCTGATCGCCATTGACCTGGTTGCCATGGCCGCCCTCGTGTTCGGCCTCTACTTCCCACGGCACCGCCGTGCCGACCTGGTCGCAGCCTTCCTCGGTGTGAACGTCGGCGTCCTCGCCGTCACGATCATTCTCGCGAACTCGACCGTGAGCGCGGGCCTTGGCCTCGGCCTCTTCGGTGTTCTCTCGATCATCCGACTGCGTTCGGATCAGATCTCGCAGACGGAGATCGCCTACTACTTCGCGTCGCTGGCCCTCGGCCTGCTGACGGGCATGTCTTCGGCGGTGACCCCGCTGCTCGGTGGCCTCATTGCCCTGATCCTCGTGGCTCTGGCCTTCGGGGACTCGAAGCTGGTCTTCGGCCGCTACACCTCGCAGACCGTCCAGCTGGATCGCGCGATCGCTGACCCCGCCGAGCTGAAGGCCGCCCTGGAGCAGCGCCTCGGCGCGTCCGTCGCGTCGGTGAATGTCGTCAAGCTCGACCTCGTGAACGACCTGACTCTCGTGGACGTTCGCTCGAAGGTCGCCTGACCCGCCGGCCTGAAACGCCGGCCTCGCCGACCCGCCAGCAGACACCGCCACCCAGCAGCCAACCTCTACGAAGGACACGACTCATGAACGCCACCCTGAACTCGATTCTCGCCGACCTCGACGCGATCGGCCTCGATGAACTGAATAAGCGCGCGGCGATGCTGACCCGAGTGGACCGCAAGTACGCGCTGGACGCGGCCACGGCCTCGGCGATTCTGAGCCGCCTCCCTGAGGATACGAAGGTCCTGCAGATCGACGGCCAGGTGTCCCAGGGCTACGCGTCCACCTACTACGACACGCCCGACATGGATTCGTACCTGCTGACCGCGCTCAAGCGCCGCCGCCGCTTCAAGGTCCGCACCCGCTCCTACCTCTCGTCCGGCGCGTCCTTCCTGGAGGTGAAGACCCGCGGCCCGCGCGGTGTGACCGTCAAGAAGCGCATGCCGATATCTTGGGACGAGGCCGGGGCTCCTCTCGCGGGTGAGCGCCGCGCGTGGGTGGCCGGGAAGGTCGAGAAGACGGGGTACGGTCACCTGGTGCCTGCCCTTGAGCCGGTGCTGACCGGATCGTACGAGCGAAACACTCTGCTCCTGCCTGGTGGAGCGGGCCGCGCGACCGTAGACACGAAGCTGACGTGGTGCTCGCTGCGCACGGACGGCGCCGAGGTTGCCCGCCTCGACCTGGTCATCATCGAAACGAAGTCGGGCGCGACCCCTTCGATCGTCGACCACCTCCTGTGGGAGGGCGGAGTGCGACCCGTGACAATCTCCAAGTACGGGACCGCGATGGCCGCCATGCACCACCTGCCCGCGAACAAGTGGCACCGCACGCTGGACCGGTACTTTCACGAATACGTGGAGGTCCCCGAGCTGAGCCGCGAGGCGCCCCTCGCGATGGTGGCCTGACGGGCGTCATGCAGATGGCCATCGGGCTGCTGGCTGTCAAGCAGGCGGACACCACGCGCAGGCGACCACCATGCGCGGACGACGCCACGCGCAGGCGGACACCACGCGCAGGCGACCACCATGCGCGGACGACGCCACGCCGCCCCTCCGGTTTTGCCACATCGGCCCTCACGGTTTCGAACGCGCGCAAAACGCAAGCGCCAAGCATATGAAACATAAGCCTAAATTGCATGAAAGAGATGAATCAATGAAAGCCCTGAAGAAGATCATGACCCCCGCCCGGACGATCGGCGCGATCGCCCTCGTCGGAACGCTGGCGCTGGGCGCCTGCGGCGCCTCGGGCGTGACCTCCTCCGGCTCCACCGCGACGAGCGCGACCGCTGTCGTCGCGGCCTCCGGAACCAACGGCGACACGACTGCGCCGCCCACCGCGGCCGATGCCCTGGCCTCGAACGCGAAGGCCTCCTACGTGAAGGACGGCGACTGGAAGGTCTCGGACGCTGTCGACGTGACGCTGAGCGGAACGACCGCGACCTCCTCGTCCGACGCCGTGAGCGTGAGCGACGGCGTGCTGACCATCTCCAAGGCCGGCGTCTACAAGCTCAGCGGATCCTTCACTGGCAAGGTCGTCGTAGCCGCAGGAACCGAGGACCAGGTCGTCCTGATCCTCGACAATGCGACCATCACCTCGCCTGCGGGCGCCGCGATCGAGGCGACCAGCGGTGATGACCTCGTCCTGTCCCTCGAGGGCACCTCGACGATCACCGACGGCACCTACACCGGCACCGAGGACGCGAACGCCGCGATCTACGCCGACATGGACCTGACGATCACTGGCTCGGGCACGCTCACCGTGACCTCCGGCGCCTCGGACGCGATCACCTCCAAGGACGACCTGTACGTTCTGAGCGGCACGATCAACGCCACCGCCTCGGATGATGGCCTGCACGGCAAGGACTCCCTGACGATTGCCGGCGGCACCGTGACCGTCAACGCGAACGGCGACGGCCTCGATTCCAACGGCTCGCTGACCATCAGCGGCGGAACGACGACCGTCTACGGCCCGGCGTCCGGCGCGAACGGTGCCCTGGACAGCAACGGCGCCATGAGCATCAGGGGCGGCACGGTCATCGCCTTCGCTACCAACGAGATGGTGGAGACCCCGACCACGACCGACGGTCAGGGCTGGGTCTCCGCCTCGGCGACCGGCTCCGCTGGATCCACGGTGACGATCACCGACTCCTCCGGCTCCGTCCTGGGCACCTACACCTCGCTGAAGGCCTTCGGTAACGTCATCTACTCGACCTCCGGCATGACCAACGGCTCCACCTACACGGTGAGCGTCGACGGCACTGCCACAGAGGCGACCGCCGGCCAGGGCGGCGGCATGGGGATGGGCGGACAGCCCCCGGTCGGCGGTCCGGGTCAGGGCGGTCAGCCGCCGACTGGCGGTCAGCCCCCGGCGGGCGGTCCGGGTCAGGGCGGACAGCCCCCGGCCGCTCCCCAGGGCTGAGGCCTCCCACATAGTGCGCCCCGCGTGATTGTCGACACGCGGGGCGCACGCATGCCTCCACCGCGTCTGTATTCGCCGAGGCCTCGGCCGGTATCTCACGCCCGCACCCTCGCTCGCCACCCCCGGGATCAGCGCAACTAAACTGGAACAGGAGGACGAGGCCCCGGCCTCGTCAATAAGAACGAAAGGACCTCACATGCTCCCCTCCGAGAAGCTCGCCGAACTCGGCCTCGAACTGCCCGCCGTCGCCACCCCCGTCGCCGCGTACGTGCCGGCCGTCATCGACCGTGGCGTCGTGCGTACCTCCGGCCAGATCCCCGTCGTGAACGGCGAGCCCGTGTGCATCGGCGCGGTCGGCGAGGACGGCGCGGACCCCGAGGACGCTAAGGACGCCGCACGCGTGTGCGCCCTCAACGCCCTGGCCGCAGCCGCCGCAGCAGCGGGCGGCATCGACAACCTCGCGGGCGTCGTGAAGGTCGTGGGATTCGTGTCCTCGCGCCCCGACTTCTACGGCCAGGCCGGCGTCATCAACGGCGCCTCCGAGCTGTTCGGCGAGATCTTCGGCAGCCAGCACGCGCGCAGCGCCGTCGGCGTCGCCGCGCTGCCCCTCAACGTGAGCGTCGAGGTCGAGGCTGAGTTCCTCATCAAGTGAACGCGCGGGCGCGGCTGAGGCGTGCCTACACTGGGTGAGGTATGCCGAAATGGCCTTTCGGGCCGACAGATAAGGAAAAGACATGACTGACCGTCAGATGTTCAAGCTGGTCGACGCCAACACCGTCCCCTCCGAGGACGGCAGCTGCGGGTGCGGCTGCGGCGGCGAGGGTAAGAAGGAGCGCGCTGCCGCTGAGCAGGCTCCCGACCAGCGTGGTGGAGGCTGCGGCTGCGGTGGACACGGCCACGGCCATGGCGGTGGCCACGGGCACGGCGCGCAGGCCGCCGAAGCCCCCGCCGAGCGCCCCCACGAGATGGCTGCCGAGCCCATGACCTCCACCGCTGGCGGCTGCGGCTGCGGCGGTCACGGAGGAGGTCACGGGCATGCTCACGGCAAGGCCCACGCGGCTGGTGCCGGTGTCATCCACCGCCCGGGCGCGGACGAGCTGGTCATCCACTCGATTCCCCGCGTCGTGCGCCACGCGGTCCTTTTCGCCGCGGTCGACAACCTGCCCGTCGGCGAGAACATCCAGATCTGCGCGCCTCACCAGCCCGAGCCGCTGTTCGCGCACCTGCAGGATTCCGAGCAGCACTACCGCGTGGAGACCCTCGAGGCCGGCCCCGTGGATTGGCGCTACCGCATCACGCGTCTCGGCTGATCGCCCTCCCCTCAACGAGGCCGTGGCCCACTCCCGCTTCCCCGCGGGCCGGCCACGGCCTCGCCGAATGTGCGCAAACGCGGCGTCCCAATGCCTCGTGCACGCTGACATGCGCGAATGTGCTCCCGTTCGGGTGTCCGTTCGCGTGCCTGGGAGCGCCCGAGCCGGTACCGTTGATGCATGAGCTTCTTTGACATGACTTCTGACGCCGACGTTGAGGACGACCTGGATCGCGTCGAGACCGACATGGTCGTGGACTGCGACATTGAGGCCGCGTGGGCGCTCGTGTCGGAGCCGGGCTGGTGGGTCAATGACGGCCCGCTGGGTGACCACGAGGTGAGCCTCGGGGATGACGGAATTTATCGCGTGAGCGACCCGGAGGCCGGCGACTGGCTGATCGAAAAGGCCGACGAGGATCCGATGGATGTCGTCGCCTTCCGCTGGTACCCGCTGGCCGACGACGAGCTGCCCGACGAGTACGCGACCCGCATTGAGGTCTCCCTGTCCGAGGAGCGCGGCGGCGTCGCCATCCACGTGGAGGAGTCGGGTCTGGCGTCGGTCTCCGACGACGAGGCCGAGGCCCGCCAGGCGTACGAGGACGCGATCGGCATGTGGGAACAGGTCCTGGCCGCGGCGAAGACCTACCTCGAGGGCTGCTGAGCGTCTAGGCTTGCGAGCTCCCGGCACCTGCTGGTGTCGGCGGAGTGCCGTCCTTTCGACGTCAGGGTCGTTGGCTGCGGAGGGTTGGTGTCGTTGCGGCATCTGCTGGTGTCGTCGAGGTTCCGTCGTTGCGGCATTCCGCCGCGAGTGACTCGTAGTTAGCGTGTTGCCAGACTTTGCACCCCCGCGGCCTCACGCCCGCAGGGGTTGTTTGTTGGCGGTGCGGTTCACGGATGGTGAGCTGAGTGTCCGTCCGGGTGTGTCTCCCAAATTTCGCACGTAATTCCCCGTGGGTACTTCAACTTTTTGAGTCAGAACGTTGAAATTCTGCTGTTTCTGGGGTGTTGTTGCGTGTGGCCGTCAGGGAATTACGTGCGGAATTGGTGAGTGTGGGGACGGTGGCGCGGTGTTGGCTGCGGGCCGCCGGACGTTCGCCGCGGTGGGGCTTGTGCGCGTGGGTGCTGCACCCGATCCGTAGGCAGTGCACCTGTTCTGATCGGGTGCAGCGTCCCGTAAGAGGTGTAATGCCCGGTGTGGGAGTTGCTGTGTGAACCATGGTGGAGCTTGTGACTCCGAAGCGTTGCACTAGTTGAAGGAGCAATGCACTAGATGGGGGAGCATTGCACTGGATAGTAGCTAGTGCAATGCCCTGCTAAGTAGTGCAATGCTGGCGAAAGTAGTGCAATGCCTCAAGGTGCCGAATGATGGGGAGCTGTATTGACGTGGGCGGGGAGCGGGCGTCAGCGCTCCCAAATTTCGCATGCAATTCCCCTGTGACTGTTGCAATGTTTTAAGTCAGAACGTTGAAATCATGCGGTTTTTGAGGTGGTGCTGTGTGTGGCCGTCGGGGAATTGCATGCGAAATTGATGGGGCCGCCGTGTTTACTCCACTGTGTGAGTGGGCAAGCATTGCACTAGTTGAAGGAGCAAAACACTAGATGGGGGAGCGTTGCACTGGATAGTAGCTAGTGCAATGCCTGGCTAACTAGTGCATTACATGCGCAAGTAGTGCAACGCCTCCCGGCGCGCGCCGACTGCGTCGTGAGCTACGCTTTACCGTTCCGAGGCCTCTCGTTCTGCTGCCACATGATCGGTGGCCTCGCGTTCAGCGGACCCGCGCTCCGTAGCCTCTCGCGCCGCCGCCTCGCGGGCTGCCTTCTTGGCGCGGGCGCGGGCCTCGACCTCTTCGGGGGTGAGTGGGCCCTGCGTCGAACCGTCGCTGCCGTCGGTGCGCTCCCACGAAATGGCGAGGCTGTCGCGCGCGCCGAAACGCGCCAGGTGGATGCCGACGATGAATTCGAGGCGATCAGCGCGCTCGGGCTCCGTGCGCAGCTCAAGCCTCAGATTAGATGCCGACGCGACGACGTCGAAGCGCCCCAGGACTGGACCCTCGCGGTCGAACAGTAGGTATCCGCTGCTCGCTTCCTCGTCCCAGAAGCCGGTGATCTTGTGTCCCATGTGGCTGACGAGCTGCTTGCCGTAGCGCGCCGCCCGCTCGGTCGGGATCATGGCCACGGAGATCAGGGGGAACGAGGTCTCGCCCGTCGAACGCGTCGAATTTAGCGTCATAAGGCAAACCTAACTTGAATGCGGCCCTTCTGCCATGTGGGGATCTAGATTCGGTCATGAGCGTGCCCGTGCGGTAGCGTTGGAGAGTCAAGCGCTTCGCGAGAGCGTGCAAAGACCGCGCAAAACGTCCCAGGTGGGGCGGGAGCAGGCAGAAGGAACAACGATGACAGTCGAGAACATCGAACACGGCGAGCCGCGCCAGGGCGGCGAAAAGCTTCAGCGCACGCTGAAAAACCGCCACATTCAGCTGATTGCCATTGGCGGCGCGATCGGCACGGGCCTGTTCATGGGCTCGGGTAAGACGATTTCCGTCGCGGGCCCCTCGATCCTGCTGGTCTACATGATCATTGGCGCGGTGCTCTTCCTGTTCATGCGCACCCTGGGTGAGCTGCTGCTCTCCGACCACAAGTACGCGACCTTCGCGGACATTGCGCGCGATCTGATCGGCCCGTGGGCTGGCTTCGTGACCGGGTGGACCTATTGGGCGTGCTGGGTGGTCACCGGCGTCGCGGACATGATTGCGATTACCGGCTACACGCACTTCTGGTGGCCGGACTTGCCTGCGTGGGTTCCCATTGGCGCGACGACCCTGCTGCTCTTCGCTCTGAATGCGATGACGGTCAAGGCCTTCGGCGAGACGGAATTCTGGTTCGCCCTCATTAAGATCGTCGCGATCATTGCGCTGGTCATCGTCGGTTTTGCCATGGTTGCGATGGGCACCGTCGATACCGAGGGAACCGCGGCCGCGGTCTCCAACCTCTGGAGCCACGGCGGCTTCTTCCCGACCGGATTCACCGGCTTCCTCGGCGGCTTCCAGATCGCTCTCTTCGCCTTCATCGGAATCGAGATGGTGGGTACGACCGTCGCTGAGACCGACGACCCGGACAACACCCTCCCGAAGGCCGTTAACTCCATCCCCGTTCGCATCATGCTCTTCTACGTGGCGGCGCTCGCGGCCATCATGATGGTGACCCCGTGGGATCAGGTGAGCCCCGAGAAATCACCCTTCGTCACGATGTTTTCGCTGACCGGCCTGGGCGCAGCGGCGACGATCGTGAACCTGGTGGTTCTCTCCTCGGCGGCCTCAAGCGCGAACTCGGGCATCTACTCGACGTCGCGCATGCTCTACGGCCTGGCCCGTCAGGAGCAGGCACCCAGCATCTTCGCGCGCCTCTCCAAGCACCACGTGCCCCTCAACGCCCTGTTCCTGTCGTGCGTGTGCCTGCTGTCGGGCATCGTCATCATGGGCATGGGTGGCTCGATTTCCGGGGCTTTCACGCTGGTCACCTCCGTGTCGGCCACCCTGTTCATGGGCGTGTGGGTCGTCATCGTCGTGTCCTACCTGGTCTACCTGCGTAAGCGCCCGGAGGTGCACAAGGCATCCAGGTTCAAGTCCCCCGGCGGCGCGTTGGGCGCGTGGGTGGTCCTGGCCTTCATGGGGGCCATGGGCGTCATCCTGGCCATGTGGGACGATACCCGCCCCGGCCTCGTCTACTCGCTGGCGTGGATCGTGTTCATCGTGGGAGCAGCCTTCGTGAATCGCCACTACCTGCTGCGTCGCGCCGAACGCGGCGTCCTGGGCGACGGCGGTACGGGCGAGGGACCTCATCAGGGCCCTCACCTGCACGAGTAGCGCGATGAATACCAAGTGACTATCCTCGCTTGAGTGCCACGGGAGCTCGACGAGAGCTGAGAGGGGGAAACCCCCGACCGTAGAACCTGATCCGGATCATACCGGCGTAGGAAGGCTCTTCCCTCGTGGCCGCCGTGCAACACGAAGGGAGTATTTTCGCATGGCATCCACTGCTCCTTCCCTCCGCTGGAGGGTCATTGACATCGTCACCGCCGCCGTCCTGGGCGTCGCGTGCGGCCTCATTTTCGTCATTTGGAACCAGGTGGGCGGTGCCGCCTACGAGGTCCTCAAGGCCGTTGCCCCCGGCCTGGGTGGCCTCGCGACGGGCATCTGGCTGCTGGGCGGCACGCTCGGCGGCTACGTGATCCGCAAGCCCGGCGCCGCGTTCTTCGTCGAGCTGATGGCCGCGACCGTCTCCATGGCCCTGGGGTCCCAGTGGGCCGTCGAGACCATCTACTCCGGCCTCGCGCAGGGCCTTGGCGCTGAGATCGTCTTCGCCCTGGTCGCCTACCGCCGCTTCAACGCGATGATCGTGTCCGGCGCGGGCGCCGTGTCCTTCGCCTGTGAGTGGGTCCTCGAGCTCTTCCTCTCCGGCCACCTCGAAAAGGGCGTGCTCTACAACGCGATCTACCTGGTGTGCGGCGCGATCTCGGGCGCCGTCCTGGCGGGCCTGCTCGCGTGGGCGCTGACGAGCGCGCTCGCGAAGACGGGCGCGCTCGACCGTTTTGCTTCGGGACGCGGAGCGCGTGAGCTTGTCTGATTCCCGATCCATGGACGAGGCCCACTCCGCCTCCTCGCGTCCCGCTCCCTCCCCGGATGGCCAGGTGCCGCTGGGTGAGGGGGCGGGCGCGCGCGTGTGCGCGCGCGACTGGGGATGGCGTCACGCCGGGCGCAAGAACCCCGCGCTGTCGGGCGTTGATCTCGATATCGCGCCGGGCGAGCGCGTGCTCGTGTTGGGCCCGTCCGGGTCGGGCAAGTCGACGCTCATGGGCGGCCTGGCCGGCCTGCTAGGCGGCGCCGAGGAGGGCGAGGCCACCGGCACGCTCACCGTCGATGGCGTAGCCCCGGCCGATGCCAGGGGCCGCGTGGGCCTGCTCATGCAGGATCCCGAGGCCCAGGTGGTCCTCGCCCGCGTGGGCGACGACGTGGCCTTCGGCATGGAAAACCTGGGGGTTGCGCGCGAGGAGATCTGGCCGCGCGTGGAGGAATCGCTGGCGGCCGTGGGCCTGAGCGTCCCCCTTGATCATTCGACGACGGAGCTGTCGGGCGGGCAGAAGCAGCGCCTGGCCCTCGCGTCGATTCTTGCGATGGGCCCGGGCTTGCTTCTCTTGGACGAGCCCACCGCGAACCTGGACCCGAGTGGTGTCGCCGAGGTGCGCGGCGCCGTCGAAGCCGTCGTCGAGCGTACGGGCGCGACCGTGGTCGTCGTCGAGCATCGCGTCGACGTGTGGGCATCCCTCGTGGATCGCGTCATCGTGGTCGCGGACGGTGCGATTGCCGCCGACGGTCCGCTCGCCGAGGTACTCGAGCAGCAGGGCGATGCCCTGCGCGAGCGACGACGTCGCAGCCGAGGTCGGCCCCGCCCCCGAGGTCCCCCCGGCCTCGTCCGGTACCACCCCGATTGCCCGCGTCACCGACCTGACGATCGGCTACGACAAGAATTCCCCCGTGCGATCCGGCATCGACCTGACGATCGAGCGCGGGGTCTCCACCTGCATCGTTGGCGCTAACGGCGCCGGAAAATCGACCTTCGCGCTGACGCTGGCGGGCCTCCTGCCGCCCATCTCGGGCACGGTCGAGGTCGAGACCTCCGACGGCACGCGCGGCGATCCCCACGAGTGGAGCAGCAAGCAGCTGCTCGGCCGCATGTCGATGGTCTTCCAGGAGCCCGAATACCAGTTCCTGGCCTCCACCGTCGCCGAGGAACTCGCGATCGGCCCGCGCGCAGCCGGCATGACCGACGAGGAGATCGCCCCCCTCGTCGACGAGCACCTCGAGGCGCTGGGCCTCACTAAGCTTGCGCGCGCCAACCCCATGACCCTGTCGGGCGGCGAGAAGCGCCGCCTGTCGGTGGCGACTGCGCTCATCAGCGCCCCCGAGCTGCTGATCCTCGACGAGCCGACGTTCGGCCAGGATCGCGGCACGTGGCTGGGCCTCGTGCGCCTGCTGCGCGCCGCCCTCGCGCGCGGCGTCACCCTGGTCTCGATCACGCACGACCCCGCGTTCGTGGCCGCGATGGGCCAGCGCGTCGTCGACCTCGGGCAGGTCGGGACGCGCGGCGGAGCCCCCGAGGATTCCACGGACGAGGCCGGGGCCGCCCCCGTCGGTAACGTTCACGATGAGGGCACGAAGCCCGGCCCGCAGCGCGGTGCCCGAGGCCTGCTCGCCCGCACGAATCCCGTCGCCCGCGTGCTCGCCCTCCTTGTGGCCACGACGCCCCTGCTGATCACGATTGACCCGGTGAGCGCGGGCGTGGCCCTCGCCCTCGAGCTCGCGCTCATGCCCCTGTCGGGCGTGTCCGCGCGCAGCTTCTTCCTCAAGGCCACGCCGCTGCTCGTGGCCGCGCCGCTGGGCGCGCTGTCCATGCTGCTCTACGCAAGCCCGGGTGGACACGTTTACTGGCAGCTTGGTCCCGCAGCGATCTCAGACCACTCGATGTGGCTGGCCCTGGGCATCGGCCTGCGCATGTGCGCGATCGTCATGCCCGCGATCGCGCTGCTCGACCGCATCGACCCCACCGACATGGGCGACGGCCTCGCGCAGATCCTGCACCTGCCCGCCCGCCCGGTCCTCGCCGCGCTCGCGGGCGCGCGCATGACGTCGCTGATGGCGGCCGACTGGAAGGCCCTCGAGCGTGCGCGGCGCGCCCGAGGCGTGGGCGACGCCTCGCGCATCCGTTCCTTCCTGCGCGGCGCCTTTTCGCTGCTGGTGTTCGCGCTGCGTCGCTCTGGCAAGCTGGCCACGACGATGGAGGCCCGGGGCTTCGGTGCGGCAGGCACGCGCACGTGGGCGCGCCCCTCGCGCCTGCGCGCCGCCGACGCGGTCCTCATGATTGTCGCCGTCGCTGTTCCCGCGATTGCGCTGGCCGCGAGCGTCTGGGCGGGCACTTTCGCCCTGGTGGGCCGATGAGCGGCCTGACCTGGGAAGACGTGAGCGGGGGAGCGGGCCTGAGGGTCACCGTCCCCGTCACGATGGGCCCCGATGAGGCCGCCCGTGGGCTCGCCCCCCGCCTGAGTGCCCTGGCGGGGGAGCGGGCTCCGGCCTCGTTCGACGAGAAGAGCGACAAGCTCGGGGTCCCGGTCGTCACGATCGACGGCTACTCCGGGGCGGGCAAGTCCACGCTGGCCGCCGCGATCGCTCGGCTCGTGAACGGCTGGCAGGTGCTGCACCTCGACGACTGGTACCCCGGCTGGGACGGCCTCGCGGAGGGCGCCGACATCGCGCGTCGAATTGCCGCCGACCTGCGGGAAGGACGGGCCTCGTCCTACGAGGCCTGGGATTGGGACAAGGGAACGACCGGGGCGACGACCCGCGTCCCTCTCGTCCCGACCATCATCGAGGGCTGCGGTGCCATCGAGGCCGAGGCCGACATCGCCATCTGGATCGCCGACCCAGGCGAGGACGAGCGGCGCAGTCGGGCGCTGGCGCGCGATGGGCAGACCTACGCGCCACACTGGCGGCGCTGGGCCGACCAGGACCTGGGGCGCTCGATACACTAGGCGCATGCTGCCGCCACCCCCTGAACTGCCGCTGTGGGGATGGCTCCTTGTTGGGGCCATCGATTTCGTCATCCGCGTTGTCGCGCTGGGTGTTGTTCCCAAGCATCGGCGCGCATCGACCTCGACAGCGTGGCTGCTGCTGATCTTCCTGTGGCCCCTCCTCGGCGTGCCCCTGTACGTTATTTTTGGCTCGTGGTGGGCGATGGGACGTCGCCTCGACGACGACCCGGAGGCCAGTGCGCTGGTCGACGCCATTGTGGCGGGGTCGACCGCCCCTCAACCCGAGTCGTACGAGGTCCCCACCGGCCCGGACGGCCTGCCTTTCGGCTCGGACGGCGACACGGCCTCGATTATGCGCCTGTCCGGAAACCTGAGTGGATTCCCGGCTTCGGCGGGGCGCGTCAGCCGCCTCTACAACGACACGGCCGAGACCTTCCGAGCCATGGCCGCCAGCATCGACGCGGCCACCCACCACGTGAACGCCCTGTACTACCAGACGTCCTGGGACGAGTACACGGCCCCCTTCTACGAGGCCCTCGAACGTGCCGTCGCCCGTGGCGTCACCGTCCGCCTGCTCGTCGACCACCACGGCATGCGCACGATCCCGGGACACAGGGAGTTCCGTCGCCGCCTGAACGCCATGGGCATCGAGTGGCACGAGATGCTGCCTTTTGCGCCGCTGCGCGGCCAGATCCGCCGCCCGGACCTACGCAATCACCGCAAGATCCTCGTCGTCGACGGACGCGAGGCCTACATCGGGTCTCACAACCTCGTCGCCCCCGACTATGACACCCCCTCGTATCAGAAGGCCGGCATGCTTTACGACGACACGAGCGTGTCCGTCACCGGCCCCATCGTCGCCCAGATCCAGGCGGTCTTCGCCGTCGACTGGTACTACGCGTGCAAGGAGATCCTCACCCCCGAGGTTCTCACCCCGCCCGACGCGCAGGTCGCCGATGAGCATGAGGAGGAGCAGGCCTCGGCGATGCAGATCATCCCGTCGGGCCCCGCGTTCAAGGGCGAGCCGAACCTGCGCGCGTTCGTCCACATGATTTCCTCGGCGCGCACGCACGTGTCGATCACCAGCCCCTACTTCATCCCAGACGAGGCCCTCATGACGGCGCTGACGAATGCCGCGCTGTCGGGCGTTACGGTCGAGCTCTTCGTCTCCGAGCAATTCGACCAGTTCCTGGTCGGCCACGCGCAGCGCTCCTACTACGGGCCGCTGCTGAAGGCGGGCGTACGCATCCACCTGTACCACAAGCCGCGGATGCTCCACTCGAAGTACATGATCGTCGATGGGAGCCTGTGCATCATCGGCTCGTCCAACATGGATGTGCGTTCCTTCGGCCTCAACTACGAGATCGTGCTCGTCGCCGACAGTGCGCGCCTGGTCGAGATGCTGCACGGCAACGACGAGCGCACGCGCGCGCAGTCCCGCGAGCTCACGTACGAGGAGTGGAAGGGCCAGCCGTGGCACGTCCACTACGTCGACAACGTGTGCCGACTCGGGAGCTCACTCCTGTGAGCGCGCCCAATAACGAGGCCGTGGCCGGGCGTGCGGCCACCACTCATTCGTGGCCTCAGTACGGGGATCGTGACACGATATCGAACGGCGTGTCCGATTCCCTCGATGTGAACCCCTTCGTCGGGGAGGGCGGTGCCTACGACTCGGTGCGCCCCGCGTACCCGGACGAGGCCGTGGCCTCGTTGATCGACGCCGCGCGGAGCGGGTGGGGCGTGAATGCTCCGGGGCGGGATGGCCCACTGCGCGCCGCCGACATCGGTGCGGGCACCGGCAAGATGAGCGAGCTCCTGGTTCGCGGCGGTCTCCTCGTGGACGCGGTCGAACCCTCCGAGGCGATGCGCGCCCAGGCCTCGTCTGTCGAAGGTGTGAGGTGGCACGACGGTGTCGCGGAAGACACTGGGTTACCGAACGGCCTGTATGACATCGTCGTGTTTGCACAGTCCTGGCACTGGATGGATTCTGAGCGTGCGGGCCTCGAGGCGGCCAGGCTCCTCGCGCCCGGAGGCGTGCTCGCGATCGTGTGGAATCAGATGGCCGTGTCGATTCCGTGGGTGCATCGCCTGACCCGCATCATGCGCTCGGGCGACGTGCACCGCCCCGACAGGCCGCCCACGCCGGGCGGGGGCTTCGCCCCGATGACCCTCACCCAGGTCGCGTGGGAGGACCGGATGACCCCCGAGGAGATCCTCACCCTGGGCACGACCCGTTCCTCGTATATCCGTTCGTCGGAGGCGGGGCGTGCGCGCATGCAGGAGAACCTGCGCTGGTACCTCTACGAGCACCTCGGCTACGCGCCGGGGGAGCAGGTCACCATCCCGTATGCGACCCTCGTGTGGCTCTCTCACCTGTGAGGGAGGGGCCGCTGCGTGAGTCAGCGGAAGGAAATCTCCTTCTTGGTCTTGTTATCGAACCATCGCCGACGTCCGTCAGGTTCGACGACGAGTTGAATGTCGGAGCCGATCGGCAGGTCGTAGATGCCGATGCAGGCCGGTTCGATGTCGCACAGATCGTTAAAGTTGACGACGGTCATGTTCTTAGGATCGTCCAGGTACTCGGCGGTGTCGCGGTCGGACAGCACGCGCCATCCGGAGTCTTCCGGGGCAAGTGGGACATCGCGGTTCAGCCACTTGATGTTGCCGGTTCGTTCGACAATCTTCCGCGAGACGATGGCGGCACCGGCGCCGCGAATGTAGGTGGGACGCATCATTCCTCCTGTCAGTGGGTGTCACCCTGCGCGCGCAGGTAGTTGTCGATGCGGTCGGCGAGGGCTTGCCGGTCCTCGAATGCGCGGACGAGTTCATGGAAGGGCTTGCCTCCGTCGACGACGGTCGTAAAACCCGGGTCGGGGGACGCGAAGACGACGTCGTAGATGGGCGTCAGGTCCTCGTCGGAGTAGCGGTGGAGGGGGAGTAGGTACTGGAGGGGGAGGCGCTTACGATAATCGAGGCAGTTGAAGGTCTCCCCGTGGTCGACCAGGACCTGTGCGATGGCGGCGTCGCGCGCGGGGTCGTGCTTGACGGCGCCCAGCAGGATGTGCAGGAGTGACGCCCCGTCGCCGGACTTGTGGGCGAACGACGGATTGCGCTCGAGCAGGAAGTCGACGATCTTGTATCGCTCCTCCGCTTTGCTGTTCCCGAGAGCGTAACTGAACAGGGAACGCCCCCGGTTCGCGCGCGCCTCGTCCCCCTCGGAGTAGAGGGCGACAAAGTCCTCAAATGTCTTCATATTCGCCGTGAGAAAGATGTTCATTTGTCGAGGCCTTCGTACTTGTGGCTGCGATTAGTGGTTGGATGCTCAACGCGATAATGCTCAGGTGTATTGTACCAGTCTCTAAATTCGGCAGGGGTCATCTCCCCGTTGACGTACTCGAGCCACCTGTCATGATATTTTTCGCTGGGTATGTGGCCCATATCCCACACTCCTCGACGGGGGGTGCCGGGTGTCCATTCGATGACTCTGTCAGCGGGGTCCAAAACCGTCCCGTCGGGCCGTACCTCGTTCTCCCAGACTTTAAGGATGGTTTCCTCGCGGAATGAAGGTCTATTCTTCGGATTTAAGTAAGGACGGGGGTCAGAAGGGTCAATGTGGGGAACCCCATCTTCGTCAACATAGGTTCCCCAGTTGTGGTCAGGGTCACCAGAATGCGGGTTGTGCTTTGCCTCGTCAGCACCTTCCTCGGATTTGATTTCCTGTGATTCTTCCGCGTTCTTGTCGGAGACGGTATCGTTGTCAGACTCTCCGCCACCGTTGTCGTCATCGGACTTGTGCGCGTCAGCCTCGTCCTTGGGGGACTTGCCGTCAGCATCCTTATCGGACTTGTGCGCGTCAGCCTCGTCCTTGGGGGACTTGGCGTCGGCGTCGTCGTTCTTGGCTGAGTGCTTGTCGTCGGTGTCCTTGGGGTGCTCGTCGCCGTCGTGGTGTGCGGTGTCGTCTTCCTTGTGGGACTTGTCCGACGCGGGCTTGTCAGCCTCGGTCTTGTCGCCGTGGCGCGCCGAATCAGCAGCGTCGTCTGCCTTGCCGTTGGCGGAGTGGTCCTTCGCCTTGGGGTCAGCGTCCGCGTGCTCGGCGGAATCCTTGTTGGACTTGGCGTCGGCATCGGCCTTACCGGAGCCATTTGCGTCGCCGGAGCCGTGGCCGGCCTTGCTGGCGTCGGCAGCCTCATCCGCGTG
>ERZ772971.306-NODE-306-length-32240-cov-4.864067_pt1 | contig 32240 bp, 30 predicted proteins | sample MGYA00511943_ERZ772971 | MGnify/ENA primary metagenome ERZ772971 (study PRJEB29015, sample SAMEA2737929) | human oral metagenome | biome: human oral; feature: human-associated habitat; material: dental | place: China | collected 2144 ... | reverse complement strand
TGTGAATGCCCTGCTGTTTTGGTTCTTTACTCTCGTTACTCTTTATTAGCGATTTGACTATAGAGCGCCTGGCTGGCGATGGCGAGGTTGCCTTTGCTGAACAGCGCTTTGTACCACGCGGTGGTGTGCGGTTTTTCCAGGTTCGGCGCGTAGATGATGAGGCGGGTGTTATCGAGCGGCAGGTCGGCGAGACGGATGAGGGTGTCAGCGGTCGCCTTGTCCGCTTTTTTCTGGTCGAGATAGAGTTCGAGCAGGCGGCGCGGCGCGAAGAGCGAGGGGGTTTCGAGTTCGGCGATGAGGGTGTCGATGCGGGTGTCGCCGTAGAGGCGCTGGCGTTCGCTGAAGCCGTCGGCAGTGGCACGCGCGCGCAGGGCGTCCAGCGCTTCGGCGTTCAACAGCGCTTCGCTACCGTAGATGAGGCTGATGGCCGGCAGCGGGTGCGCTTTCAGGTGGTGAGCGGTGTCTTGCGCGGCGAGGTTCATCGGATGGTGGCGTTGAGATAGCGGATGAGTTTGTCGGCGTTGTCGCGCGCGAGTTGCTGGTGTGCTTCGGCTTCTTCAGCACGGCTGCCGAGGTAGGCGTTGCTGCGGTAGAGGACGTTGCTGCGTGCGGTGAAGGTCTGGCTGCCGTGCGTCTCGCCGTTTTCGCTGATGGTGGCGCGGAAGCTGTCGAAGAGTTCGATTTCCTGGGTGTCGCCGGTGCTGCCGGTCGTGGTGCGCACGCGCTGGTGGTCGATGTCGCTGATGGTGACGCGCACGGCAGCTTCCGCACTTTCGGCAATGCCTTGCTGGCGCAGGGCGGCACGAATGGCATCGGCCAGTTCGTCGTTGCCGCCGGGCAGGTCGAGGTGGATGCTGTGGACGTGGTTCGCTTGCTGCGCGCCTTTGAGGTGGAAACCGCAGGCGGCAAGGGCAAAGGGGAGGGTGGCGAGGAGGAGGCGTCTTTTCATGCGGGGAGATGGGCGTTAGGTGTGTGGATTGTAACAGTTTTCCGGGGCGGTGGCGGGCGGCGGCGGGTTACATAAAAAATCCCGCCGGAGCGGGATTTTGCTTGGGCGCGTGGTATGTCTCAAGCCATGAAACGGCCGATGACTTGTCCGCCGACCATCATCCACGCCATCAGGAGCGAGGTGAGGGTGACGCCGAGCCAGATGTAGCCGGTTTTCAGGTAGCACCAGTGGTTGATGATGAGCATCGCGCTGTATTGCGCCATGATGACCGGCAGCATCATCATCCAGCGTCCGCCGTATTGCGGCAGGCCGATGACGTCGAATCCCGGGCCGATTTGCAGGTAGGCGGGGATGAAGTGCAGGCACCACAGCAGGAACAGGCCGCCGACGGCAGCAAGGATGCTGCCTACGCTCCAGCGCAGCAGGTTGCCGGTGAAGCTGTAGCCGATGGGCTGTTTGAGCTGGACGGTGAGGATGAGACCGTTCACGGCGGTGAAGGCGATGAGGATGAGCAGCCAGTAGAGCGGGTAGAGCTGCCAGCGTTCGGCGGTCATCGGTTTCAGGAGCGGCCAGAGGAAGCGCAGTTCTTGGGCGAAGAGGTTATGGATGAACAGGGTGAGGGCGTAGAGGTAGCCCATCAGCAGCAGGGCCAGGAGCAGGCTGCGGCGGATGACGACGGCGCTGTCGCGGGTCGGCGGAGCGAAGACGCCCAGATATTGCAGCGGCACGCCTTGACGGCGGTACCACAGGCTGAACAGGGCGATGCTCACGGCGGCGCTGACGAGGAGCCAGGTGATGATGCCGTTGCCCATTTCCAGCGGCATCGCGGGCAGGAGGGCAGCGATGGGTTCGTTGGCACCGCCCCAGCGGGTAAAGAGCGGGTAGAGCAGCAGGGTGAGCAGGACGTTGATGAGGGCGAATAGCCGCCATTGGCCGCGTTCCAGACGGTTGTCGTTGTTGAGCGGCTGGCGGGCGGCGGCGAAGTATGGCGTGTCCAGCAGCAACGCAGCCAGGCAGAGGGTGGAGAGCACGGCGGCGATGAGGGCGACGAGGCCGCTGCTTTCTTTGTACCAGTAGGTGAAGCCTTGTGCTTCCTGTGGCTGGCCGAGGGTTTGCGCGAACCAGTCGATGGCGCTTTGGTTGGTCGCAGTGGCAATCATCACGCCGAGGTGGCTGCCCTGTACCAGGTCGGCACGGCGGGCGCTGCCGTCGGCGATATTGCCGTAGGTGTGGTTCCATTCGAGGGTGCTGTCGGCGGGCAGGCCGAAGGCTTGCAGGCGCGCGGCGTTGTGGACGAGGTTTTTGACGGGGTAGGTTTTTTCGCGGTAGCCGCCGATTTCTTCGTAGAGACCCTGGGTGAGCAGGTAGTTGTGCAGTCCGTCCATTTCGCCGCCGTTGCTGCTTTGTCCGTTCACCGCGCGGTGATCGGGGTTGGCTTTGGCGACGCGGATGGCGTTCAAGGCGCCGGTGGAGTGGCCGAAGATACCGAGGCGGGTGTTATCCACAAACGGCAGGGTTTTCAGGTACTGGTAGCCGTTGTTGGCGCCGCTCATGTTTTTGTTGGCGGCTGGGGCTTTGGTCGAGTAGCCGTGCCCGAAGTGGTCGATGGCGAAGACGACGTAGCCGCGCCGCGCCAGTTCAAGGGCGCCAAAGGTGTTGGTGGCTTCTTTGTCACTCTGGTAACCGTGCAGGGCCAGCAATCCCGGCGCGGGATGTGCGGCGGTCGCGGTTTTCGGACGGTAGAGTTTGGCCACCATCGGCTGCATTTCTTCGGTCATGAAGGTGATGGTGTTGACGTCGATGCGGCCAAAGTCGCGTTCGATGCGATTGCCTGTCCAGGCGGCAATCAGGGCGATGAGGGCAAAGATAGCTGCCCACAGGGCATAGCAGCGGCAGGTTTTCATGATCGTTCTCCTGTCGGTTCGCCGACTTCGGCAAGGATGCTCACTTGTGCGCTATCTACGCCCTGCACGCGCAGCGGCATGGCAATGACGCGTTGCAGGCGGTAGGCGTCGATATGGGCGAGCGCCATGTCCTCGATGATGCAGATGTAGTGTTTGCTGTACATGCCGAGCAGGATTTGGTGCGCTTTGACGCCGTGGTCGGGATGCGACGGCGAGGCCAGCGAGATGAAGTCGAAGCCGACGGCTTTGAGGTGCGGGGCGTGATCCAGCAGGTACTGGGCGGCGTTGATGCTGAAGGCGCAGCCGCGTGCGGCGTAGGTTTGCGGGTCGCGTTTGCGCACGGCTTCGAGTCCGGTGCGCAGGATGAGGCAGTCGGCTTTGGCAGCGCGCGCCATGTAGGGCACGAGGTCGGCGGGCTCAATTAGCGAGGCTTCACCTTTGGGCAGGTCGATGAGGAGCGGGTGTTCGTAGATGAAGCGCTCGATCGGCAGTTCGCTGATGGTCGGGCCGTTCGGGTTGAAGTGGGCCGGGGCGTCGTAGTGGGTGCCGAAATGGTTGAAGAGGTGCAGGATGGAGCTGTTGTAGGCGTCGCCGTCAGCGATGCGTGTGCTTTTTTCGATGCGCAGCGTCGGTTCGCCGGGGAATCCGGAATCGGCGACGTTCAGCGGATGGGAGAGGAAGTGGTATTGCATGGTCGTGCCTCAAGGCTGTTGTTTCGGGGCAGTTTGCAGGAGTTGTTGCAGTTCGGCTTTCCAGTGTTTGGCCTGCATCACGGTGCCGTGGCCACGGGTGTTTTCGCTGGCGGGGATGAGGTATTCGCGCCCGTGCGGGATGCGCGGGATTTCCCGTTCCATGATGCCGAGGACGCGCGGGTTGCGTTCGTCGTGGGCGGAGTTGATGGCGAGCAGGTGGGCGCGGATGTTTTCGAGATGGGCCGAGGCGTTGTAGTTGTGCGAGGATTCCCACTGGTAGATGAAGTCGTTGGCGTCGCCATTGAAGGGGGCGGCAAGGCGTTCTTGCAGCCAGGCGTCGCCTGCCGCGCTGCTGCTGCCCGCTTTGTACAGCGCCTGTTCGCCGCCGTTGGTGGCAGTGGTGAAAAAGAGGTAAGTGCGGCGGAAATTTTGCGGCTGTTCGCGGTAGTCGCCGTTCTGCCAGCTGGGGTCGCTTTTGATGGCATCGACCAGCAGGCGGCGCATCATCCAGTTACGACCTGCCATTTCGGTCGGGTAGGACGCCATCGGCACAGCGATGTCCATCATGTCCGGATAGCGGGTCGCCCACAGCCAGGTATGCATGCCGCCCATGGAGTTGCCCAGGACGAGGCGCAGGTGCTTGATGCCCAGGTGCTCGGTGATGAGGCGGTATTGGGCATCGACCATGTCGTCGTAGGTGTAGCGCGGGAATTTCATGCGCAGGCCGTCTGAGGGTTTGCTGCTTTTGCCGGTGCCGATGGCGTCCGGCAGGATGATGCGGTATTGGGTGGCATCCAGCGGTGCGCCGGCGCTGAAGAGTTCGTCAGCAAAGCCCTTTTTGAGCATGCTGCGTGCGGAGCCGGTGGTGCCGTGCAGGATGAGGACGGGTTCCCCGTCGGGGTTGCCGAGGGTGGTGTAGTGCAGGCGCAGTTCGGGCAGGGTCTCGCCGCTGGTGAAGCGGTAGTTCGGGATGACCCATTCGTGTTCTTCCTGGTTCGGGTAGGTGGTTTCTGCCTGGGCAAAAGTGGTGAGGCCGAGTACGCAGAAGGCGGTTTGGAGGAGGCGGCGTAGTGTCAGATGCATGGTGTTCCCCTGTTTTCTAAAGCGAAAGGGCCCGCGGTGGCGGGCCCTGTGTCGTCGTTAAGCGGTGATTTTCCGGTTCATGTGCATGACGTAGGCCATGACCAGACCGAGGATGACGAGCGGCAGGATCGGGTCGAGGATGGAGCCGCCGTGGCCGAAGACGAGGTTGGCAACGGCAACCAGCGCGCCGCCGATACCCCAGGCGATGGTGGTCGGGATAGACCAGACGATCATCTGGGTTTTTACGTCGGCGATGCCCATCATGCGGTTGACCACCCAGTAGAGGCTGTCGTTGAAGTAGCCGAAGAAGAGCGAGCCCATGGTGGCAGCGTTGGCGGCCATCAGCATGTTGATACCTTCGATTTCGGCGAGTATCGGCATGGAGATGGAGGCGCCGGTGACCATGGCGACGGTGCCCGAACCCTGGATGAAGCGCATCAGGGTGGCGATGATGAAGGGGATCATGATCGGCGAGAAGGGCAGGTGCTGGGCGATGTGCTGGGCCATTTCTTTACCCGCGCCGCTGTCGCGCAGGATGGCGCCGAGTGCGCCACCGGCACCGGTCACGAGCAGGATGATGCCTGCACTGGTCACGCCTTCTTCGAGGTATTTGGCGGTGTCATGCACGCTTGTCCGCGGCAGCAGGGTATAGACGGCGACCAGCACGCTGATGGCGAGCGCAATGATGGGGTTACCGACAAAAGCAATGGTTTGGTAGAAGGCACCAGCCTGGAAGGCTTTCAGGGCTTCTTCTGTCGGGAAGCTGTATTTGCCGACGAGATCAACGATGGCTTTGGCGAAGATGAGGACAATCGGCAGGACGATGGGCAGCATGGAAAGGAACAGGCTGGGCAGGGATTTGGCCTGTTGTTTTTCGATGTAGCCGTCGAGTTTGTCGCGCAGTTCGTCTTCGCTAAAGGCTTGCTGGTTGAACTCAGGGAAGCGTTTATCCAGCCATTTGGCGTAGTACACCATACCGATGACGCAGGGCACGGCGAAGCACATGCCGGAGAGCAGCATGGCGCCCAAATCTACGCCGAAGATACCGGCGACACCGAGCGGGCCGGGGGTCGGCGGCACGGTGTGGTGGGTAACGACCAGGCCGCCGGCGAGGGCGACGCCGAGGGTGAGCAGCGAGCGTTTGCTGTTCTTGGCGAGCGCTTTGGCGACGGGGTAGAGGACGACGAAGGCGGAATCAACGAAGATCGGGATACTGACGATGTAGCCGGTGATTGCCAGCGCCCATTCTTCTTTTTTCTCGCCGAGGAACTTGATGAAGCTGAACGCCATTTTTTCGGCGGCGCCGGAGACTTCGAGGATGCGCCCCATCATCACGCCGAGGCCGATGACGATACCGATACTGCCGAGGGTGCTGCCGAAGCCTTTGCTGATGGCACTGATGGTTTCAGTCGCGCTCAGACCGCCGCAGATACCGGCGATGGATGCGGCGATAAGCATGGCGATGAAGGCGTGCACGCGGGTGCGCAACACGAGGTAGATCAGGACGAAGATGGCGATCAGGAGGCCGATGATGGGCAGGGGCATGCCGAGCACGGTGGTCACGGCTTTTTCAGTGGTTTCCATGATTTATCTCCCTTGCAGGTCTTTGTCGATGAATTGGCGGATGACGCTCTGGAAGTCGCTGTCGCAGATGAAACCGCGGGCGAGGGCGCTGGTGTTGTCGATCGCGGCCGGCCAGCTGGCGACGATGGCGTTGATGCCTTCATCGAGTTGCGGCTTGATGTGTTGCAGGATCTCTTTGCCCTTGATGGCGGCGAGGTCGTCGAGCATTTGCTGCACGCTGATGGTGAAGCCGGGCAGGTTGATGACGTGCCAGTCGCGCGGCGGCAGGGAAGGCATATCGAGCGCGTGGATGAAGTTGGCGACGACCGTATCGGGGCTGGACAGCCACAGGCGCAGCGCGGGGCTGACCGGCAGCACGGCGTCTTCGCCTTGCAGCGGTTCGCGCATGATGCCGCTCACGAAAGACGAGGCGGCCTTGTTGGGTTTGCCGGGGCGGATGCAGACGGTAGGCAGGCGCAGGGCGAGGCCGTCGGCGAAGCCTTTGCGGGTGTAGTCGTTAATCAGCAGTTCGCACATGCCTTTTTGTGTGCCATAAGTGGACTGCGGGGTAACGGCGGTGTCGTCGCGGATGACATCGGGCAGTTTGCCGCCGAAGACGGCGAGCGAGCTGGAAAAGATGATGCGGATGGACGGTTTGGTGTGGCGGATGGCTTCCAGCAGGTTGCGCGTGGCCAGGAAGTTGATTTCGTAGCCGAGGTCGGGTTCGGCTTCGGCGTGGCTGCTGACGATGGCGGCGAGATGGAAGACGGCATCGGTCGCCGGCGTGATGACGCTGCCGAGGTGGGCAGGATCGCGCAGATCCATTTCCACGCAGGTAACGCGCGAATCGTTGCCGGGGGCGGTCGGCTTGATGACATCCACCAGGGTGAGGTGGACATCCTGCCGCTTGGCCAGCAGGGTTTTGGCAAGCCGCTGGCCGAGGAAGCCAGCGCCGCCAGTGATGACGATGTTTTTCATGGGTTGCCTCTGTTGTGTGAAGGAAAGTGTGTGCAATGACGGGGAAGGCGGGAAGCCCAGTGTTTATCCCGCTTGGCGGGTGGTTGTCGGGCTTCGCCCGTTCTTCTCTAACCCCCACCCCAACCCCTCACCCACCGGGTGAGGGGCTTTTTCCGTCCCGTAAAGCCCAGGTTTTATCTCGCTTGACGGTTTGTTTTCCCCTTCCCCCGCAAGCGGGAGAAGGGATTTGGGGGTTCCGCTTGGCGGCGATGCGAATCGTAGGATGGGCTTTAGCCCACCAAACATCAGCAAGGCTATTGTTCATGGTGGGGCAAGACCCACCCTACACGACCCCAGGTTTTATCCCGCTTGGCGGCCTGTTTAACGGTAAGCCGCGAACCAGCCCAGCCCGTCTTCGGTTTTACCGCGCGGGTTGTATTCGCAGCCGATGTAGCCCGCGTAGCCGAGTTCGTCGAGCAGGGCGAAGATGTAGGGGTAGTTCACTTCGCCTTCGTCCGGTTCGTGGCGGTCGGGGACGGAGGCAATCTGGATGTGGCCGATGCGCGCAAACATCGCGCGGGTCATCGCGCTCAACTGCCCGTCCACGTTCTGCGCGTGGTAGTAGTCGAACTGGATCCGCACGTTATCGCGGTCGATGGCTTCGACGGCGGCGAGCGTGTCGTACTGGCTTTTCAGCAGGTAATTCGGTTTGACCTGCGGGCTGAGGGCTTCCAGCACGATCTGGATGCCGTGCGGGCGGAAGCGTTCGCTGGCGTAGCGCACGTTGTCGATGTAGGTGTTGAGATAGGCATTGCGGTCGGCGCCGGCGGGGACGACGCCCGCCATGATGTGCACGGTCGGGCATTCCAGGGCGATGGCGTATTCCAGCGCCTGGTCGATGTCGCGCCGTGCCTCGCTTTCGCGCCCCGGCAGGGCAGTCAGCCCCCATTCGCCGTTTTTGGTATCGCCGGCCGCGCTGTTAAAAAGCACCTGCTTCAAGCCGTGCTTGTCCAGCAGCGCTTTCAGCTCGGCGGCGGGATAGTCGTAGGGCCACAGGTATTCGACGTAGCGGAAGCCCGCGTCCGCCGCCGCCTTGAAGCGTTCGAGGAAGGGGCGGTCGGCAAACATCATGGTCAGGTTGGCAGCAAATTTGGGCATGGTTATTTCCCCCGGTTTTTCAGATCGTTAACTTCGTCATCCGTCAGATAGCGGATGTTTTCGCCGCGCAGGATGAAATGCAGTCTCGCGGTTTCTTCCAGTTCTTCGGTGTTATCCACCGCGTCGGTGAGGTCACTGCCCGTGACCACCACGCCGTGATTGGCGAGCAGAAAGGCGCGGCCCGTGAGCACCCGCGCTTCCAGTTCGCGCGCGATGTCGGGGTGACCGGGGCGGTAATAAGGGATGACCGGCAGCGCGCCGACGCGCATGACGTAATACGGCGTGAACGCTTTGAGCGCGTTCGCAGGATCCAGCCCTTGCAGGCAGGATAGCGCGGTGAGGTAGGTGGAATGCAGGTGGACGATGGCGTTGCAGGCAGGATTCTTGCGGTACAGCGCGAGATGGAAGACAGACTCCTTGCTCGGCTTGTCGCCGGCGAGCAGATTGCCGTCGCCATCCAGCACCGACAGCCGTTCCGCCGTCAGCCGCCCCAGCGAGGAACCGGTGGGGGTGACGAGGAAACGCCCGCCGTCCAGACGGCAGGACAGGTTGCCCGCCCCGCCGACGCTGTAACCCCGGTTAAACAGCGACGCCGCCAGCGCCACCATCTGGTTTTTTTGCTCAAGTTCGGTCATGCGAACATCCCCTGCGCGTAGGCAAAGAAATCCTCAGTGCCGAAGTTGCCGGATTTCAGCGCGAGATAGACTTCGCCATCGAGCACGCGCAGCCACGGCACGCCGGGGGCAATCTGCTTGCCGATGTGGAAGCCGTCCACGCCGAGACGCTGCACGACGATGCTGGATGTTTCCCCGCCCGCGCAGATGAAATTCACCACGCCCTGTGCACGCAGCTTTTCCGCGACGGCGGCAAACACCTGCTCAATGGCGTGGCTGGATTTTTCCATGCCGAAGCGTTGCTGGATGGATTTTAGTTCGTCCGGCGGCACGGTGGCGTAGAGCAGCGGTGCGTGTTTATCATCCAAATGGCTGACGACCCAAGCGGCGAGTTCAGCGGCATAGTCCTCGCTCCGCTCGATGCAAGACTGTGCCTCGACGAAGCGGTGCGGCGCGACGGCTTTATAGGTGGCGACCTGCTTGTTGGTCATCACCGAACACGAGCCGGAAAGCACCACCGTCGCGCCCTTTTTCGGCACAAAGGCGTTGTCGCCCTTCTTGCCGCCGGAAAGCAGCGCCGCCAGATACGCGCCCAGCCCCGAACCGCCGGTAACCAGGCGCAAATCGCGGCAGGCCTCGGCCAGCACCGCCAGTTGCGCGTTATCAACACTGTCGGCGACTGCATAGCGGTAGCCGTCTGCGCGCAGACGGGCGAAGCAGTCCCTGACGTGCGCCGCGCCCTGCACCATGTCCGGATAGGCGACCAGCCCCGTCTTGCCGCGCGCCTGCGCGTCCATCAGGCGCGGCAGACTGGCGTCGCGCATCGGCGTAATCGGGTGATTCTGCATCCCCGATTCATTGAGCAGCACCTGGCCGACGAACAGATAGCCATTGAAAATTGTCCGCCCGTTGACCGGCAGCGCGGGGGAAATCACCGTGAAATCCTCGCCCAGCGCATCGAGCAGCGCATCCGTCACCGGGCCGATATTGCCGGCGGCGGTGCTGTCAAACGTCGAACAATACTTGAAGAAAAACTGCTTGCCGCCTGCTGCCTGCAACCACTGCAATGCCGAGAGCGACTGCGCTACCGCCTCTTGCGCGGCAATCGAGCGCGATTTCAGGCTGATCACCACCGCATCAACGCCGTCCGGCAGGGCGCGCGCCGGAATGCCGTTCATCTGCACCGTACGCAGACCGTTTTCCGTCAAAAAGCTGGCGATGTCGCTCGCGCCGGTGAAATCGTCGGCAATTACCCCTAACTGCAACATCTCAGCCCCCTTTTTTCGGCAAGTCGATGCCGCTGAAAATCTTGATTACCGCGCTGTCGTCTTCCTTGCCGTGCCCGGCATTGCTTGCCTCGGTGAACATATTGAACGCCGTGGACGCGAGCGGCAGCGGGAAACGCAGCGCCTTGCCCGTATCCGTCACCAGGCCCAAATCCTTGACGAAAATATCGACCATCGACAGCGGCGTGTAGTCGCCATCAACAACGTGCTTCATGCGGTTCTCGAACATCCACGAATTGCCGGCAGCGTGCGTGACCACGTCGTACATCAAATCGAGTGGAATCCCGGCCTTGGCGGCCAGCGCCATCGCCTCCGCTCCGGCGGCAATATGCACCCCGGCGAGCAACTGGTGAATGATCTTGACCGTCGCGCCCTGGCCGATGTCCTTGCCGCAGCGGTACACCTTGCCCGCGACCGCATCCAGCACCGGCTGCAACTTGGCGAACGCCGCGTCATCACCGGCTGCCATCACCGTCATCTCGCCTGCTGCCGCCTTCGCCGCACCGCCGGAAACCGGAGCATCCAGCATCAAGAGGCCGCGCGCGGCGAGCGCCTCGCCAAAACGGCGGGCATCCTGCGCGGCAATCGTCGAGGAAACCATCACCGCCGTGCCGGGCTTGAGCTTGTCAGCGAGCTTGCTTTCGCCGAAAAGCACAGCGTCCACCTGGGCAGCATTGACCACGAGCAGCAGCACCGCATCGAGCTTGTCGGCAAAACCATCCGCTGATGCCGCGACCGCTTTCGCACCGGCAGCCTGCAAAACGTCGCGCGCCTGCGCAGACAAATCCACGCCATACGTATCGAGACCGGCGCGCACACAGGACTGCGCCGCCCCCATACCCATCGCACCCAAACCGATTACCGCAACTGCATACGACATGATGAACCTCTCGTTATGTGAAAAACGGGTGGATATTAGAGCGGCATTTTGTGTAAAGCAATAGGTTTATTGTGGAGTTTTGGGAAAAAACGTGAGATTACCAAAATTTGTCGGCGCAGCAATACGTTAAAAGAGCAAAAAAATAGCCGCTCTAAGCGGCAAACAAGGATTTCGGGAGCAGAGGAATGTGGATGTGCATGACTCGCCTTTAGATGGGGAATTCCCCAAATGATGTGTGAATATCTTATAAAGAAGGGTGAGAAGGCACAGCGGAAGGGGTGTACTCTTGCCTAAATCCCGTATTTAGCAGCGATATTGCGCAGGTCATCGTTGCTTTGCGCCGTGAGCAGCTCGGCAATCAGTGCCTCGTTATCCAGCATCGTCGCCAGCATCGACATATTTTCCAGATGCTGCTCGTGATTCTGCGAGGCGAGGGTGAAGAATAAGCGCGCATCCTTGTCGCGGTCATCGGCAGCAAAGGCGACCGCTTCATGCACTTTCATGAAGGACACCGCTGTCTGATGAACACTGGCGACATTCCCCTGCGCGTGCGGCATGGCGATATCGGGGGCGATGACGATATACGGCCCGTATTGCTCAACGCTGGCAATGATTTCATCTGCATAAGCGGCATCCACTGCGCCGCTTGCGACCAGCGGTTCACATCCGGCTCGGATGGCGCTTTGCCAGTCGGCACAGCGTTCCTTGAAATTGACGTGTCCGGCGTCAAGCATTTGTGTCAGTAACATGGCGTCCTCCGCTTAACACGCAACAAAACCGACAGCACGCTGTGCCTGCCGACCTGCTTCATACCACCGCTTACCCCATGCAGAATAAGCACCCAAGCGCCTCATTTCACTGACTTTACTCATTTAAAGACTCCAGTAACAACAGAAAAAACGGCAAACGGAACCCTCCATTTACCTCCCCGTAGTGTGCGCTACAACCCCGCATAAAGCGAGGATTGGTTGCCGTGTAAACAGCACGCGAGGGTAGGGGGGGCTGCCAAGCGGGATAAATTCAGGCTTGTGCCGTGATAATCGCCAGGTAAAAAAGAGCGGGCTGTGTTGCCCGCCCGTTCTTTATTGTCCCTTGCGCAGGGTGTCGAGTTCGTCGAGGAGTTGCAGGATGAGCGCGGTCGCGGGGGCACTGGCTTCAAAGTCGCGGCTGATGCGGTGAGCGCGGCGAATGCGTGCCAGTTGGTAGCCATCGTAGGTGGCCTGCTGCGGGTCGCCGCTGACGTGGATGATGTCCGCTTCGATGATGCTGGTAAACCAGTTGTCGTCGCTGTCGCAGGCGCGGATGATTTCGCGGTAGCTCAGTTGGATGTCGTGTTCGTCGTGCATGGTTCAGCCTCTTGCGCCGTAATGTGCCGCCAGTTGCTCCCAGGCGGCGCGGTCGGCGTCGCTGTTCGCTTGCGGCAGGTCGATGTGGATGGTGAGGTACAGGTCGCCCGGTTCTTTGGCGGGGATGCCTTTGCCTTTGAGGCGCAGGTTCTGCCCGCTTTTGCTGTTCGCGGGGATGGTAACGTGCAGTTTGCCCGCAGGGGTCATGACTTCCAGACTGCCGCCGAGCGCCGCCGTCCACGGCATGACGCGGATGTGCTGGTACACGTCTTTGCGGTCTTTGATGTAGTGCGCCGGGTTTTCATGGAAGCGGATTTTCAGGTAGAGGTCACCGTTTTCGCCGCCGTTAAATCCCGGCAGCCCCTGGCCACGCAGGCGGATTTGCTGGCCTTCGATAATGCCTTTGGGGATTTTGACGTGCAGGGTTTTGCGGGTATAGGTCATTTCGCCCTGCGCGGTGAGGGTCGGCATATCGAGGCTGAAGCTGCGCTCGCTACCCTGGTAGGCGGCGGCGATGTCGATGGCGAGTTCGGCATGCTGGTCTTCGCCCTTGACTGGCCCGCTGGGGCGCTGGGTACGTCCGCTGTGCGCGTGGCCGAAGGCGGAGAAGATGTCGTCGAAGCGGAAATCACCGCTGCCGAAGGGCTGGCCGTCGCCGAAGCGGCTGTCGTCGAAGTGGTATTCGCGGTAGCCGCCCGCCTGACGCGGGTCGAAGCCGCCAAAGCCTGCGCTACCCGTCTGTCCGGCGAAGGGGTTGGCGAGTGCGGCGTCGTAGGCAGCACGTTTTTCCGGGTCTTTCAGGGTGTTATAGGCCTGGTTGATTTCGCTGGTTTTTTTGTCGGCATCAGGGTCTTTGCTGATGTCGGGGTGGTACTGCCGCACCAGGCGGTGATACGCCTTTTTGATGTCGGCGGCGCTGGCGTCTTGGGCAACGCCGAGGATGTCGTAGTAGGTTTTGGCCATAGAGGGGGGACTCGTTTGGGGTGTAGGGCTATTTTAGCGCGCGGGGTTGCTATGGCGCAGGATGCAGGCGCCGCGTTCGGCGACGCTACGGTTAGGGTCGGTAGCGAGTCGGGCGGCGAGGTATTGTTCGCAGGGGCCAAGGTGGGGCAGGGCGGCGATGATGGCGTCGGCGGCGACGCGGCGGACGATGGGCGAGCGGTCGGCAGCGGCCTGTTGCAGGGTGGGGTCGTGCTCAACGGTGATGGTCAGCGGGCGGCTGTCGAGGTGGGTGCGCCAGCGGTAGAGGTTGTGGCGCCGTTCTATCCATTCTTGTTCTTTGCCGGCGACCCAAGTGGTTTTGCCGCTTAGCAGGCTTTGATAGGCCTTGGCGCGCAAGGCGGGCTGGATGGCCTGGGCGGCGAGGTAGGGCAGGTGCGGGTCGATGGCCGCAATTTGGCCGAGCTGGGAGAGGAGGGTGGTCATCGGTCCAGCTGGGCTCCGTGCAAGGGCGGTAGCGAGTTGGATGGCGACGGCATCGCTGAGGAGCACGGCAAGCGCGTCTTGTTTGCTGGCGGGACTCATCCGCCCCCAGCTCGTCCAATAGCGCAGGATATAGCCGAGGGCGGCCGCGAGGTGCTGCGGCGCGGTCGCGGCGGCAAATGCGGTGAGGCGGCGGCGGGCAGCGTCACGCACCGGCTCCGCCCAGTCATTCAGGCGCAAGAGGACGAGGATGACGCAGGCAGTGCTGGGAATGCGCGCGGGCAGGGCGTGGAGCGCCTGTTCGCGGATGTAGCCATCGGGGTGGCTGAGGTTGAGCCATGTGCGCCATATTGGTGTGGCGTTGGGCTGCTGTGGGTGAAAGAGGTTTTTGCCAGCAATCTTTTCAAGGTCCAGAAGGGCGCGGATAAATTCGTCCATATCCGCATAGGGCAGCGGTAAATCCACACGCGGGCTGGGGTCGCTCAACGTGTGCAGGACCGCTTCTGCGACGAGATAGCGTTCTTTCAGGTATTTGTTTTTGAACCACTGCGAGCGGTTCAGCCACTGCTCCGCCCAGTTCATGGCATCGCTGTTTGCGGGCGCGGACGGCTTCAGCCATTTTTTCAGCCAGTTCACTGCAACACCGACTGCGGGTAGCTGCCGAGGATGCGGAACAGGCTGGCGCGGTCGCGGATTTCGTCCAGGAGGACGCGCATTTGCGGTTCGTCGCGGTGGCCTTCGAGGTCGATGAAGAACACGTATTCCCACATGCCCCGGCGGCTGGGACGGGATTCGATGCGGGTCATGTTGATGCCGTGACGGCCGATGGGTTCGAGCAGCTGGTAGAGCAGGCCGGGGCGGTTCTGTGAGGAGACGAGGATGGTGGTTTTGTCGCAGCCGCTGATGCCACTTGCCTGTTGACCGATGACGAGGAAGCGCGTGGTGTTGTTGCCGTCGTCTTCGATATGCGGGTAGCGCACCGGCACGCCATAGAGTTCTGCCGCCATTTTTCCGGCAATCGCCGCTGCGTCCGCTTCTTCGGAGGCAAGTCTGGCCGCTTCGCCGTTGCTGCCGACCATGATGATGTCCGCATGTGGCAGGTTTTCCGCCAGCCAGCTGCGGCATTGCGCCAGCGACTGGCTGTGCGAATAGACGCGGCGGATGTCCGCCAGCATGGTGGCGTGGGTCATGAGGTTCTGCCCGATGCGCAGCAGCACTTCGCCGCAGATGTTGAGGCTGGAGGTGACGAAGCTGTCCAGGGTATGCGTGACCATGCCTTCGGTCGAGTTCTCGACCGGCACCACGCCGTAGCTGCACACGCCGCTTTCCACTGCCTTGAAGATGTCGGGGATGGAGCGCAGCGGGCGGGTGGTGACGGAATGGCCGAACTGTTTCAGCGCGGCGGCCTGGGTGAAGGTGCCTTCCGGGCCGAGGTAGGCGATTTCCAGCGGCAGTTCCAGGGCGAGGCAGGCGGACATGATTTCGCGGAACAGCCGCATCACTTCCTGGTCGGGCAGGGGGCCGTCGTTTAACGCGGCGACGCGTTCCAGCACCTGCCGTTCGCGTTCCGGACGGTAGTAAGCGATGTTTTTGCTGCCTTCGGCCTTCTTGATGGCGCCGACTTCGCGGGCGCAGCGGGCGCGTTCCGAGAGGCGGGCGAGAATGTCGGCATCCAGCGCATCAATTTGTGCGCGCAGTTCGTTCAGAGTGGGCATGGGGGTGGACTCCGGTAGGGGCGGGACGTGCTATATTCTCGCACACTCGCCCGCCGCCGCGCGGCGGACGCCATAGTCGTCCCAAATAGAACCCGGTGTTGGCGAGCCTCAGTCCTATCTGAAACGACTATAAACACAGGAACCTGCCATGAGCGATATACTCGAAATTCACCCCGAACGCATCAAGCCGCGCGACATCGACCGCGTTGCCGACATCATCAGAAGCGGCGCCGTGGTCGTCGTGCCAAGCGATTCCGGCTATGCCCTGCTTTGCCGCCTGGACGACAAGGCGGCAGCGGACAAAATCCGCCACATCCGCGAACTGGATCGCGACCACCCCTTCACCATTCTCTGCGCCGATCTCACCGATCTGGGCCGCTATGCGCGCGTGGACAACGTGCAGTACCGCCTGCTGAAAACCCTTTTCCCCGGCGCCTACACCTGCATCCTGCCCGCCAGCCGCGAAGTGCCGCGCCGCGTGCAAAACGACAAGCGCAAAACCATCGGCATCCGCGTGCCCGATCATCCCATCATGCAGGCGCTGCTCGCTGCGCACGGTGAAGCGCTGATGGGTGTATCGCTCTTTGACAGCGACGATTACAGCGGCGACATCCACGACCTGCCCGCTTCAGTCACCGGCCTCATCGACCTCATCGTGGACGCGGGCGACCTGCCGCTGCGTCCAACTACCGTCCTTGACCTCACCGAAATGCCGCCGGTTGTATTGCGGCAAGGGGCAGGGGACGTGGATTTTGGGCGGTAGCGATGACTCCGTGCCGTTGGCATGCCCGCAAAGTAAAGGCGCCGGATGGCGCCTTTTTTTATGACCGACCGGCCTTGCCAAGAATGGCCAGCATATCTGCCGGCAGGCGGGCGAGGGTTTCCTGCCGTATCCAGGCGGGGATGTCGGCGTAGTAGGCTTCGGCAATGCTGCCGGTAATAGCAGCAAGGGTGTCGCTGTCGCCGCCGAGCGAGACGGCGAGGCGGATGGCATCTTCAAAATCGCGGCTCTCGAGGAAGGCAACGATAGCCTGCGGCACGGTGTCCTGACAGGTTTCGTTGAAGTGATAATGCGGGCGGATGGCGTCGCAGGTAGCGTTCAGGTCGTAGCCGTATTTGTTGCTGATGCTGCTTTTGATAAAGGCTTTGTCTTCGCCATTTCTCGCCCAGAAGATAGCGGCGGCGGTCGCTTGTGCGCCCTTGATACCTTCGGGGTGGTTGTGGGTGATGGCGGCGGATTTTTCCGCGTACGTGAGGGTTTCTGCGAGGGTATCGCAGTGCCAGGCGACGGGCGAAACGCGCATCGCCGAGCCGTTGCCATAGCTGTTATAGGGCTGCGGATTGTCGCTTTCCAACCATGCACGGAACATCCCACCGTAGCTGCTGTCGTATTTGCGGCACCAGTAGCGCATGTAGGCGGCAAGGTCGTCTTTGCCGCCATTCTGCAACCATTCGGCCACGGCGACGGTGCAGATGGTGTCGTCGGTGAAGATGCTGGTTGTGGTAAAAAGATCAAAATCGGTTGCGCGGTAGTTGTCGAATTCAAATCGTGAGCCGACGATGTCGCCGATGGCTGCGCCGAGTAGCATGGGGATTCTCCGGTTGAAGGTTAGTGGTATTGTACAAAGAAATACGCAGTTGTCACGCCGGGGGTGGTATTTTGTGCAGTTCACCGCCTGTGGTGTGTTTGCACACCGCCTGATGCGTGGATAGCTGTGGTTTCGCGCGTATAATTCCCACAGAAAACACAGCCCGGAGACATCATGGTCCACCTCATCCTCGTCTCGCATCATCCCGCACTTGCGCAAGCGCTGGCCGAACTCGCGGCACAAGTGAGCGCCGATCCCGCCACCATCCACACCGCCGCCGGCATTGATGATGCCGATAACCCCATCGGCACCGACGCCGTGCGCATCATGGCTGCTATTGATGCCGCCGATAACCCCGATGGCATCCTGATCCTCGTTGACCTCGGCAGCGCCATATTGAGCGCGCAGACGGCGCTGGATCTTGTTGATCCCGACGTGGCAGCGCGCTGCCGCATCGCTGCCGCGCCCTTCGTCGAAGGGGCGCTGAGTGCTGCCGTGGCAGCGGCGAGCGGGGCGGATTTGGCGACCGTCGCCCGCGAAGCCGAAGGCGCATTACTCGCCAAACAACTGGCGCTGGGCGTGACCACGTCCGTCCTCGCCACCGCCGCTGCTCCCGCAGGCGAAGCGGCGACCATTACCCTCACCAACCCGCACGGCCTGCACGCCCGCCCCGCCGCGCGCCTTGTCGCCGCGCTGGCACCCTTCGCGGCCAGCCTTACCCTCGTCAAAGACGGGCAAAGCGCCGATCCGCGCAGCCTGAACCAGCTCACCGCCCTGCAAGCGCGGCGGGGCGACAGCCTCACCCTCTACGCCGATGGCGCCGACAGTGCCGCTGCCCTCGCTGCCTTCCGCGACCTCGCCGCCGCCCAATTTGGCGACATCCCCGATCATCCCCGGATAGACGCCGGGCCGCCGCTTGCCCATGCCATCCCTGTCCTGCCGCCGCACATTCGGGCTCCGCTGTACCGCTACCCCGGCCGCCTCGTCTTTTACCGGAGTAGCGACGACCGTGAATTTTTCTCCTCTCTCGTCACCACCTACCGCCACCATCTCGGGAGGCTGCAAGAGCACATCAGCGCCTGCTACGGCGCGGATGCGGGCGACATCTTCGCCGCGCAGCAACAACTGCTGGACGAACTCGCCGCCAATACCCTGGCGCGCCCCGAGACCGACATACTGGCCGCCTGGTGTGCTGAAACCACCGACGCCGTTGCACAAATGCAGGCACTTGCCGACCCCTACCTGCGCGCCCGCGCCCTTGACATCGCCGACATCGCCGACGGCGTCCTTGCCGTACAGAGCATGACAACCCCCGTCAAATACCCACGGGACAAGCCCTTTATCCTCGTCGCCCCCGATCTCTACCCCGAGGTCGCCGCCACCCTGCCGGACAACTGCGTCGCCGTCGTCCTCGCCGCCGGGGACGCCAACAGCCACAGCGCCATCCTCTGCCGCCATGCCGCCCGCCCGCTCTACATCCAGGCGGGTGAAGACGTACTCACCCTGCCAAACGGCACACTGCTCACCATCACACCCGATGGCACCCTCAACCCCCAACCCCAGGAACAGCCATGAAAAAACTCATCAACCGTGTGGACACCATCCTCGATGAACAACTGCAAGGCTTCGTCGCTGCCCACCCCGGCCTCACCCTGCACCGTGACCCCACCTACATCACCCGCGCAGACGCGCCCGTTGCCGGCAAAGTCGGCCTCATCTGCGGCGGCGGCAGCGGCCACGAACCCATGCACAGCGGCTACATCGGCGACGGGATGCTCGACGGCGCCGTGCCGGGCGAAATCTTCACCTCGCCCACGCCGGATCAAGTCCTCGCCTGCGCCGAAGCGGTGGACAGCGGACGCGGCGTGCTGCTCATCATCAAAAACTACACCGGCGACGTCCTGAACTTCGAAACCGCTACCGAACTCCTGCACGACATGGGCCACCCCGTCGCCGTCGTCCTCACCGATGACGATGTGGCCGTCAAAGACAGCCTCTACACTGCCGGACGCCGTGGCGTCGCCGGCACCGTCCTCATCGAAAAACTGCTCGGCGCCGCCGCCCGCCGGGGGGACGACCTCGACAGCCTCGCCGCCCTTGGCCGCGAACTCAACAATCACTGCCACAGCATCGGTATCGCCCTCGGTGCCTGCACCGTGCCGGCAGCGGGCAAACCCTCCTTTACCCTCGCTGACAACGAAATCGAATACGGCGTCGGCATCCACGGCGAACCCGGCATCGAACGCCGCCCCTACACCGACCTCGATACCGTGGTCGGCCAAATGTTCGGCACTCTCATCGAACACGGCGCTTACAGCCGCCCCCTGCGCCAATGGAATCGTGACACCGCCAGCTGGGACGAAGAAACCGTCGCCAAAACCCCGCTGCAAGCGGGCGACCGCGTCATCGCCATGGTGAACAACCTCGGCAGCGTACCGCTCTCCGAATGCTACGGCGTCTATCACCGCCTGGCGCAAGCCTGCGCGGCCAACGGCATCACCATCGCGCGCAGCCTCGTCGGCAGCTACTGCACCTCGCTCGACATGCAGGGCGTCTCCATCACCCTGCTCGCCGTTGATGACGACACCCTCGCCCTCTACGACGCCCCGGTACACACCCCGGCGCTCAACTGGTAACAAAAAAATGGCCGGACAGTCACCCACCTCGCGCAAACCCAGTTATTACCTCGCTTGGCGGCTGTCCGGAAAGCACAAGGAACCCCTATGAACAGCAGCCAATACCTCGCCTGGATCGAACAAAGCGCCGCCGCCCTCAGCGCCGCGCAAGACGAACTCACCGCCCTTGACACCGCCATCGGCGACGGCGATCACGGCCTCAACATCCAGCGCGGCTTCCACAAAGCCGTCGAAAAACTGCACGGCCAAGAAGGACAAGATCTCGGCAGCCTCGCTAAAACCACCGGCATGACCCTGCTGTCCTCCGTCGGCGGCGCCAGCGGCCCACTCTACGGCACCCTCTTCCTCAAAGCCGCTCCTGCACTGAATGGCAAAACCGACCTCGACACCGCCACCCTCGCCCAAGCCATCGCCGACGGCGTCGCCGGCCTTGCCGCGCGTGGTCAGGCGGTAGTGGGCGACAAAACCATGATCGATGTATGGCAGCCCGTCGCCGCCGCCCTGCAACAGGCGGCAGCAGACGGTGCAGATCTGGCAACGGCTAGCGCCAAAGCCGCCGCCATCGCGCAGGAAGCGGCGGAAAGCACCATCCCGCTTGTCGCCAAAAAAGGCCGCGCCAGCTACCTCGGCGAACGCAGTGCCGGCCACAAAGACCCCGGCGCGGCATCGAGCGCCATCATCCTGCACGTGCTGGCCGAGGTGCTGGCCTGAAAGGTTACCGATGCCTGCTGTCAGCTACGGCCATAGATAGATGGATAACGCGGCGAATACCACGCCGCCGCCCGCCCCAGCGGATGGAGCCATGTTTATCGTTTACTTATGGCGACTGGCGCATGCGCAGGTTGACTGGGGCAAACAGCGCTGCCTGTTGCCATTCGAGTAATTGTGAGCGATCGAGTTCGAGCATCGCCATCAGGCTGACCACAAAACCTTCGCGTCCTTCGCCCGCGCCGTAGAAAGCGGAGAGCGGCTGCCAGTCGGGGTGATTCCTGAGGCGCGCCTGCATGCTGTCCATGCGCTCGGCGAGCGAGTAGCTTTCGTTTTCGACTTCGTGTGCACGGCGCAGGTCGTGGCGCAGCCAGAGTTTGCGCAGCACATCGGCCAGTTTGTGCGCATCCGCCGGTGGTTTGACGACGGGCTGCGCACCCGCCGGCGGCAGGTGTGCGGATAGAGCCGTGCCGGCGCCGACGCGGGGCAGGGCAGCGAGGTTTTCTGCCGCTTTCCCGGTTTGGATGTAGGTCAGTATTTGTTCGGCGAGCCGGGCGCGCGGATCGGTTTCGGGTACGTCGTCGTCGCTCTGCGGCGGGCGCGGCAGCATCATGCGCGCTTTGATTTCCGCCAGCGTCGCCGCCATCAGCAGGTATTCCGCCGCCAATACCATGTCCATTTCTTCCATCAGGTCGAGGTAGGCGAGGTATTGCTCGGTGATGAGGGTGACGGGGATATCGAGAATGTCGATGTTTTGCTTGCGGATGAGGTAGATGAGCAGATCAAGCGGGCCGCTGAAGGTATCGAGCAGGACGCGCAGGGCATCGGGCGGGATATAGAGGTCTTGCGGCAGTTGGGTGACGGGTTCGCCGAAGAGGAGGACGGTCTGTTCCATGCGGCTGTGCTTATGCGGATGAGTTACGGGGCGGCGTGGACGGCGCTGTCTGCCGCTGGCAGCGGAGCGGTATTTTTCGGCGCAAGCCACCAGTGCGGGTGGCCGTCAGGCGGGGGCACGGGCAGTTCTTCGCTGCTGATGTGCTCAAGCGAGCGGCTATCGGCGGCGAGCGCCCAGTCGCAGAGGCGTTGCGCGACGGCGAGGCGGGTTTTGGCGGCAATATCGAGGGTGATGTTGCCGTCGCTGTCGGCAGGGCGCGCTTCGATGCAGGCGATGTCACCGCTTGCGCCGTCATCAAGCAGGGGTTGCAGTTCGGCGGCGTCGCTGCAGCGGACGCGCGCGGTGTAGGTGGGATACGGCGAGGGTTTCAGGCGGGCGAGTTCGCTGTATTCGGGGATTTCCATGCCGTTGTGCTGGCGGTAGCCGGTCGGCACGCTGTCGTGCAGGATGATGTCGCCAAAGCGGTGCCCGCTTGTGGGATGCGGCACGCCAAGCAGGCGGGCGCGCACGGGGTCGATGCGCCGCGCCAGCACGGTTTCGCTGGTTGCTGCCCAGGGGTGCAGGCGGATGGCGGCGATGCCGTAGTTACCGCTGATGGGGCCGGTGCCCTCAGGGACGGCGATGCCGCAGGCGTGCCACAGACGGCGCGCTTTCACCCAGTCTTCAAGGGCGGTGGCGGCGATGCCCGCGTTCCAGTAGGGGGCATCGTCGTGTTCGGCGGCGAGCGCGATGGCGCGCAGGTTGTGGGTGAGCGCGCCCGTCCAGTCGCCCCGGTATTTGCTGGCCAGCGCGTACATGTAGTGGTAGTGGCGGTTCTGCGGGATTTCGCGAATGAGTCTGCTGAAGTAGCGCTGCGCAGCAGCAAGGTCGCCACGATCCATGGCAGCGTAGGCACGGGTGTAGAGGGGGTTGTCGGCGCGGGCTTGGGTCATGTCAGTTGCTTTGTTTTTGACGGTAGTTCCATTCGCTCAGGCTGATAAGGTAGGCCAGGATGAGGTAGCCATAGGCGAGTGGCAGTATGGTTTTATTACCGATTATACAGGTGTTCAGGTGCAGGCAACTGCCGATAGTGAGGGTGATGGCGGCGGCAAGCAGGACATGGCACCAGAAGAAATAGCGCATGGCGGGAGTTGTGGCGGTATAGACGGGGCGGTTGCGGCTGGGCAGCGACGGTAGCGGACGTTGCTGGATAACGGCGGTAACGGCAGCGGCGATTTCCCGGCTGGCCTGTTCGGGTGTTTGCAGATAGTTGGCGCTTATTGTGTAGTGGTTGCTGAGGCGGTCGGTGATGAGCAGGTCGTTTCGGGTGCCATGTCCGGATTTTATTTGCACTTTGATATGGGCAATATCCGCCCAGGGCAGGGTAAATAGCTCGTCGATGATGCCTCCGTCGTTGCTGGTGAGGCTGTGCAGGCCGGTGGCATCGATGGTGATTTGCGAGCGGGTACCGTCGTCGCGGTAGTTGGTGATAAGAAGGGGCAGGAGGATGGGTATCGGGAGGCAGAAAGCGAACAGGGCTTTGCCGAGTTGCACACCATGGCCATAGCGCAAGAGACCGGGACCGAGGATGCAGAGCACCAGCAGGAGCAGCAGGAAGTTGATGCAGGACAAGAAGTTGGTGTTCTGCGCCTCGTACCAGGTGTAATCGAGGCCGGCGGGTGGGGCAGGCGGCAGGGGTGGTGCTTTACCGTTCAGGTAATCGCTGGCGACGGCGATGATGTCGCCATAGTCCGCGTTGCTGATGTGGTGTGGGCCGTATTCCACCGTACCGCCGCGCCGTAGAGTGATGAGGAGGACATCGCCATCGTAGAGAACGCTGTCGAGTTCGCGCCAGCGCCACTGGAATCTGATGCGGCGGTCATCGTAGATGGTCAACCCCTGCGGGTCGCAGACGATGGCGGGCGCGCGCGGGTCGTAGTCTTCCGGGGTGTCATCATTACGTTTCTTGCGGGTTAAGTAATTGTAGAGCGGCATGATGACGATGTGCAGCGTCAGCAGCAGGCAGATACCAAAGTAGAAGCGCCATACGCTGCTGTCGCTTTGTATATAGAACCCGATGAAGATGGGGGGTAGGAAATAAATAAAAAACCAGGAGCGGAAGGAGAAGCCGTCGTCAGCGTCCCGGCTGTGGAGCGAGGCATCGTGCCCGCCCCAGCCACGGGTGCGCGGGTCGTCAAGGTCGGGGATGAAGTCGGACATACGGGCTCCTGTGCTTATTGTGCCGGGCGGCGCTCACACCTCCCCATCTTCAAGCTGCATCCAGCGTTCCACCAGCGCATCAAGTTGCTGCTGCGCCGCTTCCAGCGCGGCAAAGCCCGCCTGTTGTGCTTCCTGCGGTTGCTGGTAGAAATCCGCTTCCTGCACGGCGGTGGTGAGGCGGGCGACTTCGGCTTCTGCTGCTTCTATCTGTGCGGGCAGGGCTTCGAGTTCGCGCTGGTATTTGTAGGACAGCTTGTTGCCGCGCTTTTCGGCAGGCGGGGCGGCAGGGGCAGCGGGTTTTTCTGCTGTTTTCGCGGCAGGCACAGCGGCTTCTTCCAGTTGGTCGATGTCGCCACCCTGTTGCAGCCAGTCGCTGAAGCCGCCGACGATTTGCTCGATTTTGCCTTTGTGACGGTTGAACACCCACAGGCGGGTGACGACGGCATCAAGGAAGGCGCGGTCGTGGCTGACCAGCAGCACGGTGCCGGGGTAGTCCGCCAGCACTTCTTCCAGCAGTTCCAGGGTTTCGATGTCGAGGTCGTTGGTCGGTTCGTCCAGCACGAGGACGTTTGCCGGCTGCGCGAAAAGGCGCGCCAGCAGAAGACGGGCCCGTTCGCCGCCGGAGAGCGCACCGACCGGGGTGCGCCAGCGTTCGGGCGGGAAGAGAAAATCTTGCAGGTAGGCGGCGATGTGCTTGCGCTGGCCGTTTGTTTCGATGTAGTCCCGTCCCGCGCCGACGCTGTCGCGCAGGGTTTCTTCAGGATCAAGCTGGGCGCGCAGCTGGTCGAAGTAGGCGACTTCCAGTTTCGTGCCGTGTTTGAGACGGCCTGCCGTCGGCGGCAATTCGCCAAGGAGCAGGCGCAGCAGGGTGGTTTTGCCCGCGCCGTTCGCACCGACCAGGCCGATTTTCTCGCCGCGCTCGATGATGTCGCTGAAATCCTGCACCAGCGGTGTGCCGCCCGCGTGGGCGAAGCTGAGGTTTTCAGCAACGATCACCTGCCGCCCGCTGCGCTCGCCCGCGTCCAGTTGCAGATTCGCCTTGCCCTGCCGTTCGATACGCGCGGCGCGTTCGGCGCGCATCGCTTTCAGCGCGCGCACGCGGCCTTCGTTGCGGGTGCGTCGCGCCTTGATGCCCTGGCGTATCCAGATTTCCTCTTCGGCGAGTTTTTTGTCGAAACGCGCCTGCGCTTCGGCTTCGGCGTGTTGCGCTTCCTCGCGGGTGCGCAGGAAGCGGCGGTAGTCGCTTTTCACGTCGAGCAGGCGGCCACGATCCAGTTCCCAAATGCGGTTCGCGACTTTTTCGAGGAAGGCGCGGTCGTGGGTGACGAAAACGACGGCGCCGGCAAAATTGTTGAGCAGGTTTTCCAGCCAGATGATGGCGCCCATATCGAGGTGGTTGGTCGGTTCGTCGAGCAGCAACACGTCCGGCCTCGCGACCAGCACCCGCGCCAGCCAGACGCGCCGCCGCCAGCCGCCGGAGAGGTCGGCCATGCGCGCCGCGCCGTCCAGCGCAAAGCGTTGCAGGATGTTGTCGATGCGGTTTTCCAGCTGCCAGCCGTCTGCCGCTGCCACCGCCGCTTCGAGACGGGCGAGTTCATCGGCATCATGCTCGTCATGGGCGGCAAGCAGGGTTTGGTAACGCTCGACCAGCGCGGCAGTTTCAGCCAGCCCGTCGCGCACGACTTCGCGCACCGTGCGCGCGTCCGCTGCGGGTGGGTCTTGCGGCAGATAGGCGATGCGCACACCTTCGCTGATGCGCAGGCTGCCGTCATCCGGCGTCTGCGCCCCGCGCAATACATTGAGCAGGGTGGATTTGCCCTCGCCGTTGCGGCCAAGCAGGGCGACGCGTTCGCCGCTTTCCAGCGAGAAGTTGACATGATCGAGCAGTGGCCGCCAGCCGAAGGCAAGCGAGAGGTCTTGGGCGGTGAGGAGGAGGGGCATGGGGATTCCTTATTTGGCGGGGAGGGCTCTTAACAGCGCCCGCGCCGTTTCGTCGCCTTGCGCAGCGGCTTTCTCTACTTTCTCTGACCAATACCTTGCTTTTTCCGGGTCAGTGGGAAGTCCGTCGCCGTGCAGATAACTGATGCTAAGTATGGATTGTGCGATAACAGAGCCCTGCTGGGCCGCTTTTTCCAGCCATTCCTGTGCTTTTTCAGGATTGGCGGTAAACCCCTCCTCGCCTTTCAGATAACCCATGCCGAGTATGGTTTGTGCGGCTCTGGATCCCTGCGTAGCAGCCTTTTCCAACCATTCCTGCGCTTTTTCGGAGGCAGCAGGAACGTCTTTTGCGGCGAGATAATATTTCCCTAGCTCTGTTTGCGCATAAATTGAGCCCTGCCGGGCAGCTTTTTCCAGTGCAGGCAGGAGACGGCGATACCATTCATCCACTTTTGTTTGCTCTTTGGGAATGCCGTAATCACCTTTCGTGTAAGCTCTGGCTAAAGCGACTTGCGCCGACCAGTTGCCTTGGTTAGCCGCTTTTTCCCACCATGCCAGCAGTCCTACCGTATCTTTGTTTTCCTCGTACAGAAAACGACCATAAGCTACCTGAGCAGACGGATACCCTTTTTCAGCCGCTTTTTGTAGCCACCGACCGCTTTCCTGCAGGTCTTTTACGACACCCAAGCCGTTGCGATACAAGAGGCTCAAGAAATATTGTGCTTCAGCGTCCTGACGGAGTGCGGCTTGGTGCAGGCTTTTTCCCGCCTGTACAAACCATTTTTCTGCTTCGGCGGTATCTTTTTCGACCCCTGTACCCTCACGAAAAGCGAGACCTAACTGGTATTGCGCATAGCCATCGCCCGCAGCGGCGGCTTTGTCGTAGTGCGCGATAGCTTCGGCCATATCGCGCTTACCAAGTTCACCATTGGCATACATCAGGCCAATTCTAGTTTCAGCGCGAGCATTGCCCTGGTCGGCAAGGGTTTTATAGATCGCGTAGGCTTCTTTAAAATCGGCATTGTCGTGGGCGGCATCGGCTTTTTGCAGGGCGGCGGCAGTCGCAGCGGTGGCAGAGACTTCCGACACGGCGGTGTCGGCGGCAAGTGCCATATCGGCACCCAGTAATGCAGCGGCGAGAAAGAGGGAACGGACAGACATGATGGACTCCTTGTGGGTGATGAAAAATGGGCGTGGTGTGCCGCTTAAATGATGCCGCTGCGGGCAGCAGCGTAGCAGGCGAAGCGGCGCAGTAGGGCGGTGGCGTCGGGGGTGTCAGCGCGGACGGCAGCACGGATGGCATCCGGGTCGTGGCCGGCAACGGTGATGGCGTCACGTTTGTCGTTAATATGGGCGCTGATGGCAGCAGCGTCAAATTCGGGGTGGAATTGTACGCCCCAGGCGTGGGCACCGATGCGGTAGGCCTGATGCGGGTCGTGTTCGTTGGCGGCGAGAACGGTTGCACCGGCGGGCAAGCGCAGCACGGATTGGTAATGGGTGACGTTGGCGGTGAAGTGTGCCGGCAGAGCGGCAAAGATGGGGTCATTGTCGCAGGCCGGCAGGCGGGTGATGGTCGTGCTGCCGATTTCTAGGCCGCGCGGGTTGTCGCCGACTGCGCCGCCGCAGGCATCCGCCAGCAGTTGATGGCCGTAGCAAATGGCAAACACGGGCAGCCCGGCGGGAACGGCTTGTTGCAGCCAGACGCGGGTGGCTTCACTCCAAAGTTGGCGCTCCGGCACCATATGCGCCGAGCCGGTGAGGATGACGCCGGCGGCGCTATCTACCGCAGGCAGAGTCTCACCGCCGATGATGTCGAGCACGCGCACGGGGTGTTGCACCGGTGCGATGGTGCGCGCGATCCAGTCGCTGTACTCGCCGAGGCGGGCGATGATATCGGCTTTGGGGGCACCGAGTTTAAGGATAAGAAGTGGTTTCATGCGGCTTCTTTCATATAGTCAAACATCTCAAAAATCGTAACGGCGTTGCGCTTTTTATCTATTCAACGACATATAAAAAACCCCCGTCAGACGGGGGTGGATTAGGCGGCGATAGGGTTGTGCTTATTGGGCAGCAGGTTGAGCTACTTCACGCTCAACGAAACCGTCAACCGTAACGTCTACACGACGGTTTTGTGCACGGCCTTCGGCGGTTTTGTTGGTGGCAACCGGGTTGCGTTCACCGTTACCGTAGGCTTCGATCAAAGACTGCGATACGCCGTTTTCTACGAGGTAATTGGCAACAGTGTTGGCACGACGCTCAGACAGTTTCTGGTTGTAGGCGTCAGAGCCTTTGGAGTCGGTGTTACCAACGACGGTAATTTTCTGAATGTTCGCACCACGTTGATTCAGATCGCTCGCGAGTTGTTGCAGGGCTTCTTTACCGGCCGGTTTCAGGTTGTACTTGTCGAAATCGAAGTAGGTGTCGGCAGCCAAAGTGATAGTTTCACGTTGAAGTTCACGAACCGGAGGCGGAGCCGGCGGTGCTTCTTGTACGCCGCAACCAGTCAGACCTTTGTTGGCATTGACGGTAACGCATTCGCCCCAACGGTTTTTGACCAGATCTCCACCAGCGGAAGTCAGGTCTTCATTTGCAGGCAGATCTGCAAATGCCGGAGCTGCACCAGCAGCAAGTACGGCAACTGCAATCAGTTTTTTAAGTTTCATATTTACTTCTCCCATAACAAAACTTGCAAGTTAATGTTAAGAACTTGTGGACGGCTGCCCGTCCAAGATTGACGGCACCCTTGCCCACGAACAGGCAAGAGGTACCCATCCGCGCGGCATGATACGAGTTTTGTTGCAAAAATGCAAAGATAAATGCGGTAAAAGCGACATGTAGGACAGCGTTTTGTTGTGCGAATGACACAAACCGGGGCAGCCCCGCATTCATGTTAAAATATGCGCCGTTTGCCCCGTCGTGCGGGCGTTTTTACGCTACAAGGTAGAGAAATACATGAGCGAATTTGCCAAAGAAGTGTTGCCGGTCAATCTGGTGGATGAAATGCGCAGCTCCTATCTGGACTACGCGATGAGCGTCATCGTCGGGCGCGCCCTGCCGGATGCGCGCGACGGCCTGAAACCGGTGCACCGCCGCGTCCTCTTTTCCATGCACAAACAGGGCAACGCCTGGAACAAAAAATACGTCAAATCCGCGACCATCGTCGGTGACGTGATGGGGAAATACCACCCGCACGGCGACAGTGCCATCTACGACACCCTGGTGCGCATGGCGCAACCCTTCTCGCTGCGCTATCCGCTGGTGGACGGTCAGGGTAACTTCGGCTCGATGGACGGTGACCCGCCCGCTGCCTACCGCTACACCGAAGCGCGCATGGCGAAAATCGCGCACAGCTTGCTGACAGACATCGAAAAAGAAACCGTCGATTTCGCACCGAACTACGACGGTAGCCAGCAAGAGCCCGTTGTCCTGCCCGCCCGCCTGCCGCATCTGTTGATAAACGGCAGCTCCGGTATTGCCGTCGGCATGGCGACCAATATTCCGCCGCACCACCTCGGCGAAACCCTCGACGCCTGTCTTTACCTGCTTGACCACCCCGAAGCGGATACCGCCGCGCTGATGCGCTACATCCCTGGTCCCGACTTCCCCACCGGCGCGCTCATCAACGGCGCGCGCGGCATCAAAGAGGCCTACGAAACCGGCCGTGGCCGTATCTACATCCGCGCCAAAACCCACATCGAGACCGACGACCATAGCGGCAAACAGACCATCGTCGTGGACGAACTGCCCTACCAGGTCAACAAGGCCAACCTGCTGGGTAAAATTGCCGAACTCGTCAAAGAAAAGAAAATCGACGGCATCACTGCGCTGCGCGACGAATCGGACAAAGACGGCATCCGCATGGTGATTGAACTGCGCCGGGGCGAAGTCGCCGAAGTCATCCTTAACAACCTCTTCCAGCTTACCCAGCTGCAAGTCGTCTTCGGCATCAACATGATGGCGCTGGTCGGCGGCCAGCCGCGCCTGCTCTCGCTCAAAGAAGCGCTGCAAGTCTTCCTGGCACACCGTCGCGAAGTCGTCACCCGTCGCACCATCTACGAACTGCGCAAAGCCCGCGAACGCGCCCACATCCTCGAAGGCCTGTCCATCGCCCTTGCCAACATTGACGAAGTCATCGAACTCATCAAACAATCCAGCGGCCCTAGCGAGGCGAAAGAAGCCCTGCTCGGCAAAAGCTGGGCGGCAGGGCAAGTCGTGGACATGCTCGCCCGCGCCGGCGCCGAAAACTCACGCCCCGAAGGCCTTGCCAAACAATATGGCTTGCATAATGGCCGTTACCACCTCTCACCCGAACAGGCACAAGCCATCCTCGATCTGCGCCTGCACCGCCTGACCGGCCTCGAACAAGAAAAAATCCTCGACGAATACCAGCAAATCATCCACGAAATCGAAGCCCTGCTCGACATCCTGCAGATCCCCGAGCGCCTGCTTGAAGTCATCAAAGAAGAACTGCGCGACATCAAAAACCAATTCAACGACGTGCGCCGCACCCAAATCCTCGACACCCATCTCAACCTCTCGCTTGAAGACCTCATCGCCGAAGAAGACCGCGTCATCACCCTTTCGCACGAAGGCTACATCAAAGCGCAGCCACTCTCGGACTACGAAGCACAAAAACGCGGCGGCAAAGGCAAATCGGCGACCGCCGTCAAAGACGAAGACTTCGTCGAACAACTCATCATTGCCAACACCCACGACACCATGCTCTGCTTTACCAACCGGGGCAAAGTGTACTGGCTGAAAGTGTACGAACTGCCGCAAGCGGGGCGTAACGCCAAAGGCAAACCCATCGTCAACCTCCTGCCCTTCGAGCCGGGCGAGCGCCTGAATGCCGTGCTCACCACCCGCGAATACCCCGAAGACCGCTACCTCATCTTCGCCACCAAAAGCGGCACCGTCAAAAAAACCCCGCTGTCCGACTACTCACGCCCACGCAGCATCGGCATCATCGCCATCAACCTGCGTGAAGACGACGAACTCGTGGACGTCGCCCTCACCGACGGCAGCCGCGACATCATGCTCTTTTCCGACGCGGGCAAAGCCGTGCGTTTCCCCGAAACGAGCGTGCGCAGCATGGGGCGCGACGCGACCGGCGTACGCGGCATGAACCTCGACGACGGCCAGCGCGTCATCGCCCTCTGCGTTGTCGCCGACAACGGCGACATCCTCACCGTCACCGAAAACGGCTACGGCAAACGCACCCCGATCGCCGACTACCCGCAAAAAGGGCGCGGCACCAAAGGCGTCATCTCCATCGCATGCAGCGAACGCAACGGCCGCGCCGTCAGCGCCCTGCAAGTCCAGGAAGACGAACACATCATGCTCGTCACCGACAATGGCACCCTGGTCCGCACCCGTGTCGCCGAAATCAGCACCAGCGGCCGCAACACCCAAGGCGTGCGCCTCATCCGCACCAGCGACAGCGAAAAACTGATTGCCGTCGCGCAAATCGTCGCCGACAGCGAAGACGATAGCGGCGAGCCCGTCAATACGGACGATAACGCGGAATAAACAAGGCGGGCGCAAGCCCGCCTTATTCATAGGCAAAACAAGAAAATACGACCATAAAAGCCCCGTTATTGTCCCATTGAGAGAAGACTTTTGTGTGCAAAATTCCAGTTTAGATGGCTGTCAAGCGGGATAAACGCTGGCCCCACCAAGCGGGATAAAATCCACGTTCCGTCTTCACTTACCACAGCAGCACCTCACCGGGAAACGCCATGACACCATTCCAACAGCAATACACGGAGCTTGCCGCCCGCTTCCGCAAGCAGCCGAATCAACATAATCATGCCGCTATTGGCGCGTTATACGACTTGAAAGCCGCATTGGAACGGGCAGAAGCAACACGGGAAACCGCCGATCTCCTCACGTCGGTGAACAGCCTGCTCTGCCTGCACGCATCCGCCCTGCAAACGTTTGCGCCTTTTGCCGATACAGGCGAGCGCAAAGACATCATCCGCCTGCACAAACTGCGTGATCAGGCCGCATGGAAAGGCGACAGATTTGCCCTGAAAGACATCCGTACTTTGCGGGCGACGCTACCGCCCATTCATCTCAGTCCTGCCGATATCACGCCTGATGGAGAAGGTGGCTATTGCCTGCGATGCGGCGTTGTCATCCTCAACAAAACAGTGACCGATGGCAGCAATATCCGCATCACACTGGCGGACGGCGCAATTGCCGATTACGCCCCCCGCATTATCGCCACCCTCGAAACATTGGCGCAGTATCCCGCCGCCGCACTTATCGACTACTACAATCGTGAATGCAGCGCCTATGTCGAACGCGATGCCGATCAAGATTGGTTTGACACACTGGAAATCTATTCCGTCAGTATCCACTGTCGCAACGGCGTGTTGTACAGCAACATCAACAGCGGCGACACTTATTTTCTTGATGCTTATCTCACCATTCAGTTTGAGGACGATAAGCTCCGCACCATGCGCTTTGGCATGACATAAATGCCACAAATCCTTTGTTTTTCCGGCACGCGCCAAGCGTGCGTGAATACTGGCCCCGCCAGGCGGCGTTGTTACTGGGCTCGCAGGTGGCATAAATGCGGGCTTTTGAGATTTTTGTTGGAGACGTTGCAGGCAACGTCTCTACATGGTTCTTCTGTTGTGGTGTGTACTATGGCTAATATACTTAATTATTCATACATATATTAAATAATAGGTCAATATTA